>Ga0114932_10002979_pt1 | contig 17142 bp, 7 predicted proteins | sample 2SBtaG_2_FD_87286 | JGI IMG/M metagenome (GOLD analysis project Ga0114932, IMG submission 87286) | Deep subsurface microbial communities from Kolumbo volcano to uncover new lineages of life (NeLLi) - 2SBTROV12_ACTIVE470 metaG | ecosystem: Environmental > Aquatic > Marine > Volcanic ... | reverse complement strand
GCAACTGCGTGGGACCACCCGCGTTCTGCTGACCTACGACCGCATGGCGCCGCTCGGGTACTGGATTCGCATGCGAATGGACCTCGAGACCGCTGAAGGCCGCCGCGAGTTGGGTGCCATGACGCTCACGGCCAACGCCAAGGTCGAGTACCAGCCTGGCTTGGTGCATCTGTTGACTCGGCACAGTTTCACGCCGCTGATGTTGTTGCGCGAACAGCTCTCGGCCGCTGTTGACTGCACCGTATTGAGGTTGTCCCGGTCGCAGATCGGACCGTTCTGGTTCCCTGGCTCCGAGCTGCCAGACGGGGTTCCCAGCGCGTTGGGCAGCGGTCTGTTGCTGCATATGTCGGTCGAGGTGACCGCCAAAGACATCGCCCACAGCGAACACCGCGACCCGTGGTTGGCGCCTCCGCGCCTTGAGGTCATGCCCGAGGATTACGGGGTGTTTCGCGAGCGCCGATTCGCCGCCAGCCTGCCAGTATTGCCGCACGCCGAGAAATGGTGCCGCGACCAAGGGGTCAGGACAAAGGTCGTTCCCATCCGACCCCACGCTGCAGGCGCTGCGCCACGATGACCCGCTGAAGCTCGAGGAAGTCGACGCGGTGCCCGTTTGAGCGTGCCCAGCGGTGGGCGACTCGAGACGACGCGAGCAGCAGAAGTTCCAGGGCTTGGCGGTCTTCGGACAGAGCTTGGATGACCAGATCGTGCTCGGGATTGAGGGTGAAGCTGGCCTTTCGCGGGTGCCTCTTTTCCAGGCTGTCGAGTGCAATCGGGGATTCGTTCTCGACGAACGCCTGGTAGATGGTCACCCGGACGTCGTTCACAAACGCGGACAAGGCCCTCTCAAGGCGGTCGCCAAGCTCGGCAACGGGCCCGGGGATGTCGTGTTCAGCGTCGGGAACATCGACCGTGGGCCGGCGTGCGATGGGCAGCTCGGGCAGCGCTGGGCGTGCATCGGGGTTGGCATTGAACCAGTCTTCGAGACTGCCCCATTCCTCTCCAGAGGCTTGGTTGACGGGTACCGAACGGGCCAAGTCCATAGCCGTTCCGCCCAGCTGGTCCCCGGCATTGTGATGGGCCAGTCGTGCAAATCGCCGGGCGTAGCGGATGCCCGTGGCCAGCGGGTCACTGGAGACTCGGCCGCGCAACAACTCCGCGAGTTGCTGGTACAGCTGCAGGCCGGCGAGCTGGAGCAGCTCGAGCTGACCGTCGGTCAGCTCGTGGCCACCACCGTGCATCCACACCAGACCGTGGCAGGGCAGGCGTTGGTCCAGCTCGGGCAGGGCGGCGACACTTCGACTGGTCTCGACCAACACTCCAGACGTGCTGTCAAACGGGTGTCGCAAGCCAAGCCAACCTTCGAGCCCAGGCATGCGCACCTCTTGGCGCAGCAACCAGCCGTCGGTGCCGTCGTCGAGGGACTGCCACACTTCGGGTGCATCATCGAAGCGCAGGATGCGTCGGGGTGACGGCGAGCCATCGCGCTGGGCGCCCTGCAGAGCAGTGAGCTCATCATGGGTGAGTTGGACCGTGCCAGCTTCGGCGATGTGAACCCCATTGAGGGCGGCGTAGCGAAGCGGCGCCGTTCGAGACGCATCGTCCACCGCTGCCTGAACACCAGCGCTGTCGGTGAGGTACACCTGATCGGACTGGCCGAGCCAGTTGGCGATTGAGAACAAGCCGACGCGCACGACGGCGCGCAGCCGCTCGGGGGTAATGCCCTCGGGCGCTTCTTCTTCCCAGTTGCTCTGTCCCTCGATTCCCGACAGGACCTGACGGGCGTATTGCCAGCCTCGCCACATCATGCGGTCTTCGGGGGCGCGGTCTGGGGCGATCTTGGCGACGAAGACCGGATGCGGCTTGTCCCCGTCATGCCAACCGGGCATCGGATCTTCAGTTGTGCCAAAGGTGGGCTGCAGCCAGATCGCCGCTCGCAGAAACTCCACGGACCACATGCCCGGCTTCATGCGGACCCACCGATTGCCCACCAAGCCGACTGCAAACAAAGGCTCTCGCGAGACCTCGGAATGGGACAGGTGGCCAAATCCGTAGATGGCCTCGAGGCCGTGCAGTGCGCGCAGGTCTTCGCTTCGCCTGAGGGGTGCGGAGTCGCCGGTGCCCTGAAGTGCCAGAAATCCCTTCAAGGTAAGCGGGCCGGTTGTGGTCTCGGCCAGGGTGGCGTCGCGAAGTCGGTCGCGGGCCTCTTCCCAGCGGTCAGGCAGGGACGCGTGCAGGGTGGTCACGCCGTCGGTCTCGACGAAGTACGGGCGACTGTGGAGCGCCAGAAGTGAGCACAATAGCGGTCGGTAGCGCGGGTCCGAGTCCAGGCTCTGGTCCAGCGGTAGCAGGCGCCAGCTCTCAACAATGACCGCATCGGTCAGGGCCGTCTCGATCTGCGCTCGGGCCGCAGCGTCGACTTCCTTGAGCCCCGGTACGACGAACACCGCCGAGACGTCGTTGATGATGGCGGGCAGGCTGGTGCACAGCACCGTGCGCTCGCCGTTGGTGACAATGGCCGGAACACCCCAGCGACCGTCGCCCCAGGCGGGCAGTCGTCCGGCCAGGTGCAGCCTTAGGGTCAGCTTGCCATCGATGTCGAGCCCGGGAACCTTGAGATCGATGGTGGCCTCGCGCAGCTCGTCTCGGCGCGTGAGCATATTGGTCACGAAACCGGCGTCAGCCGGCGTGGCCAGACGGTTTGGCGAGACCACGCTCAGCCCCTGTTCAACGGTGACAGCTTGACCCTCGGTCAACGTCAGCACACGGTAGGGGAACAGTTCGGGGTCGACGCTGGCTTCGAGTTCTGTCGCCGACTCGGGGCTGACCCAAAACAAAGGGGTGCGTGCGGGTAGCTTGGCGAGCTTGGCCATCGTCGTGGCTTCGCGCTCGCCGAGCTGTGGAATGTCGTCCGGTAGCGGCTCTGCGACGGCTTCGGGGGGAGCGATCGGAGCGACCTCGACGCCGGGCTTCTTCTCGACCTCTTTGGGCAGCTCGAGCTTGGGCAGACGTGGAGCGGCGTAGTCCGCGTTCCGCTCCTTGAGCGCTGTTGTGCCTGTGGGTTGCACGGCATGCAGCATGGCGACCCACCGCTCGTCCTGGACGACGTCACTCATGTCAGCGGTCTTGCGCAGGCGGTTGTCGCAGATCACGCCGGTGAGGGGATGTCCGAGGGCGTCGATGCGACGACTGCTGACCCACACACCACCGACGATCAGCCGGAACTCGGGGGTCATGTTGGCGGGGGCGACGCCCAGGACTCCGCGGCGTCCATCTCCTTCGAAGTGGTGCTGTGCACGCACGCCGAACAGGCGGAGCTTTCGCTGTGCCCGGAATCCGAACGGGGCGTCGCCGTTGAGTAGGATCGGCACAGGGGTGTACAGACAGCGCGTCTCGACCAGCGCAGACTCCTCGTCTCCGCCTGTGCCACCGGTGAACCGGGCGAACCAGCCGCGCTGGAACTCGACCATCACATAGGTGCCGGCCAGGGGCTCGTCTGGAATGCCGACCTCGCCGTTGCCCTCGGAGTCCATGTCCATGCGCACGGTGGTGTCTTGCGTGCCCTCGCCGCTCTCGATGCGAATGACCTTGGGGTTGCGCTGCAAGATGGCGTTGAGCCCAATGGCCAGCTGCATCAGGTGCCGGCTCTCGATGTCGGCTTGATCGGCAAACAGGTAGTCGAAGATGTTCTCGAGCTCGCGCCGCTGAAGTGTCTTGCCGCCGACGTAGCCGAGCAGCATGGCATCGGCTGTGACGTCGACTGCAACCCACGAGGCGCCGGCAAACACGGCGGCCTGGACCAACTCCAACACGTATTGCTTGGGATGGCGCAGGGTGAATTCGCGCATCTTTTCGATGGCTTTGTCCCGCGAGAGCGTGAACTCCTGGCGCTCGGCGAACTGGCCGGGGTCACGGCTTCGTGAGATGAGCGCGTCGAGGTCGCTCATGACAGCCGCTCGCTCATGGCCCGGCTGAGCCGCGGCAGCCCCGCGGACGCAAATCGCCGGTCGAGGGTGAGCAGGGCTTGCACGAGCGCCATGGCGACAATCACCGAGTCCTCCGACAGCTCCATCAGGTCGTCGACCCGTCGATGATGCCGGTCGACGGCGAAGGTGCGCCCCCAGAGTGCGCCGCGGATCATGCGGTAGTAGTGCGTCGTGGTCGCAATCTGGGCTGGGCGCCGAAACAGGCCGCCTCCGTCGGGGGCCTCGACATAGAGCAGGTCGTCATCCCACAGTCGCTCGCCTTCGAAGTCGCCGAAGCGCAGGGTGACGCGTCCCTGAGTCGCGGTCTGCATCATCTCGGCCGCGACCTCGAGCACCTCGCGCTCCCGCGGCTCAAGCTCGGGTGGATCGAGCAGCCGTGGGAAGGCAAAGCTGGTCCGGGCGTCGAGCACCTCCACCGTTGAGATGCCCGAGGCTCGAGCCATGAGTGTGGCTGTGCTGCCCTCGTCTCGGACCACCATATAGCCTTGGCGGGCGAGCTCTTCGGACAGCGGGGTGCCCTGTTCTGCCAGCAGTGCCTTGGGGCCGTTGGTCTCCCACCACAGGGCGGTGGCGGGTGCGATGGCCTGTCCGGCGGTGTCGCGTACCAGCAGGAGCCGAGGGTCGTACCAGCTCCCCACGACATCGGCGTCGAGCTCTGCGGCCAGCAGCTTGTGCCATGGCGACAGGTCGCCGTCAGTCGGAGCGACGGACTTGATGCGGTCGAGCAGCTTTGTGCGCAGGAGGGCGCCGGCTTGCACCACCTCGGCCATGGCCTCGAAGTAGTGCTCGTCTCGAAGCACATTGTCACGGGTCAGGGTGTGCTCCAGGCGAGGGGACTTGACCTTGAACGAGACATGCCGCAGGCGGGTCGAGAACTGCTCGAGCACCTCGGACTCTTCGCTGCGCAACAGCGTCAGCCCCCCGTTGAAGAAGGCCCAGTGCACAGTGGCCGTGTACGCGATGACCACTTCGATGCCGTTGCTGCTGTGCACGACAGACATCAAGGTGTCGGGCAGCGCGAACGGCTGGTCGATGCGTTCTCCTTCCTCCTCAACACTCGCAAACGCCGCAAACGGGTCGGCGCTTTGGGCGTCGGGGGCCTGCTTGGCGGTCTTGGCCTCGGACTCGCCGGTGCGATCGTAGAAGTAGATGGGCGTCTCGGCGTGCTCACACCAATAGGTCAGCACGTCCCGTGCTTCGGTCACAAAGGGGGCCGCACCCGCGATGGGCATGCGCTTGTACAGCAAGATGCGCGTGCCGCTGTGCACGTCCTCGACCCGTCGCTTTTGGAAGCTGCGGTCGGGGTGGAAGAGCACCTCCCAGTTCTCGGAGTGCCGACCGGTGAGCACCCGCACGAGGTCAGGTTCGATGGCGAAGATGGAGGTGAATCCGATGCCGAACTTTCCGATCTTGAGTCGGTCGTTTTCCTTTGTGGACGAGAACAGACGGGTCAGCTGGCCGTCGATGATCGCCTCGTCCATGCCCTCGCCGAAGTCGCGCACCTCGCACTCGAGCACACCGTCGCCGTGGCTAATGCTGACCTCGATGCGAGGGGTGCCGGCATCCATGGCGTTCTGCACCAGTTCGCGCAGAAAATCCATCGGTCGCGCGAACTGCTTGACCAGGTTTCCGAGAGCTTCACGGGCGGCGGATTGGGGGTGCTCAGACAAGGGCTGTGGATTGTACTGCGGCGGAACCAGAGTCCCACCGAGTGGTCAGTCTCTGCGATGGTTTTGAGCCGCTGGATCCGCCCCACCTCCTCCGCCGTACTGCTCGTTCAGGCGAGCTGGAACGGTGAGTTGCTCGAATGGCGGCAATTCGAAGCGGGAGCAGGGCCCGTCACCCTCGGTGACACGTTGGGCTTCCGGGCCTATTTGTTTGCTCAGCCGTTGGCCTGGGTGCCAGGCCTGTTGGTGCCACTTGGATGGGTGATGCCGCATGTACTGGCGATCCAGGAGGAGCGAGTCAGCTCGTTCTATATGCCTTCGGATGCACTTCCAATGCCCGAACACCCCCTGTTCAGTTGGTGGGACGATGCCTGGGTGTGCACGCTGAGCCCGGACTGGGTGGTGCGTATCGAGCGCAATGGCCAAGAGGTGCCGGCGCCGCTGGGCGATGGCATGACCCTGCCATGGCTGCGGATGGAGGACGGTCTGCGGCTGATCCTGCAGTGCGGACCGACCAGCATCGAGGCGTCGCTGGTCTATCCGGCAACGGTCGAGTTGGAGTAGCGACCGCGATACACAGTCGACAACGCCTGGAGCCCCAATGTCTGCCGTACTTGCTGTTGGTCCACTCGGTTTCCCCTGGAAGACCTTCGATCCGTTCCTGTTCTGCGCGCACCACGATGACGCATACCCCAAGGGCAATGCCCAGCTGGGTCCGGCGGAGTCCTTGGCTGGCCGCCGTCTGGGCAGTGATTTTGCTCGAAAAGATGGCTGGAGCATGTACCACGGACGCGCCGTGCCGGGCTTTCCGCAGCATCCCCACCGCGGCTTTGAGACCATCTCGATCGTTCGCCGAGGCTACATCGACCACAGCGATTCGATCGGGGCCGCGGGACGCATTGGTCCCGGTGATGTGCAGTGGATGACCGCCGGCAAAGGCATCGTGCACAGCGAGATGTTCCCGCTGCTGGACGCCGAGGGCGACAACCACATGGAGATGTTCCAGCTGTGGATCAACCTGCCGGCCCACAACAAGCTGGTCGATCCCGGCTTCACGATGTTCTGGGACCACGCCATGCCGCGGGTCAACATCACCGACAGTCAGGGCCGGGCGATTCAGCTCAAGATTGTGGCCGGCCAGTACGACGGTGCCAAGGCGCCCCCTCCGCCCGCCCATAGCTGGGCTTCGGCGGACGGCTCCGACGTAGCCATCTGGACCATTCGGCTGGCTGCAGGCGCCGAGTTCACCATTCCCGGGGCCCACGTGGGCAGCAACCGCACCCTCTACTTCTACCGTGGCGAGTCCGTCACCATCGATGACCGCACCCTGAGCGGGCACTCCTTTGCTCGGGTCGCACCCGACGTCGACGTGACCATTCGCAATGGTCCGCAACCCTCTGAGCTGCTGATGATGCAAGGACGCCCGATCGGAGAGCCCGTCGCTCATCACGGACCCTTCGTCATGAACACGATGGATGAGCTGCGCCAGGCCTACTCGGACTACCAGCGCACCCGCTTTGGCAAGTGGCCGTGGCCGTCGGACTCTCCCACCCACGGGTCCGAGCAGGGACGCTTTGCCCTTCACGCCGATGGCCGCCGGGAAGACGTCTAGGTGGTGTTGGGTCTGCTGGTCGGCCTGGCCGCGGCGGCGCCGTGTGCGTTCGATGCCGATGCGCTGACCTTTGCGGGTACTCCCAACGAACAAGCTGTCTGTCTGACCCGTGAGGTCCGACAGTGGGGCCACATCGGCGAGCCGCGCGAGCACATGCCGCAGCCGCTTGAGGGCCTGATTGGACAGCCGACGACCATTCCGCGGCCTGCCATTGCGGCGCTGCTGGCGCGACGGGACATTGCCCAGGCCGATGTCGGCGGACCCATCGAAGGACCGATCTGCCGGGCCCGGGACAACGCGCCGGGTGCACCGACTGCCCGCTACTTCGTCATCCACGACACCAGCACCCCAGGGCCGGACATGAACGCGCCCTTTCCGCCGGACATGGACGGGGCAGGGTGGGTCGGCAACAACCTCGAGACCTGGCGTGGTCGGCCGGTGGGCCACATCTTCGTCAACCGCATGGGGCAGTCGATCACGACGGCGGACTTTGCGCGGCCATCATGGTGGGCGACCAAGTTCGAGCGCGACCACCTCGACGAACAGGCCGGGCTATTCATCAACATCGAGCTGATGCAGCCACGGCGCCGAGAGCCAACGGGCGGGGCTCGCAATGACGCGCTGGCCCCGGATCCTGGCTTCACCGATGCCCAGCTCGATCGGCTGGCCCTGCTGTACCTGCTCGCGAGTGTGCGCAAGGGTGAGTGGCTGATTCCAGCCTTCCATGGCGTGCTGGACACCACCATTCCCAACGCCCATGACGACCCTCAGAACTTCGACCTCGACCGCTGGGCCGCCCGGCTGCAGCTGCTGTTGGCCCAGCTGCAGGACGCCTGAGACCACCGATCAAGTCTTGCCGCGGCAGCCGCGCTTGAAGAAGGCACACCGAGTGCACGGGCGCTTCGGGCCATCTGGTTGGGTGGCGCTGGCTTCGACCTCTTCCCACGACTGCTTCACCGTCTGGGCGACCTGGTCAAGCAAGGTCTCGAACTTATGGAACTGGGCGGGGCCGACGTTGGGCAGCGTATGGAACAGGCTGGTGTCGGTGAAGTAGACCTCGCCGCGCTGGACCGGGTCGTGGCCGTGTGCCTCGAGAATCTGGCTGGCTGCCCACGCATAGGCCAGCAGCTGGCGTTCATGGTGTGCACTGGCCAACATTGCCGATCCGTGCACGGCCTCGCTCTTTTAGTCGAGCACGACCCATTCTTTGCTGCTCGGGTCTTGATACAGCCGGTCGATCTGCCCGCGAAGCACGACGGGACCGCGCTGGATGCGGAAGCTGACCTCTGACACTCCCGTCGCGTCCAACACACGGTGCAGCGAGGTGTCGGTGGTGCAGTTGTCCAGGTGCTGCTTGAGCACCTTCCAGCCGCGTCGAATGGCATCGTCTCCGGCGCCCTGTGTGCGAACCGCAGCGGTCCAGCGGCGCTTGGCGATGGCCAGGTCGTCGGTCAGATCGTCCTCGAGAAGGCTGTGGATGACGTCTCCGCGCACTCTTGCCATCGTGCGCAGCTCGTTGCGCTGTCCGGTGCGCACGTCGGGAATGAGCATCAGATGGCGCAGGAACCACTGGGCGGGACACACGGTGAACAGGTCGAGACTGCTGGGCGAGACCTCGAAGTCCGCGTCGACCTCGACCGCACGCACACACCGGGTCGCGTCGGCGTCGGGAATGGGGGGCATGGGCCGTTCAGGCGGAGCGGGGACCGGCGTCGCGAGCACTTCTTGGGCTTGACGTACCCGCAGCCCATCGGACGGCGCAACCGGCTGGCCGTGGTGTCGGGACAGTGCGGTCATCCAGGTCGCACGGGCGTCTTCGTCGCGCTCGACATCGGCTCCTAGGAGCACGAGGTGATCGCGGGAACGCGTCGCGGCCACGTAGAGCAGGCGCAGTTGCTCGGCATCTTCTTCGATCTGCCGCACTTCTTCGAGCTGGTTGAAGCGGCCCGGAGACACGCGGCGCTGAACCGTTCCGTAGGGGTCGACCACGCGGCAGGCAAAGTCCCACTGCGACGCGACCCGGCGAATGGCAATCCATGGGGTGATGTTGGGCGGCGGCGTGGCCATGCCCGGCACAAACACGACGGGGAACTCAAGGCCCTTGGACGCGTGGGCGGTCATGAGCACGACCCGCGCTTCGGCCGGGGTCACCGCAGCCTCGGTCTCGGGGGTGTTGTCCTCGACCTGTTGCAGGAAGAAGGCGGCAACGTCATCGAGTCCGCCGGCTCCTCGCGCATCCATCGCACCAGAGAGCTCGACCAGACGGGCTGCATTGGCTTCGGCCTGGCCACTGGGCTCTTCGATGGCGTACAGATGCCAGCCCACTCCGCTCGAGATGACCTCGCGAAGTAGTGTCGACACCGGCAAGCGGTCTCGCAGCGCGAGCAGTCGCCTCCAGCGATTGGCGGCTCGGACCAGATCTGCAGGAGCGGCGTCGGGCAGCACCGAGCCGAAGCGATGCAGCCCGTGGTGCTCGCGTGGATCGGCGGAGTGGAACGCGCCCGTCGCCAGCAGGTTCAGTGAGTCGTCCGAGATGCCGAACAGCGGCGAGCGTAAGACGGCGGCGGTGGACAGGGGATCTTGTGTGGCGAGCGCATGCAATGCGTTGACCAAGTCGACCACCTCGGGCCGTTCCCAGAAGCCGATGCCACTCGCGACGATGTAGGGCACGCCCTTTCGTCGCAGCGCATCTTCAAAGACCCGCATGTGCGTTCGGGTGCGCAGCAAGATGGCCACCGGAGGGGTCGGATGGATTTCTTGGTCGGCGTACCGCCCGTCGGCAAATGCGCCGGCACCGGGCAGAATTTCAGCGGCGATCAGGTGAGCCAGCGCTTCGGCCTCGACCGCCGCGGCGTCCGTGGGCCGCTTTTCAGCGTGGGCAATCAGGGTGACGCTGCCGCCGGCTGACGCGCGGCCGGCATTGAGGGTCTCGTAGGGCGCCTCCCATGCGGGTCGGTCGGGGCTCGGTGCCCCCAGTGCCGTGCCAAAAAAGGCATTGAACCAACCGATCAGTACATCTTTGCTGCGGAAGTTGTCCGGCAAGACCAGGGGCTCAACGCCCAACGCCTTGGTGGCCTTGTGGAACACCGTCACGTCGCCCCCGCGGAAGCCGTAGATGGACTGCTTGATGTCACCCACCAAGAAGATGCGGTCGGCCGGGGTCCCGGGCACTCGGCCCAGGGCTTGGACCAGCCGCCACTGCTGCTCATCGGTGTCTTGGAACTCGTCGACCATCAGGTAGCGGTAGCGCTGGCGCAGACGGCCTCGCAGCTCTTCGTCGTCCAGCACGGTGCGCGTGGCTCGGTACTGCATCTCGGCGAAGTCGAGGGTGCTGTCGTTGGCAAAGCGCTCGCGCAGCAGCTCGAGCGCATGCAGGGTCATGCGCCCAAATGCGCCCAGGGCGGTCAGCATGGTCTGATCGGACTTCTTGGGCAGCGCCCACGAGGGCTTCCACAGCGCCCCCCAGCTGTCGAGGGTGTCCTGCAGCGCCTTGAGCTGGTCTTTGTTGGCGGTGTAGAGCGCGTCGTCGCCGTACAGCTTTTTGTAGCCCATCACCTTGCTGGTGTGCAGCTTGTAGGGCTCGCGGCCCCGCCCTCGGACCTCTTTGAGCACGGTCTTGAGGGTGTCGGTGTACAGGCGGTAGACCTCCATCGGCTCGGATGGAGGGTCGTCGTAGCGCTGCAGCAGAGGGACCATGCCCTCGGTCACCAGGTTGCCGCCGCCGGAGGGCGCAGTCAGCGCTACCACCTGCTCGAACAGGCTTCGGGCCTCGGTGTGGCACCAGTCGAACGCTTGTTCCGGGGTCAGCGGTGCGGTCGCGAGCAGATGTTCGAAGGTGACCTCGTCGGCGGCGTAGCGTCGCAAGGTGTCGTCGATGACCCCGCGCCGGTCCATGGCATCGACGACCGCGTCGAGCAGCCAGCGACGTCCCAGAAACGAGTCGAGCAGCGGGGGCAGATCTTCGGGGCGTTCTTCGATGACGGCCTTGAGCGCGTCTGCGGCGGCGACCCGGCGTTGGTCCTTGGCGACCAGAGCCTCGAGCACATCGAAGCCCGGCGGCGTGCCCGACTCGCCGGGAAACTCTTTGAGCAGGCGTGCACAGAAGCCGTGGAATGTGGAGATTTGGGCCAAGTCAACGGTGTCGACGAGGTGGTCGACCGCCGCCGCCAGCGCCAGGCCAAAGCCCGGACGCATGCGCTCATCGAGCCGTGCTCGGTCAGAGCGAATGGCCGCTGCGAGCGCCAGCAAGCGCTTGTAGCACCGCTCGGCCATCTCTTCGGATGCCTTGTCGGTGAAGGTCAGAACCAGCACGGCTTCAATGTCCGGCCGCGGTCGGCTGGGGTGCTTCATGACGGCCGAGACGGCCAGATCGAGCAACAGAGCGGTGTAGCGCAGGGACAGGGTGTGGGTCTTGCCAGCACCCGCTCCCGCGGTGACGGCGATCTCGGTAGAGAAGTCCATCGCCCGCTGCTGTGCAGGGGTCAGCATGAGCGACGCATCGGTCAGGTCGATGCGCGGTCGTGGGCCGGACAGGTCCAGCCTCATGACTCACCGTCCGTGGGCTCGGAGAGCGGGCGGTGCCAGTCGCCGTCGGTGTCGTGCACGCGTGCATTTCGAGGGGGGTCGACGCGGCAGACTCGGCGGAACCCGCACCACTTACACTTCGCCTCTTCAGGGCTCGCAAGTGTGGTGTGGAACTGCCCCTTGGAGAGCTTGCGCACGGCCTCGGCCGCATGGTCGAGCAAGCGCGCGCGGTTGTCGGCGGTCAGCTCGACGGCATCGTCGTTGTACTTCTTGAGGTCGTCATAGACCGCCGCGTCTCCGCACCAGCCGACTCGGCGCAGCTGATGAGGGTTCTTGAGGGAGTAATAGACGCTGGCGACAGGCTCGTCGGGGTACTTCTTGGCGGTGGCTTCGGCATAGGCGATGGGCTGAAGCACGAGCCCACGTCGAATCTGATTGGCCGAGGGGGCGGTGCCGGTCTTGTAGTCGGTCACCAGCAGGCCATGATCTTCGACACGGTCGATGCGGTCGGCCTTGCCGCGCAGCTTGACGGTGCCGATCTGCAGGCCCTCGAAGTCCTCTTCGACCGAGACCGGATGCATGGTCTTGCGGGACCAAATCTCGTTGCCAAGCCAGACTCGAAGCACGCCGTCGGGCTCGTCATCGAGCAGCCCCGCCAGCCATCGGGTGCGGTTGTGCGCCTGCAGCGCTGGCTCGAAGCCGCCCTCTTTGTCGAGCTGGTCGAGCAGTCGTGTGGCCACTTGGTACAGGTGGGCACTGGCCTCGCCGATGCGGGCGCCGGTGAGGGTCTGCAGCATGCGCTCTTGCAGAAATACCTCGAGAATTTCGTGAATGACGCTGCCTCGACGGCGGGCGTCGAGCTCGTCATCCCAGTCCTCGACCGGGTCGAGCTTGAGCACATAGCGGTACCAGTACCGCGCTGGGCACTGCAGATAGGTCTCGAGCTTGGTGACCGACAGCACATCGGGTGCCGCTGGTGGCGTGTCCAGGATGCCGTCGAAGGGCGTAAAGTCGTCAGAACTGCGGGCAGTCAGCACCGCGCGCTGGTGGTTCACGGCAGACACGTCGGCAGGTGAGAGAACAGGCAGCCAGGCGGATGGGGCCATTGCGGTTGCGCGCAGTGCATCGGAGCGGGACAGGGGCCGCCCATGCCCGGGCGAGGGGTGCTCGACGACCAGCTCGCTGAACAGCTTTCCGGCGGGGTGTTCGGTGGGCAGGTCTAGCAAGTCGGCCAGGACGGGTGAGGGGGCCACCGGGCGAGCGTCGCGTGTGGCGGGCCAAGACATGACCAGCGACAACATGTTGGTGTCGCCCAGGGCGTTGCGCAGCAGGGAGCCGAACAGGTAGCGAGCTTCGGCCAGTGGCTCGACGGGCTCGAGGGCGCGCTCGGCCCGACGGGGAACCAGAAACGGCGTGCCGCGAGGTGCTGGGAAGGCACCACGGGACAGGCCGCCCAGCCAGGTGCGGCGGGGGGTGAGCCCGCGCAGGTCGAGCACTCCGACCACCTGGACCCGAGACCAGGCCTGAGGGTCGGGGTGAAAGCTCGCCTGATGCAGCGCATCGTCGAGGTTGCCGGCGAGGATGTCTGCGGGCCAGTGACCGGGGTCGACCGTCTGCAGATCGAGGGTCAGCTGGTCGACGGCTCGCAGCACCGCTCCCCAGGCGTGGAGGTTCTCGGCAGCCGCGCCCGGGGCGTCTTCGGAGCGTCCGAGGTTGTCGGGGATGCCGACCTTGGTGGCCAGATCGATGAGTCGGTCGCGGAAGTCCACGGGGGTGCTGGCCGCCGTAAAGTCCGCGAAGGGTTCGCAGAAGCTGGCGAGGGCTTCGAGGGTGCTCGTCAGGCGGGCATCGTCGACTCCGGGATAGCGCTCTCGGTGCATCCACGCGGCGATGGGCGCGTGCCAAGTCGAGGGGTGTCCGCCCACCACCCCACCGGCGCGGCACCACTTGTACACCTCGGTTGGGTCGATGCCGTCTGGGGTGTGCACGAGGTCAGAGCGCAGCAGCGGCAGCAGGTGAACGACCGGAAAGTCATCGAGGGCCAGGGTCACCAGCCGCCGGACGGCATCGGCGACGGGGGACTGGGCCAGGCGCATGCCCGCAGAGATCGAGAACGGGATGCCGTGGTCGGTGAACACGGCTCGGACTGCGGGCGCATAGACCGACAGTTCGGGCAGGGCGACCACGCAGTGCCGGGCCTCTTCACCGTCCAGCAGGGCCGATTTGACTTGTCGCGCAATCTCGCGGATTTCGGCTTCGGGGTCGGCGCACTCGAGCAGGCGCACGGTGTCTCCCAACCATGCGCGCGCCGTGGTGGGGTCATCGCAAGGGATAGCGCGCCCGCTATACAAAAAGTCGGACAGGTCCTCGTCGTCGATCTGGGCGGGGATGGAGCCGGGCTCGACTTCGACGAGTCCCTCGCGCAGGGACACCATCAGGCTGCCGTCGTCTTCGCCGATCAAGGCGTCGAAGCAGGCCCGACGCAGCGAGCGCGTCGCAAGAAACGGCTTGAGCGGGTAGGCCACGTCATCGACGTCGCCATACTCAAAGAACAGCTCGGCTTCGCGCCCGCCCAGGTCGCGCCCCGACTCGAACGAAACCACCACATGCACCCCGGCTGCAGACCAGGCGCGGCACAGCGCGATGAGCACTTCGCGGCGCAGAGGGCTGGGTTGCAGCACGTCGTCGATGACCACCGAGCGCACCGACCGCAGCCACTCCATGAGCGGAGCAGTGGGCATGTGCAGCATCTTGAGCAGGTCTTCGAGGGCACGGGGGCCAGTCGTGTGACCAGGAATGGCCCGCAGCACCTTGCCGAGCTCGGCCAGCGCGCTGTGCAGCTCGGTGCCATGCGGGATGTCGGTCAGGCGCTTGCAGCGGGCCTCGGCCATCTCGCGGTGCAGCTTGGCGAGGGCTTGTCCGACGGAACGGCCAGTCCCCAGTGAGCCCAACCAATCCCAGCGGTCCGAGTGTTCGGTGAGCACGCGCTCGGCGGCGAGGGAGGCCATGCGGTCAGACAAGATCGCGCGGCCGTCGCCAAAGCGCAGCTGCAGGTCGTCAAACAGCTCGGACAGCACGCGCACAGTCGGCTTGAACGTCGGTGTATGGCGTCGATAGGCGAGGTATTCTTGTTCGACGACGCTCTTCTTGCGCTGCGTATCGGTCAGGTAGAGGAAGGTCGGCTGCCCGAAGCGGTCCTCGCCACTGAGTTTCTGGCGCGGCACCGCGCGGCGCCGACGCCAGCGAGTCTTTCCAAGTAGGAGCTGAACCGAGGCCATCGGGGGAACCTAACTCAGGCATCCGCCGGATTCTGTCCGGACATCAGCCGAGTCTACGGAGCAGGCGGCGTCGCGCATTGCGCACCGTCCAAGCCTTTGCGGCAAGCTCGGCGGTGTCGGCGAGAAGGGCCTCGACCTTGATGCGGGTGTCAGAGCTGACTGGACCATCTTGCCGGCCCTCGGCCAGCCAGACATGTCCAAGCGCCAAGTTGAGGACCGCGTCCGTGATGGCGTCGACACCCCACTCGACCGTCATCTCGTCGGCTTGTTCGACCAGGCGGCGCGCCTCGGCTGGATGACCCAGGTCGGCATGGGCGGCCGATGCGACGGCGTGCACCTGCAGCAGCGCCAGGCGGTCTCGGGTCCAGGTCAGCAGATGACGGCTGCGCTCTGCGAACGTGACGGCCTGTTCGGGTTCGCCCCCGTCGAGGGCCCACGCTGCCAGGTTGGCATAGGCGATGCCCTCTCCCATCGAGTGCGCCATCGCGCGAGACTGCTTGGCGGCTTGCCTGTACAGCTCGCCGGCTTCGTCGCGGCGGCCCTGAACGGTGGCCAAGTTGGCTAGGTTCTGGGTGACGGACGCCTCGAAGCGACGGTTGCCAAGGGCCTTTTGGATGGCCAGGGCCTCGTTGTAATACGTCTCGGCCTCGTCGTAGCGCTGCCAGTCGACCAGCAGCACGCCCCGGTTGGCCAGCGCACTCGCGACGGCTTTCCAGCGGCCTCCACGGCGTCCCTTGTCGATGGCCTCGAGGTAGAGCTTGTCGGCTTCTTCGAGGTTCTGTTCGGCGTGTGCTGCGATAGCCAGTGACGCGATGGCCGTGGCCTCGCCGGCGACGTCGCCGAGCTGGGCCGACAGCGCCCGCACCTCGGATGCCCAAGTAGAGGCGGCGGGATCGCGCCGAAGGCGAGCGACGATGCTGCGAGCACGGGCGAACTGAACCCGCATGGCGGGCTCGCTCAAGGTCGGCAAGGTCGAGATGCGGTCCAGCTCGGACACCGCCCCGGGTTTGTCGCCAGCCAGGCACCGCATGCGTGCCAGCTGGCACGCGACGCGGATTTGGGTATCGGCGCCAGGAACGTCGCGAACCGAGCCCAGAAGCTGTACGACGTCGTCGCTGGGCCGGCGTTCGGTGATGATCGGTGCGGCGGCCAGCAGTGCGCGAGCGGCAGAGCGCAGGTCGGAGTCCATATAGCGGCGATGGACGGCCAGCAGATTGGGCACTTCGTGGGCCAGTGCGCGGTGGCGCTTGACGGCTTCGTTCAGGTCGACGCTGTGCAGGCCGGCCGCGCGCTGTTCGCCGTCGGCGATGACCTGATCTCGATGGCGGGCTCGTGCGCCCTCGAGGGCGCCGCTGGTCTGCAGGTGCTCACTCGCGTAGTCCCGGATGGTGACGTACATCGAGAACCGGGGTGCGCCGCGCAGACCGTCGGGCCACGTCGCGGTCAACAGGCTCTTGTCGCGCAGCCCGCTGATGATGTCCATGGTCGGAGGGGAGCCGTTTGGTAGCTGAACCACCGCCTCGGCGGCGTCGAGGTTGAAGCCGCCCTCGAAGACAGTGGTCTGGCACAGGGCGGTGCGCTCGGCTTCGTCGAGCAGGTCCCAGGACCAGTCGATGGCTGCGCGAAGGGTGGCGTGCCGATCGGTCACGTCGCGACGCCCCGAACTGAGCACATCGAACCACCGATCGAGGCGGTCGCGGATGCCACCAGGGGACAGCACATTCATGCGCGCGGCGGCCAGCTCGATGGCCAGAGGCAGGCAGTCGATGCGCTGCACAACTGCTCGGATGGCGTCGACGGCATCTGTGTCGTAGGCCTGATCGGGTCGAACGGCCGCTGCCCGCTCCAAGAAGAGGTCGACCGCGTCCGAGAGGGCGAGGGGACCGATCTCGACTTGTCGTTCGCCGGCCAGGCGCAGGCGCTCGCGAGAGGTGACCAGCACGCGCAGCTCGGGGGCCGCAGCGAGCCACGGCGCCAGGGTCTGTCCGGCCACCTCGGCCACTTGTTCGAAGTTGTCCATGACCAGCAACAGGCGATCTCGGCCGGCCAGGACTTCGCCGACGCGGGCGACAGCTTCG
>Ga0114932_10002977_pt1 | contig 17151 bp, 11 predicted proteins | sample 2SBtaG_2_FD_87286 | JGI IMG/M metagenome (GOLD analysis project Ga0114932, IMG submission 87286) | Deep subsurface microbial communities from Kolumbo volcano to uncover new lineages of life (NeLLi) - 2SBTROV12_ACTIVE470 metaG | ecosystem: Environmental > Aquatic > Marine > Volcanic ... | reverse complement strand
GCCAAAGAACTTGTACAGACAGCTAACCAAGTACTTGCCCCTAATCCTGCTAATATGGTTCAACAGTTACAGCAACAAGTTCCCGCAGGTATAGCTTCTTTATCAGCTCAAATGCAAGGTAGACCTCAAATGGGGATGCAACGCCCTCCTGCATCTAGACCCCCTATGGCTGGAGGTTTACCGCAACTGCCTTCTAATCTACCAAGAGCTGCACAAGGCGGTATTGTGGCGTTTAAAGATGGTGGTTTCCCAGATTTAAGTGGTGATGGAAAAGTTACACGTAAAGACATACTTATGGGTAGAGGAGTAGTTAGCAAAGCAGAAGGTGGCCTACTGTCAGAAGTAGACAGTTACATGAGTGCTCAAGCAGTGCTTAATAACCCTGATTCTACTGACCAACAAAAGGCTTTTGCTAAAGCTACCTTAGACTCACTAAAACCCATAGAAGAAGGCGGCAACATGACAATGGATCAGTACGCCGCCATGATGCAGGAAGTTAGCAGGAGACAACAAAGTGGTATGGCTGGTGGTGGGATAGTTGGTTTTAGTAATGGGCAAATGGTAAGAGGTGCGGGACGGCGTGCTCAGTCTATGGAAGAAGAGGAAGAAGAAGAAAGAAAACGCAGATTAAGAAGCGAAGAGTATCAAAGGTTGAAAGATACGGGAATGTCAGATACCGAAATATTTGTAGCTTTACAGAATTTTTCTCCCACCTCCCGCACTCCTACTTCTGGGGTACTTCAACTGGAAGATGTGTTTGACGTAGCTACAATGGCTAAACAATTACGACCTTCACCAGAGTACGATCCTTCAGGAGAAGAGACTAAAGGTTTACCTTTTGGAATGGCGCAAGACACCGATACCACCACTGCCCCTCCAGTAGTAGATTCAGATAGAACAAGCGAACTGTTAGAACAAATTACTGATGTAATTACCACCCCTACAGGAGATGAAGTAATAGAAAGTGCAACAGCAACATCTTTGGGAGATTTTGCACAAGAAAGATTAGACAGAGATGGAGAAGAGTTAGAAAAAGAACGTATGGAACGTGCTCGTGACTTCTATCAACTTTCAGATAGAGAAAAAGAACTAATGATGCAAAACAGAGATGCCATTAGAGCGTCTTATGATTCGCGTCTTGCGCCTGAAGAAGTGCGCCGTTTGGAAAATGAGTCGCTAATGCGAATCCTTTTAGAGCCGGGTTCTGTAGTAAATGCCGCACGAGCCAAACAAATAGAAGGCCCAGCTTTTAGAGAAAGAATGAGGCAGTTACAAGAAGGTAGGGTGACTGAGCCTAATAAAGTAGAGCTTGAAATGTTAGCGCAAGAACGTGGTGCATTGGGTAAAGTATGGGAAGCAGGTACTAAAGCTTACGAAAGGTTCTCTGCTGAGACTAATCAAGCTATGCAAACTCTAGCTCAACTAGAAACAGGAGCTTTAAATAGACAAACACAGTTCTTAATTGCTGACCGTTCAAATCAAATTAGGGCTTTGGATGCCCAGTTACGTGCAGAACTAGCACGGGTTAAAGAAGCTAATTTAACTGAAGCTCAAGAACGTACACATAGAGCAAACATGGCAAGAACGCTTTCTAGTCTGTACACCACAACTCAAAGCACTATAACTGACCTTGAAACACAGGCTCAATTAGGGCAAATATCTCCAGAAGCATTGGCCGACTCTATAAGTGTTTTACGACAAGGTGCGGCACGTTACGCGGAAGCTTTACTCGACTATGGAGATACAGGGGAAGTACCGGAACTAGATTTTGGTAGTAGTGTGTTGGGTGGAGATGATGGTTTTGGAGAAATGACAGTACAATAATAATGCCTACTTACTCTATACAAGGGCCAGATGGTAAAACTTATTCTATTGAAGGGCCAGTAGGAGCTACAAGAGCGCAAGTTATTGCAGCAGTAAAAGCTCGGATGCCTACTTTTCCCCCCGAAGAAGAGGAAGACATCTCCTCTTTAGATTATGCACTAGGTTTACCAGTTGAAACGGGTAAAGCTCTTCTTGGTGGAGCTGCTGGACTCGTAGAATCTGCGGCTACAGGTGCATCGTTTATACTTCCTGAAGAAGCTGAACAAGCAGCTCGTGCTCGCATTGCTGAAATTGGTAGTGGAGTACAGGAAGCTCTTGCTCCTGCCCCAGCTTATGAGGACAGTCTTTATTTAGATTTAATGCGAGGTGTAGGCTCCACCGCGCCTTTTATTCCAGCCGCATTTTTAGGTGCGCCGGGTGTAATAGCTGGTGTGGCACTAGGTGTAGGATCAGGGTCAGGAGAAGCTGCACAACGAGCAGTAGCCGCAGGAGCTACCGAAGACGAGATAAGTACAGCAGCAGGGCTAGGTATGATTCCGGGCGCGTTTGAAATGATTGGGCCGGGAAGAATAGCAAAACGATTTGAAAAAGTACTAGGCTCACAAGCCGATGAAATAGGGGAAGAAATAAGCAGGACTTTTCTTACGCGGTTATATAATAAACTAGGTGGCAGTCGAAAGGGTCGTATTACTCAAGCGGCAATAGACGAAGGAATACAAGAGGCAGTAAGTGAGGTAGGTCAGAACCTTATTCAACGGGGAATATACGATCCAGAACAAGGTGTGTTTACAGGTACTGGTGAATCGTTTGGTCTAGGTGCAGGTGTAGGTGGTTTTCTACAAGGTCTAACCGAATTAATTTTGCCGGGACGACAACGCCGCGCTATTAAAGAAGCCGAAGAAACTCTTGAAACAACCGAAGAAGCTCCTGAAACAGCCGAACAAGCCGCTACAGCAATGGCACAAGTTCCTGTAGGTGAAAGTCGAGACATGTTTCCAGACGCTCCTGCACGTCAAGGCCCAGAACCTGAACAGTTAATGGATGTAGAAGACCTTGCAGGGGTAACGGCAGAAGACCCTATAGAAGTAGAAGTAAGGGAGCAAGCCGAAACTGCTGTAAGGAATCGGTACAGTGACGCACCTCTTAGCCCTGACGCATTCGATGCAGCAGTAGAAGCTGAAGCTGACATAATACGTAATCGTGAAACAGCAGCTTCTACGCCCCCCACTCCAGAAACCGATTTGATTGACCTAGCAGAAACTCAACAAATAGAAGCGTTAATTGCGGCTGATGAAGAAGCAGAAAAACGAAAAGTAGCCGCAGAAAGAGATGCAGCTATAACTGACTTTGAAGAACAACGTAAAAAAAGAGAACGAGCGCAAGTGTTAGATGAAGTACTTGCTGATGAAAGTGTAGTAACGAGTGCAGATATAGAAAACCGTTTTGCCGAGGAAATAGTAAAACGAAGTAAGATTTACGAATCTGAAACTCAACCCACAGTAAGTGAAATAGCTGAAGCTGTAAGAAGAAAGCGTCCTTCACCTGTTGTAGAACCTGAAGTAGTAGCAGATGGTTCAAGTGTAGAGAGTTTAGAAGCTGTAATTCCCGAAAGACGACCTAAACCACCCCCTCCTGCGGAACCAGATTTGCAAGCACAGGAACGAAGTCGGCTTAATCGTGAACGACTTGATCAAACCGGACGGTTACCGAGAGGCACAGACCCTAATGAAGCAAGTGGCGTACAGTTAGAAATCCCTGCTGTGTCTCGTGAACCAGTACGTGCACCTGCTACTTCATTGCTCCCTCCTGCACCAGATGTAGGAACTGCCCCACAACCGGGTGAAACAGGGGAACAACTTACTTTACCTTTTGGTACAGGAGCTGGCGCAGGGTCAACTAGAGTAGTTACCCCTAGAGACTTCATCGCGCAAGAAACAAGAAAGCAAGAAGCAAGACCCTCTACCTCTCCTGATACTGTTACTGCTCCTCCTGAAGTTAAAGTAGCTTCTGATATAGAGGCCATACAAACAGTACGGCGTGCGCCTGTAGTTACTGGAAAAACTAAGTACACACCCGATGGTGCTGCTCAATATTATGTCGCTGCGTTTGGTGATGATGTAGACATGATGCTCCGAACGATTGCTTACGATACAAGCACTCCTATGAAAGGCAACGTTCAAAAAGGGTTTAGAAAAGAAACAGGGTACGTTACGGACAACAAGCGGGGCAACGCGGCAGCACAATGGGTACGTAATAACTTTTCCCCCACTTCAATAAGTGCGTTAGAGAAACATATTCGTGAAGCTCAAACAACCGAATTTAGATCAAGAAACTTTCTTAATCGTTTGAATGACATGCAGGAAGCGCAACGACAAATAGACGAATACGTAAATGATGGAACTAAAAATCTAGCAGATGCACTTAGTCAACAAGCTGTAAATGAAAATAAAGTAGATAAAGAATATCTTATTAAAGATGCTGTTTCTGCCAGCATGACTTTAGCCTCTGATGAAGTTAACACTTTAGCGTTGGATGGTCGTACTAAAGAAGCAATAAATCAGGTAGCACTAGATACTCCTAACTTACGTGTTCGCACTACAGCTCGTAAAATTGCTAACGCATTAGGGAACACTAAAATTACTTTTGTAGAAGGGTTAGTTGATCCTTTAGGTCGAGTAGCAGCCGCCGCATACAACAGAAATACTGACACTATTGAACTTAATTTAGATGTTCCTCTTAATATCCATGCGCTTTTACACGAAGGTGCACATGCTGCCACTATACAAGTGCTTTCTAATCCTTCTAATCCGGTAACTAAAAAACTTACAAAACTGTATAACAACCTTCAAGGTAATGTTCCTAATGGTTATGCAATGGAATCGTTACAGGACTTTGTTGCTGAAGCTTTTACCAATGTTAATTTTCAATCGCAACTTGCTGCCTTTAAACCAAGCGGTGGAAAACTTACAGCTTGGGACAGGTTTTGGAGAGCACTTACTGATTTTTTAGGTTTTCCCAGTGGAACTCAAACAGCAGCCGAAGCAGCTCGACAGTACATCAATACTATCTTGGCGACCTCTCCTTATACCCGTACGGCTACAGAGATAAGTAACGCAGCAGCTACTGATCCTGATAAAGCGTTTAACCATGCCATTTCTGGTGGAGTAAAATGGTTGTCCCCCAGTGAAAGAAGTGGGACATGGGCGGCAGTGGTTGCTGCTTGGAATACTTATCCTGCTAAAGCCAAAGCAAGTTTGTTTAATGGGGTAGGACTTGAAGCTATTGTAGATGTAGGAAAAGAAAAACTACCCAGTGCTGAACGGTTTCAAGAAGTGTTTTATGAAATAGATGGGGTTCGTAATAACGAAACGATTAGATTTACAGATGTCTTTTCTGCGGCACTTAAAGCTTTTAGTGGCTCTAGTGGAGTGTTACCCAACAGTCAAGCTATTGAAGTTTTAAATGAGTTAGTAGCACTAAGTACTACAAATAGAGTTGATCCTTCTATTAGTGATGCCGAAAAAAATAAAAGGTATAAAAGTTTTATAGTACGGTACGGACAAAATAATACTCGTAAAGAAGAATTTTTTAGGAGTGAAAGTCAAGCTACTCAACGCCAAGCAGCATTACAAAGTGACCCCAATGTTAAAGGCAAAATAGTTTTGGTAAGTCCTTTAACAGAAACCCAAGATGCTTTAAGACAAGCCGAAGTTCTCTACCGTCAATTATCTCCGCAACAACAAGACGCTTATAAAAAAATGCGGGATGAATATTTTAGATTGGACACTCTTACACAAGAAGCACAGGACGCTAACATACAAAAACTTGAAGTTGAAGACGGAATTAAAAAATCTATTAGAGATACCTTGTTTCAACAACGTTTAGAGTACGGCAACATTGACCCTTATTTTCCTTTGTATAGGGACGGTGATTATTGGCTAGAGTTTATTTACACCGATGCAACTGGGCAAGTTAACTATGGAACGAGCGCCTACAAAACAGTACCTGAACGAGCAAAAGCTTTTAAGTTACTACAAGATCAAGGTATAGACGTTAATCTTAGAAGCAGAGAAGATGTACAAAATACTATTAAGGCTGGTAGCTATCAAGGTGTCCCCCTTCCTTTTCTAGTAGACCTTCAAAGACAACTGAACGATGTACTTAAAACTATCCCTACTGACAACACAACGGCACGGACTCAAGTTCAAGAGTTTATGGAACAAGCTATTCTTAAAGCTTTGCCTGAACAGTCTTTAGTTCAAGCACGTCAAGCACGTAGAGGTATATTAGGTTTTAACCGTAACGCTTTTGAAGTGTTTGAAAAACGTATGCCCCAGCTTATAACAAGCTATGCCAATGTTAAGTACCAAGTCGAAAAAGAACTGGCAGCTCGTGGTGTAGAAGAAGACAGACGCAAACTTGTAGAAGGGGAAGATGTCTTTTACAGGGATATAGCTGACATGTTGGTCGGGCCAACACGGGGCCAAAAAGTATTTGGTCTTCCTAGCTACCTTGAGTTTAGTAACAATCCTTATTTACCTGAATATGCAAGATTCTTAAGAGGTTTAACTTTTGTAGGCACGTTAGGTTTTAATATAAGTTCAGTAGCAGTGAACACTTCTATTATACCAATGGTACTTCAAGCCCGTCTTTCAGGAGAATACGGGGCGACTAAAGCAGTAGCTAGTACCAGTAAAGCCATATACTTATACGGTTTAACAATGGGTAATAGAGAAGCTGAAGGGTTAACTGGGCCAGAAAGTAAGATAGGAGGATTTTCTCTTACTAACGAAACAACTGATCTTGATGACAAGTTTAAATTATTTGGGCCTTTAAAACAAAGGTTTAAAAACTTAGGGTTTGATACCCGTACCATTGCTGCTGAAAGTTCTGAACTTGAAGCGTCAGGCTTTGGGTTTATGAGAAAACTTAGTTACTGGTCAGGGTTTTTGTTTAATCATAACGAACGCGCTATTCGACAAGTAAGTGGAATGAGTACTTACATGTTAGAAATGGAAAAGCTTACGGGCAAAAAATTTAGCGAAATCACTGAACAAGAACTAAACAAAAAAGATTCAGTAAGTGGATTAACTCTTGGTGAACAAGCTGCTACTACCGCAACCAATACGACTTTGTGGGTAAACTCTTCTGCCTTACTTACTACTGGATCACGTTTATCGCAACAACAAATTGGTAGTTTAGCCATGCAGTATAAACGTGTTCCTATGCAGTTCATGTACCAACAAGCTTCTATGCTTAATGCAGTTAAAAAATTAACTCTTAATGAAGCTAAAACTGAGCAAGAACGTGCTGAAGCTAAAGCGTTAGCAAAAACTTTGATATGGCTCACAGCTAGTGGTTCTTTAATATTAGGTGCTCAAGGTATCCCTTTGTACGGAATGCTATCTCAAGTAATAGATTGGGGTTTAGAAGAAGACGAAGATGATTTTGATACCATGATGGCTAAGAAATATGGTAGTGGCTACTACGGGTGGTTAGCGACAGGAGATATTTACGGATTCGACAGTTCAGTAGCGGAATTTCTTTCTCCTGAAATAGATTTAACTCAACGTATTAATTTGACTAATCTTATGGTTCGTGATCCCGGTAATTACCGACAAGACAAAACCGCTCCTGAAATATTTGCAGATCAAATAGCCGCTTATTCGGTAATAACAAGAGCAGGGCGTGGACTAATAGATATGTTTGATGGCGATCCTGCTAACAACCAACGTGCTCGTGAAGATATGGTTCCTGCTGCTTTTTCTAATGTGTTCAAGAGTATGAGAATACAATCCGAAGGGTATCGAACTAGACGAGGAGATGCGGTACTTGCTGAAGTAGGGGTGGGGGATGCGATATACCAAGGGTTAGGTTTTACACCATTTAATTATAGACTTGAAAGAGACAAACTTTCTTTAAACCTCCGTAAAACTAGAGGTACAACTAACAGAAGAAGCGCATTGTTAGAAGCTTATACTTTTGCTTTAGGGGATAGAGATATAGGTCGCCCCCCCGATCCTGAACTATTAAAAGAAACAGTAGAAAAAATAAAAGAGTTCAATGGGGATCATCCAAGTCGAAGTATAACTAATGATAGTTTAAGAGCTTCCTTACGTGCTAAAAGAGCTAATTCAGGAATGGCAAAGATAACAGGTGGTGGGCCTGTTGACAGACGTGAAGCTATAGAAATAATTCAATCCAATCGAGAATTTGACGAAGCGTTTAACGAATAAAGCTATTTTATTCTCCACACCCGTACCCCGTACTTCCCATTCTCTACACAAATACGTTTCTCTAAATCATTTAAGTGTACATCAATAGCTTCGGTAATGTGTTTAAGAGCTTTACTTGTATTAATACAGGGGATAAAAACAGAACTGCCGGGGACAAATTTTTCCCAATCAACTACTATTCGTACACCATCGGGAGAAATATCAGTGAACATTACTCGTGTCATTATCCACCTCGTCTTCTGATGTATCATCCTGATGACTCCATGAACATTCCAAAACGTGAGGAGTCCCTACATCAAACTGTGTTCCACGCCCTGCTCTCATTTTGTACGCCCTTCCGTTCATTTGTGTGAGGATTAATTGCCTTACTGCGGCATAATGATGCCCTTTCTTAACACACCATTCTTTAAGTTTAGTAGGGAATATGTACAACTTATTTTCTGTAGGTTCAGCTCGACCTACCCATGAGTAGCTAGGTTGATTCGTGTACATCATTACTTCTTCATCAGGATTTGTAACACGCAACCATCCTTGAGGATGATCTTGATAAAACTCAGCTACAATTTCTTCAATACTAATTATCATACCCTTCATTTCTAACCTCATAGAAATTAGTTTGCCAATAATCCAACGATACAAAGCCTCTAAATCCCAATCTATTAACCCTATATCTTTAGCAATAGTTAATCCTGCAAAAGTAACTGCCGTTCCTGCTACCCAATAACGGTGTTGTGATTCTAATTTTGCGTCTTTAAGCATTTGATCTCTAGTAGCTATTACTAAGTCTTCAGTAGCTTCTATAGTTTGAAGAACATGTTGTATATAAATAGCACCTGCATGGCCGTAGTGATTAGCTAAATCATCTTGTAAGTCATTCGCTTCGTTAGCTTCTTGAGTAGTGAACAATCTTTTCTCTACAGGACTTTCTATTAACCTAGCTATCTCTCCTTGAGGTAGAGATTTAAAACCCGTCATTTTTTCTGCTAAAGAAGAGTTACCAGATGTACCACACATTAAATCCCACGGCTCACCTCTGTAACGTTCTACATTTTCTCCTTTGTTACTCATACGATTTTTCTGTTCACCGTCACTTATTGCATAACAAAAGTCACTTGCGTCTTTATCTAAATAATTAGAAACTTCGTCTATATATAAGACATGATTCTTCCACACTTCGGCTCTATGCCATCCAGAATTTCCTGTGTCTTTTCCTTTAAGAATAAGTTTAGAGTTAGGATTACCCCACACTGATGCACCACCTTTCATCCCTGTGGTTTTTCCATAACCTGTCTCTGCACTCATCAAGTGAAATACAGCGCCGGGAATACCGGGAACAAACTTCATTAAAGGTGAACCAAATGAAAGACCAAACATCATTTGATGTTCTTCAAACTTAGGGCGATCATAAAATTTAGCTATACGTTTCCATCCGTCTAACGAACCTTTCTTAGCAAACAAAGATATATATTGAGAAGTCCGAGCACTTGGAACATTAGCAATTATACGATTAGCAAAAATTTCTTTGTCCCCAATAACATAAGACTTCATGTTTTCTGTCCACCCAAACTGAGTACGCACATCAATAAAGTCTACAGTTTCATGTAATTGTTTTACCCATTTTTGTATATAGTTCATCAGACTACTCGCTTGGTTAGGGAGAATAAAGATATCGTTTCTACCCATAGCCTTTCTAAATTCTTCTCGTCCTGTACACTGTTCCATTTTAAGAACAAATTCTTGCACCCCTTCTCGTGCAGTGTGGTGTTCAAACATATAACATGGGCCATCAATAGGATCACGTAAGCGTTTAGTAACATATAAATCTCTATCATAAATCTCAGCTACATCATCATTTCCGTCTTTGTCTTTTGTTTTTAAATAGACACCTCCGTTTGCTCCCCGAAAATAATTGCCGGGATAAGGAGGGATAGTGTGTTGTTGCGTTTTAGGGGGTTTAGGTTCAATTCTATCATCTTCAAACTCGTCTGTAATTGTAGGTACAACTACCTCAACCACATTACTTTCAGCTTCTTTAACTTCCATACAAAGTTTAATAGGAGACTTAAAGAAGGGGTCTTTTTTGTGAATACAATCTTTACACGCCTCTGGATAACTTGTTTCAAAAGAAGTACAGAGGTGAGGGTAGTCAATAGATTCGGCTACGTTATTAGTTTCTTTTTCAGAATACCCTTTATAACGTTTAGAAATTAAATGTATCCCATCTTCACCACCCACATCACAGTGTTTAGGAATAGAAAGGACATGTAACCATTCGTCATAAGACAAATCATTAGGGGAACGGATGGCCCTAGCAATTTGACCACATCCTTTACCATCACGAGTAAGTTCAATAAGTTTCTTAAACGACTTTTGATAGTTACTATTTAGTCCCCCGGTATTTTGCAAATCTTCTTTGTCTTCAGTACTAAGTTCTGGAGCATCAGAAAATGAAAGAGCAACTTCAGGAAGATGTGCAGCAAACTTATCTAAAAGTATTTTTTCTTCTCGTATCCTACCTAATATCTTTACTGGTAAAGGAGTATCACCTTTATAGTTATGAGTGCTAGGCACTCGTAATATACGAGCAGAATCTGCCGTAACTCCATGATCGGCATGTAAGTTAGCTTCTATACACGCTGCTTTTAAACGTGCCGCCACCGCAAGCCATTCGGCCCTACTGTAAGCGCGATCTAAAGCCCAATAGACATGAAGACCACGGCCTGAATTAACTACAATGGTAGGAGGGGGAAGTTTATAAGTTGCATTAAACTCAATTAACGCCTTAATAGCATCCGGTTGGGTAGCGTATTTTTTAGTTGGGCCACAATCTAAGTCTAAGAAAAAAGATTTAAGTTCTTGTACATTGTCAGCAGTCCGTCCATTTACTGGGTCTTTATATGTACCCAATGCAAAATAAGCATCCCACCCTTCTGTGTCTAATGACTGACTTGTACTAACTACTTTATCTAAAGAATCATAGAATTTGGTTTTAGGACTGCACCCTTGCTTAAGTGCAAAAACACAGTACTGGCCTTCGCCTCCCAATACTGTACCCAAAAATTCTTTTGCTTCCATAATAAACCCACGTTAAAAACAGGAGTGCCATGTAGCACCCCTGTTCTTTTATTATTTTAATCGTCAAACGCATCAAGCATACTGGCAAGGTCTACATCCCCTGCGGGTTCAGCTTTTTTCTTCTTAGATGGTTTAACAGTGGGTTCTTCAATTACTTCTGGTTCTTGTTTGGGTTCCTCTACTTCTCCAAAAATATCATCAAGCCCGTCATCAGTAGTGGAACTACCGCCTTGAGTAAACCCCTCCTGTGTATCAAAAGGAGATGCTGCTACGTATTCCTTATATTTAATAACTTGAACAGCACGTATCCGTAAAGATACGCCATTACCCATCGCACCATTATAGGGTATAAGTTGCATAAACAAACTTATGGTACTCCCCGTAGTTATTTGAAACCCACTATCCAAAGGAGTGTTAGCAGAATCATAATGTTTAGGAGGACTATTGTAAGAAGCGTCTATTCTCGTTTTACCAATAAACATTTTATCTTCATCCTTCGTAAAAGGCATTGTAAAGTCTGGCCAATTATCTTCTTTAGCTTCATTGTAAGCTGCAACCATTTCTTTAAAAAGGTCTTTAGCTTGCGCCCCTGTCATTTTAAAATTAGTAACGTACTCCGCGCCTTTAGCATCAGCGTCACAAGGTACACTTCCACCTTTACCATTTTTACCAGCAGTCTTATCAAAACGATAAGGTTGATCTAGTTTAGGATAAAGGGCTTCTACATCAGTTAACTTATAAGTTGGTTTACTCATATTCGCACTCTCGTCAAAAGGTTATTAAAATAGCATTAGTTATAAAACTAAGTTATGGTTTAGGTATTGCGGTACTACAAGGTTTTTACATACACTCCTTCTCCTTCAACAACATCAAACACATTGTCTACATCAGAGTAGGTTTCTTCTTTAGGTGTCACAGTAAGAGTCACTAGCTTCCCAGTATTAGGATCAGTTTGCATTTGTTTAGCTAACTTAATTTCCTCTTCTTCTAATACACGTATTGGTTTAAAAAATAATTTAGGAGTGACACTTTCTTTATCAAAACGTATTTCTGTAAGTAACGCTGCTAAAGGGACAGGTTTTTCTTGGTTGTTTAAAAAACGTGCGTAGGTTTGCATCGACATTTTTTGTTTGTCTTTCCCAAATAAACTCGTAGCAGGAAGTTGGAGTTGATATACTTCATCGCACACTATAGCTCCCTCTTCGTTAGCAAGCAAAACTGCTACTCTTTGTTGGTATCTGCACGCACGAGTTTGTCCTACACCTGACCCCTTAATGTTTTGTTTGCAATCAAAACATGCTACTGACTGAACGTTGTCCGTAGAGACATCAGTAGAAGGTTTTCCCGTCCCTGTATCTGCTGACCAACAAGTAGGAGGTTTATTTTTTCCTGCTACATATTCCCCTGCGTAATACGTACGAGAAATGGGTGCTGACTTAACAATCACACCTTTAACGGCATCAGTATCTAGTTCTTCTTCGTAGTTATTAGCGGTCTTACGAAACACATTCCCACGAATACTTAATCGCAACACCCCTTCTTTTGGAGAAGGTAATGGTTTGGTATCGTTCTCAAGTTCATCTAGTAATTCTTGATACTCGCTCGGCACGTTTTCCGAACCAGTTGTCATATATCTTCTTCCTCAGAAAAGTCCAATTCTAATTGGACGGGAGGTGCGTCTTCCGATGTAACCTCTGGTGGTGGTTCCTGTTTTAATGCGGCAACCACTTCAGGAATATTAAAACGGTAGGTATACCCCACTTTTATATAAGTAGTATTAGGAATGTAACCTTTATTAACCCATTGTCTTATGGTACTGGCCTTAACTGTTAAGTGGTCAGCCAAATCATCAATAGGAACATAGCTATCAGTCATTTTTTTCTCCGTACTGTTACTGTGTATTCGCTGTCACAATTTAAACCGGGGGGTAAAAGGTCTGGATTTTCTTCTAAAAACTGCTTCATATTCCCTTGATGGATACGTTTCTCTAGTAAGTCCACGCATTGATGCTCTAATAGAAAGGTATTCATCGCCTCCCAATCCCCTGTCCAATATTTATTCTTCACCGAACGGTAAAAGGTTCCTGCCTCAGTACGCACTGATTCCATCCCTGATTCTTCGCAATGGTTTAAAAGTTCCTCTTTTATCATGCTAAGTTTGTCGTTAAGTGATTGTTCTTCCTCACGAAATTTGTTCGCAATTTCTATCTTCTTATCACGAATCTTAACGTAGACTCTAACTAAACGATTGAGGTCAGTAGTATTTGTCACCGTCATTCTTATTGTCTCCTGTAATTTATATAACGTTTTATGTAGTATAGTGGCGTATTGTTTATATTTCAAGTACCTCCTCGTACAAATCTATCATTTGAGTGTGTACGTTTATACGTTCGTCCAACATGCCATAAATACGTTTCTCTACAGTAGACCCTTGAAGTTGTACCACGGTACAGGGATGAGTTTGTCCTGATCGGTGGACACGAGCATTGGCTTGAGCGTATGTTTCCAATGACGATACTGGCCCCCACCAGACAATAGTGTTAGCAGCGGTAAGCGTCACTCCATGTGCCGCTGCTTGAGGTTGGATAATTAAAACACGGGGGTCATTTGTGGTTTGAAACTTTTTAAAGATACGTGTGCGGTTAGGTGCACTTACGTCACCACGAATAATTTCGTTAGTAATATTGTCCTGCGTTAACTTCTCTTTGAGTAAGTCAATTACGTGTTTAAAAGGTACAAAAACTAATACCTTTTTACTCGACTCATCTACCACTTCACGTAAAACTTTGTATCTATTTTTAATGTCAAACTCTACAGTTTCTCCAGTGTCGGTGTACACTGCACCACAAGAAATTTGTAAAAGTTTGTTCATGTTAACTGCTGCATTAGCAGCGGTAATTTGTTCCCCTGCTGCTACCATTACCATTTGTTTCCGCAAAGTCTCATAATATTTTTTCTGTTGCGGGGTAAGTTCAACTCCTCGTTTTACATAAGTCATTTCAGGTAAATCTAAGCATTGTTCTTTAGTAAAACGTATAGCAGGTTGAAGCGCATTAAACACTAAGTCCACAGCATTAGGTTTAGGAACCCATTTAAATTGAGTAACTTTGTACATTACCATTTCTCTAAAAGCCCCAAAAAATTTAGGTACGCCTTTAGGGTTAATAAGTTTAGCTAACCCATAGGCATCTATTGGAGATTGTGCAGCAGGAGTTCCGGTCATCATCCATAACCATGTATGTGGCTTTATTAAACTAGCAAGAACTTTCCACCGTTTAGATTGGGCATTTTTATAATGTGTTGCTTCATCAGCAATAATTAAATCAAACCCTCCTGCTTCAATTTCTTCTTTTACTATCTCCACCCCATCATAATTTATGATGACGTATTCGGCGTTCCCTTTAATAATAGTCTGTCTTTTTTTCTTAGCCCCATGTGCAATATCTACTCGGCGGTGCATAGCAAAATTAAATAAGTCTGCTGCCCATGCTGATTCCATAATAGATAAGGGACAAATAATAAGAACACGTTTGATTAACTTTTCGTTCATCAGGAAATCAGAAGCCCATATTGCTGAACCTGTTTTCCCAGTTCCTTGTTCGTTAAAACAGAACGCTCTATTATTCATTGTAAGAAAAGAAGCAGTGGTCTTTTGGTGTTCAAAAGGTTTATACCTACCGGGCCAATCGTACTTACCTAAGATAGGAGAAGGTATATCCTTAACGTTTAAGTTACGAAGCACACGAGATTCATCTACGCCCCACCGTACCAAAACTTCATTGTTATTAACTTGTTGGCTTGTGGGGATAGCTGTAGTAATTTTAGAGGGATTACGAACCCGCAGAAGCAAGCCTCTGTTGTCTATGATTCGCATATTTATTTCTTTTTCTTGTAGTTTCTGGAACGGTTTTTACTACGGCTTTCTACCTTTACACCGTCTTTGTTTTTACCGCCTTTACTCAAAGCTTTTTTGTGGCTGATGTCCTTTCCTTCACGCTTATCAGCTTTACCGTTTTTGTTTTTATCGACTCCTTCTCTATCCATCTTTTGTCTTGCACGTTGGCGTTCCATTCGCGCTTTAAATTCTTTACTTCCTACAGGTTTGTTCACTTGTTTCTTTCTATCTTTAGGGTTTTTGTATGGCATATATTTATCCTCTTAATAATCGTAATGGGGTTCGCCATCTTCTGCATATTCAGGACGTTGTTTATATCTCACTAAGTCATCTTCTTGTACGGCATAGGGATATAAGTCACTAAACAAAACATATTCAGGACGTTTTTCTTTAGGGTCTATAGCTCGTCCTCTGTAAGACCATGCGTGGCGGCGAACAGCATACCCTCCTGCTACAAAGTCTTTTCCTAGATTAGTCAAAGCCCACCAACCTGCACTGGCTTCTCCTTTAGGAGAAGTTGTTTGGAAGATTAACCCCCAATACTGGAGTTTTTGAAAGTTACTACGTTGGTTAAAGTTGAGTTTCATAGTGGCAATGTGTGCTTTGCCTCCTTGATCGTATAGTTCTTTCAAGGCAATCGTCATTCCTTTGTTAAGAGCGTGACGATACTCAACCATTTTAGCGCCACAACATTCACATATTCGTCTGTTTTCTTCTTCCATTTATTGCCTCCCGTTGTGTGGACATTCTAAAACTACACAATGTGCACGGCATAGCCCTGTAGGTTTAGGGTTCCACACATTGACTTCTGTAGCTTTCTCTACTTGCGCGTACTGCATTAACCATTTCTGCCAAAGTTCTGATTCCTGTTCAATAGTGTATGTATCTTTTATAAATGCGTTACATACCACAAACAACAACCCACCCTTAACTACTTTTACTTCAGGGAAATGTTTGAAAGTAGCTAAAGCCATCAGTTCTAGTTGACCTTTATCTGCGTACTTAGCAGATTTCCCGGTCTTGTAGTCAATTACTTTAGCTACACATGTTTCTCTATTTACTATAGTTAAATCAGATACTCCTCGAAACCACACGTCTTTATCAAAAAAACCGCAAGGTTCTAAATTAGCAGTTAATCCCATTTTGTATTCGCATAATTTTTCACCTTCCATACTCTTGAGTTTATCAAGAGCACTTTGTGTAAAATCAAAGCGAGGGTCAAGTGTTTCTACTTTACCCCCTACATACTCTTCGGCTGCTTCGTGAAACAGATTCCCATACAAAATAGATTTCGTATTAAAGTCTTCCTTGTAATCCTTTGCTATTTTTGTGTGGTAATACTTTTTAGGACATTGGTTAAATGTCTTTATACTGCTGAACGACCATGTTGGCTTGGTTTCCATTCAACACATTCTCCGTAGTTTTTTCCGACCTCCACGTCACCACGCACCGGAAGGGTGTTCGCCCACTCCGGTGTCCAACGCATACACTCATTAACGAAAGTCGCAGCTTCGTCTACTTCTGAGTCTTCTACACAGCATATCACAGAATCGTGTACAGTTAACAATACTCTATACTTTTTAGAAATACGAGCCATTTGATCTGCCATAATACATCTGGCAATTCCTTGGCATACATTCTCTATTACCTTTCCACCATATATCTTAGTTCGTCCTCGGCGTGTTTGGTAGGAGAATTGTACTCCTCGTTCTGTTTCTTCTGCTTTAAGGTCGGCATAGTACATTAACAAACCAGAAGGTAAGCGAATCCCCTTTTCGGATGGTTCTACTTTTAATACCCCTGCTTTCCCTAACGGACTACTTAATCCCTGATAAATGTTCATCAAAGCATTTCCTGCTTCTCGCCATAAGTTAGTGATAGCAGAGTTGGCATTTCTGTACACACCAATTATGCGTTTTGCTTCTTCCTCGCTTACCTCTACCCCAAATCCTTTTAGTTGGTCACGGAATTTAACAGACCCCATCCCATACCCTGCACCTAAAATCGTAGTCTTCCCTACAAACCGTTCGTCTTTGTCTATCTCGTTAATAGGTTTGCCGTATATGGCTGCTGCCATTATCTTGTAAACATCATCTCCATTAGCAAACGCCTTAACCAAATT
>Ga0114932_10002973_pt1 | contig 17164 bp, 17 predicted proteins | sample 2SBtaG_2_FD_87286 | JGI IMG/M metagenome (GOLD analysis project Ga0114932, IMG submission 87286) | Deep subsurface microbial communities from Kolumbo volcano to uncover new lineages of life (NeLLi) - 2SBTROV12_ACTIVE470 metaG | ecosystem: Environmental > Aquatic > Marine > Volcanic ... | reverse complement strand
CGTTGAGGCCGTGCTTCGATAGCTCCAACTCAAAGTTCCCCTGACAACCTTTGCCATTATTCTCCCCAAAGCGAACATCATCCACCTCTACAGAGCAACATCCGTAAATCGTATCGTGGGAACCGCACGTATCCTCGACAACGGTCATCAGTTTATTTGCTTTAACGGACCACAGCCCAGCACCCTTACCGAGATAAATATTGCCATTCAATTTGATGGTATTGGCAGCGTTGTAACGGTCGGAACTGTCGTGTTCGTTATAACAAAGAAAATCAATGGCCTGTTGTCCATTCAGATCTATTAGGCGAAGAATTTCTCCGGACTTAATCACACCACTCCAGGGTTCACCCACTGGAACAACCGTATCTTCCCTAATAGCGCGGCCCGCCACCGCATTGTCATTCATGTTTGACTGAACCCCTTAAACCTGTAGTTCCGTGACATCGGGAAGGTTCCCGGCGTTATCCAAAGGAAGTGGCCGTGGTTCACTGAGTATCTCGATTTCATTGCTTTGGCGTGCCTCATTCAGATACGCCACGGAACATTCCAGTTCAGACACCTCCAAAGTGTTATGAATCCACATCACCTTAGTATCTGGAACTGCCGTTAATCCCATTTCTGGCAATGTCGCTTCCAACACTTCCTTATCTGTTTGGTAATGCAAGGGGATCATCGCGCCGGTCGGACTACCGCCAGTAATACAATTACGGCGTGTAATAGCGACATCCATCGCATCTACTGCCCTAGTTAAGGCAAATTCCGCCATACCAATGCCAGTCGCGTTACCATGTGTTTCCTCAGTCAGGCCACGTAGAAAAATGGTTCGTACTTTGGGCCACTCATCATCCCCCGCCCGGTGTTCCAGAAACTTTCTTCCAACCACATTCGAATCCATTCCAGAGCCGCTAATATTCTTACCAATTTGATCTACTACCAGCAGATCTGCCTGCTTGAAAGGCAAACGCGGCATCCATTGCTTCGCAAGGACAAGCAATTCTTTTTCCCGCTCTTCAAATTCATTAGGCCCAACAGCCGTTATCCTGGCAGTTTCGTCATAACCATTCTCAACAATGGCCAACCCTGCAACAATACGGCACTTCGACAAAACCTCTTTAGCTACGCTACGCACAATCTGTCCAAAACTGTGGTCTTTAATGGCTCGATGGTAAGTCTTGGCTCCCTCGTACTTACCTAAACCAATTAACATCATCTTCATTAGGCCGCTTTCAATATCTCCAACAAAAGTGGTGTGAGGTTTGACTCGGCCGCAAACGACGACGTGATCCGCTCCGTAGGCATTCTTATCAAAATGAACCGGAAATCCTTCCTTAGCATCGCAGACAATCACCGTCTCCATGCTTGAACGAATAGGACACCCCACATAGTCCTCCGTTATCCCATAACCCTCAACGATGCCCTGCTGGCCCTCGGCCGTCGCACCACCGTGACTACCCATTGCCGGGACCACAAATGGCTCAGCACCCAATCCTTTCAAGTGATCAACAATCGACTTGATAATGATATGAATATTCGCGATACCACGACTGCCAGCTGTAATAGCGACAGATTGTCCAGGCTGAATAGTCGTATCCAAATTCAATCGTGACAATTCAGATGCAACCTCACTCGGGATATCCTCTACCACCGGACGATCGAACTTTTGACGAATACGAAAGATTTCAGGATATTCGGACATGCTAGCCTCTCTGCAGAATCTGGCGTTTTATGATCATTGGCCGGCTCTCTCTACCCTAAGTCAATAGCACTGCGGGTGGCCGGTGCAGTCATTATAGGCAAAATACGGACGTGTCGTACTCATTCACTGGTACATTTCAGTGTCATTCCACCATCCACCACGATCTCGGCACCGGTAACATAACGTGCTTCATCAGAAGCCAAAAACACAACCGCGTTCGCTACGTCCCAAGCTGTTCCCATAAAACCCATTGGTATTCGGGCATTACGCTTCGAGATTAGCGCCTCAACATCGCCTCCAGTTTGCTGACCGGCGAGGTAAGCATGGACCATAGGTGTGTCCATTTGGCCAGGAATTACGGTATTACAGCGAATCCCGCGGGAGGCAAATTCGAGCGCGACCGATTGGCTAAACCGGGAAATCGCCGCCTTAGCAGTTTGATAGGCGATCTGTTGCTGACCCGTAAAAGTCAAACCCGAAGTGGATCCGATATTGATAATCGACCCGCCCTTGAAGCGGAGCATTTGTGCAATAACCTTACGTGTAACAAGGAAGACATGTTTCAGGTTGACGTTCATTTGGTCATCCCAGGCAGCTTCGTCTAACTCCATAATCCCTCCGGCTAACGCTGCACCTACATTGTTATACAACACGTCGACTTGACCGAATTCCTGACAACATTGGTTCACCATGGCATCGACGGACTCGGGGTCCGTCACATCCGCTTCATAAGCCAAACAACGTCCCCCCTCATTCTCAATAATCGTTTGTGTAACTCGCGCCGAGTTTAAATCTCTATCAACGGCAAAGACTTTCCCACCTTCGCGAGCAAAGAGCACCGCACTAGCTTTACCGTTGCCCCATCCAGACCCAATTGATCCGGCACCGCTCACTAGAACAACTTTTCCCTCCATTCTTTTTCCCATGGCAATTCTCCTATTCGATATTTACAAATCGTTTCGTATATAGTGGGCCGAGCTACCGGAACCTCAATCCGAGTGAGCTCCGTGCCACCGTTGTAATCAGCACCTGTTTCGGATCACCGTACCCCTTATGTCACACAAGCAGTTCTACGGATACCATATCGTTACCGCGAGTAGCGTAATACAGTTAATGTATCTGGGCGGCGTGTTTACCTACGGCGTTTTGTTCCGACACCTAGAGGCTGAGTTTGCTTGGCTGCCCGGTAATCCGCATCCGCTTCCGGTGGCAGCGTTGATATCAGGCGCCGGTTCCATGATGTTCTTTTTTATGGGAACACTGAGCGCCGTAATGGGTTTTCTTAGTGATCGACTGGGACCGAGGATAGTGATGACTGCTACCACCGCCTCGTTTGGCATCGGCTTTCTACTACTCTCGACGATATCCGCACCATGGCAGCTTTACCTGTACTACGGGCTTTTGTGTGGCATCGGTATGGGGGCGCACGACGTTGTCCTTCTGTCTACAGTAGCCCGCTGGTTCACGAAATATCGTGGCATCATGGCTGGGATCGTCAAAGCCGGCGCGGGTGTTGGACAAGTGCTTGTGCCCGTTGGCGCGGCATATTTAATCACGCGCTACGACTGGCGTGATGCGGTGCTTATCATAGGCATTACCCTCTTGATCGGCATGGTACTAACATCCCAATTTCTTCGCCGGGATCCACGGATGTATTCCCAGCTGCCACTCGGGGAAGAAAACGATTCAGACACAGCACTGCCAAGTGAAACTGGGGCGACCGTTCGACAGGCCTTAGGACATTATCAATTTTGGTTGCTCTGCTTAGCTAAGTTGGCTGATTTCTACTGTGTTACAACCATCATGGTTCATATCGTTCGCTACGGCCAACTTGAAGGCCTGAGCCCTGGGGTCGCGGCCATATTGATTGCCTGTGTCGGAGGATTCAGCATCATCGGGCGCCTCGCGTTTGGCCTGTTATTCGACCGCCTCGGAACCCGTCTCTCTTTAAATATTTGCTTTAGTCTTCTGCTTTTTAGCGTTATGTTGCTGCACCAGATAGAGCGCCCTGAACTTCTTTTTGTCTTCACATTTTTTTACGGTATCCCCCATGGGGGCTTTTTCGTGATTGCCTCACCCAGTATCGCCGAATACTTTGGCACGCGCTCACACGGATCTATCCTTGGTCTTGTATTCTTTGTTGGTACGGTGGGTGCTGTCGGCGGACCCATCATCACCGGTTGGACCTATGATGTTACGCAAAGCTACGACGTCAGCATACTGTTACTCATCGGTTTAGCAGCTGTGGGGTTATTGCTCACGCTGTTTCTACGCCCTATCAAATCGAACTGGTCGACTACCGCTTCACCGTAAATCATAGCCGCAGAACGTGACCGTCATACTGCCGTCATGGCCCGTCGTGATTTGAGATAGGTGGGCCAATCGTTACGCGGTCTCCAGCCCAGAAGTTCAAACGCTAACCGATTATCAAAGACACTTGCCCTGCTCTGTCTTGCATAGAAGGCTTCATCTATTTCACTTGGCGAATCTCCAAACGTAGTCTTGATATAAGTCACGGTGTCATCAGCAATAAATGTATCGTCTGAACTTACGTTAAAGGTATGGAACCCAGGCAGCTCGGCCTTTAGTGCACAAAGAAAACACTCCGCAACGGATTCTGGATCAACCCAGGATCGCAGAATCGGCAATGGTTCTACCCACTCGCTGGAATGTCGACGGTCTACCCGCTGCAAAAGGATATCTCGCTCTTGGTGCTCTGAAGTCATTTGCTCAAGCAAATTATCAAATGCCACGAAACAAGGCCGCAACACCGTTACCGATACGTCTCCCTTTCGACTGAACGCCTCCGCAATTAATTCCGTCACCTGTTTACTTAACCCATACGCGGTGCTCGGCTGGCAGCGCTGTGCTTCGGTAATCGGTAGGCTTTGCGGAGCCCCTAAACGACTGGATTGACTAAATCCGTAAACACTGCTGCTAGAACAAATCACGAACTGCCTGATTCCAGCTGAGTATCCGAGTTCCAGTACGTTCCATGCTGCCATGGTATTGGTTTCATAAAATGCGTGATCAGATGCATCAACAGAAGCATCAATCGCTGCGAGATGAATAATGGCATCCTGTCCAACGAGCGCGTTGCTAAGCATTCCTCTGTCAAGAACATCAATCGGAACGTCATCACTACCGCCGCTACTCTGTTTGTCAATGATAGTTAGATCACAGCTATCTGATAACTTGTCTGCGATATGCCTTCCAAGGCGTCCTGCACCTCCCGTAATTGCGACCTGAGTACGTTTCATAGGAGACCCCATTAAGACGGCGACATAATAATCTTCTCAATATTGCAGTCGCCGACTTACTCTATTGTGTAATGGTTTACCTTGAATTAGCCGTCGCGCGTTTTCAAAAACCAAATCCAGCGTACGCGGGGTGTAATAACTCTCATCATCTGAGGAACAATGCGGCGTAATCAATAGATTTGACGCCTCCCACAGCAGAGAGTGCTTCGGCAACGGTTCCGGCGTAAACACATCCAGGACCGCGCTTAGTTCTCCCTTATTAAGCCGAACTCGCAACGCTTCGTAGTCCACTAAACCGGCGCGGCTGTAGTTCACCAATCCGGCACCCGCTTTCATCAAATCCAACTCGCCTGCCCCCATGAGCTGATCTGTTTCAGTGGTATGCGGCGCACTAATCAACACAAAATCGGCTCTCGGTAAAATAGTCTGCAACTCAGCGGCCGTATACATTTCATCTACCCAACGACGTGGTTTACCAGAACGCCGTATTCCAAGCACGTTTAAACCGACCGACTTTGCCCAGCGGGCAACGGCGTGACCAATGTGTCCCACTCCTATAATCAAAAGTGTCTTTCCTGACAGAGAACTGCTGAAACACTGCGCCCAACGTCCCCTGCGTTGATTAGTCACCATCTCGGGCAGCCGGTTATTCAGCGCCAAAATTGCCATCATGACGTATTCCGTTGCCCTTTCACCGTGTACGCCCCGACTGTTTGTCAAAGTGATCTGTTTTGGCAGATCCTGTAAAGGCATCCAATGGTTGATCCCAGCGCCGTGTACGTGAATCCAGCGTAAATGCGGGGCTCGTTCGGAGAGCCGTTCACGCGGCAAGTCCCAACAAAACACTGCATCTGCGCTCTGGAGATGTTCATCAAGTCCACGTCCGTCATAACCGACGGTTACGCGGACTCGATCAACCAAGTCCGGTGCTCGATTTAAAGCCGCCGTCACCCTATCACTAGATGCTTCAAAAACCGGGCCAAGAGTACTGGTGTTTTCCACATGCAAATGCAGCGACCTCGATTCCTGATCCATTTCTTCCTCCAAGTTTTCGTGTTTTTTGTTTCACCCCTCTTGTTGTAACATTAATTATCGGAAACACCCACACCATTACCCAGAACAACCTGCAAATGCACCCTATTGATCTATTCAACCCCGATCATTATGTTGACGTGCGCCGCCCTCTCACAGAAGCATCGACGTTGCCGTCCTGGTGCTATACCAACGTTGAGTTCTACCAGAGAGAAGTCGAAACCATTTTTCTGAAACACTGGAATTTTGCTGGACGGTTAGACCAATTACCGAATATTGGTGACTTCATCACCATTGATTTCTTTGGCGAATCAGTGATCGTAATTCGTGGAAAAGATGACGTTGTTCGATCTTTTGCCAACGTTTGTCGTCACCGTTCAGCCCGACTATTAAACGGAAACGGTCATTGCAGGACCATCGTCTGTCCCTACCATTCCTGGGTCTACGGATTGGACGGTCGCCTTATCCGAATGAAAGGAATGGAGGGAACAGTCAATTTCAATCCGGAGGAAAACAGTCTTCGAGAATTAAAGACTGAAATATGGGCTGGATTTATTTTTATCACGTTTTCTCCCGAGATTGGCCCGCTCGTAGAGTATTTAGGCGATCTTGCTGAACACTTTGAACCATATCAGTTCTCTTCCATGCGATGCGTTCGACAAAAACGGTACGATCTAGAGTGCAACTGGAAACTCTATATAGAAAACGCGATGGAGGATTACCATACCGCTACGGTCCATAGAGGCTCAATAGGAAATCAGGACTGCGTTCCCGTAGACACGCATGGGCAATGGAACGCTATACACCTAGAGGCCCCTGCAACCATCGCCGTATTACCCGAAGACAATACCAGCCTGCCTCACATCGAAGGTCTATATGGACTAGCGGAGCAAGGCACTTACTTTTCCGTCATTTATCCCGCCACCTTTTTTGCAACCCACCAGGACTGCATGTGGTGGCTGCAATTACTACCCCAAGCGGTAGATCGCACAACGGTTGTTATCGGTTCCTGTTTCCCCGAATCGACAGTCGAGCGCCCAGATTTTGAATCTGAAGTACAAAAATACTATAGACGTTGGGATAAAGCTTTGTCTGAAGATAATGCGGTGTCCGAATGGCAACAGAGGGGCCTTAGTTCATCAATGAGCCGCCCCGGCCGATTATCCGACTATGAGCCTGGAGTGCACTGGATAGCAAACTGGGTGCTGGATCGAGTACTAGCCGGTACTTAACACCGCGGTTTAGGATACGTATCTCTCTCGGTAGGCTGCGACAGCTTGTTGAAAACACTCCACCGGAGCTGTCAAGACCCCTGCCCCGATTTGGCCTCCATCTTTCCCAGCAACTCCGATATCCATTACCGGGCTCTGTCCGCTTTCAACGACACGAAAAATGTCAATTCCAGTCGGTGTTCCACGGTAGGAAAAATATGGAATTCGATACTCTGGATGTTCCCCCAATGTGATCTGATACATAGCGAGATTCATCTGAATCATATGGTCGACACTCCCACCCTGATATTCTTGTAAAGGAAAAGCCGCAGCCTGAGCGAAGCCCCCCAACCCTGCAGTTTCATTGATGGTGCTTTCACCTCCCATAAACTCAATTTCACTGTCATCGTGATTAGGAAACAGTTTCGCTGCGACCGGCGGCAATTTGGCAGAAAACCAATCATCGCCAAGGCCACTGACTCGAATCGAAAAATCGTGGCAATTAAATGCCATGGCGGTAACCATACTTGATCCTTCTACTCCATGAGCGGAATCACTCGCCGCCTTCGACGCTGCCATAGACAAGCGCAAGAAGAAGTAGTCACCTCCACTAAGATATTCATACAATTTATTAGCTGAAGTCTCGGCGGCCTTGGTCTCTTTCATCAAAGCTGGAAAAACTTTTTGATTAAATAAAAGGGTAGCCGCCGTATTTCTGCTGTGTAACTCATCTCCCATATGTAAAGCACGCTTGATAATGGGACTTAACTCCACACCACCGGACGCTCTGATTACCCGACCCAATATTGGCGCAATCTCGTCCTGCAAATAAATCAAATTGTCCCTGACCTTTTGATTGTAAACACCATAATTCAAGCGAAACGGTGATTTACCCTCGAATAAGTTGCAGAAACTTCGATTGCCCGATACCGGATTATCAACAACAAACACCGGCATCGATGCCGTGTAGATACCGGCAAGCGATCCCACACAACCATAATCATGGCAGCCAGCGACAACAATTTCACCACTACGGATTTTCTCTTCAGCAGCCAACGGATTCGACGCTAAGCCCTCATACTCCGCAGCCCCTAGCACCGCGGCCCGCTGTCCCCCGTAATACCGTTCCCATGGCATGGACGCGCCGGAAGTTAATATGATATTCCGAGCCATTCCCGGCACGACATCAATTGCCGGCTGAACATCGATGACGACAGGTGCGGCGCCACTGATCCTGGCAAAAGCTTTCCTGTTGGCGGATTCTCTCATCACACCGAACGCTCCTGAGTCGCTGACCTCAAGCCACCCTTAAAACATGGTCCCATAACGTTCTCGCTCCCAATCAGAAACGTGATTATGGTATGCATTCCATTCATTCCGCTTGAAGTCGACAAACGCTTCATACATGGATGTTCCAAATGTTTCCTGGCTCAGCGAATCGGCAGCGAATGCTTCGACAGCTTCCAACAGTGTTCGTGGGAGGACATCAATCGCTAGCTTATTAAGCTCTTCCGGCGACCGTTCATACATGTTTTCGAAATGCGGTTCACCTGGGTCCAGCTCTTCGCGAATACCCTCCAGACCAGCTCGTAACATCATCGCGGCCGCCAGATAAAGATTACACGCGATGTCGGGCGCACGGCATTCCACTCGGTTTCCCTGCGACGGGATACGAAACATATTCGTACGATTATTGCCCCCGTAACAAATATATATAGGTGCCCACGTGAACCCCGACATACTGCCCTGAATAACAAGGCGTTTGTAACTATTGACCAGTGGCGCGGCGACTGCACAAATCGCCTTCGCGTGCCGAAGGGCACCGGAAATAAACTGGTATCCCAAAGTCGAAAGGCCACATCCGCGGGGATCGTTCGCATCCTCAAACAGATTAGTTCCAGTTTGGCTATCGGCTAGCGACATATTGAAATGCGCCGCACTCCCCGTACGGTCACTCATCGGTTTAGGCATGAAACAGACAACCGCATCGTGTTTTCTCGCGATCTCATGAACCATATACCGAAAGAAGGTAAAGCGATCAGCCATTTCCAAGGCCTCAGTATATGCAAAGTCAGTTTCAAACTGCCCGGTCCCATCTTCATGATCGAATGAATAAACGTCCCACCCGAGCTTATTCATCGCGGTTACGATTTCATCGATGATCGGGTAATAGTCCAACAGAGTCCGAACGTCATAGGCGGACTTATCAAGCGCATCACGATCACTCACCGGAGAAAAGGAACCATCTGATGTACGTCGAAAAATAAAAAACTCCGTTTCGATCCCTAGATTAAAGCGAAAGCCCATTTCGGCCGCGTCTTTTAACGCCCGTCTTAATATGTTTCGACTGCAAGCTTCAAATGGAGCGCCCTTTAAATAGAGATCACTCGCAAACCACGCTACCTCATGATTCCAAGGCAATATGAGCCCGGAGGCCATATCAGGCTGTGCGTTGACCTCATCTTCATTAACACCTTGCGGCACGCCATCCAGCGCGGCTCCAGTGAACATCTCTGAGCCTGCTAACATTTGTTGCAGATGATCGATCGGTACGGCCTTGGCCTTGGGTATTCCGTGCAGATCGACAAAACTCGCAAGCCCATACTTGACCCCTGACTCCTTCAGTTTGGCCGTCAAAACATCGGGGGAATCACCATTCTTGAACATATGGATTCTCTCTCCAATAGTTAATTTATCGAACGTTCCAACCACATGGTGGATGTAGGATTAGCAGAATAGGAACGCGACCCACCACCATAACGTCCACCACGACGCTCTCGCCTTATCCAAAAGATACCATGCCTACACCGGAAACTAACCATAGTGACTGCGGGTTAATATCGATAAATGTCGCCAGCCCCACTCTCAGTAATCACCATTTCACCTTTGGGGGAAAACGTCAGATTTGTCACGTGCTCACCGCCACACATTACGCGATGGGTAGGTATCCCCAAACGGTCGAAGGACCAAACACACCCGTTGCCAACATGCGCTACATGAATGGTGTCATTAACGCCACGCTCCATTCCATCCGGACCGCCTAAACCACCCGAGAGCTGTATAAATATTCCGACTTTGGAGACTGTGCCATCACTCATTAGGGGTAAGCGCCAAATAGCATTGGCCCTAGTCATTGCAACATACAGAAGCGACTCCGGTTCATTTAACATCAATCCATTCGGGCTAGGGCCTGTATCGATCAATAAATCCAATTTTTGGTCCAAAAGATCATATCGATACACACGGCCATTTGGCATCTGCATGCCCGACTGACCCTGATCAGTGAAATACAGATGGCTTCCGGCCCTGTTAACGATGACATCATTACATCCCCTGAAATGCTCGCTATGACGACCCTTAACTAAAGATGAAATAACCAAGGTCTTAGGATCAAGCACCAGGATACCTTGCCGATAGTCCGCAATGAAAATACGTCCGTCGGGGTGGACAGCCAACCCGTTAGGCCAACCGTCATATTCCGCCATCAACTCCCAGACCCCTGCTGGGGTGATTCTAAAGATGCGGCCGTAAGGAATATCCGTTAACCACAGATGTCCTGTGTTATCAAACACCGGACCCTCGAGAAAGCAGTCTGTCGCCCGCCCCCCTCGATTGGCATCACTCCACTCAGGAACAGTCTCCCGTTTCCTTAGCGCAGAAGGAACAGTCAGCCACCGCTTGGCGTAGACCACCTCCGGAGTTGGATAGAGTGACACCTGGAACCGACTGCGAGCAAACTCAATGAATGCGTTCTACCGACGCAAAAAGGGCGGGGTCGCCCCCGCCCTTTTTGTGGTCCGACAACGCATCGCGCTGATTCTTATCTAAGGTTTAACCGTAGACAGGCCAAGAATTTCCCAATCCTGCATACCACCGCGATACCATTTGATCTTATGAGCGGGATAACCCACTTTCAGTAAGTTCTTAATGTTATTCGGTGACTGTCCGCACCACATGCCATTACAAAAAAGGACCGCTGTCTTCGCTTCACTAAAATCGAACAAACCCTCACTTTCCTTCACGTTGAAAACATCCTGAAGAATTTCAGCGATTTCGATAGGGCTTGCTCCTTTTGCGGGGTTAAGCTTCGTCCACGGAACATTAATCGCACTAGCAATCGATCCGCGCTCCACCCAATTAGGTGTTCGAGAATCAACGAGTACAATGGAGCTATCCCCACCGCTCATTCGTGCCGCGTAATCCATAATTTCACGTTCCGCGATTGTTTCAACGCCTGGAGCCAAAATAGATGGTTGAATACAGAACGGCGGGCACGGTCTTGAGGTTTTTGCGAAAGCCGGGATAACTGTGTTCTTATTATCCTGATTCCGAGAAATCTCCACCGTCGCACCATTGTGTTTAACGCTAACTGACATTTGCCCCGGGGCAATGTTCACAGGCTTACCGGCATTAGCCGCAACCGGCAACGTGATAGTGACCGCAATCGCGGCCGCACTTAAGACTTTCAAATGTTTCATTCAGAACTCCTCCACAAGAAATTGATTACTAAATCACGGGTAAATTGCAAGGTGTCGATATCTTATAATATGGTAGTTATACCAATACTACACTAGGTCCAACTGCCGCACTTAGCAGTCCGGCTCAGCGCAGGCCTCATCCGCTGGATGCACATCGCACCACGACTCACATGCCTCAGGATTTTCCTCGCACCATGTCTCAGGGTCATCTCCCTCAGGCGGTCCCGCCGCGAACGCTGTGACCATAAAAGCCATCAGCCCCAATACGCGGGCCCCACGTTGATACTGCTTAATCCAATCCATACGGCGCTTGATACTAGGTCTCACATTAATGCGATGCAAGCATTTGGCCCGAAATAATCAGCCTCCAAGTGGCTTATTCTCAGTTGGGATTTTTCCCAATCTGACTAAAAGATCCCTGTTAGAGTTTCACTAGTATGCTTCGCCCACTCTTACGATGGATCATCTTAACGGGCTGCCTGTCCTCTTACGTGATCTCCCACGCTAGCGCTGGCGGTAACGAACTCGTCGACTTTCAACTCTTAGACCTATCTGGGCACAAACATGCACTATCGGATTACAGGGATCGCTGGGTCATCATCAATTTTTGGGCTACCTGGTGCGGCCCATGTATTAAAGAGATTCCCGAATTGGTTGAATTGCAGAGCAAATACCGGACCACCGTGCAAGTTCTAGGCATCAACTTTGAACAATCAACGACAAACAACATCAGGCGTTACGGCAACCAACTGGATATCAACTATCCGATACTCCGAATCACTGATGAACCACTCGTTCCGTTTGAGCCCCTTAAGGGATTACCCACAACCTTCATCGTTTCGCCGGAAGGAAAGATAATCCATCGCCATTTGGGTCCCATGTCCTACGAACAACTTAAGCAGTGGATCGATCCAGCGTCATCGTAAGGACTATCGAATGATTTTCTCGGACGGCTAAGGCGTTAGCTCCGTTCTTCTTTGAGAATACCTAAATAACGCTGTAGTGGGCGATCAGAAAAACCGAACAGCACACTCTCGTTATGTGCCTCAAGCTGGTAACGACACCAACTCGGAACTACAAACGTATCGTGATCGCGCCACTCAAAAACGCGATCGTCAAAATGAACACGCCCCTGTCCGCTAATTACCGAAAATACTGTCGCATCAGTCGCACGATAACGCTGTGTAATTGATTTCCCTTCCAGTCCCTGGACAAACGCTTCAATTCCCGGCATTGCCGGACCACCCGTTGCCGGATTGACGAAAACAAATCGCACCCCAGCACCAGGCTCAATCTCATTGTCGCCTCGTAAACGCTCCAACGCATCGATCGTTCGAGTGTAAGGATAATGGAACAACGGCGAGTGACTACCGGAAACTTGATGATTAGTCGGCAGAAGGCCAGACCCATATCGCGCCAATGCGTCTCCAGGCGGACGAGTAACCGACTGAAGCTGAGTCGGATGGTGCTCAACGAAACTGGCATCAAATAATCCAATCATTGGAATATCAAGGCCGTCCAGCCAAATCACCGGCTCACTCCCATCATTCCCATGATCGTGCCAAGAGCCCGTTGGGGTAATAATGAAGTCTCCCGGTGCCATCGGTACCCTTTCTCCATCGACCGTCGTGTAGCCCCCGTCGCCTTCAATCACCAATCGCAGTGCGGACTGCGAGTGTCGATGTGCAGGCGCATTCTCACCCGGAAGTACGAGTTGTAATCCCGCATAAAGTGACGTCGTGATCCGTGATTTCCCTTTTAAGCCCGGATTCTCGAGCACGAGCACTCGACGCTCTGCATCACTAGCACTAATGATTTCGCCTGCCTCAAGCACAGCATGCCGAGCCTCAGCGTAACGCCAAAGTGTAGGCTGGCATCCGCTATTTGGTTCCTTAGCTACCAAGTCCTTGAAGACATCCCACAGCGGACTCATATTTTGGTGGCGTAGCCGATCCCTAAAAGAGTCTGTCAAAGTAGTTTCTCCGTCACCCTTCCACGCAATGGTCAAATTACTTCTTTATCCCGAATGATACGCCAGCCGGTTGTTACAAAAAATCAAAGAAAGGCACTCTAACTGCCCCAGCCCGCCTGCGCTTTCAGCTCGAGCCACGTTAATGCGACTTGACCAAGGGTTCTCGAATCAATCGTGCGACCGCCTTTTCAACATCAAATACATGAGTATCCACTATGCCAAAGTCGCGAAGCGCTTCCCCTAAACGCTTTACGTAGTCCCAGTTGCTTCCACTTGGGCCTCTTGCACAAGCAATTTGTTTGGCAATATGGGACAGGACATCATCACCCAGATAATGCGGATTGTTTTCCATCGCAATGTAGACAATACCTCCAATTGTCTCTCCATTATTTAAACGCATTTCTACTTCCCATCGTCCATAACCCTGAATTTCCCTCCGATCGAGTTCGGCAAATACCTGTGTCGCCACCTCCGATTCGATCTCGTATGCCACACCTCCACAATATTGATCCGGTATTTCAACTAGGGTGACGACTCGACCAGGCGCACCCGGGATGCCCCGATGGTCAGTCGAACCTTGCCAGAATCTCCGACTCCACCCATCAACCCACGCCACCCGCGCATTCAAAAAGTTAAAGCTTGGCCGCCAGATTAGTGACCCATAACCAAATACCCACACCCTGTCTGAATTTGCCATTACGCGAGCGTAGCATCCAGGCGGTCCTGATCATAAATCTTCTATACAGTACAGTTAGATAACTCAAATGATCATGGAATGTTTTTAACATGGCTCGACTTCCTTATCTCACCCGACCCGATCTGCCCGAAAGAGATCGCGACCTACTGGATCGCGACATTAACCTGCATCGACTCCTTGCCCACAGTCCTGCCGGCGCACGAGCGTTTTCTCATCTGAGCAATTGGATACGCTATCAATCCGCATTAGATGCTCGTTTACGAGAGTTAGTCATCCTACAAATTGGATACTGTTCTCAGAGCGCTTATGAATTCAGTCACCACATTAAAATTGGGCGGGATTTCGGGGTTTCCGACAAAGATGTCAATGCACTGATCTCCGAAACACGAGGCGAAGACACCTTACTGAGTGAACTTGACAAGATAGCCCTCAGAGCCGCTCGAGAACTAGTGAAACACGGCGCCATCGAAAAGGACACCCTCTCTTCACTGAAAACCCTGCTCTCTAATCAGGAGATCGTTGAGCTTACGATGATTGCTTCATTTTATATCGGCGTAGTACATCTGCTCGCTAGCCTTGACATCGATGTTGAAACCGACCATCAACCCTATTTAAGCGAATTTCCCTTTGCCGATAAGCAGTTGCATACCACCCTATAGAACAGCGTTTTTATTTTCCACACTGAATAGGGACGGCCCCCTGACGCATCTATCGTGCAATCAACAGCGGAACACCTTAGGGATTATCGTAGCCGTCAATGATGACGAGATCCCCCTCCGAAATGCCATCCCTCAACGCCTTTGCGTCCTGGTACTCAGGTGAATGATAACAATCTAAAGCTGCCTGGTAAGACGGAAACTCCAACACAACATTGCGTTGCCGTCCAGAGCCTTCAGGGACGACATGATCACCACCACGCACTAGAAACCGTGCGCCATAACGATTAAGGGGATCCGCATTAGCACGGACATATGCCTGATAACCCTCAACGTCACTGATATCAACCCGCGCAATCCAGTAGCCTTTGGCCATTATCCATTCTCCTTACAGTTGTGGTGGCGCTATCAGCATACCAAATGCGTACCCAACCTTCATTAAACAACTCCGAATTTACTTCCCGCAAGAAGCGATTCAGCGTATAACACCTCGCCATCATAAAAAACGTCAACCCTTTCTGCCAATCCTTTTATCGTGCCAAACCTACCCCACATATTTCAATGGCTAGGATCTCGTCCTCGCCTCACTGGGATTCTTTGCGTAATGGGCGGTGTATCTTGCTTCTCAACCCAGGACATGGTGATTAAATTTCTGAGCGGGGCCTATCCACTTCACGAAATTATTCTGGTCCGAGCAACTATCGCCATTATGTTCACATTAGTCGTGTTTGTGCCTCTGGAGGGAGGGCTGCGCAAGCTTTACACCCACAGGCTAGCTTTGCACCTACTGCGGGGCATCACTGTTGTGTTTGCCAATTTGTTTTTTTTTACAGGCCTGGCCACGCTTCCACTCGGAGAAACAACGGCTACCGTTTTCATTGCACCATTATTGATCACCATACTGGCTGCGGTTTTACTAGGCGAGAAGGTCAACACACGTCGATGGATAGCCGTCGGTGTCGGGCTCCTAGGAGCTGCCTTCATGATACGACCTGGCACCAGCATCTTTAATCCCATGATGTTTCTACCTTTATGCGCAGCTATCTGTTACGCATTGTTTCAAATCATGTCTCGTCACATCGGCAGCACAGAAAGCGCTTCAACAATGGCCTTTTACGTTCAACTAATGTTTATTTTTGTCAGCGTACTGTTTGGCGTGTTGGTGGGAGATGGTCGTTTCGCCGTTGGCAACGACCCGACTTTAAATTTTCTGTTGAGGGCATGGGTTTGGCCTGGAGAACGCGACCTCATCCTGTTCGCCGCCATTGGCTTGCTAAGCGGAATAGGCGCCTATCTGATTAGTCAAGGTTATCGAATCGCTGAAGCGAGCTTAGTCGCACCCTTTGAATACACTGCGCTGCCTTCCGCCATGGCTTGGAGCATTCTGTTTTTCGGCGATTGGCCGGACAACTGGTCATGGGCGGGCATAGCATTAATCGTGTCTGCTGGGCTTTATGCTTTTTTTCAAGGTAGCGTACGGGGACGCAAAAGTTAGCCGGTCGATACAAGCGCACTCGGCAGACGGTTGCAGACAAGGCGTGGTGCACAAGGCGCCCATCAGATATATCATTATCTGTAGATAATTACTGACCGTTTCTGATAATCCATGCACACCGAGATGACGCTCGTCGTTCAAGACGAACACACCGACGAACTGGGACACCTCAACCACGTCGCCGCAGTCCGAATACTTGAACAAGCCCGTGACGCCTGGTACCACAGCTGCGGACTATACAGAGATGATCCCAACCGTTACGGCACGGTTATTGTTAACATCAACTATGATTATCACAATGAATGTTTTGTCGGCGAGACACTGCGGGTCACCACCACACCACAACGAATTGGCACCAAAAGCATCATCGTGTCACACAAAATCTTAAAACCCAATGACGAACCCGCTGTCAGTGGCGAGGCAATCAGCGTTATCATGGATATGTATGAACGGACTGTGATCCCAATACCTGAATGCATCGCCATTCACTTCAGGAAACCCGACTGAGCCCGGACATAGAGAAATACGATAAGTAGAATGAGACGTTAGCTAATGAGCAACACTAAGTAGTAGCCGTTCGTGATCTGCACATAACACTATCCTCGACGCCTGCGTCATTCGCCCAACAACACCGTTATCCCGCACGACGTAGCCCCTGGACCTTTTT
>Ga0114932_10002972_pt1 | contig 17172 bp, 16 predicted proteins | sample 2SBtaG_2_FD_87286 | JGI IMG/M metagenome (GOLD analysis project Ga0114932, IMG submission 87286) | Deep subsurface microbial communities from Kolumbo volcano to uncover new lineages of life (NeLLi) - 2SBTROV12_ACTIVE470 metaG | ecosystem: Environmental > Aquatic > Marine > Volcanic ... | reverse complement strand
TGCAGGAATCTACTCTTATTTACCTTTAGCGCTTCGAGCATTACGGAAAATTGAAACCATAATTAGAGAGGAAATGGATAATGCAGGTGCAATCGAAGTACGAATGCCCGTTCTTCAACCAATAGAAATTTGGGAACAAACAGGCAGGAATCATACTGTCGGCCCAATATTGTTCAAACTTGAAGATCGACGGAATAGAGCCCTAGTATTAGGCCCTACTCATGAAGAAATAGTAACGGGAATAGCTAAATCAAATACCTCTTCTTACAGGGACCTCCCTAGGATCATTTATCAAATTCAAACCAAATTTAGAGATGAACCCAGACCTAGAGCAGGACTCCTTAGGGGCAGGGAATTTGATATGAAAGACGCATATTCATTTGACACAGATCCAGCTGGCTTAGATGTTTCATATCAACGTATGGTGGAGGCCTACGATAATATTTTCAGAAGATGTGAGCTGCCAACTATAAAAGTAGAAGCCGACTCTGGTGCAATTGGAGGCAAAGATTCACATGAATTTATTATGCCTGCCGAAAATGGTGAGGATCTGGTGATCACTTGCTCCAAGTGTGATTATGCTGCGAACGTAGAAAAAGCAAAATCAAATCCTCCGGCCTTTATTTCAAAAGAAATTGAACAAATGCAAAGAGTCTCCACTCCAAAACAAAGTACGATTGAGCAAGTTTCTTCATTTTTCAATGCCCCTACGGCTCAAACCATCAAGACTCTTATTTATAAAGCCGACAATACTTTATTACTTGTTGCTATCCGCGGTGACTTAGAAGTTAATGAAGTTAAACTATCCAATTACTTAACTGCAACCGATTTACGCCTAGCTACCAAGGAAGAAGTTGATAATGCCAACCTTGTATCCGGTTATGTTTCTCCTATTGGATTAAATACAGAAATACGAACTATAGGCGATGAATCCTTGCTTAAAGGCACTAATATGGTCGCTGGAGCAAATGATGACGGGTACCATTATACTGGGGTGAATTACCCAAGAGATTTCTCTTTGGATTCTGTGACTGATATTGCACAAGCCGAAGAAGGACATCCTTGTCCTTTATGCCAAAACACCCTGAGAGCAATTAAGGGCATAGAAGTCGGCCACGTGTTTAAATTAGGCACCTTTTACTCAGAATCAATTGGTGCAGCATTTTTGGACCAACATGGAGAACAAAGACCGATTGTGATGGGTTGCTATGGAATAGGGGTTACAAGAATTCTTGCTGCTGCAGTAGAGCAAAACCATGATGCTGAGGGTATCATTTTCCCCACGCCTATTTCCCCATACAGTGTTCACCTGATCGCGCTAAACACTGATGATCAAAAAGTTCTCGACCATGCAGAAATTCTTTACTCAGAACTAATGGCAAATGGTACCGATATACTTTTTGATGATCGAAAGGAAACGCCCGGAGTTAAATTAAAGGATGCTGATCTACTGGGGTTGCCTATTAGACTCATTATTAGCAAACGCACTCTAGAAAATAACACCGTCGAATTAAGAGATAGAAAAACTAAGGCTACTACCAACGTAGGGTTGGGTGAACTAGTACAAGTGATCAAAGATAGCTTGGGATAAAAACTCGACCTACCCCCCATAAAGACTTAATTTTCTTTTTTTAAAATGCTCAGGCCCTACATGGTCGTTGATTTTATCAAATAGCTCTAAATCCCATTCCCCTACAAACGTGATCGCGTTTCCTGGGCGGCCCATTCGAGCTGTACGCCCGATTCGGTGAAGGTAATCCTCAATACTGTCCGGGATATCATAATTGATGACATTCTCGACTGTAGGAATATCGATACCGCGAGAAGTCAAATTAGTAGAGACTAGCAGTTTAACTTCACCGGACCTGAATTGGCTCATCACTTTATCTCGTTCTTTCTGATGCATTGCGCCATGAATACCGACAATCCTATTGCCTTTGCTGCGAAGTATTTTTACAACTCTATCAACAGCAATCTGGGTTCTGCAGAACAACAACATTTGTTCCCCTTGATGAGATGCTAGAACTTCCGACATGGCCTCTGGTTTGTCACGCTCTGCGACTTCATAGTATTGCTGATTAACCTCATCCACTGGCATTGCATCACGGCCCACTATTAACCATTGGGGGTCATTTAGGTACGAATAAACTAGTCGTTTAATTTGCGTAGGGACTGTGGCCGTAAATAAACAAGTCTGGCGAGAACTAGGTATCCTACGCAAAATTCTGCGGATATCAGGTAGAAAACCGATATCCAGCATCTGATCTGCTTCATCCAGAACTACAATTTTCGTAGATGTCAGAACTAAAGATCCCCGCATAATATGATCAATAATTCTCCCAGGTGTTCCTACAACCACATGAGTCCCTCTAGAAAGTGAATTTATCTGAGGCCCAATCGCTGTACCACCGTAGACTGATAAAACTGAAACTTGGCTATACTTTGAAATTTTCGTCAATTCTGCAGAAACTTGCCGTGCCAATTCTCGAGTAGGAACCAAAACTAAAACTTGAACCTTTCTATTCTTTCTATCCACCATGCTAAGGGCTGGTATGCCAAAACTTGCAGTTTTGCCTGTTCCTGTCTGGGCTTGTCCAACAATATCTGCCTTCTCCATAAATGGCTTAATAACCAACTCTTGGATTTTTGTGGGTTCCGAATAACCCATATCTGTTACTGCACGTAAAATGGCTTTAGGTAAAGGTATATCTCCGAAATAGCTTCTACTCTCCTCAGAAAGTTGCATGCTATTTGTTCTGCTATTTGAAGAACTGGACCCATTGTTTTTTCGATTGGATCTCAAATTCCTCTTTTTAAAATTATGAGGGCTTTCTTTAGCTTTTGGAGAAAAGGTTCCAGTTGAGAGGGGGTTTTTGGGTACAGCAGAGCGTTGTTTTAGTATTTCAAGTGACCATATTAAAAAAGATTTGAAAGTTTTTCTGAACATATGTACGTTTTTACTAGGTCGAACTGAAGGGAATAATGTGATTCATTTAACTCGTCCCAGTAATTCTTTTTATGGTGCGACTACAGCGTCTACTTCTTCAATTAAAGCAGACATCATTTCTGAAGCTTCAACGACACGCACCTTTTTACCCTTTCGGAAAATTACAGCCCTGCCATTGCCAGCTGCTATACCTACATCTGCGTCTTTAGCTTCACCAGGTCCATTTACTTCGCAGCCCATAACAGCAACTTTGATTGGTGAGTCCTTACTTTTAAGTAATTGATCCACATCATTCGCTAATTTTCTAATATCAACGTCGGCTCTTCCACATGATGGGCATGCAACCATTTGTATGCCTTTCTTCCTCAAACCTAACGATTTTAAAATTTCGTAGCCAACTTCAACTTCTTCTTTCGATTCATCGGCTAAAGAAACACGGATGGTGTCACCTAAGCCCTCATAGAGTAGAACGCCTAGCCCTATTGCACTTCTAATAGATCCACTACGAGCAGTTCCTGCTTCAGTAATGCCTAAATGTAATGGATATGGAACTAGGCGGGCGAGCTTCCTGTATGCTTCTACAGTTGTGTCCACATCAAAAGCTTTCATAGATATTTTTATTAGATCAAAATCTAAATCTTCCAAAATCCCGATTTCCCATAACGCGGTTGCGACCATATGGTCGACCACAGAGATATCTTGACCGGAACCAGAAGCTTCTGCACCCTTCTCCAACTCGTTCACTCCATCATTATGTCGATGTTGCCCTCTGGTTTTCCCAATTGCTCCAACTGGTGGCAGTGAGCCGAAATTTACCCCGATTCGAATAGGCACATCTCTGGTTTTTGCTTCACGGACAATCTCTCGAACCTTATCAGCATCCCTAATATTTCCAGGGTTTAACCGGAGGCAATCCACCCCCTGGCGAAGAGATTCCAAAGCTAATTGGTGGTGGAAATGAATATCAGCTACTAACGGTATATGGATAGATTTTTTAATCTCAGACAATGCATTTGCGGCCTCCATATCAGGAACAGCACAACGGATTATTTCACAGCCCGCTTGCTCAAGCTCGAGTATCTGCGAAACAGTTGCCTTCACATCTCTAGTATCGGTTTTGGTCATTGATTGAACTGTTATTGGCGCGTCGCCCCCAACTTTAACGTTGCCAACATTTACTGCTTTGGTTACACGACGAGCCATAAAACCCCCGGTCCGCTCATAATTGTTTCTAAATAAGTCTTCGGATGTCCTGTATGCTGACCAGAATTATCACCATCAGAAGTACGGTAAACCCTATGAAATGCACCAACTTTTCCTTGTCGGGTGCTATTCGGCGGCCTCCACTAACTAATTCTATCAATACGAATAATATTCGACCACCATCGAGTGCTGGAATGGGGAGTAGGTTGATGATAGCCAAATTAATGGAAAGAAGTGCTGTCCAAGTGATTAACGTGATAAACCCGTCATTCGCTACTTCGCCTGTGATTTGTGCAATTCCTATCGGGCCTGCAATATCAAAACTAGCTGATCCGGAAACCACTCTTGCAAATTCATTTTTAAGCAATATTAAAATCTCAAATAATCTACCAAAACTATTCCAGAATGCTAAGTGAAGAGGTTCTGAAAGATTTTGAGTTGGGAATGATGAAAATTCAACTTTGGAGAGAAATTTTTGAACTGGCTCAACCGGGGATAAATATATTAAGTCTCCTTTTCGCCAGACCAGTACGGATATTTCACCATCTTTAATTGTGTTCTTTGCAGCTGCAGCCAACGCATCCTCTACACCGTTTGGCTCAGATATTTGAATAGGGTTATCATGGTTCAATCCCCCTACTGACAAAATTAAATCATCAGCGAGAAAGGAATTACGGCTAGATGCATCAGTACTTGCTGACGATTTAACCCATACTTTACCCTCAGCAATACCGATCCCCACAGCTCCTTGGCCAATTGGTGGATCAATCCGCGGATTGATATCAACTTCGAGAATTCTGCCACGTCTCTCAATTTTCCATTCACTATTAGCGCCAAGCTTTAAATAAATAGACTTCTGAAGATCCGCAACTCTCATAATTCGTGTTTCATCTACGACACGAATTACATCACCGGGTAACAGTCCCGCGATTTGAGCTGGGCTATTTTGTTCAACTTTTGCAATAATCACATCACTAGAAGGAACTTCTTGAGGCAATATTGCTACAAAAGTGAAAAGGAAAATTGGTAAAATTGCATTAACGGTGGCTCCCGCAGCCAAAATCGCTAAACGCGAAAAAGGTCCTTTATTAGTAAATGAATGAGGGTCGCTAGAATCGCTTGTTCCATCCTCACCGTGCATGCGCACAAAACCACCTAGCGGGAGTAAATTTAAAGTATAGGTTGTTTCACCATATTTGAATCCGAATATCTTTGGAGGGTACCCTAAACCAAATTCTAAAACCCTCACACCACGAAGTTTAGCAACTGCAAAATGTCCAAGTTCGTGGGCAGTAACTAAAAACCCTAAAATTGCTATGAAAATTAATACGCTGCTCATCCGGACCTAGCTATAAACTGACGAGCTCGGTCTCGTGCCCATTCATCAGCAAAAAGAATTGACTCTAACGAAACATCGAACATGGGTTCGTGGGAATCTAGTACATCATTTAACAGTTCGTGAATTGTGCCAAAGTTAATTTTCCCTTTCAAGAATGCATGAACAGCTTCCTCATCAGCAGCACTGAGTACGGCTGGATAAGTTCCTCCTTTTTGACCAGCTTCTAAAGCAATTGGGAAACACGGATTATTATCGAAATCTAATTTTTCAAAGGTCAATGAGGGATACGCTAGAGGGTTGTAAATGGGTGTCACGCCAGAACTAACTCTGTCTGGGTAAGACATTGCGCATTGAATTGGGAGCCTCATATCAGGTGGGCCCATCTGTGCTTTAACAGATCCGTCTGCAAATTCAACCATTGAATGAATGACGCTTTGGGCATGCACCAACACCTCAATTTTCTCAAAAGGCATATTAAATAACCAATGGCTCTCTATTACCTCAAACCCCTTGTTCATTAAAGTGGCTGAATCCACCGTGATTTTCCTACCCATTACCCAAGTAGGATGCCGCAAGGCTTGCTCAGGTGTAACTTGGTTTTTCTCAGACAAAGTTAACGACCTAAATGGACCACCACTAGCTGTGATGAATAACCTTCTAACTGGTTGACCCTCGCCTCGCATGCATTGCCATATTGCGGATGGTTCGCTATCTACTGGCAAAATTATTCCATTTCCTTCTTCTGCAGCAGCAATGACTAATTCACCAGCCATAACAATTACTTCCTTATTAGACAATGCGACAGACTTACCATTCCTTAAAGCAGCGAGGGTAGACTTCAGTCCAACTTTCCCCGTACTCGCTACCATAACTAAATCTACGTCTTGATCAGATGCCATTTCTTCCGGGAGAGTCCAAGTTCCTTCAATATGCGATTCAGATGCGCAATACACCATTCGAGGCTGAAACTCTCGAATTTGGTCTTTGAGAAGTGTCAGGTTGTATCCAGCTGAAAGGCCTATGACTTTAAAAAGTTCTGGAAGCGCCCTAACAATGTCCAGAGTTTGTGTTCCAATCGATCCAGTAGATCCAAGAATTACTATATTTTTCATTACAATTTCTATCCTGACCAATTTGCGGACGCATAATATATTAGTGCGAAAACTGGCAGCAAACTGTCCAACCTGTCTAATATGCCGCCATGCCCAAGTATTATCCGCCCACTGTCCTTAATATCGGCAATTCGTTTTAACTTCGACTCAAAAAGATCTCCGAATTGCGCAACTATAACTATAGAAATCGCCAAAATAACTCCCATCTCTATATCCCATGGGATGTTTGTAACGCGCAACATCACCAAAGTGGTTATAAATCCAAAAATGGAACCACCAATAGCGCCTTCCCAGGTCTTATTAGGGCTGATAGTCGGGGCCATTGCGTGTCGCCCAAACATTCGACCAAAAATATACGCAAAGGTGTCAGTCATAAATACGGAAGCTAAGGCCAAGATAGTCCAATCAAACCCATTATTCCTGTCAGATAACAAAGTCAACAAAGCAAGGGGTACTGAAACATAACCTAAAAGCAAAGAGCCTTGAAAGGCTATGCGAATTGAATCAAGGTTTCTACTCCTTAAAATTGTTTCCACAGTCAGCACGCCAGTAACCATTAAACTAGCAATGATTACAGTAAACAAATTAAACATACCCATGAAAACCACGGTAGCCCCACACACAACAAAAATCATGGGTGTAAACCGATAGCCCATATGTTTCAAAATATTAAAGGTCTCAAATGATGCAACTGCACCAATCGCAATCAAAGCAAAAGCAAGGACAGGATTCCCCACTCGAAGTGCTAAATAAATTAAAGGTAATGCAAATAAAGCAGTTGCAATTCTAGCAGGCAACCCTGAAAAGCTTGTGATTTTTTGGGCGGAATTCATGGTTTTGGTAATGTTCCGAAACGACGCTGTCGTTTTTGGTATAACCCAATCGCCTCATCCACTTCGTTTACGCCAAAATCAGGCCACAGTGTAGGGGTGAAATAAAGTTCAGAGTATGCTGCCTGCCAAATCATAAAATTACTCAACCTCTGCTCCCCTCCAGTTCGTATAATCAAATCCGGGTCTGGCACTTCAGGAAGGTATAAATTGGCTTTTAACTTTGCTTCGCTGATTTCATCAACGGAGATTCCTTCCGAGACTAACCGACGAAATGCATCAACTATTTCAGCTCTGCCACCATAATCAAAGCCTACACATAAAACTAATCCGTTGTTTTTGCTTGTAAGAGTTTGTGCACTGCTTATGGCTTTTGCGATTGAGCTTGGAAGTCTATTTTTTAAACCTAAATGGAGAATCCGTACATTTTCTTTGTTTAATTCATGTGCTTCTTTGTCTATAACTTCTCCAAGAATCGTAAAAAGGCCCTTTACTTCATCTTTTGGACGCCCCCAATTTTCTGTAGAAAAAGCAAAAATCGTAACAAACCTGACTCCTTTAGTTGCTAAAGCCTTGAGAACTCTTCTGACGTTCTCTGTACCTGCTCTATGTCCAGCAAGCCTTGGCAAACCTTTTTCAGAAGCCCAACGCCCATTACCATCCATTGTAATTGCCACGTGGTTTGGAATCGGCAAATTAGGATTATTAGAATCTACATCAAATGCTTCTCGGCTCGATGTCACTCAGACCTCCAGAAGCTCAGCCTCTTTTTTAGCAGAAACTCGGTCTGTTTTTTCGACATGTTTATTAGTCGCTTGTTGTAACTGTTCTTGTGCTTTATACAATTCGTCTTGAGATATTTGTTTATCTTTCTCAGTTTGCCGTAATTGTTCAAGACCGTCTCTTCGAACATTCCGAATAGCTACATGCGTATCTTCGCGCAAACGATGCAACCTTTTAACCATTTCTTGACGCCTCTCTTGCGTCATCGGAGGAATTGGTAATCTGATGATCTGTCCATCATTACTCGGGGTTAATCCGAGATCTGATTTAAGTAATTCACGTTCAATCGTACTCAAAGCACCCTTGTCCCAAGGTTGAATCGTTATTAGCCTTGGGTCAGGTGCCGCTATTGTAGCAATTTGATTGATTGGCATTGTAGTGCCGTAGTAATCGACGTTGATGCCATCAAGAATGGATACATTTGCGCGCCCACTTCTAATTGACTCAATATCTGATTCGAAACGTTCAAATGAACGGAGCATTCTCCGTTCAGTATCATTTAAGACATCTACAACAGGGTTATGTTCCACCATATACTTTCCGCCTTATATCGAGTCGCCAGTAATCAGTGTGCCAACTTTCTCACCAAAAAGTACACGCGATAAACTGCCTGGGTTAAATATATCGAAAACACGAATAGGAAGATTGTTTTCCATGCATAATGACAAAGCAGTAGAGTCCATTACCTCCAGACGCCGATTCAACAACTCTATGTATTCAACCCTTTCAAATTTAGTGGCGTCAGGTTTTAACATGGGATCTGCGTCGTAAACACCATCGACTTTGTTTTTAGACATGAGCAGAATATCTGCTCCAATTTCAATTGAACGAAGTGCTGCCGTTGTGTCTGTTGTCATATATGGGTTCCCCGTACCTGCAGCAAAAATTACGATGCGCCCTTTTTCCAAATGCCTAATCGCACGCCTACGAACGTAAGGCTCTGCGACAGCCTTGATTTCTATTGCTGATTGAGTTCTTGTGTCTACTCCCACCCTTTCAAGTGCATCTTGCAGAGCCATTGAATTGATAACCGTAGCTAACATCCCAGCGTAATCTGCTGTAGCTCTATCCATACCCTCTCGCTCTGCCTCAGTACCCCTCCAAATATTCCCGCCTCCAACTACAAGCGCCAATTCTACGTTATGTTGAATCGCTGTCTGAATCTCTTTTGCAAGGTAGTCTAATACGGACCAATCAAGCCCATAATGACCTTCGCCTCGCAAAGATTCTCCGCTGAGCTTAAGCACTGCGCGGCTGGTGTTATGTAAAACCATTTAGTTCTTCGATCTGATGGTTACTCGCCAAGACCAAAGCGAGTAAATCGACTAATGCGAACATTCTCGCCGACCCTGGCTCGAACATCCATCACTAAATCATTGATGGTCTTTGAGGGATCTCGGATGAATGCCTGATTTAGCAAACATACCTCTTCTGGTTTACGTGTTTCATCTGCAGGTAATTCATTCTCTTCTACATACTCAGGAGCCATTGCGGCCACTTGCATCGCTAAATTATGTGCAAGTCCTTTGAATTCTTCAGTTCGGGCAACAAAGTCAGTTTCACAATTCAATTCAACCATCGCGCCGATTCTATTACCAGTGTGTATATAAGACTCGATAATGCCTTCAGCTGTTGCCCTATCTGACTTTGAGGCTGCTTTAGAAAGACCTTTTTCACGCAATGCCGATTCTGCTTTATCTATGTCACCACCAGCATCTTCTAATGCCCGTTTGGAGTCCATAATTCCAGCGCCGGTTCGCTCGCGCAAAGTTCTTATAAGATCTGTAGAAACCACTCTATTCTTCCGCCTCTTCAGCAAATACCGGATCGGGCTCCCTATCGTTATGCCCTGCCTGACTGTATCCTCCACGATTCTCCAACCATTCAGCATGCCCCTCTAAAGCAGCAGAGGCTAGATGGTTTGCGATTAATCGAATTGAACGAATAGCATCATCGTTACCTGGAATAGGCCAATCAATTTTTACGGGATCGCAATCAGTATCAACCAATGCCACAACAGGAACACCAGCTCTTTGTGCTTCTGCGATAGCGATTTTTTCACGGCCGATATCAACAACAAACAAGGCGCCAGGGAGTTCGGTCATCTCTTTGAATCCACCGAAATATCGATTCATTTTCTCTATTCGATTTTCTAAGCGTAAGGCTTCTTTCTTAGGTAAGTGAACAAATTCACCCCTGCTTTTTCTCTCTTCTTGTCTAACTAAGTAATCAATCCTAGTTTGAATCGTAGAAAAATTCGTAATTGTTCCACCTAGCCAGCGGTGGTTGATAAAGTATTGGCCTGACCGAATAGCTTCTTCCCTAATAGGATCCTGAGCTTGTTTTTTTGTACCCACCATCAGAACCCGTTTACCAGATGATGCGACCTCATAAATAAAGTCACGAGCGCTATTGAGAAGATCCATAGTTTGTTGCAAATCAACAATATGGATCCCGTTACGCTCTGCGAAAATGTATCGCTTCATCCTTGGATTCCACCGATGTGTCTGGTGCCCGAAGTGGACACCTGCTTCGAGTAAAGCTTTCATGCTTAAAGCATCAACTTGTTCGTCTACAGCCGGATCCTCAAGGGCGGCCTCTGCCCCTTCTTCCATGCAATTACCTTTCATTACTTTCTTAGGTGCTTACAATACCTGCCTTAAGCACGCGCCGCTGGGCGAAAAGTATAGCACACCACTGTATATAGGAAAACGACATCCAAGTCCGATTGGATTTTCAGCTAGATAAACTAAGCATACTAGGGTTATCAGAATCACTAAGGAATTCGTTGATCTCTAGAAGCACTGAATCCATTTTATTAGCAGTTAAACGCCCAGTGTTAGTGTTACGAGGGCTAGGGTGATATGAACAAAACAACCTAGGCATATTCTCGCCTAAATCAAAAACACAACCATGACCAAACTTGATTCTTAAAGTTTGGCCAGAAATAGCAGAAATTGCTTTGGTTAAATTTTCAAATGCAACTTTACCCAAAGCCAATATTGCTTTCACATGTTTCAGTAATTTCAACTCTTCGGTTAAAAAATGTCTGCAATTGTTCTGTTCTTCCATTGTTGCGCGATCATTAGGTGGTACACAACGAAGCGCAGAAGTTATAAAGATATTCTTCAGCTCCAACCCATCGCCCTTGAAATCAGAGCGAGGAGAGGATGTAAAGCCGGCCCGAAATAGCGCAGAAGTCAAAAAGGATGCACTTGGATCCCCTGTAAACATTCTCCCAGTCCGATTAGCACCATGTGCCCCTGGTGCCAACCCTACTATTAATACCTCAGCAATTGGATCTCCTGTACTAGGCACTGGGGCTCCCCAGTAATCCCAATCTGCAAAAGAAGCTCGTTTTTCAATGGCAATTCTTTCCCTAAATTCGACTAGCCGTGTACATGCTTCACATTTGACTATTCGTTGTTGAACCTTACCCAAGCTGTTTACAAGGTCACCTTTATAACTTCGTTTATTCAATGGCTTCCGCTCCTTACATCAAATTTGAGAGATTTCTAACTGAGAGCCACTTAATATTTCTTAAGTTGAACTAATTAGCATGATTTATCAATTAATGATATAAGTTCTTCATAAAACACTGCTGGAGGAATTGATGGCTACTACAGTGGAAACTCTAAAATTATCGAAGGAAGTAAAAGCAAGGCCGTTGTCTGAATGGCCCACTATTGCAGTAGAGCTACTGGGAACTCAAACTCGAATACTTCAAGGCAAACAATATAGACATCGCGTGATTGAATGTGGTGATTCTGGCGAGCCTCTCATTTTGATTCACGGTGTTGGGGGGCATGCAGAGACCTATGCTAGGAACCTACACAACTTAAAAAATAACGGCTTTCATGTTTTCGCTATTGACGCTCTATATCATGGATTCTCTACACATGAACCCTATGATGATGATGACAGAACTGGTAGGCAAGCAGAAGCATTAGCAGATCTAATTGATGCGCTTGGATTTCCATATGCACATGTCGAAGGTGAGTCTATGGGCGGTGCTATCACAATGGAATTTGGACTGAAATTCCCAGAAAAGGCTGGGAAACTAATCATGAACACTGGGGTCGGTGGCGTTAATTGGAAAAAAACAGACTTCCCTCAAAATCCTGGTGGTGGGAATACTCTCGCCGAACTTTCTCGAGCTTCAATCCTCACACCAACCTTTGAAACCGTGAGGAAACGGATGGAGTGGTTAGTCGCAGAACCTTCAAGAATGACCGATGAAATGGTCGACGTTCGGTTACGCCTCTACTCTTTCACAGATGTATATGAATCTATCAAAAGGGTGTACCGAGTTGCAGATGACAGTCCTCAAGACTGGAACAGGGAACCCAAGTATGAAGAGGAAGACCTTCAGGGATTCAAGCCGGAAGGTCTTGTTTTCTGGACTGAGAAAAACCCTGGTCAAGGTCCTGCCTTTGGTGAGTATGCTGCAAGTAAAATACGCGGCGCAAAATTCTATAACATGCTTGATGCTGCACATTGGCCTCAATGGGAAAAACCTGAAGAGCATGATCAGGTTTTAATCGATTTCATACTAGGTTAGGAATACTTTAAGCAGGGGCTCGGAATCCGAGCCCCTGCTTTTGGAAAAATATGACCAGCTACGACTACCGAAGTCTAATCAACGATTACGTCAATTTCCCCAAACAGGGCATTATTTTTCGAGATATCTCTCCCCTTCTGAGCCATCCAAAGGCATTCAAGTTAGCGATTAAAGAAATGTCAGACCCTTTTCGTGATTCAAGTATCGACCGAGTCATTAGTCTTGAATCTAGGGGTTTTATCATAGGTTCCCCCATTGCTCTGGAGCTCGGAGTTGGCTTTACTCCTATTCGTAAAGCAGGCAAACTCCCGGGCCATACACTCCAGGTTCCATACTCACTTGAATATGGGGAAGCCTCACTTGAATTACAGTCCGATGTACTAAAACCCAATCAAAATGTTTTATTAGTTGACGATGTGCTTGCAACTGGTGGAACTCTCGAAGCCGCAATCAGATTGATCAAAAATTGCGGAGCCAAAATTGCAGGTGTTGCTATAATTTTAGAGCTAAAAGATTTATGCGGACGCGATAAGTTATCAGGGTATGAAGTGACAACGCTAATACAAATTTAAGTGCTACTCAATGCTGGGATTACTTGGTCAGAGAAAATTTCCAATGATTCATAATCTTCATTTGCTACACTTACGAAAACTGTGTTTAGACCCACTTTTTCGAACTCTTGTAATCGCTTTATAGCCTGCTCTGCCGTACCCACCAGACTCCGATATCCTTCTGGTAAACGGCCACCTCTGGCGTTCCATTTTTCTTCAGCGAGTGCCTCAGTCGGTGCCAAACACAATCGATCAAGCTTTGTCACTTCAATTTCTGATGCGTCCCTACCTTGCTCATTACAATAATTGCGAAGCAAGTTAAGTTTATGACGAAAAACCTCAGGATTTGCCATCATTAAGTTGCATAAGTCTGCTTCTTCAGCCACTATCCTCAAAGTGACCTTTTCACCACCACCTCCAATTAAAATCCTTGGCCTTGGCTTCTGCAATGCTTTTGGTTCTAGTAAGGCATCCCTTGTTACGAAATGTTTACCCTCATAAGTAGAAGAACCCTCACTCCATAAACTTTTAATCAACCTGACTGCATCTCTAAGCTGAGAAAGCCTAGTCGAGGCTTTTGGGAATTCATAACCATATCCTTTATATTCAGCTTCGTACCACCCAGCACCAATCCCAAGAATTGACCTCCCCCCACTGATAACATCTAAAGTAGTGGCCATCTTGGCAAGCAATGCTGGGTTTCTGTATCCAACACTTGTCACCATAGTCGTAATATTGATTTTTTCTGTAGTTGCTGCAACTGCGCCCATGGTAACCCAAGGCTCCATAAATGACTGCTCAGCAGGCCCAACTCCAGGTATTTGCCAGAAGTGGTCCATGAAGGAAATGTAACTAAATCCATTGTTTTCGAGCCATTGAGCTCGAGTTTTAAGTTCAGGAAAGATTTCTTCAGCAGACCCAGCATTCGTAAGAAAAGAATTATTATGCAGCCCGAATTTCATTAGTCCACCTCATTCATTGCCCGATGACGACTCTAATGTTAGTAATTGTATCTAGTCAAGCTCATTGCATATTATTGGGGAATTGACGCATCGGCAGACGGAGTCTAGCCTTAACAGATGCTATAAATCAGGAGTTGCAAAATGACCAATAATCCATGGCGCGAAAATTGGGTTCTCGCAAGAGACATTAAAACACGGTACGTAGATGCTGGGGAAAACGGCCCAACTGTTGTGATGCTTCATGGCGGAGGACCTGGCGCTTCTGGTGCTGCGGGTTTTCAGCACATAATACCCTTGATGAGCGATCACTTCAGAATTTATGCCCCAGACCAAATTTCATATGGCGAGACTACAGCACCCACTATCGCTTACCCGGTTCTAGCTCATCATAGCCTAGTGAATCATGTGCGAGATTGGATGGATGCTCTTTGCATTACAAACGCTTATTTTATTGGGAACTCCCAAGGTGCCTATGTAGCAGCTCGATATGCACTCGATTTCCCTGGGCGTGTCTCAAAATTGTTCATGATAGGCAGTGGCACTATAGCGCAAGCGTATGGGCTCCCTGCTCCTGAAAATGAGGCAAGAAAAGCGCTGCAGGAATTTGATGGCAGTCAAGATGGAATGCGCCGGTTCCTTCAAGCCATTGTGAATGACCCTGCCAAGGTCACTGATTCTTTAGTTGAAAGTCGTACAGCTAAGTATAACTTGCCCGGTATTCCTGAAATGACACAATCTTTTAGCGAAGGACGAGAAAGGATAATGACCAATTCGTTTTGGCATGACAAATTTATGCTTAAAGGCAAATTGGAAAACCTCGATATTCCTTCAATGATGGTTTGGGGCGAAGATGATCTTTTTGCACCAGTTGAACTTGGTTACGAGTTAGAAAAGCTTCTCCCCAATATCCAATTTAAGTATGCACCTAAAGCAGGTCACCAAGTCCAAACAGACCAACCGGAATTAGTTGCGCAAATGGCTACTGAATTCTTTCTCACTTAGCTCAATTAAATTCAGGTAAATTTCGTTAATAGTTCTTAACGAGATATAATAGTCAATCTTGGAGATTGAAAAATTATGTCTGAAGTAACACTATATGACACCACGCTTCGTGATGGTGCGCAGATGGAAGGGATAAGCTTATCGGTTGAAGATAAGCTTAAAATCGCTGGACGCCTCGACCTACTAGGTATTCATTTTATCGAAGGCGGATGGCCAGGGGCCACGCCTAAAGACGATGCATTTTTCAGAGAAGCGAAGCAACTGAACTTAACAAATTCGACCTTGGTTGCCTTTGGGTCAACGCGAAGAGCTGGAGCCTCTGTTAAATCCGATGCACAAGTGAAAGCTCTCATCGCTTCTGGTGCTCCTGTGGTTACCATTGTCGGAAAAGCTTCCCTATCTCAAGTCGAGACGGTATTAGAGACGTCCATTGAAGAGAACTTATCGATGATCCGTGAGACGGTAGAGCACCTGAAAAAGCACTCTATTCGTGTAATCTTTGACGCTGAACATTTTTTTGATGGATTTGCAGAAAACCCCGAATATGCTCTCAAATGCGTCTCAGTTGCTGCTCAGTCAGGTGCCGAATTTGTAGTACTTTGTGACACTAATGGTGGAACACTGCCTGTGGATGTTTTCAACGCGACCCATCGTGTAGTTACCGAAGTAGGTAATATTGTAGGCATTCACTGTCACAACGATGCTGACGTAGCAGTTGCCAACAGCATTGCGGCGGTTCAGGCTGGTGCAACTCAAGTTCAAGGTACAATTAATGGTTACGGTGAACGTTGTGGCAACACTAACCTTTTAAGCGTGATAGCCAACCTAAAGCTCAAACTCGGAATCGATTGTGTTAATGACGACCAACTGTCACATCTGACTGAGATTCATCGCTATGTCAGTGAAGTTGCAAACATGCCTCGTTCTCGATATCAAGCGTTTGTAGGTGACAGTGCATTCAGTCATAAAGGAGGGCTTCATGCATCTGCGATGGCCAAGGATGAGGATTCTTATCAGCATGTAGAGCCATCCTTGATCGGCAATAGCACTCACATCTTGGTCTCTGAGCTTTCTGGGAGAGGCAACATAGCTATTAAACTTCAAGAAATGGGCATAGCCAACAAAGTACGCACAGAACAATTAACTGAACTCGCTAAACTAGTAAAAGAAAAAGAGGCTGAAGGGTTTCAATACGAGGGCGCTGACGCATCATTTAGATTATTAGTAGAGCGTGTGTTGCCAAGTTATGGCGCTCCATTTGAGTTAGTTGATCTACTAGTTGTGATGGAAAAAGGTAGGCGTGTTCAATCAGACAACTTGGAAAATACAGGATTAACAGAAGCAATGGTGAAAGTACGAGTCGGTGAATCCCTAGCTCACACAGTCGCAGAAGGGAATGGGCCAGTTAATGCATTGGACCATGCTTTACGTCGCGCCCTTGAACAATACTACCCTGTGCTCAAAACTATCAGCCTTACCGATTTTAAAGTCAGAGTAGTTGAACAAACTAAAGACGGTACAGGAGCAGTCGTACGTGTACTGGTTGAGTCATCAAATGGTGAGAATGTTTGGTCTACGGTAGGAGCTTCGTCTAATATCATAGAAGCGTCATGGCAAGCCCTGTCAGATTCAATTGAGTATGCGCTTTTAAACTCCAAAGAATAGCCGCCAATACAAATCACGAAGGGGGAATATCTATAATAAACCCTTAATAATTATCCATATCCAAAGCAATCGAGGCACCGGAATAGGATTTTAACCCAAGCCCTTCGCCGTTCAATGGATTATAAAAAGCCCTCAGCCCCGATCTTCTAATTAAATCACTTGTTCGTAATGCAAGTGATTCAGCCAAATCTTCAAAACCATGTCGCTTGAGGCCCCT
>Ga0114932_10002970_pt1 | contig 17176 bp, 13 predicted proteins | sample 2SBtaG_2_FD_87286 | JGI IMG/M metagenome (GOLD analysis project Ga0114932, IMG submission 87286) | Deep subsurface microbial communities from Kolumbo volcano to uncover new lineages of life (NeLLi) - 2SBTROV12_ACTIVE470 metaG | ecosystem: Environmental > Aquatic > Marine > Volcanic ... | reverse complement strand
GGATCACTGATATTGGGGGAAAGATACTTCGAGACGCAGATGTTGTTGTGTTTGATCGACTAGCTCCAAAAGAACTTCTGACTTTTGTACCAGATTCAGCGATTGTTATAGACGCAGGTAAATCACCAAACCAACAAAAGCTTTCTCAAGATGAAATTCATGAGACGTTAATTTCTTACGGTCGGTTGGGGAAGAAGGTTGTTCGACTCAAAGGGGGAGATCCATATGTTTTTGGACGTGGTGGAGAAGAAGCTAAGATTTTAGCTGAGGCAGGTATCCCTTGTACTGTAGTGCCAGGCATCACTTCAGCAATTGCTGGGTTAAGTGCAGCGGGTATTCCTGTGACATATCGCGGTGTTGCCGTTTCTTTTTCTGTTGTCACCGGTCACGAAGACCCCACGAAGCCTAGTGAACAAGCCAATTGGAGAAAATTAGCCACAGCGACCGACACATTGGTTGTTTTGATGGGCGTAGATCGGATTGATCTTATTGCTGAACAACTCATTGCAGGAGGGCGAGATCCACAATCGCCTTCTGCGTTAGTACAACAAGCAGCTACTCCCGATCAACGTGTAGTAACAGCTCCTTTATCAGAAATTGCTCAAGCTGCAGTAGATCATGTAATTCGTTCACCTGCACTTTTCGTAATAGGTGATGTAGTCAATTTACGTTCTGAATTGAACCCTAGTCGGTTAGCTCCACTGGCAGGTAAGCGTGTATTGGTTACCCGAAGCCGACAGCAAGCATCAATATTCGTAGAATCACTTCGTGCAGAAGGAGCATTTCCTATTGTATTGCCTACAATCGAAACTGAAAGACGTGTAGATGATCAGCAACTTTCTGCGACAGTAGAAAATTTATTGGCAGGGAAATATGAATGGATTGCGTTTAGCTCCGCCGTAGCTGTAAGAGCGTTTTTTGAATTGTTAATTGAGCAAAATATTGATGTGAGACAGTTGGGGGATATTCAAATAGGTGCTGTTGGTAAAGCGACATCTGAAGAACTACGATCGTACATGCTTTTCCCAGATATTGTCCCTGAAAACTCCACTGGTGAAGATCTTGCACATGCAATACTTACTCGATGTGCCGGTTCTGAAAAATCTATTCTTTTGCCACGTGCTGAAAATGCAGATCCAGCGTTGTTTAATGTACTTAACGAGAAAGGAATGCATGTTGATGAATTGACGCTCTATCTATCTGTTCCACCTGCTATTCCTTCAGACGAGATGTTGAAAGTCATTCGATCAGGTGGACTAGATATTGCTACATTTACATCTTCTTCGACAGTAAAAAATTTAGTGAGAATACTTGGAGATGATCGTAAATGCTTAGATGATGTGTTAATCGCATGTATTGGGCCGACTACAGCATCAACTGCTAGAGATTTAGGGCTAGAGCCTGATATCGTAGCAAAAGAGCATTCAATTAATGGCTTGCTTCAAGCCTTACGGATATACCATTGGAGCAATAGTACGGTATAGAATGGGAACTGATTATGACAATTAATACGCATCAAGCTTTATTTACACGCACTCGCCGAACAAGGCGGACTGATAATCTGCGACGCTTAGTTCAAGAAACACATTTAGAACCCTCTTCTTTTGTCTATCCAATTTTCGTGACACATGGTCAGGATGTACGCCAAGCAATTGCTGCTATGCCTGGTCAATATCGTCTTTCTTTAGATCAGCTTCCTAACGAAGCAAAAGAATTGAAGTCTTTAGGTGTGCGTGCAGTATTACTTTTTGGGATTCCATCTTATAAAGATGCCGAAGGAACAGAAGGATACGCTGTTGATGGAATCGTGCAACAAGCTGTAAGGGTTTTGAAAGATGCGGACCCTGAATTAATTGTCATCTGTGATGTTTGTTTGTGCGAATATACTGATCATGGTCATTGCGGGCTGATTAATACAAACGGTGAAGTGCTTAATGATGAAAGTCTGTCTTTATTATCTGAGATGGCGGTAACTTGTGCAGATGCAGGAGCTGATATCATAGCTCCATCTGACATGATGGATGGTAGAGTGCAAGCTATTAGACATGCACTTGATGAGACAGGCCATGCACAAAAAGCAATTATGGCCTATAGCGCAAAGTATTCTTCAGCGTTCTACGGGCCATTTCGTGAAGCTGCAGATTCAACACCTCAATTTGGTGATCGTAGAGGCTATCAAATGGATCATGCAAATGTTCGAGAGGCATTGCGTGAAGTCGAGGCAGATATTGATGAACAAGCAGATATTGTCATGGTAAAACCTGCTCTTGCTTATTTAGATGTCATTCGACGTGTTCGCGAAAGAACAGATCTTCCTTTGGCAGCCTATAACGTGAGTGGAGAGTATTCGATGCTCAAAGCTGCTATTCAGAATGGCTGGTTAGAAGAAGAACGTGTTATTTTAGAAACGTTAACTGCGATTCGTCGTGCGGGAGCAGATATTCTAATTACGTATCACGCTAAAGAAGCAGCACAATGGCTGAGGGCCAATGACTAGTAGCAATTTTAAAAAATCACTCGAAATAATGAATCGTGCACGTGCACATTTGCCTGGTGGTGTTAATTCACCGGTCAGAGCTTATCGCGCTGTGGACGGAGATCCAGTTGTTCTGAGGAGTGGTAATGGTGCGATGATCACTGATGTTGATGGTAATGAATACATTGACTATGTGAATTCGTATGGTCCTCTAATACTAGGACATGCCCATCCGGATGTTATTCACGCAGTGCAAGAGGCATCAAAATCTGGCACCTCTTTTGGTGCACCTACTGAACCTGAAGTTGATTTAGCTGAATTAGTGGCCTCAACGTTTCCCTCAATAGAGATGGTCCGATTCGTAAATTCTGGTACAGAAGCTGCTATGAGCGCTATACGTCTAGCCCGCGGACAAACAAAAAAAGATCTCATTATTAAATTTGAAGGCTGTTATCACGGTCATGCTGATGGTTTGTTAGCCTCTGCAGGATCAGGTGTGGCTACGTTTGGATTACCAGATTCACCAGGTGTGCCTGCAGCAATGGCAGCTCAAACACTAATTGCTCCGTACAACAACTTGGAGGCAGTTAAGTCTATTTTTGAAGCTCATCCAGATAAAATCGCTGCAGTCGTTGTTGAGCCTGTTGCCGGTAATATGGGTGTCGTTGTTCCTCAACCAGAATACCTTGCCGGATTGCGATTATTATGTGATCAAAATGACGCATTATTGATTTTTGATGAAGTTATTTCCGGATTTCGAGTTTCTGCTTCAGGTGCTCAAGGTTTTTTTGATGTTCATCCTGATCTTACAATTTTGGGGAAGATTATCGGTGGAGGATTGCCAGTAGGTGCGTATGGTGGTTCTCGTGAACTAATGGAAGAAATGGCACCTACTGGAGATATCTATCAAGCTGGTACTTTGTCAGGTAATCCGATTGCTATGGCTGCTGGGTTAGCCACGTTAAATATTTTACTTGCAGATTCAGAAGCATATAATTATCTAAATTCTCTAGGTGTAAGACTTGCTGCAGGGCTTGAATCTGCAGCAAAAGATATAGGTATCCCTCTAAGTGTTGTGCAAATTGGATCTACCTTAACTGCATTTTTTCAGGATGCTGTTCCTACCAATTATGATGAAGCTACACGTTCTGATACTGCTATGTTTGCTAAATTCCATCGTGATATGTTAAACAGAGGTGTTCATTTAGCACCTTCTCAATATGAAGCTTGGTTTTTGTCACTAGCACATGATGAAAAACTTATTGATCAGACTGTAAATTACGCCCGTGAAGCTCTGATGGCATGTCAATCTAACTGATAACCTGTTAGTACATTTATTTTTTCTTAGGGCACCCTAATCTTTAAAATTTCTATAGTAATTATTTGAATATGGTTGCTACTAATAATTGATGCTTGGTAGCATATATTTTATGCAAGAGCAGGGTTTTTTTTCAGGAAATGGCAATACATCTAGTATCAAAATTGAAGATGCATATTTCAATTTTGGCGCTGTAAGTGTATTGCGTGGTGTTTCTCTTAATGTAGAAGCCGGTCAATCTATAGCTTTATTGGGTCCATCGGGATGTGGTAAGACTACGTTACTCCGATCTATTGCTGGTTTAGAGAAACTAGATACTGGTGTAATTACAATAGATGGAAATGTGGTCACATCTCCAGATTGTTTTGTTCCAGCTGAAAAACGCCGTGTTGGGATGGTTTTTCAAGACGGCGCATTGTTCCCTCATCTCACAGTTGCTGAAAATGTTCGCTTTGGTTTAAGTAATAGTTTTGATCGTGATAATCGTGTGAAAGATGTTCTTGAGATGGTTGGTTTAACAGCGATGGCAAACCGCGCCCCTGATAATCTTTCCGGTGGAGAACGCCAGCGGGTAGCACTCGCACGCGCCTTGGCTCCAGAGCCATCTGTTCTACTGCTTGACGAACCTTTCGCAAGTCTTGATGCATCTATGCGTGTTCAATTGCGTACAGAAGTACGTCAATTACTTCAGGATCTAAATATTACAAGTCTGTTTGTTACACATGATCAGGGTGAAGCATTTGTTTTAGGTGATGAAATTGCAGTAATGAATGAAGGTCGAATTCTCCAAATTGATGAGCCTAGTACAATTTATGAGCAACCTATAGATCCTTGGGTTGCTCAGTTTGTGGGTGAAGCTAATATGGTCTCAGGATCAACTGATAATCAAAGTGTAATAACTTCCCTTGGCTCTGTTCCGTTATCTGACCAGTTGGATTGTGCAGCAGGTTCTTCTGTTGACGTACTTTTACGACCGGAATGCCTGGAAATTCAATCAGGAGGAAATTGGTTAGTTTCGTCAGTTGAATTTTATGGGCATGATTCGATGTATCAACTTAAAGGCGAAGAAGACAAGACTCTACAAGTGAGATCATTCACTAATCCGATTTATCAAACTGGAGATTATGTTTCTGTTCGTTATGTTGGCCCTCCAACAATGGCTTACCAATCTATAAATAGTTAAAACATGAATTTTTTGAATTATATAGGGCTAATTTGAATTTATTTTAAAGGTATGCACCCTAATTACAAAAGAAAGGTTAACCTGATAGTGAAAAAATACGTATACTTTTTCCTTGGAATGATGTTTGTCTCAAGTGCTTTTGTTGGTTGTAATAGTGCTGATGAAGAAAGCCTTGTGATTTATTCTGGTCGAAGTCAATACTTGATAAATCCAATTCTTGATTCTTTTGCTGAAAGCACAGGTATAGATGTACAAGTCCGTTATGGCGGTTCTGTAGATTTGGCTTTGCTTATTGAAGAAGAAGGAGAAAAATCTCCTGCTGATGTCTATATATCAAAGAGCCCAGGTCCAGTTGCATACTTGGCAGAACGGGATTTACTAAGTGATCTTCCAGAAGATGTGCTAGCAATTAGCCCGGGGAGTGATGCAGGCAATTGGGTCGCAGTAAGCGGCCGTCAACGTGTACTAGTCTATAATCGAGAGAATATTACGGAATCTGAATTGCCAGAAAGTGTCTTTGAACTCACTGAAGCTAAATGGAAAGGCAGATTGGCAATTGCTCCAAGAAATGGATCATTTCAAGATTTCTTTACTCTATTTCGCCTGAAACATGGAGATGATGTTGCACTTGATTGGCTGAAACAAATGGTTGCAAATGAGGTTAAGGTCTATGCAAATAACAATTCAATAGTTCAAGCCACTGCACGTGGTGAAGTAGATGGTGGTCTCGTAAATCACTATTATAATGCTCGTCTAAAAGTGGAAAATCCAGATACCCCTAGTGAGAATCATCGATTTGTTGATGGTGATTCTGGTTCTGTAACTATTGCAACTGTTGCGGGTATAATTCCTGGTGGAAATGAAAAAAATGCTGAAAAACTCATTCGTTTTTTGTTAGACACAGCAGCTCAGCAGTATTTTACTGATCGTACATACGAATATCCTGTACTAGCAGGCATAGAATCGAAGCATGATCTTTCTATACCACCTACAATTGATTTCGGTGATTTTAATATATTGGGAAGTGGACTAGAACGTACTCTGGAGTTGATTCGTGAGGCAGGATTCGATATTTAGTCGATCTGATAGTGAAGAGAAGAATTCATTTAGTGGACTAGAGGTAAAAGAAAAAACACCTGGTCTTTTACTTCTAGTGTCTATTGTTATTACCCTGTTGTTTGCCGTTCCATTTTTATATTTGGCAGTGCGTAATATAGTCAATATTAATGATCTGACGAACATTTTCTTTTCCGAATTAACTTTCTACCCTTTGATAAAAACACTCTATTTAGCATTTACTGTTTCAATTGCTGCTTCTTTCATTGGTGTATTGTTGGCATGGATTACTATTCGTACTGATGTACACTGGGGGTCATTATGGCGGATTTTGTGTCCGTTACCTTTGGTTTTTCCTTCGTTTGTCGTTGGTACTACTTTAATTTCTGCTTATTCTCCTGGTGGTTTTTTTGAGTTTGTATTCTTGCCGGTTGGTATTGAACAATTCCCTAGACTTGATGGATATGTTGGTTCTTTTCTCGTGCTGACTTTTATTACGTTTCCTTATGTTTATTTACCGGTTGCTGCTCGTTTTTCTACACTGCCATCTTCAACTGAAGAAGCAGCTCGTTTATTGGGTTATAACTCATTTGCCACTTTTAAACGTGTAACTTTACCTCAACTTTTTCCTACTATACGTGCAGGGACGCTATTGATTTTTTTGTATGTAGTGAGTGATTTTGGCGTAGTTCAACTGATGGGATATTCTACACTGACAACTCGAATATTCAATACACGCTTGGCTGATACTGAATTGTCCTTGGCGTTAGGTTTGGTTTTAGGACTTGTAGCATTGTTAATTGTTTTAGGTGAAAGATTTTCCAGTAAGGAATTAAATTTGGTAAATGACAATCCTTCTATTCGTCCTACTAAACTTAAATTAGGACGTTGGCAACCAATGGCATTGTTTACAATAGTAATTACACTTGGCGCAGGATTATTTTCACCAATTATTATTCTTTTTTGGTGGGCATATAGAGGTTTCATTAATCAAACTGCTGGGTTTGCGACTACTTCAGATTTGATGACACTTGCTTTGCCTACAGTTAATACTGTAGTTATGAGCGTTTCTGCAGCTTTAACCACTGTACTTTTAGTACTGCCAATTGCTTTTCTTGTGACACGTTTTCGCAGTATTTTAATTACTCCCATTAATGCGATAATCGTGTCAGGCTTCGCTTTACCTGGTTTAGTGGTTGCATTATCAATAGTTTTTCTATCTATCAATGTCACAGGGTTCTATTTTCTCTATCAAACATTACCGATATTACTACTTGCATATATTATCCATTTTGGTGCACAGGCATATCGAACAGCTCAAGTTGGAGTTTTAAATCTTGACAATCGTCTCAGTGAGGTAGCACGTACTCTTGGTACCGGTCGATTGCTATTATTGATAAAAATTGAACTTCCTCAAATGTTACCTGCTTTGGCAGCAGGTGGAGGTTTGGTGATGCTCTCAACTATGAAAGAACTTCCTGCTACATTACTTGCCTCACCAATAGGATTTAAGACACTGGCCACTCATATTTGGGCTCTTAATGAAGCTGGATTTTTGGCTGATGCAGGAGTGGCATCATTGTTATTGGTTATTTTGTCAGCAGTGTTGACTTGGTTAGTTGTTATTCGTAATGCAATTCACTTACGTTAGTACCAAAGTAATCGTTAAATTTGGAGGGTGCAATGTTTGTAAGATTAGATCATGTGGGGCTTGTAGCTTACACAATTGATGAAGCAAAAACTATTTTGGGAGACCAATTAGGATTGGATATTGATGAGAAAAAATCCAATTGGCCCGATGGTAGTTTTTTTGCACCAGAACAAACATTTAATTATTTTTTCCAAATTGCAAAAGGTGAGACGCAGATTGAAGTTCTTATTCCTGCAGAAGATGCTACTAGTGGAACTGCAAAATATTTGGCAAAAAATGGGCCAGGTTTGCACCATATTTGCTTTGCGGCAAGAGATGTGAGTGAAGAAGTTGAAAGATTACGCGCACAAGGTATGCGACAAATTGAATTATCTGCGACTGCTGATGGTCGTCCTACTGCTGCATTTTTTCATCCAAGTAGTGTAGGTGGAGTTCTCACAGAGATTGTCCCGTTACGCGAAGGGTAGCGACTGATTTAGATTAAGGATCTTAGATGGATGTATTAAGTGCATTAAAGTACCGTAGGACTGCAACAGAATGGGACATTGAAACAATACCATCTAAAGCTTTGATTTCGAAAATAATTGAAGCCGCAACTTGGGCTCCTAACCATCGACGTACTGAACCTTGGAGATTTCATGTAATTGCAGGAAAAGCACGTGAGAAATTATTGTATGCTATTCAAGATGACTATTGTGTTAAGGGTTATCCTCAGGAAGAGATTACTAAACAAATAGCTACTATTGAGAGAAAATTTTATCGTTCTCCTTTGATGATAATAGTGACTCAATTTTCACATCATGACGATGACTCTGATCGGATTCTCGAAGATTATGCTGCCTGTGCTTGTGCTATTCAAAATTTACTTCTTGCAGCACATGCAGAAGAATTAAATACAAAATGGAGCACAGGGAAATTAGTTTATGAAAAAGGTGTATTCAATTTTTTAGGATTGGAAAACACTGAACGCATTGTTGGGTTCATTTATATGGGGTATGGAAAAAAAGATCAGAATACTGAACCTCAACGTCACCAACCGATAGTGAATTGGTACGACTTCACACAATGATGCCCAGATAAGTTTGTATCGGAGAATTTTTTGGCTCTAAATGTTCAAATTTTGAAGCGTCAAGACATATAACTATGGAATATGATTCTTAAATACAATTTTGACATGATGACTCAGAGTAGTTTGATCTGAATTCTAATTATTAACGATATTCGATCGTGATCCTCTTGCTATGAGAGGAGAAAGTACGAGCACAGCTAAAATTAATGTTAAACCAATTGCTATGAGCGTGTTACGTTCGCCCCAGTGATCAGCTGCTAGTCCAATGGGTAAACCTGCAAGCATGAATCCTGAGAATGCTAGTTGTGTAATTGAAATGACGCGTCCATAAAAAGCTGGATCTGCCTCTAATACTATTACTGCACCATTAAGCGTTTGGAATGCTCCATTACCTAGCCCTAATAATAACATTGGAATGAGTACGATGATAAAAGTTGGACTAAGGCCTGTAATAACTAGTGCAATTCCACTGAGTAAAGCTCCTAATGTGTATATGAAGAGAGCTTTTTTTGATCCTGCGAAAGAGGCTACGAGTAGGCTTGCAATTAATCCTCCGACTGCATTAACAGTTTGAAGTGTACCTAATTGCTCGACTGGTTTATTGAGCTCATTTTCGAGTAGACCAGGTAGTACAGTCGTCGATGACAAACCTAGTATGACCATTATGAAGAAAAGAGTAAGCATCCATTTTAATCTTGAATGCTGTTTTACATACTTGATTCCTTCGATCATATCTCCAAAAATAGAATTATCTTTGTGAGAACTTTCTGGTATTGATGCCGGCAAGAAAAACAATGTAATTGTGGCAATTATGAAAAGTATGCCCATCACACAATAAGCTCCAGCTGATCCGAATAAAAGACTTGCTACAAGTAATGTTGCAAGTGCAGGTGCCCATATTCGAGCTGCACTAAGAGAGATTTGTGTGAGCGCAACTGCATTTGGCCTTAACGCAAGAGGTAAGAGTTCGACAACCCATGCTTGGCGTGCAGGACCTAAAAAGGCAAAACTTGCGCCAGTAACGAATGCACCAATAGAGAGATGGTAAAGCTCGATTTGATCTTGATAAATTAAATATGCAGTAACGAAAAAGACTGCAGCAATCGCTAATTGGCTTAGTGTGCTAATGAATTTTTTGGAGACTCGATCAGCTATTGCCCCCCCAAAGGGTGAAAAAACAGCTGAACCAACACCTTGCGCAAGTAGTACTGCTCCAACTGCACTGTTTCGACCAGTTAGTTCGAATGCAATAATTGACTGGACAACAGTTGACATAAAAAATGCTGTAAAAGTAAACAGAGATCCAGCCCAGAGAATTGCATAACTACGAATAGTCAAAGCTTCAAAAATTTTGCGCATTAGGTTTTAGTTCATTTCGTTATAATTCACCTTTAGTATGCTACCGCGGCATACTATAGAAACTAGTTAATATACTATTGTTTTGTCTGGAAATATTGAGAGGGATATTGTGGTGAACCTACAAGCACCTAAATCTATTGTCATTAAGGGCGGTCGCATTATTGACCCGTTGACCAGCCGGGATGAGATTACAGATATATACATAGTTAATGATGAAATTAAGACTATCGATGTTGGACTGGCTCAACAGATTCCTGATGTAGAAATCATTGATGCGACAGGTTTAATTGTTGTACCAGGTTTTATAGATTTGCATGTACATTTTCGTGATCCCGGTCAACTGCATAAAGAATCAATTTCTAGTGGGGCGAATGCCGCTGCCGCTGGAGGATTTACAACAGTAGTACAGATGCCTAATACAGAACCTCCTTTTGATTCACCAGAACGAATACATGAAATAAATGAACGTGCAAAACAGGAATCTATTAGGATTTTGACTACTGGAACTATTACAAAAGGAAGACATGGTGTTGAAGCAGTTGATGTAAGAGCAATGGCTGAAGCAGGTGCTGTTGCCCTTACTGATGATGGTGATTTTGTAGTGGATTCTGAACTCATGAAAAATGTCTTTGAACTTGCAAAATCTGTAGATCTCCCCATATCACAACATTGTGAGATGCCTTCCTTATTATTAAACGGATTGGTTAATCAAGGTGATATTTCTGCTCGTTTAGGTATTGCTGGGAGATCAAATGACAGTGAAATTTATGCAGTTGAACGTGAAATTCAATTAGCTATGGAGACTAATGCACATTCGCATATTCAACATGTGAGTGCTGCAGGCACAATCGAATTAATCCGGAACGCAAAGGCTCAGGGTGTAAATGTGACAGCAGAAGTTACACCACATCATTTGAATTTAACGGACTATGCGTTGTTAAGTGGTCGTGGAAACCTTCCGTATGACACATTTGCAAAATGTAATCCTCCACTTCGAACAGATCTTGATGTCGCTGCTTGCATAGAAGGATTAGCAGACGGGACTATCGATGCGATTGCAACAGATCATGCCCCACATGCAGTGAAAGAAAAACAAACTGATATTCACAATGCACCTCCTGGATTAATTGGTTTGGAGACAGCTTTTTCGTTAGGTTTGAAACTTGTCGATAATCATTTGATTGATATCCCTCTTTTAATAAAAACCTTTACACAAGGTCCAGTTCAGGCATGGAATTTATCTGACAAGGTAAATGTTAAAGGTCTAGGTTCTTTAGAAGTTGGTGGTATTGCCGATATTACAATAATTAATTTAGATTCCGTATGGGATGTAAACCAACGCTCAATTCACTCTTTGGGGATGAATACACCATATTTCGACGATACTCTAAAGGGACGTGTTGTAATGACAATCGCTGCAGGTCGCAAAGTTTATGAAGCCGATTATGGAAGTTAATTAGGTGACGACAAAAGTTCTTTTAGTTGGTGACACACATATTCTTAATTGGGATTCTGCACATCCTGAATTGCAACGTGCTGTTCGTCAGGCAGATATTGCATTGCATGCAGGTGATTGGGTTGGTTTGGATGCTGTCGAAGGTTTTCAAAAACAGGCAAAAAAATCTTTTGTTGTTCATGGTAATTCAGATCCAGTCGCAATACGCGAAATGTTACCGTATCGCGAGATTATAGAAATAGAAGAAGTAAGGATAGGATTAATTCATCCTGCATGGGGCCGTGAGGAATTTGGTCCAGAGAAATTAATGCCTGATTTTCCATTGGATGATTGTGGTGCATTAGATATTATTTGTTTCGGACATTTGCATGAAACAATGGATATCGAGACTGAAGGCATACGTTTCATTAATGCAGGACAAGGATACCCTTCATTCCATGTACCAGGGACAATCGGGTGGTTATATATTTCAAACTCTGAGATAACGGTCGAAATAGAAGAATTTGCACAAGCTACCTGATATTTTTTGATCATTTGCTGAGATGTACTTATGAATGGGAGAAATCTTTGACATTAATAGCAGATCTTTTGTCACAAGACACTACTTTTTCCTTTGAGTTTTATCCACCACGTTCAGAAAAAGGTACTAAACAATTGATGACAACTATGGAACATCTTCTTCCATATAACCCATCCTTTATATCAGTTACATATGGAGCAGGTGGTTCGAGTCGTCAACAGACCTTGGATATTGTTAAGGAATTAAAACATAATACAAGATCTACAATACTTCCCCATCTAACCTGTATTGGGCATACCCGTAATGAAATCAAATCGCTTATTAATCAATATATTGATATAGGGATCACAGATATTCTCGCATTACATGGAGATCAACCGAAAGATTCTGTTGCATTACCAGAAGGTGATTTTAGGTTTGCCACTGAACTGATTGATTTTCTTCGTACTAATTATGATTTGACTTTGGGTGTTGCAGCACACACTGAAGGACATCCTGCAGCATCAAACCGTCTCAATGATTTGGATCACCAATCTTCAAAAATTCGTGCAGCTGATTTTGCTATTACTCAATTTTTTTTCGATATAGATCACTACATTTCATTTTGTAATGAAATGGAAAAAAGAAATGTAAGTACTCCTATTATTCCAGGTATTATTCCAGTGACTAATCCTGCGGAGGTTAATCGTATGATTGAATTAGCCGGTGGGACTTTCCCAAAAAAATTGTGGGAAGAAATAAACAGCGCAAGAAATCAAGAAGAGCGGCAGTTTGTTGGAGTAAATTATGCTGTTCAATTGATAAAACAGCTACTTAGAGCCGGCGCACCAGGCATACATATATATCCGATGAATCGGTGGCAGGCGACTGAGGAATTATTAGAACATTTAGGTTTTAGCCCACATTAACGAATAAAGCTATTTTTTATATTCAAGGTTTGGCGCTAGCCATTTTTCTACTTCAGCAACTGTTAAATTTTTACGTACTGCATAGTCTTCTACTTGATCACGTAAAATTTTTCCTACTCCGAAATAATGTGCATCTGGATGGCTAAAATACCATCCACTCACTGCAGCACCTGGAGTCATTGCGTAATTTTCAGTTAGAGATATCCCTGTAGCATTTTCAACATCTAACAGATTAAATAAAATTTGTTTTTCTGTATGATCGGGACACGCCGGATAACCCGGTGCAGGGCGTATTCCTTGATACTTTTCTGCTATGAGTTCAGTATTAGCGAGAGCTTCTTCTGGAGCGTATCCCCAAAGATTTTGCCTAACAGTTTCATGCATTTTTTCTGCAAGAGCTTCCGCTAAACGATCTGCCAAGGCTTTTACCATGATTGCCTTATAGTCATCATGATCATTTTCAAATGCCTCTACTATTACATCGAGACCGACACCTGCTGTTACTGCGAATCCTCCAATGTAGTCAGGGATATTTAATTCCTTTGGTGCAATGAAGTCAGCAAGCGCAATATTTTCTCTTTTTCGTTCCGTATTTGTTTGTTGGCGAAGCGTGTGCATGATAGCCAGTGTGTCAGATCGTTCATCATTGGAAAAAATTTCGACATCATCTTCAATTGAATTTGCTGGCCAGATGCCTACTACCGCATTCGCGGTTAGCCATTTTTCACTAAGAATTTGGCCTAACATGTTATTAGCATCATCGAATAAATCTCGCGCTGTTTTTCCAACTACTGGATCTTCTAAAATTTCTGGAAAACTACCTGATAATTCCCAAGTTTGAAAAAAAGGTTTCCAATCTATTCGATTTATCAATTCGTCCAGAGGAAAATTGGAGAAATTTGTAATGCCATATTTTTTTGGTTTAGGCGGATTATAGTTATTCCAGTTAATAGATTTTCTTAATTGACGTGCTTGGCTAATACTATATCGATCGACTATTTCTATTCGATTTTCATATTGTTCCTTGATGTCTTTATACAGAGAAGAAGTTTCTTCTACAAAAGTGGTTTTGTTTTGCTCAGATAATAATTGTGCGACTACTCCTACAGCTCTTGAAGCGTCTTGTACGTATATTACAGGTCCTTGATACGTCGGAGCTATGCGTACTGCTGTATGTACTCGACTGGTGGTTGCCCCGCCGATTAGTAAAGGTATATCTAGCTCTTGGCGTTCAAGTTCATTTGCAAACCCTACCATTTCCTCAAGACTTGGAGTAATCAGTCCAGAAAGTCCAATAATATTGGCTTTTTCTTTTAGGGCGGTATCAAGTATTTTTTGTGCAGGTACCATGACACCAAGATCGATGACTTCATAATTATTACACTGCATGACTACGCCCACAATATTTTTTCCGATGTCATGGACGTCACCTTTTACAGTGGCCAATATAATTTTTCCATTTGTGCCAGGGTTCGTTGAACCTGATTGTGACTCTTCAATAAACGGTATTAAGTGTGCAACTGCTTTTTTCATAACGCGCGCACTTTTGACAACTTGTGGGAGAAACATTTTACCAGAACCAAACAATTCCCCCACAACATTCATACCATCCATAAGAGGTCCTTCAATGATTTCAAGAGGATTTTCAGAAGATTGTCGAAGTGATTCAACGTCTTCGATAATATATTCATCTATACCGTTTACCATCGCATGGGTTATACGATCGCCTTCAGTTTTATCTCTCCAACTAAGATCGACCTGATTACTTACGTTAGATCCTTGCGCATAATTCGCAGCTATCTCTATTAATTTATCTGTGGCACTATCTTTTCTATTGAAAAGGACATCTTCAATTGCATCACGTAAATCAGTATTTATGTCTTCATATATTGGTAATGCACCAGCATTGACAATTCCCATATCTAACCCTGCACGTATGGCATGGAAAAGAAAGATAGAGTGCATCGATTCTCGTACAAAATTATTTCCCCTGAATGAGAATGAGATATTGGATATTCCACCAGAAACGTGCGCATACGGTAAATGTTTTTTTATCAGTTGAGTCGCTTCAATAAAAGCGTTGCCATAATCATTATGTTCTTCTAGGCCAGTTGCTATGGCAAAGATATTAGGATCAAAGATGATGTCTTCAGTTGGGAAATGAATAGTTTGCGTTAAGAGATTATAAGCTCTCTGACAAATTTCGAATTTTCGTTGAGCTGTTTCAGCCTGTCCGTCTTCATCAAAAGCCATTACTACAACCGCCGCACCATAGCTTTTGATTTTTCTTGCCTGTTCGAGGAAAATAGACTCACCTTCTTTAAGGCTAATCGAATTTACAATTGGTTTTCCGGCTATGTTTTTTAATCCAGCTTCTAATACAGACCATTTCGATGAATCCAACATAATCGGGACACGACTGATATCCGGTTCAGCACCTATCAGTCGAATAAATTTAATCATGGCAGCTTCTGAATCGAGCAAACCTTCATCCATATTGATATCAAGTATTTGTGCACCATTTTCAACTTGCTGCCGTGCAATATCGATGGCAGATTCATAGTCATTATTTAAGATCAATTTTTTAAAACGTGCAGATCCTGTGATGTTTGTACGCTCACCAATATTAATAAAGGATGCAATGGTGTTGTTCTCAATTTGATTCACTTAAATCTCTCGATCAGTTAATAATTTCAAATTTATCGATACCTGCTAATTGTAAGTTTCTGTTATTAGTTGGAATTTGTCGCGGTAATTCAGATTCGATGCGTTTACATATCTGTTGTATATGATCTGGTGTTGTCCCACAGCACCCTCCAACGATATTGACTAGTCCATTTCTTGTCCATTCGTGTAAGTATTCTGAAGTTACTTTAGGTGTTTCATCAAACTCACCTAATGGATTTGGTAAACCAGCGTTTGGATAAGCTATGACTGGTACATCGGCAATTTTTGCAAGATTATTTACACTTTCTCTTAGCTCTCGTGCACCAAATGAGCAGTTTAATCCAATGGCAAATGGATTGGCATGTTTTATCGAAATCCAAAACGCTTCTATTGTTTGCCCTGAAAGATTTCTTCCCGAGAGATCAGTAGCAGTCCATGACAGAATGAGAGGGAGTGTCACCTGATTTTTTTTACAAAATTCATCGGCTGCGAGTACTGCTGCTTTAGCATTAAGTGTATCGAAAATAGTTTCCACCAATAAAATATCGATGCCACCATCGTATAATCCTTGAATGGCGTTACTATAACTATCTTTTAATACATCAAATTCTATAGATCGCATGGATGGATCATTAAGATCGATTGCTACAGAAGTCGTTTTATTTGTTGGCCCGAGTGATCCTGCTACCCATCTAGGTTTACTAGGATTTTTTTGCGTCCATCGATCAGCTTCCTCTCTAGCAATTTGTGCGCCGGCGACATTGAGTGCGTAACTTTCTTTCTCTAGATTAAAATCAGCTTGACTCACAGAGGTGGAAGAAAAAGTATTGGTGGTAATGATATCGGCACCAGCATTGAGATATTCTGAATGAAGTTCTGCCACGATTTTTGGTTGAGTTATATTTAATACATCAACATTATTTTTTAGAGGATGCGAGTGTCCTTTAAAAATTTCACCTTGATAATCTTGTTCAGTCAATTTTTGCGACTGTAGTTGGACACCATAGGCTCCATCAAGGACAAGGATCTTCTCGCCAATTGATCTATACAAAAGTTCGGTTCGATCTTTTTGTGTCATGTTTTCCTTATGTTGTTAGCAAAAATATGTTTTCATAATATCGACAAATAAAACATTATTAATCTGTGGTTGTATTATGAATGATATTCGAATAGGTATTGTTACAGTTTCTGACCGGGCTAGTAAAGGTCTATACGAAGACAAGAGTGGTCCTGCTATCGTTGATTGGCTTGGTCGAGCCATATCTTCTCATTGGGAATCTCTATACCGGATTGTACCGGATGAACAGCATTTAATAGAAGCTGCTTTGATACAACTAATAGATGATGAACATTGTTCCTTGGTTCTAACAACAGGTGGCACAGGTCCTAGTCAACGTGATGTGACTCCTGAAGCGACTATTAATGTTACCGATCAGATTTTGCCTGGGCTAGGTGAACTCATGCGTACAATTTCTCTCAAATATGTACTTACAGCATCACTTTCACGCCAGGT
>Ga0114932_10002969_pt1 | contig 17176 bp, 18 predicted proteins | sample 2SBtaG_2_FD_87286 | JGI IMG/M metagenome (GOLD analysis project Ga0114932, IMG submission 87286) | Deep subsurface microbial communities from Kolumbo volcano to uncover new lineages of life (NeLLi) - 2SBTROV12_ACTIVE470 metaG | ecosystem: Environmental > Aquatic > Marine > Volcanic ... | reverse complement strand
TGATAAAAGTTCCTGCTGAAGCGGCACGCGATCCACTGGGCGAAACATAAGAAGCTACTGGAACATGCGAACTTTGAATTTTTTTAATGATCTGCCGCATGGAAGTATCCAATCCGCCCGGCGTATCCATATTGAGAACAATTAATGCTTGCTTACTTTCATTGGCTTGATTAATTTCCTGAGAAACATATTCAGCAACTGCTGGGTTGATTGCACCAGAAATTTTTACAACAACAATTTGATTTTCTGCAAAAGCTGGGGAAGCAAACCAGAAAACCACTAAAAAAATGAAGGAGTTTTTATTCAACATAACAGAAAACCTCTCAATGAAGTTTTGCCTGCTTACCATTGTTTCACAGCGGCTAAAGCAAATCAAAGAGGTTTTACTTAAAAATAAATGGTAAACTGGCTCGTGAATTTATTAATCCGTAGGAAAGTTGGATGAGCTACAAAACCATATTCATTGTCGACCCTATTCGCGGCGAACGCATACAAATGGCGAAATTTCTCAGTGAAGAAATCATTACCGTCATGACTTTTGTTTCTATAAGCGATTGTTTTAAACGCCCCGATCTAATAAATTGTAACCTGATCGTTTTTGTCCCCCGAAAAGATAAAAACGAAATCAAACATTTATTCAATATTAAAAAGAAGTATCGGCAGATTCCACTTATTCTACTTTTGAATAATGATTTTCCAGATATCAACCTTGCCGACATGTCCGAAAACGGTTTCGCTTCCCCTTACAAAGCACCCAACAATGAAAAGGTCCGTGAAATCATGCTGGGACTTCTGGCTCCCGATGGTTTACCCGCACGAACAGAAGTGCCTCACCCTGTTCCCATTGCAGATGAAGTTCAGGCTGCATTATCACCGAGACCCGAATGAGCTTATCACCTAAACTAACTCGATCCATTGCTGTTGGTCCCTATTCAATAGGAGATCAAAACCCTCTGGCTCTCATTGGGGGACCATGTGTGATTGAGTCCGAACAAAATGCAATGGGCATTGCCGAAAAACTAAAACGCATTACCAGCGATTTAGGGGTTCCGTTTATTTTCAAAGCGTCATACGACAAAGCCAATCGCACTTCCATAAAGTCGTATCGTGGACCCGGACTTGAAAATGGGTTAAAAATACTGCAAAAAATAAAAACCGAACTGGACCTTCCCATTTTATCTGACGTTCACAAAGAGGAAGAGATCGAACCGGCAGCAGAAGTTCTCGACATCCTGCAAATCCCTGCATTCCTATGCCGACAGACGGATCTATTGGTAAAAGCAGCGCAAACTGGCAAACCCATCAATGTTAAAAAAGGTCAATTTCTGGCGCCATGGGATATGAAAAATGTCGTCGTTAAAATTGAAGAAAGCGGCAACAGCAACATTCTTCTCACCGAGCGCGGTGCTACATTCGGCTATAACAATCTGGTGGTCGATATGCGGTCTCTGGTGTTGATGCGCGACCACGGTTTTCCGGTGATATTCGATGCAACCCATAGTCTGCAACAACCCGGCGGACAAGGAACAACAAGCGGCGGCCAAAGTGAAATGGTCCCCGACCTCGCCCGCGGAGCCGTCGCCGTCGGTTGCGATGCCTTGTTCATGGAAATCCATCCTGACCCCAGCAAAGCCTTGTCGGATGGACCCAATATGTTGCAAATCGATCTTCTACCCGACCTTCTTGAGCAACTGGTGACACTCGATCAGATCGTAAAAGGAAAAACCGCGTTTAAATCAAATTAGCCGAGCTATGAAACGCCTCGCTGTCCTACTGATTATGGGAACCCTGGGTTCTTTGATTTCCAGTCCAGCATTTTCTGAATCTCTTGGAATCTGGAAGCAACTGTCTGCAACCCCCACCACCCGAACAGAAAACTCAGCTGCCCTCCTCGACGGAAAAATATTTATTCTGGGAGGATTCACCCCCAAAGGCACAACCACCCGCGTCGATGTCTGGGACTCAGAATCTAAGACATGGGGCAAGGCAACTCCTCTCCCACAACCTTTACATCACACCACGGCGGCTGTGGTGAATGGCAAGCTCTATGTCATTGGCGGATTTGAAAGTGGATTTTGGAATCCCGTCAACACCACTTATGAATACGATCCCGATCTGCATCGATGGTTCAATAAAGCTCCCATGCCAACAGCAAGAGGAGCCCATGCAGCGGCGGTCATTGATGGGAAAATACATCTTGTCGGTGGTGCGCATAGAAAACTATTCAAACTGGTCAACACCGATGCCCACGAAGTTTATGATCCCGCGAAAGATTCCTGGGAAATCTTGCCCGCACTGCCCACACCGCGAGACCATCTGACCGCAACAACAGCGAACGGAAAACTATTCGCTATCGGCGGACGTATTGATGTCAACTATCACAACAACCTCAGCGCCAATGAATCTTACGATCCAAAAACTCGTAAATGGACGGAGCACGCTCCTTTACCCACTGCGCGCAGTGGCATCACCTCGCAATTCCTAAACGGATGGATTCATGTGTTCGGCGGCGAGTCAGGCGATGGAACCTATGTAGAGAACGAAGCCTATAATCCAGAAACCAAAAAATGGAAAACCTTTGCACCCATGCCCAGTGGATTGCATGGGCTGGCCTCGGTTCTTTTAAAGGGAAAAATCCACATCCTCAATGGTGGCCCCAATCCCGGTGGCGGTGGCAGCAATCACCATCGCACCTTCTCTCACTAGCGAGACAATGCCCCACCCTTGACGGAACAAGAACCGTTGCAAATTGCCTCTTTCGTAAACCAATCCCATTTCTCGTCATTGCGAAGAGCCGAAGGCGATGTGGCAATCCAGAAGAAATAAGGACTTTCTAAAGCAAATCCATTTAGAAACTTAGTGAACACTATTAAGTCTGGATCGCCACACTCCCTCTGGTCGTTCGCGATGACGGACTGAAGAATTTTTGTGCTCGAAAAAATATATGCTCACGGGCTAAAGTAAAAAACCGAAATATATTTGATTTGCTATTGGGTAATGGTTAATAGGCACCGGCAGCTTGCTGAGGAGAGAGGGAGGGTGGCTCCCTTACGGGAGCCGGAGAGAAAAAAGCTTGTTAGCCATCGAGGTTGGCACGCCACGGATTGAGCCACTTGGAGGTGAACTCAATCCGTTGGAGGTGGCAGTGCCAGTTCGAATCTTCAATTATAGATAGAGCAATCCCCATGCCAAAAATAAGGCCTGGCCTCGTTTTCAGGGTAAACTCATTTAAACAAAGGGTTTTCTAATTTGGAGGTGATGGGGTTCGCGTCAGAAATTCCGGCAAAAATGACCGGAGAACGTCATTTTTTCCCCTTGGGGAGGGGGAAGTTCACCTTTTAAGGCTTTTTGGATGCCTCGTTGATACAGGATTCCAGCAACGAAACACTATCCCCTACAATTTTTTTACAATAGGCCAGTATATTGGGTTCTACTTGACGTTTGCTAAGGCGTGTTTGTATTTCCTGCTGATGCGTTATGCAAGCTTGCAAGATGGTATAACTGCCACCAGAATGCCTCTCACAATAACTTTTTATTCCAAGCTCTACAGGCATGGACTCAATTTCGTTTTTTGCTTTTGTTTCGTTTTCAATGCACATTTTAACCGATGTTGCGTTCCCACCCATCGACATTTTGCAATTCCATTCGATACTATCTGCAAATGCCAAGGATGTACTTCCCAAAAGAAGCAAACCACTGAATAGAAAAATTAATGCTTTCATAATCCTCTCCCCGTGCAAAATTATGACTATGTGCTGACAACCAAATAAAAAATGGTTGAACAATATTGAAATTAAAATTATCAATATGCTTATGTAACTATAACATTAATTGTTACCTTTAAGGGAGCTAAACTGAGATTAACCTGGAGATAAAATCGGTTAAATTTTGGGTGGCGATTTGTGCGTGAGAACGGAGGGAAAGTGCATTTTTAAGGGATTTAGGGTGGGTTAGGACATACCAACCTGCTTTTAATTTAGATATTTCTCCATCACTTCCCAAAAAGCTTGAAGAATCGATTAATACATGATCGACCGCATCAGAAATTCCCCTAACCGAAATAAATGGTATTTTATTTTCCCGAGTAAGAAGGGATATTACAAGGGTTTCCATCTCCACGGCTTCGGCCTTAAACCGGTCGCCAAGATTTTTTTTCGCCTCGGGAGTATGAATAACCGTATCGACTGTAATGAGTTTACCCACCCTTAATTTGGCATTTTCTGGCGGCAGTGTTTTTTTTGCCAAATCCAACCATTTTATATTTTCGGGATCATCCATTTCAAAAGACGTCGAATCACTTGCCGAACTCAAAATGGTATCAGCGACAAAAAGGTCTCCCACATTCATTCCTTTGATTAAAGCACCGGCGTATCCCATGCTGATAATTAATGCGGGATGAAATTTTTCTATGACCTGACGGGTCGCATCTTCTGCTCTTTGTTTTCCAATACCCGTGCGGACAAGAACAATATCTTTGCCCTGCCATTTTCCTGGCCAGGCTTCGGATTTACCCAGACGAACCCGGTCAGAAATATTCATGGCCCTCTTAATGCCGACGATCTCTTCGGAAACAGCTCCTAAAATAGCTATGATTTCGTTCATGGCGGCAAGTATACAACCCTTTCATTGCTGATTTCTAGGTTATGGTAAGAGAGTGTGCTAAGGTTCCCCTCTTTTAAACTACACGAACACTTATAAATAATGGCAAAACGCAAACTTAATATTCCTGTGAAAAGAGGGGATCGGCTGGAATTGGATGTAGAAACCCTGGCTTCCAGCGGCGATGGACTCTGTCGTCACGAAGGCTATACTCTTTTTACTCCAGGCGGTATTCCTGGAGACCGCGTCCGAGGGAAGGTGATCAAAACCACACCTCGTTTCGGAGTAGTAGATGTTTTTGAGCGAACACAACTTTCCAAAGACCGAGTCGACCCACCCTGCCCGGTTTTTTTCAAATGCGGCGGCTGCAAATTTCAGGACCTCAACTACGAAAAACAACTCGATTTTAAAATTCAAGTTGTACGAGACAGCATAAATCGTATCGGAGGAATCGAATTGCCAGAAAAAATTGAAGCCTTCGCTGCTGAGCGACAATACCATTACCGCAACAAGGGCAGTTTCGCGGTACAGGGAAAAACCAGCGATCCACAAATCGGATTCTATTCCGAAGGCTCGCATAACGTTGCCGACTCTCCTGTTTGCGATATTCTTTTAGAACCCATCAACAATGCTAAAGAATGGCTGCGGCAATTATTAAAGAAAAATCAAATTTCTATTTACCATGAGCAACATCATCGAGGACTGGTAAGGGGACTGGTCATTCGCCATTCGGAGTCCACCGGTGAAACCCTTGTTGGGCTAATAACTAATGAAGGTCGATTCCCGCGAAACTTTCTGGCAGAGCTCACAAATGAGAATGAATTAAAAAAATTGGGCATCGTGGGACTCATTCAAAATATCAACCCGCGACCCACCAATGTGATTCTAGGAAAAGAAAACAAAATTCTCTGGGGAAAAGAAAGGCTTACGGACAAGCTTGATGATGTGAGCTTCCACCTTTCTCTGGGATCCTTCTTTCAAATCCACTCAGCACAAACTTTAAGACTGTACGATCTAATAAATAACTGGGTAGAGAATGCTCAAGAAAAAACCATCATAGATGCTTATAGTGGTTCAGGTGGTATAGCGCTTTGGCTTGCGGCAAAAGGAAAGAAAGTGATCGCAATTGAACAATTTGAACCGGCCATGGAAGACGCTCGCCTGAGCGCGGAAACCAATGGAATCAAAAATTGCCAGTTTCTGACCGGGAAAGTGGAAGAACATGCGCCTCTTTTAGCATCTAAAGAAAAACCTCATACCATTATTGTTGACCCACCTCGCAAAGGATGCTCCGAATCCGTTATCAAAACCCTAAAGGAATCAAAACCAGAACAAATCATCTATATATCCTGCAATCCATCCACTCTCGCCCGCGATTTGGAAAGGCTGGAAGGCTATCAGATCCGTGATATACGAGTTATCGATATGTTTCCGCAAACCCAGCATATCGAAACGGCTGTCCTGCTTCGCCCCCTCACGGAGTAGGGAAATAGACCCGGACTCTTACTGGAAAACAAGATGCCCCATCCTTCTAGGTTCAGGGTCAGCTTTTTTGCCCTTCTCGCCATTGAGGCCCCGCTGCCTAAAGGTCATTTTTTTTCTCCAAGACAAACAAGGCCTCATGCTTATTGACTTTTACATTTCTAGAAGCCTTAAAATTCTGAACCGCACAAAATTGCCTGGACTTATATCCTCCGGGCGTGGCCCGGTTGCCTAGCTGGGCTTGATATGATAATCTTTAGCCATGGATAAAGACCATAAGATCAAGTTATTGCAGCAGACCGACCTGCTCAGTTTTTTCGATGAATCTACCTTAAGCAACCTCGTTGATCACTGCCGCGAGATTTCTCTTGCCCCGAGTGAGGTCCTGTTCAATGAGGACGACTTGGAAAATGCAATGTACCTCATATTGGAAGGTGAGCTTGATGTTTATAAAGGACCCAAACAAATTGCTGTTTTGGAAGCGGGGCAATATTTAGGTGAAATGTCACTGATCGAATCCAAAGCCCGTTCGGCTTCTGCAAAAGCGCAAAAGCAAACCCTGCTCATGGAAATCAACGAAGAACATTTCCATACTTATCTGGCATCCGAACCACAAGCCCTGTTATCCATCATGCGCACCCTGTCTAGCCGAGTCCGAGGCGATCTGGACACCATGATGAAGGATATGCGGAAACTGAGTATTTTTACTCATGACATCCGAAATTTTCTGAGCACATTAGGCCTTGCTGAATTGACGATCGAAGATTCTGTCGAACTGTATGAAGGCACCGAGCCCGGACATAAAAAACGGGAAGGACTGGAAGACATGGAAAAATGCCAAAACGTGGTTGAGACGGTTCGAACCAACCTGATGGATCTATTGGATTCCAGCTTGAACCATATCAAAAAAATAAAAACAGAATATGTAAAATCCAAAAAGGCGATTGTTCCGATTATCGAAGAAACGGTAGAAGGTCTTTCAACCCATGTCCAACTTCAGGATAAAGACGTAAAGATAAATCCCTCTGGAGATTCTTTAGAAGCCGTCTTTTACCCTCTCGACATTCAGCGCGTTTTGCAAAACTTGATCATCAATGCAGGTTACGTTACTGAATCGGGGGGAATGGTAGAAGTTGGAATCAGCCGAAACAATGGGTTCCTGCAGGTCAGTGTTACAGATAAGGGAGCAGGTATCCCAGAAGATATTCAAAACTATCTCTTCAAAGACACCCTGACCACGAAAAAAGATGGAAACGGTCTTGGCCTTTTATCCTGTAAAGGCATCATCGAAGAGAATCATCAGGGAAAACTCTGGTTCGAAACCCAACAGGGAAAAGGCACTACCTTCCACTTCACTCTCCCCACTTGCTAGCGCAAGAGGCAATAGGTCCATTCTTTTGCAGGCGATACAAATCCACTCAAGCTTCTGGATAGAGATTTAAAAAGTTTTTAAGTTACCATAGTAAAAAGCCCAAACACTATGGTCTCGCTTTTTTGGCACCGACCCATTGGCCGTGGGGCCTGCCCCGCTAGAAGCGGGCGTGCTTGGGTGTGCGTGGGAAAGGGATTACATCGCGGATGTTTTCCATGCCCGTTACAAACTGGACCAGGCGTTCGAATCCCAACCCAAAACCGGAATGCGGTGCCGATCCGAATCTCCTGAGATCGAGGTACCACCAGTACTCTTCAGGATCAAGGTTACTGTCTTTCAAGCGCTTCAATAAAATATCGTAGTTCTCTTCACGCTGACTGCCGCCAATTATCTCGCCGAGTTTAGGAAGCAAAACATCCATCGCCCGAACTGTTTCCCCATCTTCGTTCAGCTTCATATAAAACGATTTAATTTTTTCAGGATAATTAAAAACGATGATCGGTTTCTTGAATACCTTTTCGCTGAGATAGCGTTCGTGTTCTGCTTGCAGCGCACAGCCCCATTCAACCGGGTAGGTGAATGTCTCCGTCGATTTTTGCAGGCGATGGATCGCATCGGTGTAAGTCAATCTTTCGAACTGGTTTCCTATAATATGCTGAAGAGTTTCGAGGATGGTTTTATCAATGCGCTGATTAAAAAATTCCATGTCCTCAGAGCAATTCTCAAGAACGTCTGCCAAAAGATATTTAATAAATTCTTCGGCAAGATCCATATCATCATCCAGGTCATAAAATGCCATTTCCGGTTCCACCATCCAGAATTCGGAAAGGTGGCGACTGGTATTCGAGTTTTCAGCACGAAAGGTGGGACCAAAAGTATAAATATCTGAAAGAGCCAGAGCGTAAATTTCTCCTTCCAGCTGCCCACTTACGGTGAGAGAAGTTTTTTCGCCGAAAAAATCCTGGGCATAATCTATTTTTCCATCCACTTGCGGAGGATTGGTGAGATCGAGAGTGGTGACCTGAAACATTTCTCCAGCTCCTTCGCAATCGCTGGTAGTTACGATGGGGGTATTCAGATAGACAAAGCCTCGGTCATTGAAAAATTGATGAATGGCATAAGCCAGTCGGCTGCGGACTCGCATCACAGAACCAAATGTATTCGTTCGGGGACGAAGATGAGCAATCTCGCGCAAATATTCAAACGAATGACGTTTTTTCTGCAAAGGATAAGTCTCGACATCCGCTGTTCCATAAACCTCAATTGCCCCAGCCTGTATTTCCATCTTTTGCCCCTTGCCTTCCGAGGCCACTAGTTTTCCTGTAATTGCCACGCAACTCCCGGTTGTAATCTGTTTATCCAATTCCGAAAATTCTTTGAGGGAATGTTCAACAATGGCCTGTATATTTGCCTGGCAAGACCCGTCATTGATTTCAAGAAATGAAAATCCCCCTTTAGAGTCACGACGGGTTCGCACCCACCCATTAACCAATACACTTTCCTCTCCCTGGGTCCTATTCAGTAATTCTTTAATTTTTATTCGTTTCATTGAGCACTTTCCTTAGAGGTCCCGACTGGAAAACCAATCTCATTGACAATAAAGGGGATTTCAGATATTTTAGTTTAGAACATACCGGCAGTTGGCATTAAATTTTTCCCTGTTCGGGAAAACCTACACCTCATATTTTATTCCGTGTTTATTCTAGGAAACTTGTTACAAGCAACAGCTACTATTTTAAATGTCGTCCTACAGCTATATATGTGGGTCATCATCATTCGCGCATTATTATCCTGGGTAAACCCAGATCCTTATAATCCTATCGTTCAATTCTTGTACAGTATAACAGAACCTGTTCTCTATCGAATCCGACAACTGGTACCCATGTCGGGAATTGGGATTGACTTTTCACCCATCATTGTCCTGTTAGCCATCATGTTTTTGCAAGGGTTTCTTGTGGAATCCCTCGCCCAACTTGGGGCAAGACTACAGTAATCAGCCATGCGTTTGAGTTATCTCGACATACTGGAACAATGCTTTCACGATAAGTTCCGCGGTTATAACAAACAAGAGGTAGACACTTTTCTCCACCTTGTCGCTGATGATTTCAAATCTATGACCGCAGAAATCCAGGAAAAAGCAAAACTGATTGCAGCGAAAGACGATGAAATAAAAGAAATACGAGCCGACCTGGAATCTCGACCTTTAGAAAACGACCCCACCCTCCCACCGGAGGTCGAAGAGGAGCTAGCCTTCCTGAAAAAACAGATTGAAGAAAAAGATCAATTGATAAAAGAAATGCAAGAGGGTCAACCTGAAAATGGGGACAATCCTTTCTCTCAGCTCACACCAGAAATGCTAAAAGAAAAAGCCAAAAAAATCGTAAATGCTGCAAAAGACCAGGCTGAAGAACACCGACAAGAAGCGATGAAAGAACTGGAACAGTTGATGCTGGAAATTGAAAAACTAAAACAGCAAAAATCGACCTTGATGGATAACATTAAAGCCACCGCCATTAAACATTTGAATAAATTTAAAGCGGGCATGCCAAACGGCGGAAATGCGGATTAATTCCTGTGAAAATGGAATCCGTTTCTCTGCCATAATTCAGCCCCGATCATCAAAGAATGAAGTGGCAGGGATATATAATGACGCACTAAAAATACGTTTAACCTCTCCCCCTGTTGAGGGTGCCGCCAATAAAGCATGCATGCGATTTTTTTCTAAATGGCTCGGGGTAAGTCCTTCAAAAATCAGCATTGTTCAAGGACTCAGCAGCAAAAATAAAACCATAGAAGTGGCAGGCCTCACAGAAAAACAGTTCCGCGAAATTTTAAAATCCAAAAACCTTTTCCAATAAATCACTCTTATGATCAAAACCATTGAATATGTAGACGGGATCGTGCGCATGATCGACCAAACACGATTACCAGCAGAAAAAGAATTTGTCGATTGCCGCACTATAGAAGAAGTTGGGCATGCCATTAAAACCATGGTCATTCGTGGGGCCCCTGCAATCGGAGTTGCTGCTGCAATGGGCGTTAGCCTTGGGGCAGATTCCATAGAAGCATCCAGCTTTGAAGATTTCTATCGTGAACTCGAAGAGAAATGCGAGCGCCTTGGGCAGTCCCGACCCACTGCGGTGAACCTCGCCTGGGCCATTAACCGTATGAAACAGGTGACCCAAAACAATAAATCTCTTCCCATCAATGAATTAAAGTCTCGCTTAAGAGAAGAAGCGCTTGCCGTTTTAACCGAAGATATAACCACGAATCAGTCAATGGGCCAGCACGGTCAAACTCTAGTTAAAGACGGCAGCGTAATTTTAACGCATTGTAATGCAGGAGCTCTTGCCACTGCAGGGTTTGGCACCGCCTTGGGTGTTGTTCGTGCCGCAGTGAATGCAGGGAAAAATATTCGAGTACTTGCCAATGAGACCCGGCCTTTTTTACAAGGCGCACGTTTGACTACATGGGAATTGAAAGAAGACGATATTCCGGTCAAATTGATCACTGACAATATGTGTGGTTTCTTTATGAACAAACAGGAAATCGATCTGGTCGTGGTGGGTGCCGATCGCATCGCTGCCAACGGGGACGTCGCCAACAAGATAGGAACTTATATGGTCGCTGTGCTCGCAAAAGAAAACAATATTCCTTTCTATGTCGCAGCCCCCGTTTCCACACTCGACCTTTCTCTTGCATCGGGAAAACAAATCCCAATTGAAGAGCGTTCCTCCGATGAGGTTACCCACATCAACCAGAAACAAATCTCTCCAGTGGGCATCGAAGCCGCGCATCCTGCTTTCGACATCACCCCCAATCATCTGGTCACGGCGATCATCACAGAAAATGGTATCGCACAGGCTCCTTTTACAGAATCCCTGAAAGCTCTCGCCAGTCAAAAATGAAAGCAATGATTCTGGCGGCGGGTTTTGGCACCCGCCTCAAACCTCTGACAAACGATCTCCCCAAACCTTTGTTTCCGGTTCTCAACCGCCCTATTCTGGAACACGCTTTGAACTTTCTCAGTTCACAGGGTATCCAGGAAATCGCAATAAACCTCCATCACCAACCTGAAAAGATCATCGACTATTTTGGTGATGGAAAAGATTTTGGAGTGAACCTGCATTTTTCCCGAGAAGAAAAAATTCTAGGCACCGCCGGTGGAATAAAAAAACTGGAAAGTTTTTTAAAAGATGAGACGTTTGTTGTAATCAATAGCGATGTTCTCGCCGATGTCGATTTGAAGGATGTCCTGAAATCCCACAAAGAAAAAAATTCCAAACTGACTCTCGTAGTTCGGCAGGATGCTGACGCAGAAAAATATGATTCTATCCAGCGAGTGGATGAAGGCCGCATCGTTCATTTTCTTGGTCACTCGATTAAAAATTCAGAACCCACCGCTCAGGTAATGTTCACCGGCATTCAAATCATGGAACCTGATATCTTTTCCCGCATTCCAGAAAATGAATTCTGCGGTACTACTGAAGATGTTTTTCCAGGAATGATTCAGGATGATCTTCCCGTTTACGGTTTTCTGCACAAAGGGTATTGGATAGATATGGGAACACGCGAAACCTACATCCAGGCACAAAAGGACGCGCTCAATGGAAAGGTGACTTTGAAAACTTCATCATCCAGAAACCCCGAAGGTCCCCTTCTGGTGCCCCCGGTTCATATTGGCAAAGACTGTGAAATATCACAAGACGCTCAGGTAGGACCTTATGCGGTACTGGGTGATGGTTGCCGGGTACGGTCCGGCGCGGTGGTGGAAAATTCCATACTCTGGTCTGGAGCCACCGTAGGTGGCGGCTTAACAGTTAAAAACAGTATTATCGGTGAGGGAGTCGCGATTGACAAAAATGTAAAAGACGATTCGCTGGCACCTGGAATCAGGCCCGATGCCCTCCCTTAAAACCGATAGAATGCAGGCTAGATCAATTTATGATTGCTCAAAGTCATTGTAGAAACTGAAATCGCGCCTTCTTCACAATTTATGATGCGACGCATTTCCGGGAGATCGGCTGCGCCCACCCGTGTGTACTCATCGGTATAACTTTCCACATCTTTCAACCCTTTGGTTTCAGGATTGAAATAGAAAACCGAGTATTTTCGCGTAAGAAATTTTCCATCCTGATTTTTTTTGCTTTCCTCAATATTAATTGAGAAAGAAAAACGCGGGGTCTGTCGATTGATCTGCTGAATACGTCCATCCTTAATGCGATAAAAAGAGCTCATACCATCACCGCCCATAACGAGCTTGCGTCCTAAAGGATGCGTGCCGTCATCACCAAAAACCAATTTGTATTTTCCATCCGACTCTTCAAAAGACCGGGGTCCCCGATGCATGGCAATGGATGACAGGTTTTCGCTCAAAAAACCTTTTGCCTTTTCTTCTTCTATGCTGATTTCAATATCCTTTGGCCCTTTGACCGTCACGGTGCCTTTTTGCTCTTCGCCGTTGATATTTGCAACCACGTCCGCTGTGAATCCGCCAAAGCCTTCAGGCCATCTTGCGGTATTGGAAAAAACCTCTTTCATCGCATTGCGCGCTTCGGAATCATCTTCGAGCGTAGTTTCTACATCTTTATCCTTGGTATAGGTTGCCATCTAAAATCTCCTTAAAAACAATAAGAGCCTCCACTCACGTGGAAGGTAATATTAGTAAACTAAAATGTTTGATAATGGTTAATTTGCACTACGGGTATTGACCTGTTGAATCCAGCATCATGCTGGCCCACTAACGTGGAAGGTAATAGGTCGAATCGGTTTACTACTAAATTCACCTAAAAGCTTCTGGATATAGTTTTGCCCCTGCGGCTAGCAGCCGCTCAATATTCCGGCAAGCTTTTTAGTTATAGAAAAGTTAATTCGCTATAAAAACGATTATACCTTATTTTACCGCCACACTGATATCAGGAATTCCTGCTTTTTGTAAAAGTCCCATAACCTCTATTACCTCGCCATATGGGAGAACCTTGTCAGCACGGATTACCGCATTTTGTTTTTTGCTTTTAATATCCAGCTTTCCCAAGGCTCGTTCCAGGCCCAGCAGGGTGGTGCTTTTTCCCGCAAGAAAGATTTTTTTATCCTTCGTCATTTCAATTTCAAGAGTCTTGGGCTTTTCATCGATAACGGAAGATTTGGATGCAGGCAAATTGATATCTAAATGGCGGCTGAAGTCCACAAATACTGTGGACACCATGAAAAAGATGATGAGAAGAAACACAACATCAATCAATGGTGTCATCTCCATCGCAAAATTGTCTTCCTCTTCTCTTCTAAATCGCAAATTGATTTCCGAGTTTTAGTTTTTTTTGTTGTTATTAAGAAGCAGAAGCTGATTTTCTGGGCTTGCGCGAACCTTTTTCCTTAACAACGCCATCATATGAAAGCTCCTCCACCAGTTGGATGGCGACTTCTTCCATTTCAAAAACATAACGATCGATCTTGCCGCGAAAGTAGTGGTACAAAACCAGTGCCGGGATACCGACCAGCATTCCCGCTGCTGTAGTAATGAGAGCCTCAGAAATACCACTTGCAACCAAACCTGGATTTCCCGTTCCACTCAGCGATATCACATTAAAAGCCTTGATCATCCCTATAACTGTTCCTAGCAATCCCATCATGGGGGTTATATTTGCGACGGCACCTAATACACGAAGGTTAGAGTTCATCAAGGATGCTTCATGTTGTCCACCGGCTTCTATTGCACGTTCAATTTCATCCAACTTCCCGCCAAACCTTAGCAACCCCATTTTCAAAATTCGAGAAAGAGAGTTATCGTAGGAATTACAAAGACGCAGGGTTTTCTGGATATTTTGCCAATCCCATTGGCTACGCACATCTTTGAGAAAATCAGAATTGATTATATTTTTTCTTCTCAGGTTATAGCCTCTTTCGATTGCAATACCCAACATGAGCACAGAGCTGAAAAGGATGGGATACATCATCGCTCCTCCCTTTTCGAACAATGACAATAATTGCCACTGTCCCGTAGAAGAAGAGTCCGCAGCGAAGACCGTCGAGGGAATCATGATTAAACCCAAGCTGATGAAAAACAAACAAATTTTTAACGCACGATCCATTTGATTTTTTTAAATTCTATAAAGAGGATGAATATTGAATGATTCTTCCCAAGAAGGCCATTGTAATCAATCTACGCCCTTGCTGAGGGGGATCTTGATTCTGCTCATTCATTACCCAGTTTAACTTTTATAGCACGAAAAATTCAAGATTGGCAAGAAGCAAGCCTTTCCTGAAAAGGATTAAACTCTTTAAACATAGTGTTTTTTACTATATATTTGGTTATTACCTGAACTTTAAAAAAGACGCAATGCCCCGAACACACTTCAAATCAAGCCTGATAGTTATTTTACTCTTGTCATTTTTCTTTATTCTAAGTTGTTCTACAACCGAAGAGAGAAGATCCGGCTCTCCATCCAAACTATTACGGGAAGCAAAGCGCTATATAAAAAAGAAGGACCCAGAGAAAGCAAAAGAGAGTATCCAGCTGATTATGGAAGATTTTCCGGACAGCAAAGAAAGGGTCTCCGGACTAATGTTACTTGCGGATGTTCACTATAATGAAGAAGAATTTGAAGAGTCTAAATTCCATTACCAGAAATTTACCGAACTTTATCCAGCCCATAGGTTTGTAGACCGCGCTCATTTCTATAAGGCCATGTCCAACTTCAAACTCTCTGATTTAGCATCAAGAGATTTAACTCCAGTCAATTCTGCGCTGGATGGATTCAGAAACTTCATTAACGATTTCCCGAAAAGCACGTATAAGGCTCAGGCACAAAAAAGAGTCCAACAGTGTCTGGACATCCTGGCTCAGAATATTTTTGAAATTGGGAAATTTTATTTTCGCACGGGGTCGTATCAGTCTGCAATTATTCGTTTAAAAAGCTTGATGTTAGAATATCCCACTCATTCTTACGTTGCAGAAGCAGAGTTTCTTTTAGCAGAATCCTATTTCCACGAACAGAACTTCAATAAAGCACGTGATCATTACAAAATAGTTTTGCAGAAACACTCACGGACAGAATTTGCAAAACAAGCCCGGTTAAAATTAAGAGAACTTAGAAAACTATAACCGCTATGGCTAAAAATTCATCAAAAAATAATAACTTCGCAAGCAGCAGTTCCCACGATCCCCTCAATCAATATATGAAGGAGATCGGAAAAATAAAACTCCTTTCCAGAGAAGAAGAAACAAAACTTGCCAAAGCCATTAAGGAGGGGAACCCAAAGGCCATTCAGGAAATGGTTCGCAGAAATCTTAAATATGTTGTCACTGTTGCCAATAAATATCGAGGGTTCGGCATGTCACTGCAAGACTTGATCGAAGAAGGTAATATCGGGTTGATTCAAGCTGCTAAACGCTTCGATGTAACCCGAAACGTAAAGTTTATCACCTATGCCGTTTGGTGGATCAAGCAAGCCATCATGCATTCCCTTGCAGAACAATCAGGTACGGTTAAACTGCCGGTGAAACAAGCGGGGAAAATCTCCAGATTCAATAAAAAAAGTCAACAAATGTGTCAAGACATGGAACGCGAGCCAACGCAATCCGAAGTGGCAAAAAGTTTAGGCTACGACGATGAGGAAATCAATTCCATCATGCGCGCCTACCGCACCCATCTCTCTCTCGATACACCGCTTAAAAATGATGACCACACGCCCTATCTCGATCTCCTGGAAAATCAAGACCTCATTCCCTACGATGATCAAATCATGAGAGAATCGTTGAATGAAAAAGTTGATCAAATGCTGGAAGACCTTTCCGAAAGAGAAGCTACGATTCTGAAAATGCGGTTCGGATTTTCAGGCGAAGTCAAAACATTGGAGGACATCGGTCAGGAAATTGGCCTCTCACGTGAACGCGTACGCCAAATTGAAAAACGTGCCAAGGAACGACTGAAATCCAAGCTGCAAAATGAAGCATGGGTCAATGAAGATGAATGAACAATTATGTTGATAGAAATTGTTTTACTCTGCCTGTTTGCCTACCTATGTGGTTCCATACCATTTGGTGTGCTTCTTGCCAAGACACAAAACATCGATATCCGTGAGCATGGCAGTGGAAATATTGGTGCCACCAACGTTGCGCGCACCATGGGAAAAAAAGCAGGGCTCATTACCCTGGCCGGCGATGTATTAAAAGGGTTGGGAATTGTTTTTCTCGCAAGCCAATTGTTTGAAGAACCCATCATTATTGCCCTAGCCGGACTCTTTGTTTTTCTTGGCCATCTTTTTTCCATTTTCCTTAAGTTTAAGGGAGGTAAAGGGGTTGCAACTGGACTAGGGGTGTTTAGTTTTGTTTTGCCGCTGCCCACTCTGTTTTCCGCAGGGATTTTTGCGTTGAGCCTTAAAGTTTCAGGCTATGTTTCGCTGAGCTCAATCCTGGCAACTATTTCTTTGCCCATCCTGGGAATCTTTTTTAAAATGCCGTTACCCTATATCTATCTGGCTGTCATCGTTGGATTGTTCACCCTGCAAAAGCATCACGAGAATATTATCCGTCTCGCCCAGGGAACGGAGGCAAAGTTTTTGAAAAAATAGGATTTGACAATCTCATTTGAAGAAATATAATTGATTCCTTGGGAACTCCAAACATCCCTGAAAATCTGAAAGAGCGCGGGAGTAACTCAGTGGTAGAGTGCAACCTTGCCAAGGTTGAAGTCGAGGGTTCGAACCCCTTCTCCCGCTCCATTT
>Ga0114932_10002967_pt1 | contig 17185 bp, 14 predicted proteins | sample 2SBtaG_2_FD_87286 | JGI IMG/M metagenome (GOLD analysis project Ga0114932, IMG submission 87286) | Deep subsurface microbial communities from Kolumbo volcano to uncover new lineages of life (NeLLi) - 2SBTROV12_ACTIVE470 metaG | ecosystem: Environmental > Aquatic > Marine > Volcanic ... | reverse complement strand
AGGTCACGTTGCTGCCCCAGGGTGACTTTGGCGAAAGGCTGAAATCGCTGTCGGGCCCGGTTGGCGTCGACAGGGCGACCGCTCCGGTCTGGGTCGGCGACCGTCTGGCCGAAGCCGGGATCGAAATCGCCTATGCGCCCGATCCCTGCGCCCTGCCCAAGGCGCGCAAGAATCCGGTCGAAATCGCGGGCGCGCGCGCCGCACATCTGCGCGATGCCATCGCAATGGCCGAGCTTTTGGCCTGGCTCGACGGACTGGGTCCGTCCCCTGATCAAAGCGAAATCGACGTGGTGCGCAAGCTGGAAACGCTGCGGCGGGCCTCGAACCTGCTGGTCGATATCAGTTTCGAAACCATCTGCGGCACCGGCCCCAACGGCGCGATCAATCACTATCGCGTGACCCGGGACAGCAACCGGCCCATCGAAACCGGCGATTTGCTGCTGGTGGACAGCGGCGGGCAATACCGCGACGGAACCACCGACATCACCCGCACCATTGCCATCGGACCGCCGACCGAGGAACACCGCCAATGCTTTACCCGCGTGCTCAAAGGCATGATCGCGATATCACGGGCGCGCTGGCCCAAGGGACTTGCCGGGCGGGATCTGGACCCGCTGGCCCGCCGCGCGTTGTGGCAGGCAGGACAGGATTTCGATCATGGTACCGGGCACGGCGTCGGGGCCTTTCTGGGGGTGCACGAGGGGCCGCAGCGCCTTTCACGGCTGTCAACGGTGCCGTTTGAACCGGGCATGATCCTTTCAAACGAGCCGGGTTATTACCGCGACGGCGCTTTCGGCATCCGCATCGAAAATCTGGTCGTGGTTGAACCGGCACCGCCCCTGACTGGCGGTGATGATCGGGCGATGCTGCGGTTTGAAACCCTCGCCTTCACCCCGATCGATCGCAACCTGATTGCGGTCGACATGCTGACACGGGGCGAGCGTGACTGGCTGAACCGCTATCACGACGAAACCCTGAAAAAGGTCGCGCCCGGTTGCAGCAAGACAACGCAGGATTGGCTGAAACGCGCCTGCGCCCCGATCTGAGCGCATTGCCTCGCAGCGCGAACCATGTATGGTGCCCGCGAAACCGGAGGGCACATGACCGATCACATCAACATTCGCAAAGCTGGCGGCACCTGGGTGGTGCGTTCGTCCGGCGCGGTGCTGGCCGAATCCAAGGCGGCGCTGGAATTGACCGAAGGCAGTTATGGCGCGGTGATCTATATCCCGCGTGATGATATCGCCATGGAATTCTTTGAAAAAACAGACAGTTCCACCAAATGCCCATACAAGGGCACCGCCAGCTATTATGCGATTCATGGCAAAAGCGGCGTGATCACCGACGCGGCGTGGTCCTACGACACCCCATTGGAATCGGTTGCGGCAATCGGCGGGCATCTGGCGTTTTTCACGGACAAGGTGACGGTCGAACAGGTCTGAACCGGGGGGGGGGTCTTCTCCAACCGTTTGCGTTTGATCTGACGCGCCAGAGTTTCGCTTAACGCGCGCCGGCGCATGGGCGAAATGGATTTCAGGTACCCCCTGCTGATTCAGAAATTGCAAACTGCTTTGGGAGAGACCCTGCACAACAATGACCCGTGGCAATGAGGGCAGTGTCTGCCCGCGCAGGGGCTTTGTGGCGCTGGCACGCAGATTTCGGGGATCGTGCGGAAAACCGTTGTGTTTCAAGCAGATGAACCGCGACAATAGCGCCCACCGTCGTACCAGTGGCACGCCTTTCACGTAACAGGCGGGCACTGACCGTTGGTGCCGCCGGGCCTGAATATGGAAGCGGCGTCAAACGGAATGACGCGGGCCGGTGTCAAGCAGTGGTGTCTCAGGAATGTTCTTCGCGCGCGGTTTCCGCCAGTGCGCGGTTATGGGTCTTCAGCGCGTCGACCTGAAACAGCGCCCCCCACAATTCCGGCGGAGAATCCTCGCCCGCCAGGGTCACGACCGGAATGAATTCGAGCGCCGGGTTCTCAAACATCGGCATCGCGGTCTCAAGCGTCGCGTTGCCGTCCAGATAAATTCCGGCCTCGATCTTTTCCCAGCAATCCTCTTCGGCGGCGCTGCCTTTTTCGCCCAGGGGCCGCATGATCTGCGCCACCCTGATCGTCGCCAGCAGCCATGCCTGCGGCCCGGCGGCCAGATGCACGCCGCGACGTTCCAGTTGGGTCAGGAAGAATGACATATGCACCAGACGGCTGGCCAGCGCCGTCGACATCGACACCGCAACCATGACCGCAAGCCCGGTCTGCCAGTCACCGGTCAGTTCAAAAACGATCAGCGTGGTAGAGATCGGCGCGCCCAGAACCGCCGCGGCAACGGCGCCCATCCCTGCCAGCGCGTAAAGCGTTTCCGATCCAGATACCGCCGGCAGAATGCCGGTGGCCGCCTGCCCGAACGCAAGTCCGGTCAACGCGCCCAGCATCAGCGAGGGCGAAAATATCCCGCCGCCCATCCGGCCCGCCAGCGTGATCACCACCGCAACCGCCTTGACCAGCGCAAATCCGACCACACCCCAAAACAGCAGATTGCCGGTCAGCGCGGCCGAGGTGGTTTCATAGCCAACCCCGATGATATGAGGAAAATATATCGCAATCGCCCCCAGCCATGCCCCGGCCATCGCCGGGCGCAGCCAACGCGGCAGGTGCAATGATCGTTGCAGGTGATCCCCCAGATCTTCGGCCCAGAAAACCGATTTCATCAACAGGACCGCGACCAGCCCGCACAAGAGACCAAGCAGAACGAAGGCCGGCAATTCCACGTAGAATTCCAACACGTTTCCGGCGGGCAAATAGAACTCTGTAACGTTGCCGAATTCCAGACGGCTGACCACCGTTCCGGCGACCGAGGCGATGACGATCGGGGCAAAGGCGTGGACCGCGAAATGCCGCAGCACCACCTCGAGCGCGAACAGCGCCCCGGCAATCGGGGTGTTGAAGGACGCCGAGACAGCCGCCGCCACCGCGCATCCCAGCAGATCGCGCCCGGTAATGCCGTTGGCGTGGATCAGGTTGCTGATTGCCGTTGAAATCATCGCACCAAGGTGAACCACCGGACCTTCGCGTCCGCTGGAGCCGCCGGTTGAAAGCGTGATCAACGAAGCCGCCGCCGAGGCCAGCCCGGCGCGCCGCTCGACCCGGCCTTCGTGCAGGGCCGCACCATCGATGACGTCGGAAACCACGCGCACGCGCCCGTCCGGCGTAAAGAAATGCAGGATCAGCCCCACCGCCAGCCCGCCGGCAATCGGCAACGCAAGCACCCAGAACCACGGCAGGGTCTGGGCATGCGACGCCAGCATCACATCATCGGTGCCATAAAACAGGGTTTGCAGCGCCGCGATCCCCAGACGGAAGCCAAGGGCGGCGAAACCGGCCAGAATGCCGATGATCAGGGCAATGAACCAGAACTGGATCTGCCCGGGCCCGCGCGCCAGCATGGTCTGCCATGCGCGCAACATCTGTGCCCGCCAATGCCGCAGGCTCTGGCGCAAAAATTCACGACTGGAATCCGCCATGGTTGCCGTCCGTTCCGCTCTTCCCCTGACCGGCCCGCTGGCCTAGATTGCAGGCGCCCGGTTTGGGGATGATTGATGACCATCAAGACCGCAATCGAACAATTGCGCAAGGCGTTTGCCGCGGACCTCAGCACGATCCGCGCCGATCTGGACCTGCACGGGCAGAACGAAACCCATTTCCCGCCCACCCCGCCCGACGCGGTGCTGTATCCGCACGAAACCGCCGACGTCGCAACCGCGGTTCAGATTTGCCACCAGCATCTGTGCCCGGTCGTCGGCTGGGGAACCGGCACTTCGCTGGAAGGTCATGCCCTGGCGGTTCAGGGCGGTTTGTGCATTGATTTTTCACGTATGAACAAGGTTCTGTCGGTCCGGTCCGAAGATATGAACGTCACGGTGCAACCGGGGGTCACCCGCGAGGGTCTGAACATTCATCTGCGCGACAGCGGCCTGTTCTTCCCGATTGACCCCGGTGCGAACGCGTCGATCGGCGGCATGGCGGCGACGCGGGCCAGCGGCACGACAGCGGTGCGATATGGCACCATGCGTGACAATGTGCTGGCGCTGGAGGTGGTTCTGGCCGACGGCCGCATCATCCGTACCGGTACGAAGGCGCGCAAATCGTCGGCCGGTTACGACCTGACCGCGCTGATGGTCGGATCCGAGGGAACGCTGGGCCTGATCACGGAACTGACGCTCAGGCTTCACGGACAGCCCGAGGCGGTGTCGGCGGCGATCTGCGCCTTTCATTCGATCGATGCGGCGGTCGATACCGTGATCGCCACCATTCAGTCGGGCATTCCGATGGCCCGGATCGAGTTTGTGGACGGCGAAACCGTGCGTGCATTCAACCTTTTCGCCGGGGCCGGAATGCCCCAAACCCCGCATCTGCTGGTCGAATTTCACGGCTCGGACACCGCCGTCGCCGAGCAGGCGCAACGTTTCCGCGAGATTGTCGCCGAATTTCAAGGCAGCGACTTCAAATGGGCCACCCGGACCGAGGACCGCAACGCGCTCTGGCATATGCGCCACAACGCCTATTACGCGACACTGGCGCTGAAAAAGGGCGCAAGCGCAGTGGTAACCGATCTGTGCGTGCCCATATCAAAACTGGCACAGGCGGTGACCGAAACCCGCGCCGACATTGCCGCCAGCGGGCTGGCGGGGCCGATCCTGGGCCATGTCGGCGACGGCAATTTTCACGCGATCCTGCTGGTTGCGCCGGATGATCCGGCGGAAATGCAGACGGCGCTGGGCCTGTCGCACGCCATGGCCGAACGAGGTTTGCGGCTGGGCGGTACCGTTACCGGGGAACACGGCATCGGGATGGGCAAGCTTGATTTCATGAACGCCGAACACGGCGACGGTTGGGATGTCATGGGCGCCATCAAGCGCGCGCTTGATCCCGACAACATCCTGAACCCCGGAAAACTGGTTCGGCGCAACTGACCCCCGCCGCGCGCGCCGCGTCGCGCCGCGACGGATAGTGTATTTTGGGCATTTCGGGGCGAATTCGTTTCTGCTAAGTGCGGCGTGAAAATTGGGATTCGCTGACATGCTGGCTGTCGCACGAAATTCATGGGCTTTGCTGTTGGGCATGCTCTTGCTGATGCTGGGCAACGGTTTGCAGGGCACGTTGCTGGGCGTTCGCGGCGCGGCGGAAGGGTTTTCCACCAGCTCGATGGCGATCGTGATGTCGGCCTATTTCGTCGGTTTTCTCGGCGGCTCGCGGCTGGCGCCCGAACTGATCCGCCGGGTGGGTCACGTGCGGGTATTCGCGGCACTCGGCTCGTTCATATCGGCAATTCTGGTGCTTTACGCGGTCGCGCCGCATCCGATTGCCTGGGCGCTGGGACGGGTGTTGATCGGGTTCTGTTTTTCCGGGGTCTATGTCGTGGCCGAAAGCTGGTTGAACGACACATCCACCAATGAAAACCGCGGGCAGACGTTGTCGCTTTATCTGATCGTTCAGATGCTTGGGATCGTCACGGCGCAGGGGCTGCTGAATGTCGCGGATCCCGGCGGGTATGATCTGTTCATCATCGCCTCGGTGCTGGTGTCGATCTCGTTCGCCCCGATCCTGCTGAGCGTCAGCCCCGCCCCGGCATTTCAGCGCACCAAGCCAATGACCCTGCGCCACCTTTTTGCGGTCTCGCCGGTCGGATTTGTCGGTGCCTTTCTGTTGGGTGCGATTTTTTCGGCGCTGTTTGGCATGTCGTCGATTTTCGCGTCGCAGATCGGGCTGTCGGTTCGGGAAATCTCGATCTTTGTCGCCGCAATCTATCTGGGCGGCATGCTGTGGCAATATCCGATCGGCTGGTTTTCCGACCGCATGGACCGCCGGTTGCTGATCACCGGCCTCAATCTGGCGGGTGTATTGGTGATGGCGGTCGCGCTATTGGTGCCGGGAAATTTTCTCTGGCTGCTGTTTGTCGCCTTTGTCATCGGCGGCATCTCCAATCCGCTCTATTCGCTCTATATTGCCTATACCAACGACTTTCTGGAGGCCGAGGACATGGCGGCGGCTTCCGGCGGGCTAATTTTTCTCAGCGGCATCGGGGCGGTCGCCGGGCCACTGGTGCTTGGATGGATGATGGATAGCTGGGGTCCGTTCAGCTTTTTTGGCTATATCGGGGGCGTCATGGCGCTGATGACGGCATATGCGGTATACCGGATGACCCAGCGCGCGGCGCCGTCTGTGGACGAAACTTCGTCCTACAGACCCATCGGGCCATCCTCGTCGCCGGTAGCTGTTGAAGTTGCTCAGGAAATCGCAATCGACATGGCACTGGAGGAAGAAAGCAACACTGTGGATGCAATTTCATGAACGCAATAAAATTGCCTTGATATTGCCCAATTCTTTTCAAAAGCTGCGCAAAAGTTGCGTGGCGTGATTGCTGGAGGGTGCCGTGGCGAATGCGGGTGAAATCATTCGATTCTGGGTGGAAGAAGTCGGCCCCGAGGGTTGGTACAATGCGACCGAGGAACTGGACGCGAAAATTCAGGAGCGATTTGGCGAAATCTGGGAACAGGCTGCGGCCGGCGAGTTTCACTATTGGGCGTGTGATCCGGAAAGCTCACTGGCACTGCTGATCCTGCTCGACCAGTTCCCGCGCAATATGTTCCGCGGCTCCGGGCGCGCCTTTGTCACCGACCGCAAAGCGGTCTGTGTCGCCAAGAAAGCCATCGATGCCGGTTTTGACATGCGCGTGGCCGAACCGCAGCGGCAATTCTATTATCTGCCCTTGATGCATTCCGAAAGCCTGACCGACCAGGAACGCTGTGTGCGGCTGATGAAGACCCGGATGCCGCAAACCGGCGAGGGAAATCTGCTGCATGCCAAGGTTCACCGCGAGGTGATCCGCAAATTCGGACGCTTTCCGTATCGCAACGAGGCGCTGCAACGCGATCTGACAAAACCCGAACGCGCCTATCTGGATGCCGGCGGCTATTCCGAGACGATGCGTGAAATGCAGACCCGGTGAGTCCGTAACGCCCGCATCCGATTTCCACCGGAACGATAGCGCTGGGCATTCGCGGCGGATTGCGCCTATCATGAATTTCGATACAGCGACGTTTCGCGTGATCCCTGCGATCAGCCCGGCTCATTGCTGGATGCCGAATGGTAGTTTAATATCAAACTAGTTTTTCCCCGGAGGGCAGCATGGCGGCGAATACCTATGATATGATCGTGATTGGCGCGGGGCCTGGCGGCTATGTGGCGGCGATTCGCGGCGCGCAACTTGGATTGAACGTCGCGATTGTCGAACGCGAGCATCTGGGGGGCATCTGCCTGAACTGGGGCTGCATACCGACCAAGGCGCTGTTGCGTTCCGCCGAGGTTTTTCAGCTGATGCAGCGCGCCGGCGAATTCGGGCTATCCGCGGGCAAGGTCGGTTTTGATCTGGCCGCCGTGGTCAAGCGATCGCGCGGGGTTGCGGCGCAATTGTCCGGCGGCATCGGGCACCTGATGAAAAAGAACAAGGTGACGGTGGTGATGGGCGAAGCCACCCTGATCGCCGCGGACCGCGTGAAAGTCGCCGGGGCCGGGAAGACCCGAGAACTTTCAGCAAAATCCATCGTGATCGCGACCGGCGCGCGCGCCCGGGAATTGCCGGGGCTTGAGGCAGATGGCGATCTGGTCTGGACCTATAAACACGCGCTGGAACCGCCCCGGATGCCGAAGCGGCTGCTGGTGATCGGCTCTGGCGCCATTGGCATCGAATTCGCGAGCTTTTTCAACACTTTGGGTGCCGATACAACGGTGGTCGAAGTGATGGACCGGGTGCTGCCGGTGGAAGATGCCGAAATATCGAAACTGGCGAAAAAGGCGTTCACCAAACAGGGGATGAAAATTCGCGAAAAATCCACCGTGACCCGGCTCGAGCGGGGTGCGGGCGTCGTGACGGCGCATATCGAGAAGGGCGGCAAGACCGAAACCCTCGAATTTGACACCGTGATTTCGGCCGTTGGCATTGTCGGCAATTCCGAGGGGCTGGGGCTGGAAACCATCGGCGTTACGGTGGATCGGACTCATATCGTCGTTGATGAGCACTGCCGGACCAACGTGCCCGGCGTCTATGCGATCGGCGATATTGCCGGCGCGCCCTGGCTGGCGCACAAGGCCAGCCACGAAGGTGTCACCGTTGCCGAAGCGATCGCGGGCGGCCAGCCGCACCCGGTGCGACCCGAAAGCATCGCGGGCTGCACGTATTGCCACCCGCAGGTGGCCAGCGTCGGCTATTCCGAAGCGCGGGCGCGTGAACTGGGGTTTGATGTGAAGGTCGGTCGCTTTCCGTTCATTGGCAACGGCAAGGCGATCGCGCTGGGCGAGGCTGAGGGCCTGATCAAGACCGTTTTCGACGCCAAGACCGGGGAATTGCTGGGTGCCCACATGATCGGTGCCGAAGTGACCGAACTGATTCAAGGCTACGTGGTCGGCCGCACGCTGGAAACCACCGAGGCCGAGTTGATGAACACGGTCTTCCCACACCCGACGCTTTCGGAAATGATGCACGAAAGCGTGCTGGATGCCTATGGCCGGGTCATCCACATGTGAAACCCCACGGCTTGCCGCATAGGTGGCAGAACCACGCGAAGGCGGCAATCCACCCCGATAAACCTGTCAGATAACCGCATCGCCGTGCGGGCATCGTCCAGCCGCGTCGGCGCTCGTCGTGGGATTTCGGATTTTGCCAGTGATGACGGCGGACAGATCGCGCAAATTCGCGGAATTTGCCATCCGCCCCAAACCGGAAAAATCCTTGAAAACCAACAGGCTGACCCAAACTATATCCGGTTTTCCGGATTACCGGTTTTCCGGTTGATTGGTTTTCCGGTTGACCGGTCTACCGGTTGACTGATCGATCGGTCCATCGGTCTGTCGGTGGATCGGTCTACCGGTCGATCAGTGGACCAATTTTCCAGAATTCCGGCAGTCCGGAGCGCCAGAAATCCGGGCGTCCGGGCGGCCAGAATTTCCGATATCAGAGCCGCCACTTTTCCCGATATCAGATCGGCTGGCACTCGGGATATCCGGGCCATCAGAATTCCGGCAATCCGGAGCGCCGGGACTCCGATGGGCCGGTCGCCCCGAGAACCCACTCATCCTTTGGATCGTCCAACAGAGGACGGCTCGACAGGCGGCCAATGGTGTGGGGGAAATCATGGGTCGCCGCGCGGTATCGGTCGCGGTCGGCGCAAGGCTGCCGGTCAACCGACTGGCACCTCGGAGCAGCCGGCCGTAAGGCCGTGCACCGATCACGCGCACAAAGGCCCGCGGTGGGCAAAGCACCCACCCGCCAGGCGATACCCCGCCCCGTGAAAGGCGCACCGGGAAGATGTCAGGACGGTATCCTTCGCAAGACCCTGAAACACCGCCCAGCCGACCAAAAAAAAGGCGTGGCCCCGATCCGACACATCTGCCCGCCCGCGGTTTGATACGCCGCACGGGGCCGCTCGGCTTCAGTCGAAATCGCCGGGCCCGCCCGCCTGAAACGCCCGGACCAGATTGCCGAAACGGGTGAACCGCCCTTCAAAGCTCAGCTCGATCGTGCCGATCGGGCCGTGGCGCTGTTTGCCGATGATGACTTCGGCCTTGCCATGCAGGGCCTCCATGTCGTCCTGCCATTTCATCATCGCCTCGACCTCGTGGTCGCCGGGTTTTTCGCGTTCCTTGTAATATTCCTCGCGGAACACGAACATCACGACATCGGCGTCCTGTTCGATGGAGCCCGATTCGCGCAGATCGCTGAGCTGCGGGCGCTTGTCATCGCGATTTTCGACCTGACGGGAAAGCTGCGAGAGCGCCAGCACCGGAATGTCCAGTTCCTTGGCGATGGCTTTCAGGCCCTGCGTGATCTCGCTGACTTCGTTCACCCGGCTGTCCCGCGCCTTTGCCGGGCGCACCAGTTGCAGATAATCGACGATCAGCAAATCCAGCCCGTGTTGGCGTTTTAGCCGCCGCGCCCGCGCCGCCAGCGTCGAGATCGGCAGCGCCGGGGTATCGTCGATATAAAGCGGACAGGCCTCCAGCGCTTTGGCCGCCTCCACAAACCGGCGAAACTCGGCCTCGGTCATGTCGCCGCGGCGGATCTGCTCGCTCGGAACCTCCGACGCCTCTGACAACACCCGCGCGGCCAGTTGCTCGGCGGACATTTCCAGCGAGTAAAAGCCGACCACGCCACCGTCCACCGCGCCTTCGCTGCCATCGGGCAACAATCCCCGCTTGTGTTTCTTGGCGATGTTGAACGCGATGTTCGTCGCAAGCGCGGTTTTCCCCATCGCGGGCCGTCCGGCAATGATCAGCAGGTCCGACTTGTGCAGCCCGCCCAGTTTCTTGTCCATATCGGCCAGACCGGTCGCGACCCCGGCCATCCCGCCGTCACGCTGATAGGCGGCGTTGGCGATATTCACGGCGTCGGTGACCGCATGCAGAAACGACTGGAACCCGGTATCGGCGCTGCCGGCTTCGCCAAGCTGGTAAAGTTGCTGTTCCGCCTCGACGATCTGCTCGGCGGGTTCGGATTGCACGTCGACCTTGGAGGCTTTTTCGCTGATTTCCTGCCCGATCGAGATCAGGTCGCGCCGGATCGCCAGATCGTAGATCATCTGCGCGTAATCCCGCGCCGCAAAGACCGAAATCGCCGCCCCGGCAAGGCGCGCCAGATAGGCCGGGCCGCCAAGTTCGGCAAGCCCGGGATCGTCCTCCATGAAGGCCTTTATCGTGACCGGGGAGGCCAATGCGTTGCGCTGGATGCGCTGCGCGGCAATCCCGAATATCCGACCGTGCACCGGGTCAAAGAAATGCGCCTCGGTCACCAGCCCCGCCACGCGGTCATAGACGTCGTTGTTGACCAGCAGCGCCCCCAGCAGCGCCTGTTCCGCTTCGATATTATGCGGAAGGCCCGGGCCGGGTTCGCCCGCCGTCTCTCCGGGCGTCTGCCCGTCGCGCAATGCCGCGATGCCACTCATAACAACCCCACTTCCCGGTTTCCGGTATCCCAGAGGGCGCGATTCCCTTCAATTGGACAGAACTATGGAAATCCTGTGGACAACTCGCGGGCCGCGCGGCCGCATCTGGATACGACGCCCATGGCGGGGCCGATATGGTATCGGAAATTTAGAAAAAATCAACATCTGGGGGGTTAGTGCGCCGTTGCATCACCCTTTGGGCGCAATGGGCGACCTGTGGCGAAAATGCGCCAGCGTGTGTTAAACTGCGCACCGTTAAGTCCGATTCGAGGATGCTGCCGATGTACCCAGAGCTTGTGGCTCTGATCGGTGTCGCGTCCGTGGTGTTTTTTGCCCTTGGGCTGCACTACGATCTGGAAATCCTGGTGCGGGAACGCATTCTCGCCGAGTGATTCCATTCGACACCGGTCTGGCACCAAAACGCTTTTCGGCGCGGTCCCCGGGGGCTGGACCGGAAAGTTTCAGACCAAACTGTGCCTGACAACGAACCCTTCCGAAGACTGCTCTTCGGGAGGGTTTATCGTTCACGCCCCGTCAAGCGCGCCGATGATCGCCGCAAAGTCCTGCGCCCTCAGCGACGCGCCGCCCACCAGCCCGCCATCGACATTGGGCACCGAGACGATCGCGCCGGCATTGCCGGGATTCATCGACCCGCCATACAGAATGCGCACGCTGCGCCCGACACCCGCGCCAAAGCGCCGTTCAAGCCGGGTGCGGATGAAATCGTGCACCTCGCCAATATCGTGCAGGTCGGGCACCTTGCCGGTGCCGATGGCCCAGACGGGTTCGTAGGCGACCACCAGATTTTCGCCGGTTGCCGCATCGGGCACCGATCCGGCAAGCTGCCCGCCGATGATGTCCAGCGTGTTGGCGGCCTGTCGTTGCGCGGCGTCCTCGCCGACACACAGAATGGCGCGCAGACCGGCCTGCCACGCGGTATGGGTCTTGCGCCGCACCAGCTCGTCGCTTTCGCCATAGGCCGCGCGGCGCTCCGAATGACCCAGAATCACGTATTCCGCCCCGGCATCGGCCAGCATCGCGGCGGAAATATCGCCGGTATGGGCACCATTCGGGTTGGCGTGGCAATCCTGCGCGCCAATGGTCACCGCGTTGCTGCGGCAGATCCGTGCCGTCGCCCGCACCAGCGTTGCCGGCGGGCAAAGCACAATTTCACTGACGGGTTCCGTATGGGCAGCGGCCAGAATTTCGACCTCGTGCAGCGCCGCGCGCAAACCGTTCATCTTCCAGTTCCCGGCGGCGAGTTTGCGGCGCATGTGGTTATTTCCCCAGATGTTCGAGGGCGAGCCGGGCCCAGTCACAGGCGACTTCGGGATCGTCATGCGCGGCGTCGGGCAGCGTCCAGTATCCCATGCTCTGCGATTTGCCGTTCCGGCCGGTCGAGGTGAATTTCTGCGCGCCCTCGCCCGCCAATCGATCGGCAAACGCGCCGGTCGCTTTCAGATATATCGTGCCCGTACTGCCCGCCAGCGCGAAGATCTGTCCGTCGCGGTAAAGGGTGACGCCGCCCATCATCTTGCGGTGGCTCAGGCCGCCAAGGGGCGCGAACAATTCCAGCGCGAAAGCGATGTCGGCGTCCGAGATGCTCATGCGCCGGCGGACAGGCTTTCGTCGAACTTGATCGATTCCCCGCAGCCGCATGCCTCGGTCACGTTCGGATTTCGGAACTCAAACCCCGATTCCAAAAGGCCGGTCTGATAGTCGATTTCGGTCCCGAACAGGAACATCTGCGCCATGGGCGCGATCATGACCCGCGCAGCACCCGCCTCGACCACTTCGTCATGTGGGTCAACGGCATCCACGTATTCCATCGTGTATTCCATGCCCGCGCAGCCGCCTTTCTTGACCCCGATCCGCAGCCCCTTCTTGCCGCCTTGGGCCATCAGGCGGGCGATCTGGCCCTGCGCGGCATCGGTCATGGTGACGGCGGTTTTTCCGGGGATGCCGAACATGGCGTTTCCTTCGATCGGGTTCCCATGCAATTTAGGCCTTTCGCGCCTCAAGAACAAGAACGCGCCGCGCGTCAGACCAATTTTGCCGCAAGGCAAAGGTTGGTCAGTTTTTGTACCGCCAGATCGCGGCCCAGAAATCCGAGCCCGCAATCCGGCGCGGCAATCACGCGCGCCGCCGGAAGGATACCAAGCACCTTGGCCATGCGTTCAACGATTTCATCGACCGGTTCCACCCGGCTGACGGCGATATCGACGAATCCGACAATTGCCGAGGTTTTTTCGAAACTTTCAAACAATTCCAAACGGTTGTTGCAGTGACAATCTTCGATCGAAAGTGCGTCGATCCGACCGTCCAGCGCAGCGATCAGATCGAAATAGGCCACCGGATCGGCCTTGGGATAGTCCGGATTATCGAGCCGGTCGGGATAGCCGCAACACATGTGCGCAACGCGGTTCACGTGGCCGGGCAGGCCGTGAAACACCCGTTCCAGATTGTCGACGCCAAAGGCCAGTGCCTCGACGGGTTTGCGGGCAAAAACCGGTTCATCGATCTGGATATACCGGCAGCCCGCCGCTGCCAGTGCCAGAACCTCGGCGTTCAGTGCCTCGGCCAGATCACGGCCCAATCGGCGCGGATCGTCGTAAAACGCGTCGGCCGTGGTATCCATGATGGTCAACGGACCGGGCAGGGTGATTTTGACCGGGCGGTCGCTGGCGGTCTGTGCCTCGTGAAAATCGCGTGGCAGAACCGGGGTGCCCGCACTGATCTTTCCGCGAATTGCGGGCAAGTCGGTGACATAGGCACCGTTGCGCATCACCCGCTGTTCAAGATTTACAAAATCGAAACCGCTGAAATGGCGGCATTGATAGTGCACGTAATTCTCGCGGCGCTGTTCGCCGTCGGTCGGGATGTCGATGCCGCAGGCGATCTGTTCGGCGACGACTTCGTGGGTGGCGCGGCGAAAATCCCGGTCCAGCGCGGTATCGTCGGACCAGTTGTCGACCACGTCAGACTGATAGTTTTCCTCCGCCATGTCGACATGAAACCAATCCTTGATCGGTACATAGGCCGGCTTGGGAAAGGCGCCGATGGTGGTGGTTTTCAGGGGCATGATCGCTCGGGGTATGGCACGGTTTCACGGTATTTGTTGCCCGGTCGGGCACCGAATTCGCCGCCATTTGCGACACGATGGGCCGGATACGGGCCGTGCCTCACATGAATCCGAGTTCCAGCCGCGCCTCGTCGGACATCATGTCCATGCCCCATTGCGGCTCCCAGACCAGTTCGACATTGGCGGTGGCGATGCCCGGAACGCCCAGCAGGGCCTCGGCCACCCAGCCCGGCATTTCGCCCGCCACCGGGCAGCCGGGTGCCGTCAGCGACATCGCGACTTCAACATGTCCTTCGGCGTTGATTTCAATCGTATAGATCAGGCCAAGGTCATAGATATTCACCGGAATTTCCGGATCATGTACCGTGCGGCAGGCGGCCACGACATCTTCGTAAAGCGCGTGATCCGTGGTCGAGGGCCGGATCAACGGTGTGCCTTCCAGCGGTTGGGTAGAGATATCCATCATCGCACCAGAGTTATTCCTGACCGAATATATAGGGAATAGACCCCGCCGCGTAAAGGTGCGGCGATCGCGGGCGCGCCGCCTTGGCTTCCGGGTGAAATCGGTTATGAAGGCGGCTCGGACCGGGAAGTTCCAGCCATGTCGACGCAAATCCAGTTTTCTGTTCAGGCCACCGACGGCAAGGCCCGCACCGGCGTGCTGAAAACCCCGCGCGGCGACATCCGCACGCCCGCCTTCATGCCGGTCGGCACGGCGGCCAGCGTCAAGGCGATGCTGCCGGAAAACGTGGCCGCCACGGGGGCCGACATCTTGCTGGGCAATACGTATCATCTGATGCTGCGCCCGGGTGCCGAACGGATCGCGCGGCTGGGCGGCCTGCATGAATTCATGAACTGGAACGGGCCGATCCTGACGGACAGCGGCGGATTTCAGGTGATGAGCCTTGCCGATCTGCGAAAGCTGACCGACGACGGCGTGACCTTCAAGAGCCACATCGACGGGTCGCTTCACCGCTTGAGCCCCGAAAGCTCGATGGCAATTCAACGCCTTCTGGGTTCCGACATCGTAATGGCGTTCGACGAATGCACTCCGTTTCCCGCAACAAAGGCCCAGGCGGCCAAGTCGATGCGTCTTTCGATGCGCTGGGCCGAACGCTCGCGCGCTGCGTTCGGCGACCGGCCGGGCCACGCATTGTTCGGCATTCAACAGGGATCGGTTTTTGGCGACCTGCGCGAAGAAAGCGCGGCGGCGCTGCGCCGCATCGGCTTTGACGGATATGCGATTGGCGGACTGGCGGTCGGCGAGGGTCAGGCGGCGATGTTCGAAGCGCTTGACCTTGCGCCGTCGCAACTGCCTGAGAACAAGCCGCGTTATCTGATGGGGGTCGGCAAGCCTGACGATATCGTTGGCGCGGTGCTGCGCGGGGTCGACATGTTTGACTGCGTACTGCCATCGCGATCGGGGCGTACCGGGCAGGCGTTGACGCGGTTCGGCGCGGTCAACATCAAGAACGCGCGCCATGCGGACGATCCGCGCCCGCTGGACCCGGCATGCGGCTGCCCGGCATGCCGGAATTATTCCCGCGCCTATCTGCACCATGTCTTCAAAGCGCGGGAAATGATCTCGTCAATGTTGCTGACTTGGCATAACCTCCACTATTATCAAGAGCTTATGGATGGACTACGTGGGGCAATCGCCGGTGGTTCGCTCTCCGGATTTTCGCGGGAATTCCGGGAAATGCAGGATCGGGGCGATCTGACGCGACGGGGCTGAGATTTGTGATCATGGTGGGCCAATCGGACCCGAATTTTCGGATCATGGCGTTACGGGCCATATTCCTCGACTGATGGTTTCTGCGGCGGGCGAAGGGGCCGTCTTAGGGGGATTTTGGTCACGATCCCTGCGTGACTAAAATATTTTAGTCACGCAATCTGACCCCGGTTTTCACAATAAACATCAACGCCTTACCCGCCATTTAACTTCGTGGCACTGGCAGTATTCCGTGCCCTGCCTTGCGCCTGTCGACCCAAGGCCACGCACCGCCAAACCTACCGTTTTCTCATCATTTTTCGCCCAAGACGGCTTGCCCGGCGTTGACGGTAAGGGCAAAATGCCGGAAATCGAGTCGAATTCAGGTGCTTGACAGAATGTCGCGGGCCTCCCACCTGTTAAGACCAAGTAAACGAAGGATGCCGAAACTGCCGGAATGACCGGGGAAGCGCATTCTTGCCAAATCAAGGAAACCACATGTCTGATGCGAGCAGAACGACCTATCCAGTACTGCCCCTGCGCGAAATCGTCGTTTTTCCGCATATGATCGTGCCCCTGTTCGTGGGCCGCGAAAAATCCGTTCGCGCGCTCGAAGAGGTGATGGGCGATGATCGTGAAATTCTGCTGTCCAGCCAGATCGACCCCAGCATCGATGACCCGACCGCCGAAGGCATTTATGACGTCGGCGTTCTGGCCAATGTGTTGCAACTGCTGAAACTGCCCGATGGGACGGTCAAGGTGCTGGTCGAAGGCCGCACCCGGGTTCGGATCACGGAATACCTTGAAAATGATGAATTTTTCGAGGCGGTGGCCGAACCGATGGAAGAAAGCTTTGGCGACCCCGTCTCGGTCAAGGCGCTTGGCCGCTCGGTCGCAAAGGAATTTGAGCGCTACGCCAAGCTCAACAAGAACGTCCCCGAAGAAGCCCTGGCCGCCGTCGCCGAAACCGAGGGTGCGGCCAAGCTGGCCGATACCGTGGCCGGCCATCTGGGCGTCGACGTCGATGAAAAACAGCGGTTGCTGGAGACCCTCAACCTTTCCGAACGGCTGGAGAAAATCCTCGGTCTGATGCAGGGCGAAATGTCGGTGCTGAAGGTCGAGAAAAAGATCAAGTCGCGGGTCAAGACCCAGATGGAACGGACCCAGCGCGAATATTACCTGAATGAACAGATGAAGGCGATTCAGAAGGAATTGGGTGACGGCGGCAACGATCAGGACGAGGTTCACGAATACGAAGAGAAAATCGCCGACACCAAGCTTAGCAAGGAAGCCCGTGAAAAGGCCGAGGGCGAGCTGAAAAAGCTGAAGTCCATGTCGCCGATGTCGGCCGAAAGCACGGTCGTGCGCAACTATCTCGACTGGATGCTGTCGGT
>Ga0114932_10002965_pt1 | contig 17189 bp, 23 predicted proteins | sample 2SBtaG_2_FD_87286 | JGI IMG/M metagenome (GOLD analysis project Ga0114932, IMG submission 87286) | Deep subsurface microbial communities from Kolumbo volcano to uncover new lineages of life (NeLLi) - 2SBTROV12_ACTIVE470 metaG | ecosystem: Environmental > Aquatic > Marine > Volcanic ... | reverse complement strand
CAGGATATCTACTCACAGATGTATGACCATTTTTTTTAAAAAATGATTCAACTTCTTTCCAGGCTTGTGTATAATCAAATCTCTTACTAGTTGGAGGATTTCCAATAAATGAATATGTGTCATCAGAATGATCAGGACAATTCATTCTATTTTCATCTAGAGTCCAAAAAAATCGATTACAAACAGAACAGGATTTACGAGTAAATCCTTGCTCCCCAAATAATCCTACTTTATAGTATCTCTCTGGATCAGAAGAAAATTTTGACAGAATTTCTTTTTTTTCCACAAAGAGTTTTGGCTTATAACCGATATTAAGAATTGTCGATTACAAGAAATTAAATAGATAAAAAACTGTTATTTGCTATGTTCGGGAAAAAAGAGAGAGAATTAAAACTAGATGACTATATCTTTACTTCAAAACCTGATGGAGATTTCACTAATATTATTTTCGGAACAGTAACTGGAATTGATGGAAATAAAATAGGAGTTAACGGATTTATTATTAATCCTGTAGGTCTGAAAAATAAGGTATCTCAGGGTAAGGCTGGAGATAGGTCTATTGAGATTCTAAAAGAACCAACTTCTGAAAATTGCATATTTGCATTAATCTATAGAATTGAATATGAAAATTTTACGGATGTTTTGGATTTAGAATCTGATAAGATTGAGATTATTTCAAAAAGAATTTTCACCATTCTTGATGGTTGGATTAGGGAATCACTTTCTGAATTAATTAATAATGTTTTATCTCTACCAGATGGCACTGAAAAAGATCATGCAAAAAGAATTCTACAACAGCGAATGGAAAATTTATACGATAGAAATCTAAAATCACATCTTTATTCTATTTGTCGAAGTTTGAAGATCTTAACCAATTCGTAATTTTTCTGATAGTTTTATATTATCCCGTTGGAGAATTTTTCTAAATGGAATATGTTTACGCTGCATTAATGTTGCACAAATTACAGAAGGAAGTAACTGAAGAAAATGTTACAAATATTGTAAAAGCAAGTGGTGCTGAAGTCAATGAGGCTCAGGTCAAAGCACTCGTAGCATCTTTGGCTGATGTAAACATTGAGGATGCAATAAAAGCAGCCCCAGTAGCTGCTGCAGCACCTGCAGCAGAGGCAGCATCTGGAGGAGAAGAAAAGAAAGAAGCCAAAGCTGAACCTCCTAGTGAGAAACAAGAGGAAGCAGCAATGGAAGGCTTGTCGTCACTCTTTGGTTAGATCAGATTTCTCTATGAATATTGTTAATTACTAATTAATTTCTATACAATTTGTGTTGGTAGATTCCTCTTCTACTATTGAATTGTTCATTTACATTTTAGATCTATTTGGAACTATGGCTTTTGCAGTAACTGGTGCTTTCAAAGCAATTGAGAACAAAGCTGATATTGTTGGTATAATTATTTTGGCAACAATAACGGGTGTTGCTGGTGGTACAATTCGGGATATAATATTTGGTAATGAACTTCCAAATTCATTAATAGATCCAGCCTACGTGATAATTACTGTAGCAACTGCAATAGTATTATTTTTCTTGTATTCAAGAATGAAGAAACATTGGAATCTTTTTCTTAAATTTGATGCTATAGGTTTAGGTGTTTTTACCGTAATTGGTGCAACTTTTGCTTACAATCTATTTGGTATGAATTTTCTTGTTATAATTTTGTCTGGAATGTTAACAGGCATTGGAGGAGGTATTCTACGTGATGTTTTTGTAAATCAAACTCCAATAGTGTTTGTAAAGGAACTATACGCTTCTGCAAGTTTCATAGGGGCTGTAGCATTTTATTTTACACTAATGATAACAGGAGAAATCTATGCTGGTACAATAATAGGTATTGCACTAACAACTGGTTTAAGACTAATTGCTATGAAGTACAATTGGAATCTTCCAAAAGTAAAAAGTAGATATGATTAGGCAGGGGTATAGTCTTTTGCTTTTGAGGCAACACCTTGAGCTTGGCTATGCCCTTTCTGTAAGACTTGCTCTTTAGTTTCTTCAGTTAGATATCCTGCTTCTACTGATACAGAACGTGCTGACTGAGCTGCCTTTGCCAAAATTTGCTCAATATTGTCTGTAGTGATGTATGCTGCTTCAATTGAAAGTGAGATTGCTTCTTGATGTGCCTGGGCCAGACTATTTCTAAATTTGTCAACGTCAATAATCATCTCTTCTTGCTCATAGACTAACCCATCTTCTAATGCTGAATTCAAGACAATTCCTGCCTCAATAGCTTTTATGTCAAGTTTAGTTAAAAGTCCAGCAAGTTTTTCAGATATTGATTCACCTTTCTTTACTGGTACAGTTTCTCTCATTATCCAGATTGTACCCTGATCAATCTTTGTTGGAATATTGTTTTCTTTAAAATCAGTTAGCATTGGTCCAGGCGCAATCCCAGTATTTTTTGGTGGAATAACAACGTCCATACTTGCTGTATCTCCACTTCTTGCAAATAGCATTACTTTGTTTTTTCCTAATAGAACGTTAAGTTTGAATGGTGACATATTTGTAAACATGAAGAGGCATTGACCTTTCAAGTTTTCAGTAAATTTTTCTAATCCCGGAATATCAAGTTTCTTTAATGCAATCTTTGCAATTTTATCTTTTATGCTAAATATCTCTACTTCATCCTGAAGTTTCTTTCTTAGTGGAAGCAATTGTGATGCTCTAACTTTTTCCATTCTTACAAGTGCAAGTACTTTGTATTTTTTAGGCATCTCCTGCAATAATTGATGCATTTGTGTTTTCTTTTTTGGATATACCGTTCTATTTTCATACATACTATTTTCGAACCTTCACTTCTAATTTTATTGCTTTACCCATTGTGGTTTTTACCATAATTTTCCTTATGTTTTTATCACCACTAGGAAGTTTTTTCTCGATTGCATTAATTATTGCTACTGCATTAGATGCAACATCGTTTTCATTCATTGTCACATCACCAATTTTGCATGATAAAGAAAGTGAATTCTTTACTCTAACTCTTATTGATGATTTAAATCTGTTCAAAAATGATTCAATAGGAGCATTAAATGGAACAGGGGTCGGCATTTTTCCTCTAGGCCCTAATAGCTGTCCTAATGATTTACCTACACTCGCCATTAGTTTTGTATCTGCTAAAAAGAAATCATATTTGTTAATTAATTTTCTAGTTTCCCTCTTATTTTCTGCTAGTTTGTTTATTCCATCACCATCAATCACTTCATCTGCCTTTGCATTTTTTGCTTTAATTCCCATATCTCCGGTAGCCATGACACATACAGCCGCAGGTTTACTCATTTGTTTTGGAAGTTGAATTGTCTCATTCAATGCAAAACCCTTTTTCACATCTATGTCTTTAAAAGTAATATACAATTCTAGTGATTCCTTAAACTTTCTCTCCTTTTCTGATTTTTTTGCTTCTTGAATTAATGAAATTAATTCTGCTTCATTTACCATAGATTTTTTTTTAGAGAGCCTACTTAAAATCGTTTATAGTAATTATTTAGTGCTTGTATAAATTTTCAAAATTTTACATTCATAGTGCAATTTTTTATATTCATGATCCCAAAAATGACTAAACTTACATTTAATACCCCAAAAAAGTTATTATGAAAAATGCATCATTTTGATGATTTAGATCTTAAATTATTATCAGAATTAAAAAAAGACAGTAGTATCTCTGTTCCAATACTCTCAAAAAAACTAGGAACTAATTCGTCAGTAATTTATAGTAGGATTAAGCGACTAATCAAAAAAAAATTGATAAAAAAATATACCATTGAAATTGATGATGTGCAATTAGGTTATGAAGTAAAGGCATCAGTTGGAATTAATCGTGATCCAAAATTTAAAGAGGAAATTCAGCGGAGTTTACTAGATACACCTGAAGTTGCTGAAATATGTGAAATTACAGGAAGATTTGATATAATAATCAAAGTACTTGCTGAGGATCTTGAACAACTGCACACAATAATTATTGATAAGATAGGAAAGATTGAGGGTATTCAAAATACAGAAACATTCGTTGAACTTGAGAAAACTGACAAAGCCCCAATTTATTTATCAAAGAAATAGTTTATTCTATTTTTGAATCCCATTTACCATCATTTATCTCCAAAGTAATCTCTTTTGGAGTTTTGCCCTCAATTTTTATTCCTAGGCAGTTACAAGTGCCAATAATTTGTTTGACAACTGACTTTAATTTAGAGGCATATGATGATTCTAATTTTACATTAGCTACTTTTACAATTGCATCCATTCCAATATCTGCCACCCATTCAGTACCTGCTGTACCAGAGCCTTTTTGGATATTTGCTTCCTTTAGAATCAGTGCAGACGCAGATGGAATTCCAACTTCAATTTCCCATTTTTTAGTATCACTATCAATACTAACCGTCACAGGAACTTTCATTCCTTTAAAATCACCTGTCTTTTCATTAATGGCATTAATTACTTCCATAATGTTTACACCCATTGGTCCTAATGCAGGACCTAATGGTGGACCAGCTGATGCTTCGCCGCCTGTCACTAATGATGAAATTGTTTGTTTGTCTCCCATTAAATAAAACCTTCTTGCATGTGATTTATTCCTTACTATGGTGTAGATGGTTTTAGATAGTTTGCATCTACTGTTACCGGTAATTGATATGGTGCATCAAGTAAAATCACTGTTGCTTCTTCTTTATCATGATCAACTCGTGTTATTGTAGCTTTCATTCCTTTAAATGGTCCTCCAATTACTTCTACGATTCCATCTACAGCTAATTCTGACACAGTTGATTTTTTTATCAAATAGTTTTCTATCTCACTAAATTGCAGTTCTCCTCTAAGCTGACCCTTCACATGTCTTATTCCTTGAATCGCATTAAACATATCCTGAGGATCTTCCGCCTCAACAACAACATATCCTTTAAGATTATCAACTAACAAAATTGATTGCACATTAATGCTACCAGTTCTCATTTTTGCCTCAAGTAATCTTAATACAACTTTTTCTTGGCCACCAGTTGTTCTAACTGCAAACAGATGAGAATTCTCATTAGATATTGATTCAGATTCTGTTACTGGCTCTGATTCAGATTCTGTTACTGGTGTTTCTGCTTCTGACAATTATGACCTACCAATAGTGAATACAGAGAAAGTAAATTGAATAACAAATGCTAATCCACCTATAGCACCAATTCCAAATAAGACTAGTCGAAGGTGTTGTTTGTAGACATCTGCGTCTGACTTTTTGGTAAGTTTTATTGTGTTTAACATATTCTTTAGTGTGACTCTTGGGTTCAAATTATAAAGAAAATTAATAATGTGAACATATATCTTTTATTGATGGAATTAATGGTTGCATACAGGGATGACCCTGCAGGCTATAATATGGCCAAATTTATCACTCGAAATTTAGAAGAGGAAAATGGTATTTTTCATGGAAAAAACTTTGATCTTGTAATAATCCCTACTCCTACAATATCTGCTGATTGGTTGGAAGAAAAATTTCAATATGATGGATTTATCTTTCTTTCAAAACATGCTGCAGAGTCGGGAACTTTAGCTCTAACATGTCATAGTACTGGGAATTTTGATATTGCAAACTTCGGTGGTAATCCTAGACAGGTAGCAATACCACATCCAAATATTCAAAAGACATACATGAAAAACCTCTCAAGCAATCATGAATTGTTTCCTGACTTTCAAATTACAATTGAAGCTACACATCATGGTCCCACTGCACTTGGAAAACCAGTTATATTCATAGAAATTGGAACAACGCCAAAACAATGGAATGACACTGATTTGTGTAATCTAGTATCAGGTGTTGTTTTATCAACTATTGAAAACGAAATTCCAAATTATCCTTTTGCAATGTGTTTCGGAGGAACTCATTATTCGGAAAAATTTTCTAATGAATTAATTAATGGGAAATTCGCGTTAGGAACTGTCATACCTAAGCATAGTTTAGATTTCTTAAATGAATCATTATTTTCAGATATACTCGAGAAAAATATTGGAGTTGAGGCTGCATTATTAGATTGGAATGGCTTAGGAAAAAACAAGCAAAAGATCTTAGATTTTTTAAGTACAACCAAACTTGAGGTCATAAAACTTTGAAAATTGAAGAACGTGTTTACAAAAAACTTCTACAAGTTCCTACGGGATATGTAGTTACATATGGGGAATTATCAAGAGCTGTTGGATTGCACAATGGACAACGCCTGGTCGGTCAAATAATGAAAAAAAATCCATTTCCTGTTATAGTACCTTGTCATAGAGTTGTTAAATCAGATGGTAACATAGGTGGGTATGCATTCGGTCAAAATATTAAAAAAAACATGTTATTAAATGAAGGCGTTAAAACTCATAGAAATAAGATAATAAATTTTGAGAAAAAAAAATTCCGATTTTAAGATTTTTGCTCGTTTTTAGTTTCTGCAATTATAGAACGTAGATGTGCTTTGTTTCTAACTGTATTACCATTAATTTTTTTATAAATCGTTTTAAAAACATCATTTGTTATTTCCTTTCTGTCTTTGGCAATTTTTAGAATATATCTTAAGGCCCTAACTTTATTCACATAGACAGTTTTCTTACCAACTCTAGCACCTTTTCTTCCTTTCTTAGAACCTTGTGTTGCACCTCGTTTTGATTTTTGAATCTTTTTTGTTTTTGCCCTACCTCTAGATGTCCCTTTAAATGGTTTTATCGTAATTGTGTTAGCAGTAATTAAACTTCTTATGTCATCTCTTGTAATTGCATCTGCAACATCATCAAGATGATCCGAATCAAATCGTACTCTATGTACACCAACTCCTACAATTCTGGACACAAGTTGTTTTTTTGCATGAAGATTAACTGGCATTTTGACTCACTCTCGCATTAAATACTTTGAATTTTTTCTCTAAAACAACTTTCATTAAATCATTTCTTTTTTTGGTACCAACACTATGACCAAATCTAACTCCATCTTGTTTTGGATTAAGCTTTTCTAAATCACTAAGATTGTGAACTAAATTATCTGTATAACCGGATGGGTGTAAACCTTTTGCAATATTTGGAGTTCCATATCCTATTTTAACTAATCCTGGTCGACCACGACTTTTTTGTTTTCGTTGATGATTGTCAATTCCTTTTGGTTTTCTCCAATTCGTCTCTAATCTTTTGTATCTCCAACTTTCTGGGCGGACAAATTTAGGTCTGTTTTCCGAAACTTGCCTTCTTGCTTCTAGTTTATCCTTGTTAATTGGCATGGAATTAAGACTTGAAATTTAACATAAATACGTATCTAAGTTATTCAGGAAAATCTAGAAAGAGATAAAAGTGAATTGATTTTTTTTAAAAATCTTGATTAAAACAAAAATTTTGCATTTGGGGGATGAAAATATTGTCTGAATCATCACTTAATTCTAGAATTATTTCCCAACTTAATGAATTTGGAATTAAGACACAGAAAATTCATAGAAATCTATCAGTAGAAAAATTGATAGAACATTCTACACAAAAAAATGAAGGTGTTTTAACATCTTCAGGTTCATTATCTGTAAAAACTGGAAAATATACTGGTCGTTCTCCTCAGGACAGATACATAATTTATGATGATGAAACACATGAGACAGTTGACTGGGGAAATGTTAATCATCAATTTCCATCGGAAAAATTTAATCAAATTTTTGAAAAAATGAAAAAACATGCAGAGGGAAAAGATCTATATGTTTTTGATGGATTTGTTGGTGCTGATAGAAAAAATAGATTGCCAATACGAATTTTGAATGATCATGCATGGCAAAGTCTTTTCTGTAGACAGTTATTTGTTAGACCATCTGCAGCAGAACTAGATATACATGTTCCTGAATTTACGGTATTATGCTTAAATGATTTTGAATCTATTCCTGAAATTGATGGCACAAGAACAAACGCATTCATACTAATCAATTTATCAAAAAGAATTATAATTATTGGAGCAACCAACTATGCAGGAGAAATGAAAAAATCATTATTCTCTGTAATGAATTATCTTATGCCATCTCGTGGTGTGTTTCCTATGCATTGTTCAGCAAATGTTGGACAAGATGGTAGTACAGCATTATTTTTTGGATTATCAGGTACAGGTAAGACTAGTTTATCTGCTGATCCAGAAAGAATGTTAATCGGAGACGATGAACATGGTTGGTCTGATGATGGAATTTTTAATTTTGAAGGTGGATGTTACGCTAAATGTATCAATCTAAATCAAGAATCTGAACCACAAATTTGGAATGCTATAAAGTCAGGTACTGTGCTTGAAAATGTAATAGTTAACAAGGAATCATTAAAACCTGATTTTGATGATGGTAGTCTTACTGAAAATACTAGAGCAGCATACCCACTTGACTACATCCCAGGTGCAATAATTCCAAGTGTAGGCGAAAGTCCTAAAGTAATTATCTTTTTGACTGCTGATGCACTAGGCGTTTTACCACCAGTGTCAAAATTAACTAAGGATGGTGCCATGTTTCATTTTATGTCTGGTTATACAAGTAAACTAGCTGGAACTGAACGTGGAATTAAAGAACCAAAAGCAACATTTTCAGAATGCTTTGGTTCACCTTTCATGCCAAGACCTGCATCAGTTTATGCAAAAATGCTTGGTGAAAAAATTTCAAAACATAATGCATCAGTTTATTTAATTAATACAGGTTGGTCAGGTGGTCCATACGGAGTTGGAAAACGAATCAGTATAAAGTATAGCAGAGCAATGGTTACTGCAGCTTTAACTGGTGCGCTTGATATAGTGAAATTTAGACATGATGACCTCTTTAACCTAGACGTACCTTCAGAATGTCCAAATGTTCCATCTGATATATTAGATCCTAAAAATACCTGGATCGATAAAGATTCCTATGATCTTTCAGCCAAGAAATTAGCACAAATGTTTGTAGAAAACTTTGGTAAATTCAAAAACGTCTCTGAAGACATTCGTGAAGCAGGACCAAGTATACCTTAGTTTCTTAAAATTCTGGTACCAAATACCCCAACAAGAATGATAATTACTGCTAGGATAATAATTGGCCGTTCAATATTTCCCAGATAATTGAACACTGATATTTTATTTTCAAAGGACGAACCAATAATTATAGAATCAAAGACATCAAAAATTTTTTCATATGTGCTAATTTTTACTTCGACCCAGTAATCACCAGATTTGTAGATTTTTAGTGGTTTAGTATTATTAGGAGAAAACGAAACTGAGTTTTTTTCTAATGTTTCTTTATTTATTGCTGATATTTTTGCATAAGTCCATTCTAATGGTTTTATAATTTCAAAAAATATCTCACCGTTATCCTCCTTTATGTTAACTGCAGCCTCTGAGACTCTAATATGAATAGGAATTTGATGCATAATTTCATTATGTTTAATGAACAGTCTACCTTCAAATTCACCTATTTCATCAGAAGTTAATTTAGAAGTAACTTGTAGCATGTTACCTTGTAAATTATAATCAAGGTTTACATTAGTAAAATTTGAAAATTTAATATCTAATATCTCATCTAATTTGTCCAAGTTTATCTCAATATACTTGGTCTCTGAATTTTTTTCTGTAGATAAATCAAATCTCAAACTAGGTGGCAAAATTAATAATTCTGAATTAAACGCGTTTGTAACATTAATTCTACCTGCACCACCTACATTCATTGAAAATTCATTACCAAAAGGATCAGTAACTAAATTAGATGTTGTAATTAATTTTGATTTAATTTCATGTGGTGTCAACTCAGGATCCTTATCAAGTAATAATGCTACTGCACCAGCAACATGAGGTGCTGCATAGCTTGTTCCACTAGTAATGTTATATTGTTTCCCTAACGATGTTGTTTCTACAAAAACTCCAGGTGCAACTAAATCTGGTTTTTCATAGAATGGTGATACTGGACCTCTTGAACTAAACATTGCAACAAAATCTGGATGATTGAATACATCAATTGTTCCTACAGTATTTACATTTAGCATCTGTTTTATTATCAAACCATCTTCCTGCGTCATAGATATTGCTGGTATTGAAGGGGTATAATTTTCTGGTATGAATTCATGTATTAGTTCACCATAGAATATTCCAGGTTCATTATTGAATACAATAATTGCCTTTGCACCATTGTTTGCTGCTGCTTGTTCCTTTTCTGAGAAAAATACGACCTCATCTTCAGTTTCACCACCTCTTTCAACAAGAATTATTTTTTCTTTAACATCAAAATTTTTAAGATCCTGGTCTCTGCCAAAACTTCCAAATTCAATTCCTGCTGTAATTTTCTCTGAAATAATTTCTGTTCCTAACATGGGTAAAACTTGGAATTGCTTTTCTCCAATTTGTAATGTTGAGACAATACTTGAGTCAATGTCATTATATGTTGCACCTACAGTAATTGCATTTGGGTTTGCACCAGGACTACCTATAGTTTCTTCATCAGGCCCACTGTTTCCTGCAGCAACAACAACCACAATTCCATTTTTTACAGCCTCATTCACAGCATTATCAATTTCATCATGAATTACATCTACTCCTAAACTAATATTGATAATATCAGCTTCATCAATTATCGCTTGTTTTATTGCTTTGATTATTAGTTCAGAAGATACTGCTTCTCCATCTTCTGAAACTCGATATGCTAAGATTTTCGATTTTGGTGCTATACCTGTTTTTTCCCCATCAGCCGCAATTATTCCTGCTACTTGTGTACCATGTCCATTAGTATCTTGAGGGAAATTATCATTTTCTATAAAATCATATCCACCTAAAATTTTTCCATCATCACCAATTCCTAAAAGATCAGGATGTTCAAAATTAACACCTGTATCTATAACCGCAATTTTTATTGACTTACCACCTATACCAATCTCCGTTGGATAAACTGCGCCAATATGCGGTCTGCTATTTTCGAGAAATAGTTCGAATGGTACATCATTATTGAGTAAACTGATGGATAATACAAGAAATACTAGAATAATTCCTGAAAAGGTAATAGTATTTTTCCACATTTTTTTAACCAATCTATATCTAAAATGCCTTACTTGTAAAACAATAAATTGTATTCTGTGTTTAAAATAGTATGGGAAAATACACACTTCCTGAGATGCCTTATGCATATGATGCATTAGAACCTCATATTGACGCTCAAACAATGGAGATCCATCATACCAAACATCATCAGAAATATACTGATACGATGAATGGTGCATTGGAGAAACTTAGTCCAGAATTACAGAGCAAGGATATCATTGAAATTTTATCAAACATCAATGATGTACCTGAAGACGTTAGAGGTGCAATTAATTTCAACGGTGGTGGATACGACAACCACAGATTGTTCTGGAATAATATGAAACCAGATGGAGGTGGGGAACCAAGCGGAGAATTAGCTGACGCAATAAATTCCTCATTTGGAAGTTTTGCTGATTTCAAAGAACAATTCTCAAGCAAAACAGCACCTATACAGGGTAGCGGTTGGGGTTGGCTAGTTTATAATCCATCATCAGGCAAAGTTGAATACAAGGCGATGTCAAATCAGACTAGTCCTAGAACTGAAGGTCTTGTACCATTATTAGGTCTAGATGTCTGGGAACATGCATACTATCTCAAATACCAAAACAAACGTCCTGATTACATTGCAGCATGGTGGAATGTTGTCAATTGGGATGAAGTATCTGATCGACTTTCAAAAGCAAAGTAGTTCACTTCTTTTTTTTATTTCTTAAAATTTTTAATTAATCTGTATTGCCTGTTATCCAATCATATCCACGTTTTTCTAATTCTTGAGCAAGATCTGCATTTCCACTTTTTAGAATCTTACCGTCTGCAAAAACATGTACATAGTCTAACTTGTCCAAGTAATTTAAGATACGTGCATAATGTGTAATTACAATTGTTGTAGAATCTTTATCTGAAACTTCACTAATTGCTTTTGCTACTGCTTGTACAGCATCAATGTCTAATCCTGAATCAGGTTCATCAAGAATTGAAACTTTAGGTTTTAAGACTGCCATCTGTAAAACTTCAGAACGCTTTTTCTCTCCTCCTGAAAATCCTTCATTTAGATATCTAGATAAAAATTCATCCTTCAAACCTACTGCATTAATATTTTTTTTAAGATAATTTTGAAATTCTCTTACAGTAATGAATACTTCTCTGTCGTCTCCTTGCATTGCTTTGCTAAGTGCATTGTATGAAGTTCTAAGAAAATGTGAAAAACCCACACCAGAAACTTCTGTAGGATATTGAAATCCTAAAAACAGCCCTTTTTTGGCACGTTCATCAGCTGTTAGTTCCAGTATACTTTCTCCATCAAATAGAATATCTCCACTAATTACTTCATATTTTGGATGTGCAAGTAATGTATATGCTAATGTACTTTTTCCTGAACCGTTAGGGCCCATTATCGCATGAACTTCTCCCGGGCCAGTCTTAAGATTAACACCTTTTAGAATTTCCTTACCTTCACGTTTTACAACTAGGTCTTTTATTTCAAGAACTGCCATGAATAAGCACTTTGGTTTTGATATATAATTTCGACGAATTTTAGCTATTCCTAATCAAAAAATAAGAAAAAGGGGGGGATTATTTAGCCAATATTGGTCGTAGAGTCAAAGTAATCCTATTTGTTGTAAGAATTTCCTTTACTCTATTTCTGATAGTAACTTCAGTTATTCCAGAAATTGACGAGACATCTCTTTGTAGAATGTTTTGACCTGTCAAAATGGATGCTACGTATAGATATGCAGACGCAATTCCATTTGGTGCTTTACCATTAGCTATGCTCTGATCTTTTGTCTTTTCTGCTATTTCCAAAGCTAGCCTTTCTACTCTAACATCTGTTTTTGTAAGATTAGCAATCTTCGAGATGTATTTGTCCATAGTTACAATTGGTGTTGTAACAGAACCCATATCCAAAACTAAGTTTCTGTAATATTTTGCAGCAAGTTTTGTTTTGGCCTTTACATCCTTTGGCAAGCATATAGTCTTGGCTATGTCATCTAAAGATCTGACAATGTGACATTGTTTGCATGCCATGTAGATAACAGCTACTGTTATGCTTACAACAGATTTGCCCTTAACCTCAATATTTTTACCATCTAAACTACGATAGATCATTGAAGCTGTTTCTACAACATTTTTTGGAAGATTACAGTTTTCACAGGTTTCAGATATTTTTCCTAGCACATTAGTAAGTCTTCTTTCTCTAGGAGATGTCACTCTCACTCTTTTCTGCCATTTTCCCAATCTTTGCATTTGATTGGTTGTATTGCTATCTATTCTCTTTCCACTATAGTCAGTGTTCCCAACTGATATCTCAGTTGCAATACCCATGTCGTGTTGTGAGAGTGTTGTTTGTCCAGTTGCTCTGGCTAATCTCATTTTATCTTCAAGATTAGCACCTTTTGTTTCAGGACCAAAATCAGCCATTTGTTCTTCTACGACAATGCCGCAGCTTGAACATATTCGTTCACCGTTATGAACATCATCTACAATTGCAGATCTACATTCAGGACAGCAAATTTTGATTTCTAATTCAGTCATCTATGTCTTCTCCTGTTTTTTCTTTTTGCAGGCGAAGTTTCTTCATATGAAAAAACTTTCAGTCCATTCAATTTTTTTAAATTGTTTGTCAATGGAATGGCAGATGCATATGGATTCTTCACTGGTCCAATCAATTCGGTAACTCTGGCAATCTTTTGACTACTTTCGTTACAGAGTAATTGACCTTCTGTGATCTCTTTGCTTAATTTAATTATGACTCTGCCACTATTGGCTAAGTGCATAATTTCACCTACCTCCTGCAATTACATTTTGTATAAACTATCTACTTTCATTATCTTCTGTCAACAAAACTTTAGCTTGAAGCTATTTTGATTACTTTTTTGATTGTTTTTCTCTTTTGGAAACTAATTTGTTTGAAATTTTGTTCATAATGTTAATTTTTGTTGCATTTTTTTCAAGAACAATATATCCAGATCTTACATATGGTCTTTTTGGGAATCTGACTTGCTCTTGAGATTCTGTTGGTTCCAATCCAGCTGCCTTTGACGCATCAATCAATTCTTTCAATGATGGATCAAAAACACATTTTTCTTTAGGAAGTTTTCGTCCTTTATTTCTTGGCAGTGTTTTGTTAAAATAATCAAGCCAGATTACGACATGTTCGTAATCTTTCATTTTATCACTTTAATAAAATTCCGTTTAATGTTCCGTCTTGACCGGGTCTAGAAACAATTCTACATTCACCATCTTTTGTTTCAACTATTGCACCCTTTGTAATTACACCACGTCGCTGAAAATCATTGTTTGTTTGATTTTCTAAAACTTTAACAATTTCAGAACTTTTAATTTTTCCATCTGCCATCACTACATTCACAACGTTTGCAGTTTTTAGAGCAGTCTTTCTATTATTCCCTCTAGTTTTTCTTGTAACAGTTAGTTGTTCTCCCATTAATGCTTCATTTGGGAATCTATCGGTTTGAAATTTTCTTCTTGACGTATTTGGATGTCTAATTCCGCCGGTTATTTTACTAGTTTTTAAATTCTCTACTGATTTTCTCATAGAAATCATCCAACATACTCTAATTTATACAAAACGCAAGTTTTGTATAAAATTTATTGTGTGTTAATAGATATTTTTGGCGTTATGGAAGGTTTTTCTGTTGTATTTCGTGTTCTCACTTTTTTAAACAATTTCTGTCTTAATGTATCCGCATCACCCTGTATTCCAAAGTATTTTTTAAATTTTTCAGTTGTATTGTAAATTTTAATTCTTCCTACATTCTGATGCTCAATAAAATCTAGTTGAGATAATTCTTTTAGATGTGAGTATACACCAGTTCCTCTTACTTCTACAAGTTGTTTACTTGAGATTGGTTGTTCATATGCAATGTATGATAATGTTTTTTGAGTTGCTTTTGGCAAAATTGGTTTTGATGCATATCGTCTACCTATAGTTGAACTATATTCTGGTTTTAATTGAAAAACATAAGAACCATCTGGTAAGATTACAATCTCTATAGCCTTGAAAGCAATTTTTGCTTTTTGAATTAACTTTGATAGTAAATTGAGGGTTTTTGCTCTAGATTCTGTGCCTGATGCCCGAATTAATTCCTCAACACTCATAGGCCTACCTGCTGAATACAATGCTGCTTCTAATCGTGCTATAGACTCAGTTTCATTTTCAATTTTAGCCATATGTAATCACTTTTCAGAATTGACTTAAAACCATCTTTTACATATCCTTGATCTCTTTGTAATTATTCTTTGATTAAGGTAACTCGAATATCGTCATCTTCCTGCATCAAATCAACCTTTTCATCCCTAGCTAAAAATAATACAGCAAAAAAGCATCTTATTGAAGAAGTAGAATCCAAATCTTTTGTGACAGTCTTTAACAGGATTGTTGGAGATGCTTCAAGTTTTCTTAGTACTAAATCCTGGTATTCCCCAATTATGTTTTCAAATGAGTTGAAATAGTCTTTGAAATTTGGAGCTTCTACTGGCTCAAATTTTAATTGATTACTTCTTCTTTCTCTTGGGTTTGCAATAGTTCCAATTAGATTCTCTAATAGATCCAAAAGTTCAGTTAGTGAAACAGGATATGTTGATTCATGTCTATATGGAATGTCCAACATCTGAATGTCAATATCACTTCTTTGTCGTAATGGCTTTTTCTCCATAGCAGCTTTTTGAAGTGCAAAAATACTTTCCACTTTTAATCTATAGATTAATGATGATGATAATGCTGCCATTCCAGCAACTCTAAGATCTTTTTTATCAGATTTTTCCAAAATTTCAAGTAATAAAGAGAGAATTTGAACCAAGTCAATCTCCCACACATCTTTTTTCTTTATTCCTTCTGGGTCAAATAAAACATTTATTGGAATTTTTGAAATCTGAGTTTTTGTATCTGTTTGACTCACGGAATGATTCTGGGCATATTCCATAATATCTAAGGGCTCTAATTTTTTCTTGTTATCAGTCAACTCTTATATTGTTATGTAAAAAATTGAACACGTTGAAAGCTGCTCAGATAATTGAACCTAATGAACCTTTAAGAATTAATGATATTGAAAAATCTAAACCACAAGGAAATCAAGTTTTAGTGAAGGTGAGTTCAACTGGAGTATGTCATAGTGATCTTCACCTTTGGGAAGGTGGATATGATACTGGTGACGGATTCATGAAAGTCACAGATCGAGGCGTCAAATTTCCAGTTACTCCAGGTCATGAAATTGTAGGAGTGATTGAAGAGTGTGGTAATTCTGTCCAAGGTGTAAATGTTGGTGATCTGGTATTAGTTTATCCTTGGATTGGATGTGGAATTTGTTCTACATGTAAAAAAGGTGATACGAATCTATGTGAAGTACCAAAATCTTTAGGTGTATTTCAAAATGGTGGTTATGCAGAAAGTGTACTAATTCCTGATTATAAATTCGTAGCAAAGATTGATGGATTGGATCCTGATGCTGCTGCGTCACTTGCATGTTCTGGTCTTACTGCATACACAGCAATTAAGAAAGCATTAGTAAACGATCCAGAAAATATTCTCATTGTTGGAGCAGGAGGTCTTGGATTAATGGGTGTTCAAATTGCTAAAGCATTAACAAATTCTAATATTATTTGTGCAGACCTTGATGATAAGAAACTAGATTCAGCAAAACAGTTGGGTGCAACTCATATTATTAATACCAAACAACCTGATGCAGTTACAAAAATAATGGCAATCTGTAATGAAAAAGGTGTAGACAGTATTGTAGACTTTGTTAATGCACCACCCACTGTTAAAATGGACCTTTCATTAATTCGAAAACGTGGAAATATTATTCTTGTTGGGCTATTTGGCGGTGCAGTAGAATTACCTTTGGTATCAATACCTTTGAAGGCGATTACAATTCAAGGTGCCTACACAGGAAATTATAACGATATGCTTGAATTGATTAAACTTGCAAAAGATGGTGTGATTAATCCTATTGTTTCAAAACGCTATTCTTTAGATGATGCAAATCAAGCTTTAGAGGATCTCAAAAATAGAAAAATCATTGGAAGAGCAGTAATCAATCCATAGTAATTTAAAAAATGGTCCCCACTGAAGGATTTGAGCCTTCGACAACCCGGTTTCTGTATGCCTGATAGACTGCTGTTTTTCAGCCCTAAGCCGACAACTACAGCCGGAAGCTCTACCAGGCTGAGCTAAGTG
>Ga0114932_10002963_pt1 | contig 17191 bp, 18 predicted proteins | sample 2SBtaG_2_FD_87286 | JGI IMG/M metagenome (GOLD analysis project Ga0114932, IMG submission 87286) | Deep subsurface microbial communities from Kolumbo volcano to uncover new lineages of life (NeLLi) - 2SBTROV12_ACTIVE470 metaG | ecosystem: Environmental > Aquatic > Marine > Volcanic ... | reverse complement strand
TATATTTGATTATGCAAATGGAGAGTTTAGGGAACACTTAAAGAGTGATGTGTCTTTTATCGGTGGGTATTGGCCCTACAAGGCTCAGTGTCTGGATAAATACTTGATTCCCTTATGTCATCCTATAGGCAAATTTAATATCAAGATATTTGGAAGTTCCGACTGGCCAGTGGCTCAATATTGCGGAAGAATTGATGGAGATAGTGCCAGAGATGTTTTTAAATCTGCAACAATATGTCCAAATATAAGTGAGCCTCATTCGCAAGATTTTGGATATGATATCATCGAAAGGCCGTTCAAGATATTAATGAGCGGTGGCTTTTGCATCTCTGATTATGTTGAGTCAATGGCAAACGATGTGTTTAACAATGGAGAAATTGTTTACGCAAAGACCCCAAAAGAATTTGAAACGCTTTGCGAGTTCTATTCTAAAAATCCCGACGCTAGAAAACCTTACATACAAAAGGGATATATGAGCATAATTCAAAAACACACTTACTTTCACCGAATTGGCACAATCTTTGAAAACGCAGGCTTGCCAAACGAAGCAAAGAGGGCTGTCAATACATTGAATAATTTCATGGGGGAGTAGGATGAAGGTTCTTATCACCGGAGCGACTGGGTTTCTTGGGGAACATCTAACACGAAAATGTCTTTATGACCCCGATATTGAACAGATTATTACAATTGGCCGCAGGCCAATGTTTTCACAAACACCTAAGATAACTTATTACAATTGCGATCTTGGATCGTTGTCTCAAGATGAAGTCGGCTTCTATTGCTTAGATGGTATATGTAAGCAACACAAGCCAGATGTTATATTTCACCTAGCTAGTAAATCGACCGTCAAAGAAGAAACAAACCCCTACAAAATACACCAAGATAATCTGATCAGCACACACAAGGTTATAAACTCTGCTCCCGAAGGTTGTAGGGTCGTTTTAGCTTCTACGGTGATAGTTTACGGTGACTGGTGGGTTCCTATTCACGAAACGTGTGACGAGAGTTTGGCAACAAAACCAACATCAACTTATGGAATAACAAAACGAGCTTCTGAAAGCTTGATAGAGTCTTACACTAATATGGGAAAAATAAATGGGGTGTCTGCAAGAATGTGCGCCACTGTTGGAGAAGGCTTAACCCATGGTGTTGTAAAGGATTTTATTAGAAAATTAAAAAGTGATAATCCTTACCTAGAAGCTCTTGGCGATGCTCCCGGCTCTAATAAGCCTTATTCACACGTAAATGACACAATTAACGCTCTTGTCCTTCTCGGAAAATCCAATGCAACAGGAGAGTTTAACGTTGCTCCTGACGACTCAATAACCATTGAAGAGGTAGGCAGGGCCGTAATGGAGGGGTGTGGAATTGAAAAACCTATTAAATGGCTGGGAGAAGGAGCCAACTGGAAAGGTGACAATAAGAAGATATCCATAAACAACAGTAAGTTAAAAGGTTTGGGATGGAGCCTTGAGTATCCAAGTTCATATAAAGCAATATCAGACGTGGTGAGGTCAATATGTTAAAACTACTATATTTCCCTATAATTCAAGAGCCGTACATTTTTAGCGCGCAGTGCGGAGACTATCAGTCCGACAGTCTTTTTCATGGTTTGAGGAGTCTCTTAGGAGATCAAATTGTAGATGGCTATCCTATGTGGCACATGTATGATGATGCAGACCAAGAACGCCTAAAGGCAACATGGGGTAAGGGGTTTACTATCTATGGCACTCTTCCAAACATAAAAGTTGATAGAGAAGATTTGCACGAAAGACTCGTTAAGAAAGACTTTAATTATGTTATATGCCCTATCCATCACACGTTAAATGGTCGATGGGCAGAAATAAACGTAACGATCAATTCTCTTCTTGAAATATACGGGTCTCAAAGAGTTATTGTGGTCGATGGTTGGGATAGACCAGCCATGCACAGAAAGATTGCAGAGAAGACTTTGTATTTCAAAAGAGAGCTTGCTGACGAATTTGCAGATGTGGCACGCCCTATTTCTTTTTCGTTTCCAAAAGAAAAAATTCGCAGTCCGCTAGAGAGGGTTAATGACTTTGCGCCTCTTGTCCCAAGTTCTATGCCAGAGCATCAGGCTACGTATATTTACACAGAAGAAGATGAGTACTATAAATCTTACCAAACCAGCTATTTCGGTTTTACAACCAAAAAGGGACGAGAAGACGTTATAAGCGAAAGTTGGGATACAATGAGGCATTATGAAATAATAGGAAACGGATGTGTGCCATTCTTTACCAACATAGAAAAATGCCCTACACACACCTTAACAAGGTTTCCAAAAGATCTTTGTATAAGAGCCAAAAAGCTGAGAGGTGTCCACCCCGGCACCAAAGAGCCATACAAACCTGATGTTGATACATACATCGGAACTTGCAAAGAAATATTACCGGGAGATGATAGAGGATTTATAGATTTTGATAAGTTCGACATTGATGGCTACAGAGAAATTGCCGAAGAGTTCAGACAACGAATGCTGACTCATTTAACTACTGAAGCAATGGCGAAGTATTTTATGGATGAGGTTTTAAACAATGTCGTTAAAAGTAGATAAGGCTGCATGTCTTTGTTTGGATAAGCGGAAAGATGAATGGGAAGACTTAAGAGAGCAATGCGAGTCTAAAGGTATAAAATTTGACCCGTTTGTTGTTGGTGACGGCAAGATCTTAGACATAGAAATGTATGATAGAGTGGATGATAAATATCCACCTATTGAAAACTGGGGTTATGGAAACGAAATCACAAAACCTCGTCATTGCAACGCCTTCTTGTCTCATCAGTCAATGATCAGAAAAGCTCTGTCAGAGGATGTAGAAAATGTACTACTGCTAGAAGACGATGCCTATTTTACAGACAGGTATGATGACGTGATGAATAAGCTTGCTCCTCAGATTAAAGAGCTTGACTATGACATGTTGTATCTCGGATGGTGGATAGGGTATGAAGATGACGAATGGAATGTTAAAGTAGAAAGGGAATATGCCGAAGAAGGAAAGGTTGGTATTGGCCGAATAAAGGATGCCCATTTTACATGCGGTGGTCTTCATGGTGTTGTTGTCAAAAGAAAAATCTTAGAGTATTTAAGACAAATGGCACCAATAGACCCTATCGACTCATTGTTAAATAGGTATTTCCATAAAAAAATATACTCATACTATGTGTATCCAAAAGTGATACATGACAAAGGAATCTTTAGTAATTGCGAGCAAGCACCATGTCCGAGAAACCATCTTTAATACCGCTTTTTATTGCGTCCAAAGATAGACCAGTACAGTTAAAACTTCTGTTGGAAAGCATAGAAAAGAATGCTCCCAACCTTTTTGACATAACCGTCCTTTATGCCGGTTCTTCTTACGCTTACCAGCTAGGCTACAATCGTCTGAAAGAAGAAACAGACGGTATTAACTGGGTTGAAGAACAAACTGTTTGGCGGTATGCGAGAGAAGGTTCTGAAACGCCTCTTAGGGTTGAACGAAAGAAGGGCGTGTTTATAGAGCAGTTTCGTGACTTCCTTGAAAAAAACAAGGACGACCATTTTTGTCTAATGGTGGACGACAACGTTGTATACAGAAAAATTCCTGTTACCGCCGAAGAAATTAGGGAGATGCTGGACGAGGATACATTTTCGTTTAGTTTAAGGCTGGGTCGAAATACTACCATACAAAATCATGTAAATGGAGAACCGCAGCTTCCCTTGAATATAGAACAAGAACACGGAAACTTTATTAAATGGAACTGGCACCATTACCACAATAGTTTTACCGACTATGCGTTTCCGTTTAGCTGGGACGGTATTGTATACAAAACTTCGGATATCTTATCTCTTCTAGACGACACCGATTTAGACAACGATCCGGCTATACCAGAAAGTTGGAAAATATTTCCTCTTCCTCATAGACTAGAGTCCTACATGGGAGCCGCCGCCGAAGGAAGAGTCTCTGTATTTGGACAAAAAAGACTTCTGTGTTCTCTTAACGAAAGTTGTGTCGTTGGGATGGATTATAATAAAGTCATAGACGTAAACAACAAGGGTGGTGCTAAATTTGCAGCAAACGAAAACGACCTTTGTGTAGCCTATCTGTTAGGAAAATGTATTGATTATGATTCTATGGATCTGTCAAACATAAAATCCGCTCATGACGAGATACCGTTTGAACTAAGGAGTATATGATGTTTACTTTTGGTATTGTCACGCAAGATTCTCAAGCGGCAACAGGTGTTATAAATTCTATATACAAGAATGATATTCACCCTGACCTGTTTGAAGTTATTGTAGTTGGCGGCGAAAACAATTATCAAAACATGCCAAAGGTTAGACATGTCCCTTTTGACGAAACCGTCAAAGATGGCTGGTGGATAACCAAAAAGAAAAACCTAATAACCGAAAAAGCTACATATGACAATATAGTTTTTATGCATGACTATGTTCACCTATGCGATGGATGGTTTGATGGCTTTAAAAGGTTTGGAGACGACTGGGATATATGCATGACAGTCATATGGAATCTGAACGACACCCGTTATAGAGACTGGGTTTTATGGGATCATCCAGAGTTGTGCTATACTGACGGTGAACACGCAGGCGTTCTAGTTCCTTATAATTATACAGACACAAAACATCACTATATTTCTGGCGCGTACTGGGTTGCAAAAAAAGAGGTAATGAAACAAGAACCGCTTGATGAAAACCTTGTATGGGGACAGTCTGAAGATGTCGAATGGTCAAAAAGAGTAAGAGAAAAATATAGATACAAGATGAACAGAACATCCGCCGTAAAGATAATGAAATATAAAGATTATTCAGCGGGCGTTGTTGTTCCGTGGACAAACGGGGGACATTTTTACTCACCTATAATAACGACTACTTAAATGATTAAATTAATAATATTCGACCTAGATGGCGTATTGGTAGAAGCTCGCGACTTTCATTACGACGCTCTTAACAGATCGTTAGGCGCTATAGATGAAAAGTACGTCATCAGCAGAGAAGAACATCTTTCAAGATATGACGGCCTATCTACTAAGAAAAAGCTAGCAATGCTTACCAAAGAGAAGGGGTTGCCGCCTGAGCATTACGACAAGGTTTGGGGCGGAAAACAAGAAAGCACACGAGATATTATCAATGAAAAGGTAAGACCTTCAGACCATGCTGATATTATAACTGCATTAAGCACGTTAAAATCTATGGGGTATACGGTCTACTGTGCATCCAATTCAATTAGATCCAGTGTGAAGTTAATGCTTCTAAGGGCTGGATATATGGAATACATAGATTCTTTTCTTTCCAACCAAGACGTAAGCAATCCAAAGCCACACCCGGAAATTTATATGCGAGCGATGCTCGATGCCGGGGTAAGCCCGAAGGAAACCCTGATTGTAGAGGATTCTCATATAGGCAGAAAAGCCGCCAACGAATCTGGCGCTCATGTTATGGGCGTAAAGGGATTAGAAGATGTAAATATAGGCAACCTTACAGAGGCCATAAACAAGGCCAACGAGAAAAACGAATACACGCTACTCAAACCCAAATGGCAGGGAGGAGATATGAAAGTTTTAATTCCTATGGCAGGTGCTGGATCACGCTTTGAAAAGGCTGGCTACACCTTCCCTAAACCGCTAATCGAAGTCAACGGCAAGCCGATGATTCAGGTTGTTGTGGAAAACATCAATGTGGACGCAGAGCATATTTTTATTGTTCAACGAGAACACTACGAAAAATATAATTTGTCATATCTACTTAATCTCATAGCTCCAAAATGCAAAATCGTACAGGTTGATGGAATCACAGAGGGTGCTGCCTGTACAACCTTACTAGCCAAAGAACACATAAACGACAATAGCCCCTTACTGATAGCCAACTCAGATCAGTATGTAAACTGGGACAGCAACGAATTCTTGTATTCAATGCAAGCGGACGGGGTTGACGCCGGTATACTCACTTTTGAATCTGTACATCCAAAGTGGAGTTTTGCAAAGCTTGGAGAAGACGGCTTTGTAACAGAGGTGGCAGAGAAAAAACCTATCAGTAACAACGCAACCGTTGGAATATATTATTGGGCCAAAGGAAGTGACTATGTTAAATACGCAGAGCAAATGATAGACCGAGACAGAAGAGTTAATGGTGAGTTTTATGTGTGTCCGGTATTTAACGAGGCGATAGAAGACAATAATAAGATCAAGGTCTTTGGAGTTGAGGGTATGTGGGGTCTGGGAACGCCAGAGGATTTGGAAATCTATCTGGACGCACAATGAATCCGATAATAGTTATACCAGCCAGACTGGAATCTACCAGACTCAAAAACAAACTCTTGCTTGACGAGACTGGACATCCCCTTATCTGGCACACCGTGTTATCGGCACAAAATACGGGATATCGTACCGTTGTGGCGACAGATAGTCGGAAGATAGGAAGGGCTTGTTATCCAATATGCGCCTCCCTATACACCGGAGAAGCCTCAAGCGGGACTGAGAGAATTTCCAAGGTTGTTGAACATGAAATTTTCCAAAATCACGACGTGGTAATTAACTGGCAAGGAGACGAGCCAGACATACCCCCAGAATCAATTTCTGGCCTCCTAGAAGCCCTAGAGAGCCACGATGTGGCAACCATCGCCTCTCCAGCAGACCATCATGAAATTTATGATATAAACACCGTAAAAGTTGTAATAAACCATAGCAAACAAGCTCTATATTTTAGCCGACAGCAAATACCCGGATATAAACATATAGGAATATATGCGTATAAAAAATCATTTCTAGAAAACCTAGATAAACAGATACCGTCCGCGTATGAGGTTAGTGAAAATTTAGAGCAGCTAAGATGGCTTCATAACGGTTACAGTATTGGAGTACACGTAACAAACCACTATAGCATAGGTATAGATACAAGAGAAGATTATGACAGATTCCTTACTAACTATTTTCATAGGATGGGATGAAAGAGAGCAGGACGCTTATGAGGTATGCGTTAAGTCCCTCTACGAAAACACAGACAGTGTTCTGAATATTATCCCTATTAAAAAACATGAGTTAATCAGAGCGGGAAAATACAACAGAGAAAACGACCAAGCCGCTACAGACTTTGCCTACACAAGATTTTTAGTCCCATACCTTTGCAATTTCAAGGGATGGGCTTTATTTATTGATTGCGACTTTCTTTTCACAAAAGATGTCAAGGAGCTTTTTGATTACGCAGACGATAAACACTCTTTAATGTGCGTTCAGCATGATTATGTTCCAAAGGCCAGTATAAAGATGGACGGCCAACCTCAAGTGGCTTACCCTCGCAAGAACTGGTCAAGTTGTGTTCTCTGGAACTGCGGCCATAAGCATAACAGGATTCTCACCCCGTATACGGTAAACACGCAAACCGGCGCTTACCTGCACAGGTTTAAGTTTACAACCGACTGGGCTATAGGCGAGCTTCCTCTAGAATGGAACTGGTTGGAGGGCGAGTATGAGAAGCCGGATACTCCTCCCGCAGCTATTCACTTTACCAACGGTGGGCCTTGGTTTGAAAACTGTCAAGATGTAGATTACGCCGACTTATGGAGAAGCTACCTATAGCAATGGTTACTCTAGATACATCTGGCTACGTTGATCAAGGTATATACGGAGAACTTCCAACCTCCCCTTGTATCTTTGCCGCTTGCGATGAGAAATACTTCATGAAACATGCTTCTTGTTTCATTTACTCGGCAAGCCAAGCGGGGAAAAGTGTACACATACATGTCATTAATCCAACTTTGCAGGTCTTTGCTTTGGCTGGCGTGTTAAATTCCCTTTTCTTTAATAACTGTTCTTCTGAAAACTGCATTAAAGCGACATTTACTTTTAACGATGCAAAGATGCCCGAAGACAAAGAGCAAAGAAAAACTATTTACAGTTGCTTACGATTTCTAATACTCCCTGAGTTGCTAAAGTCTGCTAAGAAGATGTTGTGTTTGGACATTGACTCCATAATTATGAAACCGTTCAATTTTCCAAAAAAGCCTATTGGCTATTTTCCTCGCGGTGCGAAGTCTTGGAAAAAAGTTCCGACTTATCAAAAGGTTGCCGCTGGCGCAGTATATTTCACAGAAAAACAAATTGAATACGCTAATGAATTAAAAAACGCAATTAAAGATGTACCACTAAAATGGTATGCCGACCAAATTGCACTAAATTCAGTGATTGAGAACATCCCGAAAAAATTGCTTGCTACTTTTGACAAAAAGTTTATGGATTGGTACTTTAAAAATGACACCATAATTTGGACAGGAAAAGGCTATAGAAAGCATGATGATAAAATATATACTTCTAAAGCAGAAGAAATAAATTCTATAATTTCGTCTAAGCTGAAGAAGTGTAAAAATGTTGTGCTAAAGCCTCGTCTTGATATAGGTTTTAAAAAGGGTGTGGTAGTTAGAGGCTCTGTTGACGAACCAATACGCGAGCATTGGGCAAACTTTGTGGATAAGATGTTTGGGACGCTTGACAAGCCTCTGGTAATTGAGATGCCTCGTTGGATGTTTAATAACAAACTCTTGTCTTATTTTCCAAAAAGCACTTCTATGTTTGTCCCGCATGAAGAAAGACAATCTTGGGGAGGGAATAAAAACACAAAGTATTACATGCAAACTGTGTTTCCTTGGTTGTTTACTATAGATTCAAAAGGATGGGGAGGAGGAGCTGAATTTATAAATACGTATAGTGATACCGAAAGTGCTGATAGCTCGTTTTTTAAAAAACTATCAAAACACGCAAAAAAAGGGGGTACAAAATTTCGCGAACTTCAGCCCCAACGAGGGTTGAAAAAAGACAACCTGCTACAGGATGATTTTATTTTTGTCCCTCTGCAAGTGCCGCACGACACAGTTATTAAATACCATTCTAAAATTACTTGTGAAGAATTTGTTACCAAACTTTGTCAGTGGGCAGGACAGAAAGGTAACAGTAAGATCGTTTTTAAGGGTCATCCCGCAAATATTAAATCAATGTCCCCTCTAATAAAAATCATAAAACAGCACAAAAATGTAAAGTACATAGATGATTGTCATGTGCATGACATGATAGAAGCATCAAAAGCTGTCTACGTTATAAATTCAGGAGTCGGACAAGAAGCAATGCTTTTTGACAAAACGGTTGTTGTATTTGGCGAATGTGAATATATGGATGCTGTCATCAAAGGAAACATTAACAAATTAGATGAGACATGGGGTGTGGTTAACAGTGTTGACAAACGAGAACAATATGATAGATATCGTAGATGGTACAACTGGTACTCCAAAAACGTATTCGATACTAGAATACCAAACAAACCTTTAGTAATAATCACCAAGCCTCGTCACGATGGAGATAAGGGGTACATGATGAATAACCGAATCTGTGCCGCTTTTTCAGAAGGGTGCGGAGGAAAAACTGTTTATCCAGAAGAAGCCGGAAGCAACATTGCTACGTATGGAATATTAAGAGGGACAGAAGATGTTATAAAACAAGCCGAAAATTTTTGGTATATAGATCACGGTTATATAAAACGGTCAAATCCTGCTGGAACTCTTAATGGATATTTTAGGATTACAAAAAATGCATTATGGCACAGCGGAAAAGGAAATTACCCAACAGATAGACTAAACAATATAGTTCCGCATATAAAAAAGAGAACAGGCGGCAAAAATATAATCCTAGCCCCTCCATCAAAATATATGCGAGCCTTCTTGGGTCTGCACGACTGGGAAGAAAAGACAATCGAAGAGATAAAAAAATACTCGGACAGACCTATACTGATATCAACCAAGCAGCAAAACCCTATGAACGAAGTAATGAAAGATGCTTGGGCTGTGGTAACAGACCACTCGAATTCTGCTATTGACGCTTTGATACAAGGTGTACCAATAATAATGACCAATCCCGCAAGAACTTATGGAAAAATTGAGAACATAGAAAGCTTAGACTTTGATCCTATCCCCTTATTATCTGCACTGTCTTACAATCAGTGGACTCTAGACGAAATGAGATCAGGCAAAGCTTGGAGAGAATTAAAATGAAAGATGTATTATACGTAACAAGCTTTAGTAAGCAGCTTTATGATGTCACAGGAAGGGGAATGATTGAGTCGTTTGTTTTCAACAAGATTGAAGACAACTTATTAATCACCTATGAAGGAGATATTGATCTACCTGATAACGACAGATTTATAAAGCATAACTTAGAAACAAATACTTTTTTAAGCGATTGGCTTGAAGAAAACAGAGATATCATTCCTATAAAATATGGGGGAGATGCTGAAAGAATAGATACGCTGTGGAATAGAAGGGCTTCCCTATGGTTTAGAAAAATAGTTTCGCTGCGAGAAGCTATAAAATTTAAAAATGATTACAAAGCGGTGGTTTTTTGCGATTGCGACTGTATTTTTCACAAAAAGATACCTACCGATTTTATTTTAAAAACTTTTGAAGGAAACGACTTTTTTTATCACAGAGGCCCACACAGAGAAGCTATTGAGTCAGGATTTATGGGGTTTAATCTGGAAAAAAATGGAGAACAATTTATCAATTTGTTGATTGAATGTTTCTCTAATAAAAACTTTAGAAAATATAACAGGTGGGATGACGGATATGTAATCACACAGGTTTTAGAAGAAAAAGAATATATCTCTGGAATAGACGTAGTTAAGCAGCATAACGAGGTTGTATACTCTCATGTTGTTCCTTTTGGCCCTTTTGCCAATTACGTCAGCCACCACAAAGGGTCGCACACTAGAAAATACGGAATATTTGAAAATGATAAATAGACAACAAGTCCTGAGAAAATGCCTAGAAATAGAAAACAGATTTATAGAAAAGATTAAAGACATAACTTGGAAACCTAAAGGTTTGTTTTTTACGGAAGGTTTGTTGTTTTGTGCTATGTGCGAACTTCTGGAAATTGATTTAATAATCGAGTCTGGTGTTCGCAACGGTGTTTCAACAGAGATATGGCTAAAATACTTCAACAGCGATATTGAAGTCTGTTCAATAGACATAATGGATCATACAGACGATGTTGAAGCCGCAATAAACAGACTAAACAATTATGATAATGTTACTTTTCATATTGGAGACGGAGCCGAATTAGTAAAAGGACTGTCTTCAGCTACTTCTAAAAATGTAGGAATATTATTTGATGGCCCTAAATCTATGCCAGCCATAACATGTCTAAAAGAATGCGCGGAAATTGACAACGTTAAGTTTGGGGCAATTCATGATATGGGACAAACGGCAAAGGAGATACATGACAAATCGTTTCTGGCAAGAGGTAGGAAGAAAAACAAAGAATACTCAGAGTCTATAGACGTGCTAAATGAATGGGACAAACTGATACTTACTAGCGATGATAAAGAATTTGTTGATTCCCATTTTCATATCAACGACAGCCTATGCGGAGAAAACGAAGACTGGGATACGTACAAAAACAAATACCCCATCGGTTGCGGTCTTGCGATAGTGAACTTAAGGAATCAATAATGAACCTGTCTATATTACAGAACTTTGACGGAGATCTAAAAAAGACCCCTTTCCCCTACATTACAATTGATAATGCTCTGCCGGACTCTCTTTACAATGAACTAGAGGCGACATACCCTTCGATAGAGAAGATAGCTGGAGAGTCTTTTGAAAACAATTCCAGATATCAAATATCTGCGAAGGAAGGGTTGGTAGATCCAGACCTGTCTGATGTGTGGAAAGATTTTATAAATTACCACACGTCAAAAGAGTTCTATTCTGAGGTTATGGATATCTTTGGAAGGTTCTGTCCTCTTTACAAAAACAAAGAAACTTGCGTAAGAAACGACGGAGATAAAATCCAACTAGATTGTCAGGTTGGAATAAACACTCCTGTAACATCGGTATCAACCGTAAAGGGCGCCCATGTAGACAATAGGGTTGAAATTTATGCAGGCTTGTTCTATATGAAAAAAGACGAAGATCAGTCACAAGGAGGAGATCTTAACATATACAAATGTATTGATGAATTCAAACCCGTACATAAAAAAGAATATGGCGACGATTTATTTGAAATAGTTGACACGGTTAGGTATTCAAGAAATAAGTTTGTCATGTTTCTATGCTCTCCTAAGTCTTTTCATGGGGTTACACCAAGAGACGTTACAGGGCATGAACGTAGACTTGTGAATGTGATAGCGGAGGTTCCAAGTGGAAAATTTTGGTAATGTAAAAAGCATATTTGAGTACATGAATGGTGATGGTATAGCCGAATTTGATAATGCACAAATACCAGATTTTACTCGGTCAGTAGAGTTTATAGTAACTGATAATCCAATTAGCCTACAGCTTAACACTAAAACTGCACTGAAACCTAACTACAAAGCTCCCACATATCCTAAAGAGGCTCGTGTTCCTGTAGACGGAACAGTTATGAAAGGCGAATATTTTTATTTTTATTCAAAGCCTCTTCACAATTATTGGCATACTTTGTCTAACGCGCTTAGTTGTATCCCAGCTTATTTTAAATTAAAAAAGACTTATCCTAAATTAAAGCTTTTGATAAATAGATGCCATAAAAAAATAATGCCTAACCCATACCCTCCTTTTGTTAAGGAGATGCTGGATCTTTTAAAGATACCTTTTGAGTTTACAAACCAACATTCCTTATATGAAAAACTTTTTTTTGGTGGAGACTACAAGTGTTATAAACATGGTGTATGGAGCGACTATTTTTCCATATTGGATACATTGATAGAAAATTCACTTAAACAAAATTTAGATGTTCCTAGATATGAAAAGATTTATATAAGTCGCAGAACAAAATACAACTCAAATTATAGCAAGGCATTATTAGGAGAAGATAACACGCAAAAAAGACGCTGCGTAAATGAGGATGAGATTGTTGAAATTTTAAGTAAATACGGTTTTCAAGAGGTTTTTGGTGAAAATTACACACTGGCAGAAAAAATTACCATCTTTCATCATGTTAAAAAATATGTCACCTTTATGGGCGCTGGTATTACTAATATACTTTTCAGTAAAAATGGCCTAGTCGGAGCTATAAGCTCTCCAAATTTTTCATACCCTAACGCGAAACGGGATCACATTTTAAATAGGCCGTATTTTAATAAACAAGTGTTTGAATTTGATGATACATCAACTATAGACTCTAACGTTGTAAAGTACAATAACCTTTGGAAAATAAATAACTTAGATAATTTTGATGCGTGGGCAGGACAGCTATAAAATGTCGGAGCTAACAAGAGGAAAAGCAAGTGAAATATTGATAAGCAAAAAGAGAAACCTTGTAATCAAAAAGTTTGTTGTCTTAAATAAATACAAAAAGCTAGAACTTAGACAATCACCATATCACTGCTTCTTAAGAGAGGTGGAGTGTCTGAAAAGATTACAAGGCCACAAAAACTTTCCTACTATAATTAGTTATGATGATAACGATCTAACAATCACAATGGACTACTGTGGAGAGAGGTTTCCTTTTGACGGCATGGCTAGACCAGAGCTTATTGATCAAGTTAAGCCAATAGTAGAAAAGATAAAAGAGGCAAATATAAAATTCATAAATCAAAGCGTTCAAGGAAAAGATGCGTTTCCATACAATAACGTATTACTAAAAAATGGTGTGATTAAATTCATAGATTATGAAAACTCATTGCCTGAAAAAAGTCAGTATGGCAAGTATTTCGGCAAACATTTTATTCAAACTATAAGGAATCAATTTAATATTGAAAGATTCAAGTTAAACTTTGAAGATTTAATTTTGAATGGAAAACTAATAGATAGCAAAAAATATAAAACACTAAGAGGGACAATTGACGATATGACTAATCATTGGAAATTTACTACTAAAAAAAACTTATGGAATGATTACCAAAAGACAGAAAAAAATTCTGCTGCTTGGCGAATAGAGAAACTTAATTTAAGAAAGTATGCGTCCAAAGACAAAACACTGCTAGACTTAGGAGCAAATCATGGCGAATTTTGTTTGAGTCTATCTGATGACTTTAGACATGTTACAGCGATTGAGCCTTTTGTGGAGGCTCCAGAAATGCCAAGCAATATGACTTGGGTAAAAAATAGTTTTAAAGAGTTTATTGAAAATTCAGATCAAACTTATGATGTGGTTTTTTCATTTGCAATGACAATTCAAGTTAGAGACTTAGAGCATTTAGACGAAGATGAGATTGCAAAAGGTCATTACAAATTAGTAAGCCCTGACGGAGTTATGATTTACGAAACCCAAAAGCTTGAAAGCAGAGAGATAAATCAAAAGCATGTTGAAAAGATGCTAGAGTCTTTTAGAAACTATTTTGGCAACGAAATAGAAAGCGGCGAAGCGAGAAGTAGTGGTAAGAGAAAGTATTACGTATTTAAGAAAGAAGCTTAAATGGGACACAAGACACTAACAGGCGCTATTCAGGGCAAGTTCTGGGGAACGACGCGATGTTTCTTTGAAAACTGTTCGAGCGAAGTTCACTATATAGAAGCTGTAAAAGGCGGCTATTGCTCTCATCATCATCATGAAAATAAATGGAACAGGTTTATTGTGCTGGAGGGAGCTTTAAAGGTTATTATATATAAGCAGGATAGCACTGATGAGACAATTTTGACAGACGGAATGTTTTCTGATGTGCCTCCGGGGGTAGATCATCGTTTTGAAGCCTTGGAAGACACTAAGGCTTTAGAGGTCTACTGGGTTGACGGACTAGACCCTTCAGACATAGTGAGAAAAGATACTGGTGGCCTTAGAGAGCTTGAAGATTGATAAGCCTGTTCTTCTTATAGGCTCAAACAGAACCATTGAAAAGTTTGATGGTTATGCAGATTATTTTACACTGTCTACTGGAAAAGCCCTATACGCCGTAGACCATGTTAACGTCGTCACATCCCTAGATATGATTCGTATCATACACACCTTTTCTAATTTCAGAAAAAGATGGGATCATTATTTGATTCCACATTTTATAACCAATCACTTATGGTATGGAAGAGAAACAGAGATTCTCAAGCCTAGACAAGGCTCATTCGTTTATACCAGAAGACCTGCATATTCAAGTATGTTTTTTGAGCTTGAAAGTTTTTTCCACATGAACAAGAATCCGGGGTTTTACGACGGCTATAACATAGCCCATCCTTCGGTAAGATATGAAGATGCGGATGAAATAATCGACTTCTCTAGATTTAAAGCTACAAAATTTACAAGGGAAGATGTAGGAAGTATTGAAGATTTACAAAATGACGATGGTGTTCTGAGAAATGTCTCCAGCAGTGTTCACCTTCTATTGAACTGGCTATGGCTAAAAGGTGTTGAAAAGGTTAAAACTATAGGTGTGTCAAAAGAGCATAAAAGCTGGGAAGACACACAAAAGCTATTCTCAATATATAATATGACGCACGAAAGGATTGAGGATGAAATTGATCTCGCATAGAGGGAATATAAGTGGCCCTCGGCCAGACGCAGAAAATGATCCCGCATATATCAAGCAGGCTCTGGCTCTTGGGTATGACGTAGAGATTGACGTATGGAATATAAACGGCAAGTGGTTTTTAGGTCATGACGATCCGTCTTATCCGATAGACACTAAATTTTTGATGAATCCGAAGCTCCTTTGTCATGCAAAGAATCTAGCGGCTTTAGATGCAATGCTGGTGCATACCAATATTCATTGCTTCTATCATGCGGACGACCCATACACCGTCACTAGCAAAGGCTACATAGTTAGTTATCCCGGTTACGAGGTTACGGATAGAACAATATGTATGAAGCCAGAGCTAGCCAGACCCAAAATTAAGTGTTATGCAATTTGTTCTGATTATGTTGATCTGTTCAAAACCAGAAAAGATGTAGGCTCAATAAACGTAGGCTTCAATGAAACACGATGATTTAACAATAGTACTTCAAGGGCCGACTTCGACGAAAAACGGCCTCAGTCTAGCCCACGGGATTAGGCGTATATGTGAGTATACAAAATACACAGACAATGTGATTATCTCTACTTGGGAAAAATCAAGGATTAAGCCCTCCAAAAGCTTCCTAAGAAAAAATGCAATAACCTATATTGAAGATGATATTAATAAATATCAGGATTGGTATGAGCATATGAATAGCACATATCAAATTATCACCACGTTGAACGGCTTGAGACAGGTCAAGACAAAGTTTGTAATCAAAGCTAGAACAGACGAATACTATACAGACCTATCAAAGTTTATAAAGGTTATGAAAAATGAACCTGAAAAAATGACGACACACAACTTTTTCTTCAGGAAGGATCACGGAGAAAAATTTCACCCTTCAGACCATGTTATTGGAGGCTTGACAAAAAATATTCTAGCAGGCTTCGAGGTTGCAAAAGATAGGTGTCAGGCTAAGGATTGGGATGACCTATTCTATAGCCCAATAAACGATAGAACATCTGGGTGTATTTCCCCAGAAGCTTTAATCTTCACATCCTTTCTTAAAGGAAAGGGAATTGAAGTGGATTACAGCAAGAGTAAAGAAATAACAAAAGCAAACGCTAACGTTGTGGATGTTATGGATATGGGAAAGTTTTTTCTGTGTTGGGGAGACAACAGGACGACACACAAAAATTATGAACAGATTAAAAGCCAGTATCTTCAAGGCGATATAAGGACTATGGATGAACTATGACAGCAAGAATATTAGTAACTGGCGGCGGCGGTTATGTTGGAAACGTCGTATGCCGAAGACTTCTTAGGGAAGGATATAGCGTCAAGTGTCTAGATAACTTTCACAAAGGACAGTGTGATGCAATTATTCCTCTAATAACAAATCCTAATTTTGAGTTTGTGGATGGAGATGTTACAGTTCCTCATCAGCTAGAAGACGCTGTTGTAGGCTGTGATGCAATAATTCACCTTGCCGCAATTGTCGGATTTCCTGCGTGCGCTGCTCAGCCTGCTCTCGCAGATGCCGTAAACATTCAAGGCACACAAAACGTTATTAATGCAAGAAATAAATATTCACCAAAGATGCCCTTGGTGTTTGCCTCGACAGGAAGCGTATATGGAAAGGTGGAGGGCGTATGCACCGAAGACTCTCCGCTAAACGCAGTTTCCACATACGGTCTAAATAAGAAGATCGCAGAAGACTTGGTTTCTAAAGAAGATCGAACTGTCTCTTTTCGTTTCGCAACCGGATTCGGTGTTAGCCCATGTATGCGGGT
>Ga0114932_10002962_pt1 | contig 17194 bp, 17 predicted proteins | sample 2SBtaG_2_FD_87286 | JGI IMG/M metagenome (GOLD analysis project Ga0114932, IMG submission 87286) | Deep subsurface microbial communities from Kolumbo volcano to uncover new lineages of life (NeLLi) - 2SBTROV12_ACTIVE470 metaG | ecosystem: Environmental > Aquatic > Marine > Volcanic ... | reverse complement strand
TGCTACTAGAAGTCTTAACATTATGCTTGCCGAGTGGGCAAATAGAGGCTTGAATCAATGGACTATCGCACAAAAATCAGTTGCTATGGTCAAAGACACCGCTACTTACAATATTGATAGCACTAATGCGACAGCTCCGATAGATGTCTTAGATGTATTTATTAGAGAAACCGAAGGAAGCGACACTACCGACATACCAATGACTAGATTAAGCCGAGCTGAATATTCACACATCACTACCAAGACTAGCACTGGAAAACCAAATCAATTTTTTATCAACAAACAACTAACGCCTACTATAACGGTTTGGCCTACGCCAGACGTATCTAGCACTTATACAGTATTTATGAATGTCTTGACTAGAATGGATGATGCCGATGCGGCCACAAATACTGTGGAGATACCTTTTAGGTTCTACCCTTGTCTTACTGCTGGGTTGGCTTATTACTTGTCTATGAAAAGAAATCCACAGCTAACTGCTCAGTTAAAAGCTATCTACGATGAAGAGTTTGATAGAGCGCTTTCACAAGACGAAGACCGAGCTTCTTACAAAGTTTCACCTGATTTAAGGAGTTACAATAATATCTAATGGCTTTTGCATCTAATAAAAATGCTTATGGAATCTGTGACATCACTGGATTTCGTTACAAATTAAAAGACATGAAAAAAACATGGGACGGTTTATTAGTGGGTCCAGATCAATGGGATGCTAAACACCCACAACTTATGCCAAAACCCGCTGTAGTCGATGCTCAAGCTATCAAAGATGCAAGAGTAGAGGCAAAAGACGATAACACTAAATTTTTGGTTTATACCAATATAGGCGATGGCAAACTAGGCTCTGTGCTAACTACCTTTAGTGTTGGTACAAATTTAGGTACAGTAACAGTAACAACGACATGAGTTTTACCTTAGCAACATTAAAAACAGCAGTGCAAGATTACTTGCAAGTTAGTGAAACCACTTTCACTAATCAGTTACCAACTTTTATAAAAGAATCAGAAGATAGGATTTTTAGTATGGTGCAGCTACCAGATCAGAGAAAAAACGTCTCTGGTACGCTGACTGCGTCAAATAGATTTTTAGCTACACCAACAGATTTTTATGCGCCTTTTAGCTTGGCGATTATCTCTAGTAGTACCTATGATTACTTAGATTTCAAACACCCTTCGTTTATCAAGGAATACTCTCCTGGTACAACGACAGGACAACCTAAATATTACTCTTTATTTGATGAAACCTCTTTTGAGTTGGCACCTATACCAGATTCAACTTACGAAGTAGAGTTACATTATTTACATAAACCCGTTTCTTTAACGAGTGGTAGTGACAGCGGTACGACATTTTTATCCACAGATTATCCAGACGCTTTGTTGTATGGAACTTTGGTTGAAAGTGCTATCTTTTTGAAAGAACCTCCAGATGTCATTGCTCAGTTTGAAGCAAGATTCAAGGAGGCAGTGAGTAGGATGAAAAACTTATCCGAAGGTCGTGGTACCCGCGACGAATACCGATACGACCAGCTACGCTCTGGCGTATCTTAATGGAACCCATACCAGAGTTAGAAAACAAGAGAGTTGCTATCGTAGGCTTGGGCATTTCACAAGTTGATTACGCCATTGGCAGTCAAAACGGTCGTGAGTGGGACGAAGTATGGTGCATCAATTCAGCAGCAGGCACTTATCATTGTGATCGTTTGTTTATGATGGACCCAGCTAGTAGATTTTTTGATTCCGAAGACGCAGGCAGACAAACCAAAGCCATGCAGTATATTTTAGAAAATGTAGAAATACCTGTTTACACTTGCGAGTTGGATTTTAGAGTTCCGAAAGCGGTTTTGTACCCATTACAAGAGGTTTGTGATTACTGTAAGTGTGCATATCTTAACAATACTGTAGCTTACACTTTGGCTTTTGCTATGTATAACAAAGTTGCTGCGGTTGATTTATATGGCATAGATTTTTCTTACAAAGAGAACATGCACTTTGCCGAAGCTGGTCGAGCTTGTGTTGAGTTCTGGATAGCAAAACTCATGGAAAAAGACATCATGGTAGGCATCAGTAACAGATCTACCATATTAGATTGCAATGTCCCAGCGCCAGAAAGATTGTATGGGTTTCATCGATTAGAAAAACCTTTGGTTGCTATACCGCATGAAGGTAAGTTTATAATAGGCAACTATGAGGAGATTAACGACAAACTGGCAGAGCTAGGTTTAAAAATCAACGAAGACGTAGCACCACCAGAACCATACAAAGGATGAGCGATAGTTTTATAAAATTAGGCGGAGTTTCAGTACACACCTCCGAACACAAAGGACATGACCCAGAGTTTTGGGCAGCACAAGCAACAAAAAAAATCTGTGACATATCTATGGAAGCACCAGAGCATGTCAAACAACAAGCTTTGGCTTTTCAAAATCAAGTCTATTCTGTTATATTACATAGTATTAAAAATGCAATAAATTCTAAAAATGTGACTTATGTGAATTTATTAAGGCAACAAGGCCATGAAGACATGGCTAAAATTATAAAGGAGCTTTAATTATGGCCATAACCTCAGCAATTTGTACGAGTTTTAAGCAAGAAATACTTGTCGAAGGACACAATTTAACCAACGGTGCAGACAGCATCAAATTAGCTTTATACACGAGTTCAGCTACTTTAGGAGCTGGCACGACTGCATTTGTTACAACTGGACAAGCTACCGGGACTAACTATTCTTCTGGTGGTAGTGCTTTGACAAATGTTACGCCAACTACTTCTGGCACTACAGCTATAGTCGATTTTGCAGATTTAACATTCAGCACGGCGACTGTGACAGCTAGAGGATGTCTGTTGTACAACACTACTAACTCGAATAAAGCTATCTGTGCAATAGATTTTGGCGGCGACAAGACTTCTACTGCTGGCGACTTCACAGTAGTATTTCCAAGTCCTACAGCAACAGGCGCTATTATTAGATTGGCATAATTAAACTTTGTTTTGGTAGAAAACCATGCCGCTAACAAAATTTAATTTCAAAGCAGGAATCAACAAAGAAGAAACTGATTATTCTAACGAAGGCGGTTGGGTTGATGGCGACAAAATACGATTTCGTCGTGGTCGTGTGGAAAAAATTGGTGGTTGGGAAAAAGCCACAGCTAATTCTTACATAGGCACTGCTAGAGCGCTACACAGCTGGACATCATTAGGTAGCGAAAGATTCTTAGGTTTAGGCACCACTAACAAATATTATATCGAGTCTGGTGGGACTTTTAACGATGTCACGCCGATTAGAAAAACCTCCACCAACAGTATTACTTTTTCAGCTACCGACGGTTCAGCTACTATCACAGCAACGGATTCGTCTCATGGTGCAGTAGTAGGTGATTTTGTTACCATCAGTGGTGCAGTTTCTTTAGGTGGCAATATAACAGCTTCGGTCTTAAACCAAGAACACCAAATAACTGCGGTGCCATCTGTAAACACTTATACCTTCACGGCATCGGCAACTGCTAATTCAAGTGATTCTGGTAATGGTGGCTCAGGCGTCGATGGGTCTTATCAGATTAATTCTGGCTTGGATTCTTATGTCGCATCTACTGGTTGGGGAGCTGGTACTTGGGGTTTTGGTACTTATGGTAGTAGCAGTGCTATTAGTGCTTCTGGACAATTAAGACTTTGGACGCATGATAATTTTGGCGAAGATTTAATTATCAACCCTAGAGGTGGCGGTATCTTTCGTTGGAAAGAAGACAATGGTTTATCTACTAGAGCTTTAGAATTATCTGGTATCAGCGGTGCTAACAAAGTACCGACGGTCGGTTTGCAAGTGATAACCTCAGAAACCGATAGGCATTTGATTGTTTTAGGTGCTGACCCTTTAAGCAGTGGTTCTCGTACTGGTGCAGTTGATCCTATGTTGGTAGCTTTTAGCGACCAAGAAAACGAGCTGCAATTTGAACCATTAGCAACAAATACCGCTGGTTCAGTGAGGTTGTCTAGCGGTTCACTAATAATTGGCGGCCTAAAATCTAGGCAAGAAGTCTTGATTTGGACTGATACTTCTTTGTATAGCATGACTTTTATTGGACCACCACTGACTTTTGCGATTAATTTAATCAACGAAGGAGCTGGTTTGATAAGTCCCAAAGCAGCTGTCAATTCGCCAACTGGCGTGTATTTTATGAGTAAAAATGCTTTTTATTTTTACAACGGTGCCGTGCAAAAACTACCTTGCACAGTCCAAGATTATGTTTTTTCAGATCTTGATTTAGGTCAAGCTTTCAAATGTTTTGCGACCTTAAATAGCGAGTTTTCAGAAGTCTGGTTCTTTTATCCATCATTAACCGATTCTACTGGCGAAATATCAAGATATGTGATTTACAACTACGAGGAGGGTTCTTGGTCTATTGGTTCTTTAGTACGTTACGCCTGGTTAGATACCGGGATAGAGGACAAACCTTTGGCTACAGCTAAATTATCTAATGTGAACTATTTGTTACAACATGAAACTGGTGCAAATGATGACACTAGCTCTATGGACGGTGTATTTGTAGAGTCAGCTGATTTGGATTTAGGCGATGGTGAAAACTTTGCTTTTTTGAAAAAACTCATACCAGACTTACGTTTTGATAAAACTTTGGGTACTAGTCCAACACCAGCTGTGAATGTGGTTATAAAACGTAGAGATTTTAACAATCAAACTCTAGCTACTGACTCGACCAATCAAATTACTGAAAGCACTACTTTTACCAGTCTAAGAACTAGAAGCCGACAAATCGTGTTGCGTATTGAATCTGATGATGACAATACCGAAGCGGATCGCAAAGATTACAAGTGGCGTTTGGGCTCGACGAGAATAGATGTTGAACAATCAGGGCGTCGCTAATGGGTAAATTATTAGAAACTAGACTGCCCATAGCCCAAGGCGATGCAGTGCCCATAGAAACTTTTAACCGTTTGGTTAGAGTTTTAGAAATAAATTTATCGGCTTTTGACCCGGATTCAGTGCGTCATTACACCAATACTGACTTAGATGAATTGCAATTCGCAACGGGCTCAATTATATTTAACTCAACTACTAGTGTTCACCAAGCATTTGATGGAACTAAGTTCCGTAATTTGTATGAACACCAAACTTATCCGAGCGGTTTATCTGCTACAATGAGTTTAGGTAGTGTCAACGTAACGATAGGTTAAAGATGGCAAAAGCAGATGACATGATAAATTTAATAAACAAAGCAAGAGCTTTGCCTTTACAACCGTCTGCAAGTGCAAATTTGCCTAATTTATTGTTTGACCCTGACACTAGGGAGCCTATAGAACCAGTTGGTGCTGTCAACTTACCTAACCTAATAGTAGATCCTAATACTGGTGAGCCCAAAGAACCGATTGATACAGTAAATTTACCCAATTTTTTAATTGATTCTAATATGAGACAGCCTAAAACCCCAATGACTGAATTACCTTTTGGTGCGGACACGTCAGAAATGATGCCAGAGCTTTCTCCAGAAAAAATGGAGATATTAGAAGCGATTGAAGAAATGCAAAGGCAACTCATGCAAACGACCGATCCAGAAGAAGCTAAAGTATTAAGTCGTATAATTGAAACCAGTATGGCTAGAGTCAACGCACCACTAGGTGATTTGGCCGCACAATTCGCTGGAGAAGGCACGGGTGAGGACATCCAACTGATTCACGCCAAACCCAATGAAGTGGTCTTACCAGAGGAGTTTTTTGAAGACGAAGAATTTGAAGGCGTAGTTGAAAGAAAATTTAGGGAGTTTGGGATAAACCCAGAAAGAGCTATTGTCGGTTCTGGTATAGCCTCGCTCAACGCTACTACTGGTTTGGAAGAGTTTGGTTTTTTTAAAAAAGTATTCAAAGGCGTAAAAAAAGTAGTTAAAAAAGTAGCACCTATTGCTTTACCAATAGCTGCGAGTTTCGTCCCCGGTTTGGGACCTATTGCCTCAGCAGCTTTAAAAGGTGCTGCGGGTGGAGTTGGCACAGCAATCGCTACAGGTGGTGACTTAGGCGACGCTCTAAAAGGCGGATTGTTTGGTGCTGGCATTGGTTCTCTTGGCGGTTTTGTTGGAACAAAAACAGGATTAATAGATCCTAGTATGAAAACCATAGGTTACGGCCAAGCAGCAGGCGATGGCTTTTTTAGTAGGGTTGGCGACGTCTTAAAAACAAACAATCCAGGCATAACAAGTTTATTAACAGGTAGAAGATTTGATCCCAATGCCATCGTAGAAGGACCTTTTGGTACACAATTAGGTGGTTACATAGGCGGTGGTACGCCAGACGCTTTGGGTAGATTTTATGATCCGGGCGGTGGCACTGGTTATGGCTTTGACCCAAGTGGTGCTTACATGGGCGATCCTGCTTATGCTTCTAGCATGGGTAACGAACAACAAGCTGGACCATTCAGTAGATTTTTAGGCGGTTTGACTGGTGGAGCATTTGGTGGCGGAGGCGGTGGCGGTTTTGCAGGCGGTCTTGGTAATTTAGCAAAAACAGGGTTAATTGGTTTAGGTGCTTATAAATTGGGTAAGTTGGCTTTTGATGAAGCGAAAGATGCTAAAGGTGTGCCTTTGGTACCACTAACGACTATGGATGCTGCTGGTCGTTACGATATAGAAGCTGAGATAGCTCGTCGCATGGGACAGTCAGCACCAAATCCTGTTGAGTTTGGTTTGTTACCAACTGGCACCGTACCAGAGTTAAGTGGTGGTAAGGCGCAAGGCATGATGTACGGCGGAGCTGTAGAGGACTTAACTGGCGGCATGGCTAGAGGTTTAATGTACGGAGGTCCAGTTATGGGTTACGCTGAGGGCGGTGGCGTCGCTATGGAAGATTTCCAGAGAATGAATGGTGAAATAGACGGTCCCGGTACCGAAACCAGTGATGATATACCAGCTATGTTGAGCGATGGCGAGTTTGTAATGACAGGCCGAGCAGTACGCGGTGCTGGTGCTTTTGACATGCAAAACGACGGTGGAATTATTACTCTGACGCCAAATGGTGCCGAAGATAGAGATAGAGGCACTAATTTAATGTACGAGATGATGGGTTTGTTTGAAAGTCAAGGAGCTACTTAATGTTTGGTGCCTTTAAATACAGAACTAAAAATGAGCCTAGACAAAGGGCACAACTACCTTTTCGTCAAAGGATGCCCGCAGCTAGAGGTTTTATGCCGTTACCAGCGCCTATGACTCGTCAACCGCAGGGGTTTGGCGGTGGTTTGGGAGGCTTATTGAGATTTTTAAGACCACAAATATTTAGACAGCCACAAATATTTAGACAGCCACAAAGACCAGGTGGTTTGTTTGGCGGTTTAGGTAGTATTTTTATGCCTAGACGAACACCTGACTTCAATCCTAATGTTAGAAGAGGAGGTTTTTTGGGTGGTCTGGGTGGTTTGTTTGGCGGTAGGATGGGAGGCTTTGGCGGTTTATTTGGCAGAAGATTTGCCGAAGGTGGTGAAGTCGATGCTGTACCCATGCAACAAGGTGGTGATCCCTTTGCAGCTAACATAGTAAGAACTGAAACTGGCATGGATCCAATTACCAGACAATTACTGTTTGGCTTAGACGGTAAAGGTGGTTTTATTCCCGGCGCTTTCAGAGCGGCCGAAAAAACTTTTTTTGACGAAGAAGGTAAAGCTAGGGTCGTACCAGAAGAAGTAGCGGGTTTTTCTGCCGATCAACTCAGAGCGCAAGAATTAGCCAGACAAGCGGTTGGCACACAAGACCCATTTTTACAACAAGCACGAGCTGCTTATCAAACTGGCATTGCTGATTTAGACCGAGGCTTGACTGAACAAGCTGACCTTTTAAGAACCACAGCTGGTGCTTACGACCCCAGCATGACGCAAAGATTCATGGACCCTTACGAACAAGCGGTCGTTGATCAAACTTCACAAGATTTAATCGAACAATTTGCCAAAAGCGATATAGGTTCCAGAGCTCAAGATATTGCTCGTGGTGGCGCTAGTGCCTTTGGCAGTCGCGGTAAATTAGGCGCAGCCGAACGGACTAGAGCACTTGGGAGAGGCTTGGCGGAAGCGATTGGTGGTATTAGATCGCGCGGTTTTCAACAAGCACAAAGCACAGGACTAGGCGAATTTGCTAGACAACAAGCCGCACAAAGAGCGTTAGCTGGTGGGCTAGGTAGCATAGGTGCGGCGAGGCAAGCGGGTCAGTTTGGCCTAGCTTCGGCTTTGACTGGCTTAGGCACTCAAGCCGCAGGTGCTAGAGCTGGCGATATTGGTATGCTTTCAAACCTTGGTTTGAGCCAACAACAATTAGCACAACAACAATTAGATGCACAGCGTCGTAACTTATTGACGGCACAACAAGCACCACTAGCTCAGTTCTCAGCTTTACGACCATTTGTAGGCATGGCACCACAAGGCCAATTCCAAACGCAGACTACTTTTACCCCACCCCCTAGTCCATTACAAGCTGGTTTGGCTACTGGGTTAGGAGCTTTCGGCGCTTTGGGTAACTTTTTCAATCAAGGTCAACCGCAACAATATCCCGGTTTACCGTCACAATTCCAAGGATAATAAAAGTGGCAATTACTAGAGCACAGATACCAGAGCAGATAGATGTTTTTCAAGAAGGTGGTGAGGCTAGTGCTACAGATACAACGATGTCAGAGCTACAACAACAACTCAAATTTTTAGAAGAAAATAAAACTAGCTTGGTGCCAGATTTCACTTCGGCATATTCAAAATATGCAGAAATGTTAGCGCCATTCAACACCCCCCCGCCTCGTGCAAATATATTCGACTTAGCAACTGCACTTTCAAAGGGTTTGACAGCGCAGATGCAGAGTGGACAGCCTGCTTCGATAGGTGCTGGTGCAGCTTTAGGCTTCAATAGTTTTTCGGATTTTGCAAATTCAAAACAAACTGCTTATCAAGAACGCATGGATAAAATTAGACAACAAGCTGCAACATTGGCCATAGAGGATGTTCGTGAGGGTGAAAAACTTTACAACACAATGCTTACCGAACGTCTTTTGAAAGATGAGTCTAAACTAGGTAAGGTTATTTACTTTTCAAAAAAAAATGCTACTGGAGAAACGGTCACTGAAACAGCTTATGAAAAAGACAAACCAAGTATCGACGACCTTTTGAGTAAAGGGTTTGTCAGAGTAAAAGACACGGGCAATGTTTTTAATTTGGGCGAAAGAGGTACCGACAAGGTAGAAAATCAATTTATTCTTGACGCACACAATAATGTTAAAGGTGTTGAAGAAAAAGCTACTGCTTCTTTAGACAACGATCAAAATTTACAAAAATTTAGATTCTTACAAAATAAAATTCCAGAAGAGGGTTTTGGTAAGGGCGCTGCTCTTGTTGGAGATCTTAAAGAGTTTTTAGTAGATATACCAATTGTTGGACAGCATTTAGGTGATGCAAATGTAGTGGCTGCTAGACAAGCTTTAAAAAATACACAAATTGGTTTTGTGCTTGGCATAGTAGGACCTTATAAGGGTGCTATCTCTAATAAAGAGATGGCTATTTTCCAAGCCTCTGTTGCAGGACTAGCTAATGAAAAACAGGCAAATGAATTTATTTTAATTACTGGTGCAAGAGCAAATCAAATTATGAGAAATAGAGCTATAGCAGAAAGAGTTGAATTCAATAGGTTATATAAAAAATGGAAAGCTGGCGAAATTGATGGACCTGATGTTACTGCTGGCCTGAACAAGTTTAGACAAGAATGGGCAAAGCCAGACAATCCACTGTCTATGATATTCACAGATGAAGTATTGCAACAGTTGGGTAAAAAAAGGGAAGACTTGCCGACCAGTGATGAAGAGGCTAAAAGGGCTTATGAAAAAGATTTAATCGCAGAAGGTGTGCCAGAAGAAGAGGCAAAAAAGCTAACAAAAGAAATGTTTTTAGGCATAGATAATTTTACTACCTTTTATGAAGATTTCAAAAACGATTACAACAATCAGATAAGAGACGATGGCGCAATTAGGATTAAATGACGCAAGTTGAAAGAAAAGATTTTCGTGTAATTAGAAATGGCCAAGAATATGTCACACAGGCCTTCTCACAACAAGGTGCTGAACAAAAGATTGATGCATTTTTAACCCAACAAGAAGTGCAAGACCAAATTTCAGATGAACAAGCAAAAAGCGGTATAGGTGATGCTATCTTATCTGGTCTAACGAATGATGAGGCATACAAAACAAGATGGTTAGCAGAAAAAAGATTCCCAAACCTTTTGGAAACTGGTCAAGATCCCTTAGATTATTATTTTATCGATGCAGATGAAGATATTGCTTATGTCGATCCTAATGATGGAAAAATAAAAAAAGAATTTGCAGAGTCGGTTTTTGGACTAGATGTAGCCGATATTTTTGATAAATTTGGACCAACATTACAGTTCGCACTTGAGGTGGTTCCTGGCACTGCTGGTTTAGGTTTTGGTTTTATCAGAGGAGGCATACCCGGTGCAATAGCCACTGGTTCTAGTGCAACTGCCGCTGGAGGAACACTCTCTTATGCTGGTAGAGAAGCGACTTCAGCTTTGTTTGACGGACCACCTTTAAATGTAGAAAAAGCTACTAAAGATTTAGCTTTCAGCTCTGCTTTCGGCGGCATCCCTATTGGTGTTCCAGCTAAAAGTTTTGGTTCTTTTGCTGAAGGCATAATAACTAGGTTTCCTGGATCAGAAGGGCGCACTGCACTAAAAGACATTGTAGAAACAGGCGGAAAAACGGTAGATGAAAAAATACAGTACGCTAAAGAAAAATATAATGTTGATTTGACTAGAGCTGAAGCGCAAGGCATGGTTACAAACGCATCTCAAATACAACTTTACCTTCAAGCTCAACCAAGAGCAGATAAATTATGGCAATTTTATCACGACCGTTCAGTTCAAGTCGAAGAAGCTGCGTTGGATTTTTTTGATGAATTATATAAAGGTACTTATGTAAAAACTGGCGCTCGTAATAAATTAACTGGCAAAGAGAGTATTGATGCCTCTATGGACGTTGCAAAAGCAGCGAAGTCTTTTTTAGAAAAATCTTTAGCAAAAAGAAAGTCAAGGGCGTCTGCTGTTTATAAAGATGCCTTTGAGCTCGATACTAATATAAATGTCGATGATATTTTAGCGCAAGTAAGAGAGGTCATAGAAAATCCAAATGTTTCAGCTCCAAAAAAGAAAGCTTTTGTTGATATGGAAAAAGCTTTGGTCGATCAGACCACTGGCACAGCTAGAAACACCACAGAACTTTTACATGAGGGACTATCAGATAATTTCAACAGACTAATAGCAGGCTTAACCAAAGATGCAGATGCAGGGCTAAAAAGAGAAGTATCAATAATAAGATCAGAAATATCTAATAGGCTTAAATTAGCTAACCCTTTATATGCAAAAGCAACTGCAATTTATGACCCAACAAAAGGTCATTTACAAATGTTAGAAAGAAGCGTAGTAAAATCTTTAGCTGAAGCTGTAGAAAAAGGCGGTCCAGAAGCAGGTCGTTTAACCGCTAAATTATTTTCAGGCGCTATAAGTCCAAAAGAAATTAAAACAATAAAAAGAGTTCTTAAACAAGAAGACCCCCAAGCTTGGCAAAACATTAAAGGTACTTGGCTAATGACACAGTTTGACGAAGCTGTTGTTGGTACAGCAAATCCTCTTGGAGCACCTAATAAATTTTTATCTAAATTAGGTATAAGAAACCCTAAGCAAGCTTTTCCTGATAAATTAGCTCCAAGATTAAAAGACAGAGCCAGATCAAAAGAAAGTTTAGCTCGAGGCAAAAAGGCTAAGATTTACGAAGCTATGTTTGAACCAGAAGAATTAGAAAATTTTGTTGATTTAGCTGACATGATGCAATCCGTAAGCTTTATAGCAACGAGGTCACAATCTCCAACACAATCTTTGCAAGCTATGCAAAACCTTATACAACAGGAAGGCAAATCTGTTTTAACTAAAACAGGAGGTTTTTTATCTGCCTTGCTTACTGTTCCATCTCGTTTTATAGCTAGGGGTTTTGACGATATAGGAGAAAATATTTTGTTAAAACAGAAAGAGAGATACGAAGATGTTTTGATAGAGGCTTTAATAAACCCTAATAAGGCAAAAGAATTGAGGACTTTTTTTGATAAATTAAATCCAAAAATGTATTTTTATACACAATCTTTCGTGAGAGGCGGTACAGAAGCTTTAGAAAATATTTTTGTAGAGAATCAAGCAAGGATGAATGAAGTTTTAAGAGTTGAAAAAGAAGAGCCTAGTTTTGGACCCTTGCAAAGAGAAGAAACACCTGACGTTGATGTAGAAAACTTGCAATCGCAACTCAATACTTTTGAAATGCCTAATGTTGACCAAGATTTATTCCAAGCAGAAAAACCAGAATTAACAGCTATAGAAATGACCTCGCCAACCATCTTGCCAGATGAAAGGGATAGAGAAATTGCTATGCGTCGCCAAGCTGGGATAGCTGGCCTAGTCTGATACTTCGGTAGCCTTAATCATGGCTCCCACGACTTCATATTCGAGTTCTAAGCCCATAATACTACTGCCAGCTACATCGAGCTCCAGATTACGAGAAATAAGTCTTAGCAAAGCTGTTTGTTGGTGTAACGTCAAACGACTAAACAAGTCGATGACTTCTGGTGCTTCTAATACTGGTTTGTAAGTTTGTGGCACTTCTTTTTTGCCAAACAAAGTTTTTAACATTAGGCTTCAACAGCTCGTTCAATGTTAAGACGCTCATGTTCTTGTTCTATTAAGATTTTGAGCTGGTCAATCTTGGACCTTCTTTCAAGACCACAAATATCTTGTAGCATTGTGTAAGTTTTAAGATCCACTGCTAAACTTTTTCTAATTTTATTTTCTTGTAATAGTTCGTCCATAGCATACGATTTTACACACATTTGGAAACTTTTACAAATAAGAACAAAAAAATATATGTTAGACTACAACGCCATGTATAAATTGAAGAACTATCTGTTAAGTATGCAGTCGCATTGGATGATAAACCAAACGACTTACCAAGCAGTCCAGGACACTTTACCAATGATTACTAGGTTTAAAGCCAATCAAGGCCAAGTCGATATGGGCAAAACGCCGATACATAAGATAGTCAAAAAAATCTATCCAGAGATATACCGGGTGCCACTCTTTCGTCGGCAGTTCTGCAAACTCCTGGTTAAAGAAATAGAACAGATGCGCAAAGAAATAGGTTTTGTTGGTAACGACGAAGAGGATCAACTTAGGCAGATTCCTGAGATATTGTTGCAAGAGCAAGTACCAGAGCTCTACCGCAACATGTGGTTGATAGTGCAAACCATATTGAATCCAATGTTCAACGCTATCTGGCAGAGAGATTGTAAAGATCCAACCACCATACAAATAGCCAATTACAATCTAAAAGACAAACAACAAGGTGCTTGGCACCATGACGAGAGCGCTGACATCTCAGTGGTGGTCCCGCTCAATACTGGTGGTTATGAAGGTGGTGGCACAGCGTTTCATAACTATGGTGAAATCAAACCGTTACCGACTGGTCATGCGTTGATGTTTCCAAGCTTTACTAATTTGCACAAAGGTTTGCCAGTAGGAACTGGTGACAGATACTTACTCGTCTTTTGGTTATTCGACCGAAATCGCACGATAAAACTGTATGAATCTATTGAAAATTAGTACAAATCCCCTAACTCTATCTGTTGAGTACCTTCTAAACCGTAAGGTTTAAAATCTTGCTCTTGCTCACAAGCTAGGATAGTAGCCAAAGCTTGTTCGTTCTTAGAACGAGCATAAGCCAAAGCTTCCTTACTTAACTCATACACCGCATAAGGATAAGGGTGGGCTTTCTCTTGGGCTAAGAACTTAAAACCGTCAGCACGCAAATCTAAGCTTTTACAAGCATCAACATAGATTGAAGCTTGCATGTGGTATTTAAAATTGTTTACTGCTTGTTTAAAACCACGAGGCGAAGCGTCACGACAAGTTTTAAGGTCCCAAATGTATTGATTATCGTACCAGTCCATACGACATTTAAACGGTTGCCCAAACCATTCAAAGATTAAGGTACATTCGACCTTATCGGTTTCTTTCGGTATGTAGTCAGTAACGACACTGCGACGTTCCATGCAAGTGTCGTACAAATCTTGAGTGATTGCAGTGCGATTGCCAATACTAGCCGAGAAGTCTTCGTATTCGGCCTTGCCAGCTTTGGTACGACGGTCGATATTCGGTTGAATGACAAACTCCTCAGCAAACTTATGATGCTCTAAAAATACTGTGTGTTGCACTCGGCCTTCCAAAAGAGCTGGCGATGGTTCCAAATCCTTTTGATACTTCCAAGTGTAAGGACACTTGATGACGCTAGTTAGATCGTGTGAGCGGTAAGCTGGGATGGCAGCATACTCTTCGTAAGGTAGATTCTCATAGATTCCTGGACTGTAATTCATTTTTATATTCCTCTAGTTGGTCTGGGGTTAAATCAAAGCAATTCAAATTGCCTGCTATGGTTCGGCGTTCGCCGTCGCCAGTAAAAGGGTAAACACAATGTTGCATCCATGAAGGAAACATCAAAAGCTTACCAACTTCTGGCTTGATAAATTTAGATTGAGGTGGTCGCAAATTCTCAGGGTCTTTCAGTTGGTTCAAACCATAAGTAAAATTGATGTAGCCATCAATCGCACCAGAGCTGTCGTACAAAGAAAACTTTTGGTCACCTACCGGGACTTGGCCTATCTGCTCTGGCACTTTAGTCCAAGTCGTAAAAGAAATGCCCATGTTACTTTTGACTAAATGATCGTGAATGGGATTGTAGTCCCCAGCATAACTGTGTACCGACCAAAGCTTATCCATGTCGATGCGTTTGGGTTTGACCATCGACCCTGAGTGTTCGACAAAATGTTTGATGTAAGCCACGGCTAAATCCTCAGTAATTTTTTTGAAGCTGGCAAGTTCAGGTTTGGTAAAATCCATGATTAGTTGTTGGCCTTGATGGATTTGACCGACCAAATCTTTGGCTGCCGACTCACTGTCACTTGTTTGTAACAATTCATCTAAGTAGTTGTTGAGCTGCACTACCAATGGGTCAGAGAGCTGATGCTCAATCATATAAGCCGCAGAGAGTGTGTAGAGTTGGTATTCTAAATTCATCTTAGGGTGTGGGAAGCTCTGCTACATGTCTTGTGAGATCTACGGAGTAAGAACTCCCCACGGTGTGAAAAACCTAAAAGGGTATTTCGTCGTCTGCAAAAGTTGAGGTGTCTTCAACCTCAGCATCGGTTGCTAAATCAGCCAAACTTTCTTTGGGGGTTGGTTCTACACCGCCTTGTTCTTTGGCTGCAATTAATTCAAAACTTTTTTCAATGTCTTCTTGTTGCCAGATAGGTAACGAGTCAAAAATGTCACACATGGCTTTGCTTTGTTCCCCGGAGTTGCCATTGAACTCGTCGCAATAAATGTCCAAATCAAACGAAGTTGGTTCGTTGTGCGTTGGCACTTTTTTAACACCACCGTCGGGTTTAAAGATGCCGATAATCTTGGGGTTGCCATTTTCGGTGTGACCGACATCGACGTTAGCCGTGCAACCTAATAACTGACTGATGTCAAAACCAGCTTCTTCTTCTTCGGAAAAATTACGCCCACGCCATGATACTAAATCTTTACGCAAAGCTGCCGATTCAAACAAAGATGCTGTGTAGGTTTTGGAAACGCTAAACGGTCTCCCGTCACTCATCTTTTGCTCTGGCACTTCAAAACTGATGTGCACCCTTTTCTTTTTAGTCAAAGGACCGTCTTTGTATTGTTGTTCGGTAGTACCCATGTCAACGATACGAAAACAGACCGCCTCGTATTGACCTTTGGCTAAATGTTCAAAGTCGCCTTCGGTTTTTAATGTTAAGCTCATAAAGATCTCCTAATGTGTTTGCTAAATAAAATAAATTTATGTACTATTCTATACACTTTTATACAAAGAGCAAATACCAAGAAATGAGAGCAGTTGATGTCTTTAAAAATTACCCGACCCAATACTAAAAATTTTGACCAACCACTAACCACAGATTACTCCAATCAATTCGCTAATTTTTTAGCCGAACATGGTTTGGAACCAGATCCTAAAAAGGGCTTGGTCGCCGACGGCTCTATTGGTCGGGCTTACATCAACGTCGGTGGCCAACGCAAACTGGTGGGATGGTATCAGTTGTGGCTCGATCAAGCTTCGCCGTTTGGCCGCTTGGGTGACTATCGAGTTTCAGCTGACCAACCCACAGCGGTGTGGAAGCCAGAGAATCGTAAACGCCAGGTGATGACCAAAGCTGAGAAAGAGGAAATTGCCAAACTGCAAAAACAGGCCGAGGTCAAACAACAAAAGAAATACTCGAAAGCTGCCAAGAAAGCTCAAGCGCTATGGGAAAGTGCCTTGCCTTGTGAAAAACACCCTTACTTGGAAAAAAAACAAGTCTTGTCGTATGGACTCAAGATTGACGAACACGGCAACTTGGTCATACCGCTCTACGACAAGCAATTAACGATTGTGGGTTTGCAGTTCATTGACCCAGACGGCAACAAAAAGTTTCTTACTGGTTCCAAAAAAGCGTCGAGCTTTTTTATGCTAGGTAAAGAGATATTAAAAACCAGTAATATTATTAATTACGCCGAAGGCTATGCCACCGCAGCGAGCATCTACGCTGACCTCTCCCAGCCAGTTATTGTGGCGTTCGACGCTTACAATTTGCAACCTGTCGCCGAAGTCATGTTTGAATTTTTCGCTGACAAAAAGCATGTGTTCATTGCCGATAATGATGATAGTAAAACGGGTGAAAAAGAAGCCAGCAAAGCTTGTCAGTACATCAAAAAACAAAAAGGCTTAGCCGAAGTGCTGATGCCAGAGACCAAAGGCGATTACAACGACCACAAAAACGAACTAACCACTGACACAGCACTTAACGGCGAATTACTACCAGCCTTGAACAAACTTGATTTGCCAGACGAGATAGATTTTCAACGCAGTGCCAATGGTAGGTTTCTTAATACCAAAGACAACATCGCTGGAGTGTTACAAACCCATAGCATCGACGTGCGCTACAACGTCATCAAAAAACGCATGGAAATCGAAGTACCGAACATGAAGTTCATCGCTGACATGAAAGAAGAAGCGAGTTTGATTGAGATAGAAGATCGCTGCATCAACATGGGCATACCGCACGC
>Ga0114932_10002960_pt1 | contig 17198 bp, 18 predicted proteins | sample 2SBtaG_2_FD_87286 | JGI IMG/M metagenome (GOLD analysis project Ga0114932, IMG submission 87286) | Deep subsurface microbial communities from Kolumbo volcano to uncover new lineages of life (NeLLi) - 2SBTROV12_ACTIVE470 metaG | ecosystem: Environmental > Aquatic > Marine > Volcanic ... | reverse complement strand
TAGTGGACGGGGAGTTTCTACTACGATTGGCATCCCCTCATGTTGGATAACGGGCATGTCTGCGCCGTAGGTTTTACTTAGCGTGTGTGTGGTGATGACATCTTCAGGCTTTCCGCTGTCCACGATCTCCCCATTGAGGCAGACTAGCCAGGGTAAGTGTAGTGCAACTGCATTAATCTCGTGGGTTGTCATGATAATGGTCACGCCTTGGTCATTCAGATCTTGTAATAAGTGGATTACCTCGTGACGAGTCCTTATGTCTACACCGCTGGTCGGCTCGTCTAATAGAAGAATCCTCGGGTTGCTAATCAGGGCTCTTGCCAGGAAGACGCGTTGCTGTTGCCCCCCGGAGAGAGCTCTAATATGGTGGTTGGCCAGATTGGATATTCCTAATCGCTCCATGATTTCAAGGGCGCGTGACTTCTCGTCCGTTTTATACCACGGGAACAAAGGATTGTTCATGGTTCGTCCCATCATTACGACTTCCTGAACGGTCACTGGAAAATTCCAGTCGATGGTCTCTAGCTGAGGGACATAACCTAGTCTTGGACGCTTGCCATTCACCGTTTTTCCGTCGATTAGGACTTCACCACGGAATATTGGGACAGTTCCTAGGATTGTTTTGAGGAGAGTACTTTTACCAGATCCACTTGGCCCCAGGAGGCCTATAAAAGATCCCTCGTTGATAGTCAAACTGATATCGGATAAAACAACGTGTTCAGGGTACCCTGATGTTACGTTACGTAGCTCGACTATTGGATTTTGATTTTCTATATTTGCCATTGTTGTTAACTTGTTCTCTTCGCTCGGTTATTTAAACTACAAAACCCCTGGCTATAACCAGGGGTTTTGTCAAATCAGATTCTGATTTGAGAGGGCGGCCAATGTATAGCGCAGAGGCTGGGCCCACGTTCTAGGTTGGGTTCCTGGCTCGAGTGTACTCGCGAGAGAGTAAACTCTAACAGTGGCGCGACCGCGGCGGAATTACACCGCCTTCCCCAATATTTTCTGATAGTCCTAGTGCGATTTATATTGTTAATGTTTTACTAAATAACTCTAACTTTGCACTATAACCTTGTCAAGAATATCGATCGCTTTCGAGTAGCAATAGTTTATTCTGGGTAGATCGCTGTACTGGTATCCTCCAGTACTATGCTGGTGTCAAAACCTTCTAGGCTAGTTGAATCTCCACCTAGAGCAGGCACAATTATTCCTATATCATAATGAATGAGCCCATGGTAAGTGTGGTCTGTGTTCCCCTGTTTCCCTGGTAGATCGTCATCCCTTAACTTGTCTACGAACTGTGCCCCGCTTTCCTTTGCAATTTGTTCTAGGATTGGACTTGGGAATACTTCCGATCCGAATATTGCGGGGACCGAGTGTTCCCGGATTTGTTCTATTAACCTTGCTACCTCCCGAGCAGACGGCTCTGTAAAGTCCGAAGGTTGTATAGCTCCTAACGTCTCAAATCCGTATCTTGGAGCGAAAGTCGGGAAAGAATCATGGTAAGTTAAGAGTTTTCGGTTATCCTGAGGAATAGTTGCCACTGCGGATTTTATTCTGTTATCTAAGTCCTGTAACCGGATTTTAAAATTAGATAAGTTCTTCTGGTAATAAGAAGAGTTATCTGGGTCCAGACGAGATAACTCTTCAGCTAGGACTTCAGCATATTTTATGCCGTAGAAAGGATCTGTCCACATATGTGGGTTTGGATGGCCTCCTTCGGGGAATGACTCATCGTATACCCATTCGGATTCTGGGAGTACTGTATTACCTAACCTCAGAATAACAGCATCTGATCGCTTGTTTGATTCGGCGAGTTTCAAAGTTGGTACTTCTAGGTAAAGGCCGTTGGCCACTATCAAATCAGCTTTAGCAAGTAGTGAAACCGTTGAGGGAGACGGCTCGTATGTGTGGGAATTGGTTCCTTCGGGTATCAGGCCATTGAGGACTATTTTGCTTCCGCCAATGTTTTCTATAAGGCTTGTAATTGGTGATACAGTACCCACCACCTTCAGGCCAGAATTTGCCATGGTGTTTTTAGAAGTGCTGGGGTCAGAGGAACAGGCTATGGTTAATATTAAGACTAGTGCTACGAGAAATAATCTTTTCAAGGTAAATGCCTTCCTAATGTTTGGTTAATAGCTAGTTAGCTTAGTTTGGATTTGCAATCAGTACATATTCCAGCTACCGCAAAGTTATCGAGATCGGGTTCAAAATTGAAATCCTTGACTAAGCTTGCTCGGAAAGATTCAAGATAATGAGGACTTAAAGAGAACGTGTTCTCGCATTTTGTACAGAGCATGTGATGATGTTGGCCATCACGCGTACGTAACTCATAAGTGTGCCGATCTCCGACTCCTATTTCCGTAACGACACCCACATCCCTAAACAAGTGGATGGTCCGATATACGGTCGCTAAGTCGAGATAGGGATAAACGGATTTGGACGCCTTATATATTTCGTCTATTCCTATGTGATGTTGACTATCCGCTATAGTGGACAATACCAACAACCGTTGAGGGGTCAGTCGGTTGCCACTCTGGCGAAGTTTAGAGACTGCGTCATCATAATGAGTCATGCGGTTAATAGCACCTGCAAAGATTTGCAATAACTAAAATTAGCATGAAACTGATGCTTATGCAAGACCAGATTTTGTGACGCTTCTTTAGTGCTAATAGATATACTGCGTGCTAAAATATTGTTGATTATCTAAGTATGCGTGCAGTGGTGTGGTAAAAATGGCTTTGGATAAATCCCTTGAGGTTCGAAGAGTAGGCGAGGTGATCGAGTCGGATACTTACTCGGTGGTCGCCCAGTGTTACGAACTTTATATGGCACCTTCTATAGGCAGCGTTATTACTATCGGATCCCCTCCTGTGTACGCAATAGTAAAGCTGATAAAGACGGAACCTTTAGACCCGAGCCGTCCAATTTTGGCTAGGGGTGAGAATGCAGACAGTGAGTCGCAGGTCTATAGGGATAACCCACAAATTCCCAGGCTTCTCACTACTCGATTTGAGGGTTTGCTGATAGGGTATCAGGAAGGTGAGATTGACAGAGCTTATCTCCCTCCAGTCCCTCCAATAATCCATTCGTTTATTTATACATGTGATTTGGAATCAACGAAACGTATTACGTCTGAGTTGACCTTCCTGCGATCGATGGCCTCGCAGGTATCGGTGGTTTCGGACGAAGTGATAGCCGCTTTCGTGCGGAACGCTGCGCAATATCAGGAGTCCGCTAATGAATATTTGGTTTCTGCTGGAAGGGTCTTAGCTGAAGAGTTGTCTGGCGATTTTCCTAGACTGAATTCGATCCTTAGGAGGGTGAGCCTATGACTTTGAATGGGGATGGGATTAATCGACATGCAGAGGGTGCGGCTAATGAGATGTTAGGATTGGTCGTCGGAGGATCGCTGGGGCAAGGACTGGAAATCAAGCTAGGCGGTGGGAACACGTGGACTACTGTGGAGGATGTAAAGGTGGGTTCCTTTGTTACCATACGTGGTAAGAAGAGCCGGTTTTTCTGTGTTGTTACTGACGTTTCTCTCGGTGGTTCTGACGCCCGATTAAAGCATGCACCTGCGGGGATTCAAAATCCATTAATAGCAGAGATAGTGTCTGGAACCATCGCTTACGGCACGATCGCTGTGTTACCGACTCTCACTATGCCAAATATACTCGGAGATGAGGCGCAGGGTCCTGTGACTACGAAGACTATACCCTCTCATTTTTCGCCGGTTTACACAGCTACTGAAGAAGATGTAGCTATGGTGTTTGGTGAGGAAGATGATAGGCATTTCTGGATTGGAACTCCATTAGATATGGAAACAAAAGTCTGTTTGAATTTGGATGAATTAGTAAAGCGATCTATAGGGGTTTTCGGGAGAAGCGGTACGGGTAAAACTTTCTTGACTAGACTTTTACTAGTGGGAATTCTCCAGGGTGGGCAAGCTTCTTCACTCATATTTGATATGCACAGTGAATATGGATGGTCCGGAAGAGATGCAGACACTAACACGATGGTAAAAGGCTTAAAGCAATTATTTCCTTCTCAAGTGTCAACATTCACCCTTGATGAAGAGCACTCTCGGAGAAGAGGATCTTCCGCAGACGAGGTAGTGCGCATTGGTTATTCGGATATAGAACCAGAAGACATTGAACTCTTACGGGAAACCTTGGATTTGTCCGATGTAGCGGCTTCAGCTTGTTACAATTTACAGAGGGAATTTGGGCAGCAGAACTGGATGAAACAGTTTCTTGACCGACAGGGGCCCGATATAGTCGAGTTAGCTTCTCGGTTGAACGTGCAGCCGCAGGCTATGGCAGCATTGCATAACAGGTTGAGTACAAGGCTTGGTAGATTTGAGTTTCTGGGAGAGAAGTCACCTTTTGATGCTTCAGCAAAAGTAATAGAACATTTGGAGCGTGGTAAGCACGTGGTTCTGGAATTCGGGAAGTATGGGAATAATCTGACCGCGTATATTCTGATCAGTAACCTTTTGACTCGTAGAATTCATAACCGATACATAGAGATTAAAGATGCTGCAGATGGGGGGCAAGGAAGAGATCCGCGCCCTGTCGTGATAGTTATAGAAGAAGCCCATAAGTTTCTTAATCCAGGGGTAGCTTCACAAACAATATTCGGGATTATCGCTCGTGAAATGCGGAAATATAACGTCACTTTGATGGTTATTGATCAAAGGCCAAGTGCGATTGATTCTGAGGTTATGAGTCAGATTGGTACTAGATTGACTTGTTCTCTAGACAATGAGAGGGACATAGATTCGGTTTTATCGGGAGTGTCGGGAAGCAGGCATTTGAGAGGTGTGATCTCAAGGTTAGAAGCGAAGCAGCAATCACTAATATTCGGTGATGCTCTACCTATGCCAGTAGTAGTGCATACACGGTCATATGATGAAACTTTTTACAGCCAATTGGAATATGGTGCCGGTAGCCGCCGAAGTGTGGTGCCGGGGGAAACTTCAGCTGAGCGCATGGAAAGAGAGATTAACGAGTTATTTTAAGTTACTCTGACGCTTTTTCTCTAGGTTGTTTGTGAGAACATGGAAATAATCGAAACGATTCCACAGATGGTCGCTTGGACGAGACATGCTTCGAAAAGCCTTGGCTTAGTCCCAACTATGGGAGCACTACATCAAGGACATTTGTCGCTAGTCGAGCGAGCCAGAGTGGAGAACGCTAGTCTGGCTGTAACTATATTTGTAAATCCTACTCAGTTTGCGGAATCTGAGGACCTAACCTCCTATCCAAGGGATTTAGAATCTGATTTGGAAGCTCTGAAGAATGCACATGTTGATGCTGTATTTGTTCCAAAAGCAACTGAAATTTACCCTTCCGGTTATGATACCTGGGTGGACGTAGGATCTGTATCCAGTAAGTTGGAAGGAGAATGGCGTACAGATCACTTTAGAGGGGTAGCAACTGTCGTAACAAAGTTATTTAACATTATCCGACCGGATGCCGCTTATTTTGGACAGAAAGACGGGCAGCAGTCGGTTGTCTTGAAGCAGATCGCAAGAGACTTGAATTTAGGAGTAGATCTGGTCATTTGTCCAACTATTAGAGATGAGAACGGACTGGCGTTGAGTAGTAGGAATAGTTATCTTACTGCAGCGCAACAACGGGAGGCATCAGTAATCTTTAGATCGCTTGTCGCTGGAAGAGAGAAATGGGAAAGCGGTGAAAGACAAGCGGATGTAATTCGAGGATCAGTGGAACAAGTACTGCGGGGAGCCGATCTGATCACTGGCATAGATTATATAAGCCTTGCGGATTCTGAGACCTTGAATGAAGTAGATGTGATCTCCGGTGAAACGATGTTGTCAGTGGCCGTAAGGATAGCATCGGTACGGTTAATAGATAACGTGGTATTGGGATAATGTGCTTTAGTAAATAACTTTGTCGGTTGCTTGCTAATCCTGGGTGAGTTCCCTGACAGTCTCAGTAAATGCGGGTAATATAGTTTCCCAGTCACCCACTACGCCGTATTTCGCATCTTTAAAGATATTTGCCTCGGAATCTTTATTAATTGCTACAATGACTTTTGATCCTGAACACCCTGCCATGTGCTGGCTAGCCCCAGATATCGCGACGGTTATATAAATTTCCGGTGTGATAGTTTTTCCGGTAAGCCCCACTTGATAGCTGTAAGGGACCCATCCCGAGTCAACAGCTGCACGGGAAGCACCGACCCCTGCGCCAAGTATATCTGCGAGGCTTTGTAACTCACTGAATGGTTCAGGTCCACCTAACCCCCTGCCTCCAGCTATTACTATACGTGCATCTTCTAATTTTACGCCTTCGGATTCTTCTTTAACTACATTAGTTACCTTGGTTTTTGCTATTGAACTATCCAGCTCTACAGGGAAGGAAATTGTTTCACCTGAGCGACTGGCGTCACTATCTAAAGGTTCATAGGCTTTAGGTCGTATGGCTGCGATCTGAGGCGTCTGTTCACAGCTGACTACCGCGACTGCACTTCCACCATAGACTGGCCTGTTAGCTAATAGGGTTTGCTTAGATGCATCTAGTGATACTTCAAGACAGTCTTGTGCAAGGCCAACTCCTAACCTGAATGCTAGCCTCGGAGCTAATTCCCTGCCTTCTGCAGTGCGTCCCATGAGGATAATCCTTGGAGAAACTTCATCGACAAGCGCTTTTAACGCGGCTAGATGAAGGTCGACATGGTAAGAAGCCAATTGTGGATTGTTTACCAGGTATACGATATCGGCACCAGATTCGATAGCCTGCGAGCCCGCGATTTCTGTTGAAGAACTCAACAAGGCAATTGATACCGGTTCACTTAGGTCGCTAGCTATTTGTCTGCCGGCGGCTAAGAGTTCTTTTGAAGTTGATCCTAATTGACCTTCAATTAAATCACCGATTATCAGTATTCCTGTGGCTTCAGCCATGTTCCCCTCCGTGTTTCTTGGCACTGTTTCATTTGTATGGAGTGCCGTGGAAATTTCAAATAATTTAGATTAACTTTGCTTCCCTGAGTTTAAGAGCTAGAAGACGTGCTGAATCAGCATCGTTTTCGCCCTCGATTATTTCGCACATTTGGTCTCGTTCAGGGACAAACAGGTCGTGGAGTTTCAGCCTAGGCTCGAGGCTAGCAGCGTCAAGACCTAGGTCGCCGGCAGCCCATATGGTTGGCTTTTTCCGTGTTGCTGCCATGATCCCTCTCAGCGTGGGGTAACGTGGCTGGCCAAGCTCGTTGCTAACTGTAACTAATGCTGGTAAGTCTGCTTCTACTACCTCGTAGCCGTCCGGTATTATCTTCTCAACAATTACCGAACTAGAAGTGACCTCAACTTTACGTCCTAGGGAAATACAGGCTACTCCGAGGAGTTCTGCAACCCCGAGAGGCACTTGTGCGTTGTCCCAATCAGAAGCCTGACGCCCACATATTATGAGATCAAATCCGCCGAGTTTCTCTATAGCCGCGCTTAATAGACGTGCTGTAAAGAAGCTGTCGATAGTGTTTTTAAAGCCATCATCTTGGATAAGTACCAGTTCATCTGCCCCCATAGATAATGGTTTCTTCATGACATCCAGAGCAAATGATGGACCAGATGATATAACGGTAACTGTTGCTTCTTGGGAGTCTTTGATTTGTAAAGCCGCCTCAACGGCATTTTCGTCAAAGCCATTGACTACTGGTGGAATGGTAGTCGGTACTGTAACTTCTTTCACTGCAGGGTCAATCGAGAAGGCAGCGGTTGGCATATCTGGATCTATTACTTGTTTAGCTAGTACGCCAATTTTGATGGGCATGAATATTTACTCCGCGTTAGGTTTGGGACAAATAAAAATGTATCATGCAGTAAATTTAGTGTCAATCTGAGCGTGATCATGTTACATGTTTGATATAATTATAGATAGGATCTATCTGATACGAGCAGGAGCAGAGCTCTAGTGCTTACGAACTGATAATGTTGGTGATATGAATACATTGAAAACGTTTTTCTTATTAATAGTTTTGACCATGTTGTTGTTAATGGTAGGCGGTATCATGGGCGGTGAGGCTGGAATTGTGATTGCCTTGTTTTTCGCAATAGCAATGAATTTTGGTGCCTACTGGTTTAGTGACAGAATTGCTTTGGGTATGACTAAGGCTCATCCTGTCTCTGAAGAGGATGACGCAGACCTGTACAGGCTAGTTGCGGAGCAGGCATTTCTTGCCGGTCTTCCAATGCCTAAAGTGTATGAAATAGAGAGTAATTCGCCGAATGCATTTGCTACGGGACGCAATCCTAAGAACGCGACCGTGGCAGTGACGACGGGGATACGGCAGTTATTGAGCAGGGATGAATTAGGAGCTGTGATGGCTCATGAAATGGCGCATGTTGGTAACAGAGACACATTAATAATGACTATAGTTGCAACTATAGCCGGAGCGATATCAATGCTCGCTATGATGGCTCAGTTCTCTGCTATATTCGGTAGTTTCGGTGGTCACGGTCGAGAGCGAGGTGGTAGTAATATTGTTGGTTTACTGATCGTTGCTATTGTTATGCCGATAGTTGCTAGTATTGTCAGATTGGCAATATCTAGGTCCCGAGAATTTCAGGCAGACCGAACCGGGGCATTGACCTCAGGCCAGCCAGAAGCTTTAGCGAGTGCCTTGGAAAAACTGGAGAGAGGTGCGGTAAATTCTCCTATGAAAGTTGCCGAACCTGCATCCCACCTATTTATAGTTAATCCACTGCGGGGAAATACCATGTCTCGATTGTTCTCAACCCATCCTCCGACAGAGGAAAGAGCGAGGAGATTGAGGAATATGTCTAATCAAAACGACCCTCACTAGCACGGCCTACTAAAACATTGCTATTGGATTCACTGGACTGCCGGTAACGTTGTGAAGCCGCAGTGGTGCTAGTGACAACATGAATTCGTACTGGCCAGTTTTGTTACACATGATGGCTAGGTCTTCAAGATTAGCATTGTCTATTAACCAGAGTCCTAGAGTTACCAAACAGACTGTGTGTAGTGGAGCAGTAATTTTGTCGTAGTGGCTGGGACGTATGTCATTAGATGTATCGGTGCCGAGCATTGCGATACCCTTGTCTTTGAACCATGGAGTACACGCAACCTGACATGCGGTTGCTGGGTCTCCATTGATCTGTGCACCTTCTGTAAGACGCTTTTTGTAGTTTCCGGTTCTTACTAAAAGAATATCTCCTTCGCTAACATTTACACCTTGGAGGGCGGCCGCCTCTTCCAAGTCATCTGGCATAACTGGCCGATCAGGTTCTAACCATTCGACACCATGAGCCCTGGGTATGTCTAGGAGGACGCCCCTGGTAACAATGCCATTTTCCGCCAATTCTATTGAATGGGTTTGTGCGCCTTCCCGAGAAGTGATCAAGTTGGCGGATTGCCCGTTGTACAATTGTGCGTTCCATGAGTAATGTGATAGTGCATCGATGTGAGTTATGGTCTGGCCGTGAAAAACCATACCGATGAATTCTGCCGCACCCCTACGTATTAGCCTTCGTTCTTCGGTATCGGTATCCCTTCCTTCTCCAGAGTCAACCATAAACCGTTGCACTTGATATGTGATGTCAGGTGCCATCTCAGTTGTAATTGGGCGGGCGCAGCTAACGGTTAAACCTGACTTAATTAGACCAGCGGCTTGTCTGGTTTTATCGGGAGTGATGAGGTTCAGACATCCCTTCTGGTCATTTTTACCCCATCGTCCCCAATTGCTAAGGGAAGTCATCCAGTTTAATACTTCATTTTCTGTCGGTATGTTTGGATCCATATACACCTCGAGATTTTCAAAAATTAGAACGTTTGCTTACTAAAGGTAGGGGCTTTGGATTGGCATTATTGTAGTACCGCATTTTCTATTTGAGGGTATCCTTTTAGGAAGTCGGTAGCTCGTATTGCAGATTTACCTTCTAGTTGGATGACATTTACAGTTAGGATACCCTTTCCAGATGCCACTCCCATACCATTTTCGGGATTTGAAAGCCTCAGAACTGATCCGGGTACGTAGTCAGTCGTTACTGAGTTTTCATAACTAGTATCTAAGAATTTGATTACTTTACCATCCCAGTGGCTATACAGTCCTGGCCATGGTGTGAAAGCTCTCCGGTATCTATCTAACGTTGAAGGGGGTAATGTCCAATCGGCCAGGCCATCTTCTCTGCTTATCTTTTTCGTAATGGTTGCTTGATCGTCATTTTGCGCTGTTGCCCCAATATCATTGGCTACCCATGGTGTGATTGACTTAACTAAAAGGTCAGCTCCGCGCGCAAAAAGTCTCTCTGTCAGTGTCACGGCTGTGTCGCTGGAGCGTATCTCGAGGATTTCCTGGGTGATTACGGGACCTGTGTCCATTCCTGAGTCGAGTAGCATTAATGTGATGCCCGTCGATTCATCTCCTTCCTTAATACTAGATACGACTGGTGATGGACCACGGTATTTCGGTAGTAAGGATGGGTGTAGGTTCAGGCATCCGTATTTTGGTATGTCTAAGAGAGCTTGAGGAAGTATCAATCCATATGCGACAACTAAAATGATGTCTGGGGATAAGGCGTTAATTTGGGCTGTGGCATCATCTGTTCGGAGTGAAGCAGGTTGTAGTATTGGTAATTGTAGTTGTTGCGCTGCTTGTTTCACCGGGGATAACGCAAGTTTTCGGCCCCGGCCGCTATGTTTATCAGGAGGTGTTACTACCGCTACTACGTCGCCCGTATTATTTTCAACTAGATGTTTTAAAACGTCCGCAGAGTATTGAGGAGTGCCCATGAAGACAATACGCATTGTTCCTTCCGATAGTTGATAATTTTACCTTGGCAAGCCCAAGAGAATGATGGAAAACATGCCCAAATTTCTTGACTGATGGTCACGGGATTGATAAAATCAGTTTACCGCTTGGCGGTTAAATTGAGAAGGAGGTGATTGCGCATGGATGTTAGTTTAATACTCAGGGGCGATGGTAGGCATCAGTCTGGACACGACGGGGTGATCAACTCCTAATTAGACCAGAAACATAAGACCCGTCAGTCGGGCCCAGGCCAATGTCTATCATCGCCCCTAGTTCCAAGGATTTATAAGGGTGATGTCCCAGAAAAATATGGCTGGGCCCGATCCTTTTTATTGTAATTGACATGTTATCAAGGGCGCCGTACAATCGGTCGCTAGCTACAACAAAGCAAACACGGAGATTAAATGCTACGAATTCGGTTAAGAAGAGTTGGAAAAAAGGGTCATCCGTCCTATAGGATTGTGGTGGCAGAATCGTCTTCACCAAGAGACGGTCGGTATTTGGAATGGATTGGAAACTATGATCCCATGGTAGATCCACCAGCCGTAACGATTAAAGCGGACAGGGCAAAAGCGTGGCTAGATAATGGGGCGCAACCTTCCGACGCAGTTCGCCGAATTCTGGAGAAAGATGGCATTCTTGAGAATGCAGAGCAGGTATGAGAGAACTTGTTGAATACCTAGCCAAGTCATTAACCAGTAACCCCGACGCTGTGGTTGTTACTGAGGAAACCGTAGATGGTCGAGTGACTATACGTTTGGAAGTTGCTCCTGAGGACAAGGGCAAAATCATAGGACGACAGGGGCGAGTTGCACAGGCTATGAGGCTTCTGGTCAGGGCATCCGCAACCAAAAATGGCACCCATGCCATGCTTGAGATAGTATAGTTTCCCCAATCAAGAGTTGATTACGTGCGATCAACACCACCCCCATTAGACGATAGCAATGTTGTGATAGGCCAAATTCTCGGAGCTAGGGGCTACGCCGGATTCGTGCGGGCTCGTATACTCACGGCATTGACCAATAGGTTCGACGAAGGCAATTATGTTCAGATAGGGCAACGTAAATATTGGATATCTGAAGTCGAATACATTGCATCTAGCCATGTATTATTAAGGTTCTTAGGTATAAATACCGTTGAAGATGCTCAATCGTTACAGGGTGAATGGTTAACAATCCCTACTGATGATAACCAAGATTTGGGTCCGGATAATTATTTCCATTATCAGATGATAGGGTTGAGCGTTGAAACGGAAGACGGCGAAGTCCTTGGTTCCATAGAGAACATTATTGAAACTGGCAGTAACGATGTGTACGTTGTGACCGGAGAAAGCGGGGAGATACTTGTGCCGGCCATTGGACAAGTGATTAAAGATATCGATTTCAAAGCCAAGAGGATGCTAGTGACGCTAATGAAGGGTATGAGGTAGTTTTGACCCTCTCAGATTTGTAGTGCTAAAATCTAGAAGTATTATATCAAGTCTGTGACATCAGGCAGTTGTTATGATGTTGTTGTATATACCAAATTGGTACCTAACGAGGTGGTTGCATGTCAGGTCATTCTAAGTGGTCCACCATTAAGAGAGCTAAAGGAGCAACGGACGCAAAAAGAGGTGCTCTTTTTACGAAACTAGCGCGTGACATTGTGCTGGCCGTGAGAGATGGAGGAGGAGGAGACCCTGATATGAACTTCAGACTCCGTTTGGCTATAGACAAGGCAAAGTCAAACAATATGCCTCAGGATAATATTGTCCGTTCCATTAAGCGAGCAACTGGTGAAGGTGGCGAAGGCAAAGAAGAGTTTGAAGAAATAATTTATGAAGGATATGGCCCTGGAGGAGGGGCAATTCTTCTCCAAGCACTAACTACTAATAGGAATCGCACAGCATCCGATGTACGGTCCGCTTTTAATAAAATAGGCGGAAGCCTTGGTGAGGCGGGATGCGTATCATGGAATTTCGAGAAGAAAGGTGTTATTACGGTTGAGACCGGAGATTCTGATAAAGCGGATGAGGTGAGTCTCATGGCTATAGAGGCAGAGGCTGACGATGTAAAGTATGAAGATGGTGTGCTAGAGATATTTACCGCACCGGAGAATCTTCAGGGAATACAGGACGTTCTTGATGAGAACGCGGTAAATGTAAGTTCGTCTGACATATCATTGGTACCAAAAAGCACCATCGCACTTGATGCTAAGTCATCAGAGCAGACACTACGGCTGTTGGATAACTTAGAAGAATTGATGGATGTTCAGAAAGCTTATACGAATGCGGATTTCCCGCCCGAAGTTCTGGAGCAGTACCAGGCGGCTGGATGAGGGTGCTTGGGATAGACCCAGGTACCATTCGTATGGGATATGGTGTAGTAGACGACAATCCCAAAATCGTTGCCGATGATTATGGAGTTGTGGCCCTATCTAGAAGTCTTCCCTTAGAGAAACGACTTTACCAACTTCATACCCACATACTTAATATGATCCATACATTCAATCCCGATGTGATTGCCATAGAACAACCGTTTATTGGAAAAGGGGATCGGCAATTCGTGGCTCCAGCTCTAGCGTTAGGGCAAGCTCAGGCAGTGGTATTTATAGGGGCTGCTAGTCAAGATATTCCACTTTTCCGTTATTCTCCTGCTGAAATCAAGATGGCGGTTGCAGATTATGGGCGGGCTACCAAGTCTCAGATTCAACAGATAGTAGCTAGCGATTTTGGATTAGACAAAATACCTTCTACGGATGCAGCTGACGCTCTGGCTATCGGTTTGTGTCATATCAGAAACCAGATATTGAACGACTTAACTCGTATGGAAATCAGTCCTGGAGAAGAGAGGAAATAATGCTGGCTGGTGTGACAGGTATATTAGATAGCGTTGGCGATGATTGGGTCAGAATCAGGGTCTCTGGATTCGTAATCCACGTTTCAGTACCGGCTTCGGTAGTGCATGATATCGGCTTAGTCGGTGAAGTGGTTTCCCTACACACGTATCTTAGAATTCGAGAAGAGCAAGTGACTCTCTACGGATTTGTTTCTTCAGATGATCTTGATACATTTGTACTGTTGCAAGGTGTTTCAGGAATTGGACCAAGAAGTGCATTGGGCTTATTGTCGTCGTTGGGTTCTGGCGGTATCAAAATTGCAGTAGAGACAGAAGATGTTACTTCTCTTTGCGTGGCGCCTGGGATAGGAAAGAGAACTGCTGGTAGAATAATTTTGGATCTTAAGGGGAAACTGGACGTAGACTCTGTCACTGTGGCGTCTGATTCTGGGACTGTTGATCAGGAAGTTGTCGATTCCTTGATGGCTTTAGGGTATTCTCCCGCTGAAGCTCGGCGGCGAGTTGCTGACGCCAAGCTTTCAAGAGACATGTCCATTGAAGATAGTATTAGGACTGTGTTGCTTAATATTGGGGGAGGTTAGGTATCAAGTGCCGGATTTTGAACTAGTTTCGGATTTCCGTATGACAGGTGATCAACCAGAGGCCGTACATAAGCTTGTCCAAGGTTTGAATGATAGTCAGACACAGCAAACGCTGTTAGGCGTAACCGGTAGCGGTAAAACTTTTACCATGGCTAATATAGTCCAGGAAGTTCAGAGGCCTACACTGGTTCTAGCCCACAATAAAACTCTAGCAGCTCAACTTGCTACGGAGTTTAAAGAGTTCTTTCCTAAGAATGCAGTTGAATACTTCGTATCGTATTACGATTACTACCAACCAGAAGCATATGTGCCGCAATCTGATACTTACATTGAGAAGGACGCTAGTGTAAATGAGGAGTTGGATAAACTTCGATTGTCAGCTACAACTTCGCTATTGACGCGTCGTGATGTGCTGATTGTAGCGTCGGTTTCATGTATTTATGGACTCGGTGACCCAGCTGATTATTTTAATCTAGTTGCTGATGTAGAGGTAGGAGAGATTAGAAATCGTAGTCGACTTTTGCGACAACTCGTGGATATGCAGTATGAACGGAACGATTTCGATTTAGCGAGAGGGAAATTTAGGGTTAGGGGTGATACGGTCGAGATTGTACCAGCCTACGAAGAGGTGGCGGTCCAGATCCAGTTTTTCGGGGATGAGATTGAGAAAATTATAGAGATAGACCCTCTCACAGGGGAATTGCTGGCCGAACGTAAATCCACGTCTATATATCCGGCTAAACACTTTGTGACTACTCAAGAGCGGCTTCAACTAGCTATAGACGATATTAGACAAGAATTATCTGAGAGGCTTATTGATCTGAAAGAAGACGGTAAATTGCTGGAAGCGGCTCGATTGGAGAGTCGTACCAATTATGATTTGGAGATGTTGATTGAAGCGGGATTCTGTCATGGAGTTGAGAATTATGCTTGTCATTTAGCACGCCGGCATAATGCCCATAACGGTAAGACAGCGATAACTTGTGGGTCTACACCATGGACACTACTTGACTATTTCCCTGAAGATTTTTTGCTCTTCATAGATGAATCACATATGACCATCCCACAAATTCGGGGAATGAATAGAGGAGATGTTGCCCGAAAGAGTACACTGGTAGATTTTGGATTTAGATTGCCATCTGCAGTAGACAACCGTCCTCTTGATTTCAACGAATTTGAATCGCATATTAATCAAGTAGTATATGTGTCCGCCACGCCTGGCCCCTATGAACTTGAGCACAGCGCAGCGGTTGTTGAACAGGTGATAAGACCGACTGGGTTACTTGACCCAACTATAGAGGTAAAACCAACTGAGGGCCAGATAGATGATTTGCTTAGAGAAATACGCCTTAGAGTTGATAATAAGCAGAGATGCCTGATAACCACGTTAACAAAGCGGATGGCGGAGGAACTGGCTGATTATTTGTCTGAAATGGGTGTTCGGAACCACTATCTGCACTCTGATATTGATACACTGAATCGAGTTGAAATACTTCGGGATCTGAGATTAGGAATATACGATGTTATTGTTGGGATCAATCTTCTGAGAGAGGGGCTAGATTTGCCTGAAGTCAGTCTGGTTGCAATATTGGACGCTGATAAGGAAGGCTATCTTAGGTCTACTACCTCGTTGATACAAACCGTTGGGCGTGCTGCTAGGCATTCAGAGGGACATGTAATTATGTATGCTGATAGGGTGACTGATTCCATGAAAGTCGCTATATCAGAAACGAATAGGCGACGGAGTCTGCAAGATCAGTTTAACTCTGATAATGGAATAGAGCCTCAGAGTATCCAAAAAGCTGTTCACGACATAACGGAAGCAATTAAATTATCGTCTGATGATAAAGCACCGCACGTGCGAGTAAGAGAACAAATGTCTACTGATGATATGTTCAGGGTTGTAAAAGACTTGGAAGTCCAGATGAAGGAGGCAGCTCGGAACTTGGAATTCGAAAAGGCCGCGGCGGTTAGAGATGAGATGCTGGATCTGCGGCGTATATTGGCCTTGGAGAAGCAGACTCTATAACCAATTGCGTTTATCTGTGGTCTTTGTGAATCAACCTAGTCAGAGCTATTAAAACCTGTGCGTTCTCTTCCAGAGTAAACCCATCAACTTTATAAGTGCTCTGTCCAGTGGTCCCGTCTACTAAGCCGTTGTGGACTAAGGATTCTATTAGTTGTCGATCTATGATTACTGATGGTAAGAGATTCTCTCCGGTCTCATTCGAGAGAGCAGCCACAAGTCCGTATGCTCCCCAATTGGATACGCTAGCCAATATAAGCTCGTCAGTGTTAGTAATGCACGGTTTCGGTGGAAGTGTCTTAATCAATGGAATCATCTCTGCTAGGGACCCCATGCCGATTTCGTTGCCTCCGTCTCCAATTCCAATAGAAGGCACTGATGATTGGAACAGACAGTCAACTCGTGCAGTATGATTAGAAATGTCTAGGCCCCTCATGTTTAAATAAGCATTGTCAGCAGTGGGCCCACATCTTTCCACAGAAATAAGCAAATCAGGTCTCTCTTCGGAGATCAAATTCTCCGCGAATGTTTGACTGTTATCGTGGTTAGTAATTGGGAAATCTATTATTCTGGAGTCTTTGCCTGCGAAGTCAGATAATAATCGGGACAAATAGAGATCGGATACGTAAGTGACCGAAAATCCCAGGTGTTTTAGAGCGTTACCAATGGCTACTGCGCCCGGAGGCCCATCTGTTTCTGCTGCCTTGGCCGAAGCTATATAGAAGCCGGTGACTATAAGTGCATGGCCCCGATTAGCTAGAGCGAACCTGGCAGCGGTTTCGCAAAAATTCGGAGCCAGATGATGACTTATCTCAGAGACGCCGCGCTTGTCATTGGATAATATGACTGATTCGATGGAATGGCCGTTAATATTCATTGTGGTCTATGTTCGTAACAGGTGTTGGTTGCATTAGAATATGGAGAAATCATTGTCGGTTTTATCTGTAATTA
>Ga0114932_10002959_pt1 | contig 17198 bp, 30 predicted proteins | sample 2SBtaG_2_FD_87286 | JGI IMG/M metagenome (GOLD analysis project Ga0114932, IMG submission 87286) | Deep subsurface microbial communities from Kolumbo volcano to uncover new lineages of life (NeLLi) - 2SBTROV12_ACTIVE470 metaG | ecosystem: Environmental > Aquatic > Marine > Volcanic ... | reverse complement strand
TTTTGCAAATCGAAAATGAATATTACAGTTCGGTGCGTCCCAAACAAATAGCATTCTCTGGAGAAAAGCCTACCTTAGCTCTTCTTCGACGAGGAATCCGATATGTTGAACTTCGTTCGTTAGACATCGGACCCTTTAACCCTATAGGAATCGACGGCGACACTCTAAGATTTATCGAAGCATTTATGCTTTTCTGTGTTCTCATGGACAGCCCCCAATTCGATTTATCAGAAATTGGTGCAATAAAAAGTAACCTGCTCAATGTTGCTTACAATGGACGGCACCCTGACCTTTGTCTCCTAGATTCAGGAAATAAAGTTAAATTAAAAAATTGGGCTATGGAAATATGCCAATCAATGCGGGGCATTTGCGAAATACTGGACAGCAACAACAAGGAAACCCCCTATACTCGATCACTAAATGCCGCGATCGGTGCTATTTATGATTCCTCGTCGACCCCATCAGCCAGGATTTTAGAGGACATGAAACAAAATAAAGAAACCTTCGCTGATTTCGCTCTTCGTATTTCAAAACAACACGAAGGATATTTTAGAGCGCACAAACTAAATGAAAAAGATAGCCGCTATTTTAAACAAACCGCAACTGAGTCTCTAGAAAGGCAATTTAAAATAGAGTCGGGAGATAAAATGCCTTTTGCGGAATTTCTGAGCCGGTATTTTTCTCAATGATCAAACAAAACGTTTTAGACCTCCAAACTGAATTAGCAGGTAAAAACCCTCGTCAAATTCTAAAAAAAGCTTTTTCTCTTTTCAACAATATTGCCATCTCTTTCAGTGGCGCTGAAGATATAGTACTGATCGATATGGCCTGCCAAATAACAAACACTGTGCAGGTATTTACCTTAGATACCGGACGCTTGCATCCTGAAACTTATCAATTTATTGAAAAAGTCAGAACCCATTATAAGATTGACTTTGATGTCCTATCCCCTGATACCCACAACATCGAGGCACTAATCAAGCAAAAAGGTCTCTTCAGTTTTTATGAAGATGGCCACCAGGAATGTTGCCGAATCAGGAAAGTCGAACCGTTGCAACGAAAATTAGTAACATTAGATGCTTGGATCACCGGACAACGCAAAGACCAAAGCCTAGAAACACGGCAAAAACTACAAGGAATAGAAATAGATCAATCTATTCAAACCTCGAAATCTCCATTGATCAAATTTAACCCACTAGTAAATTGGTCCTCTCAACAGGTGTGGGATTACATTGAAGCTTACGACGTTCCCTTCAACGAATTACATCGTCGAGGATTCCGTAGTATCGGTTGTGAACCTTGTACTCGCCCGACACTACCTGGACAACATGAACGCGACGGTAGATGGTGGTGGGAAGATACTCACAAAAAGGAATGTGGCTTGCATTCTAAAATTAAATAAAAGCAAGGTACTATTAAATTATTAGAAACCCCCCAATTCATAACGCAGTGTCGAACCAACCAAACACCTATTCACATCAAATTGCTGATTCTTTGATGCCTTTAATATACTGGCAAGGGGATCTCTTTGAAAAGTTCGCTTATATCCCGTTTGTCCCTCAACCTAATTGCTTCCTGCACCATCTGTCGAGTGAGGTGTGGTGCGAATAATTCCATGAAATCGAACATGTAATTCCTTAAAAACATATCCCGCCTGAATCCAATATTTGTAGTACTACTTCCGAATAAATGACTGGCATCTAATGAAACCAAGTCCTGGTCTGAGTCGCAGTCATAAGCCATCTTTGCTACAATTCCGATTCCTAATCCTAAACGGACATAGGTTTTAATGACGTCAGCATCCACGGCGGTTAAAGCCACTTGTGGATGCAAATTACGTTGTGCAAATGCATCGTCTAAGCGTGAACGACCGGTAAAACCAAAAACGTAAGTAATAATGGGATATTTAACAACATCGCCCAAAGAGATATTTTGCTTTTTGGACAAAGGATGCCCCTTTTTTACCAATATACACCGGTTCCATCGATAACAGGGAAGCATGATTAAATTATCGAAAACCTCTAACGCTTCCGTTGCAATCGCTAGATCTGCAACGCCACGAGATGCCAAATCAGAAATTTGCATAGGAGTACCTTGATGCATATTCAAACCGACTTGAGGATATCGCTCCATAAATCGCCTTACTACTATTGGTAATGCATAACGCGCTTGGGTATGAGTCGTCGCAATAGATAAACTCCCTTGTTTTTCATCACGAAACTCTTGTGCAATATGTTTTATATTTTCGGCCTTTTCCAGAATTTCACCAGCCACTTTAATAATTGCGACCCCAACTGATGTCATTTCTGCCAAATGTTTACCGTTTCGTAAAAAGATAGGTACACCAAGCTCGTCTTCTAACAACCGTATTTGTTTACTAATACCTGGTTGAGACGTATACAAACTTTCTGCAGTAGCGGAAACATTTAAGTTATGACGGGAAACCTCCCATATATATCGAAGTTGTTGAAGTTTCATCCAACTTTTTATTCCATTTTATTATAAAATAAGAATTATATATTCTTTTTAATTATAAGGATTACACTGTACATTTCAATTCCATTTCTACCCCATGCAAGCCAATGGATTTGTTGTATATTCTGACAGGTGCTTTCGTAGGATTCATCATCGGCCTCACCGGTGTTGGAGGTGGATCCCTTATGACTCCTATACTCGTTCTCTGTTTTGGAATAGCTCCATCTATTGCAGTTGGGACCGATTTGCTTTACGCGGCAATTACAAAATGCGGAGGCGTTTTTTTCCACAATAGAAATGGAACAATTGAGTGGAAGATCGTAGGATTACTCGCATCCGGCAGTATCCCTACTTCAATTCTTACAATATTCGCCCTCAAATGGCTTACATTTCTGCATTTGGATTACGAAAAAATCATGACACTAACACTAAGTATCATGTTGATAATTACATCGGTGGTAGTGGTCATGAAAGACCGGCTACTTGCCTACATGCATAGCACTGGCGAACTCAACAAGACCCAACCTAAAAGGCGTCAACGTATACGAGCTTATCTGACCTTCATGTGTGGTATTTTATTAGGTTTCGTTGTAACCATTTCGTCAGTTGGTGCAGGAGCTATCGGCGCAGCAGTTCTTTTCTTATTATACCCAGCGAAACCGTCATCATCGATCGTTGGCACGGATATCGCCCATGCGGTACCGCTAACTGCTATTGCTGGTTTCGGTCATATCCAATTGGGCTTCGTAGATTTCCAGTTACTTTGCGGTCTCCTCATTGGTGGTCTTCCAGCTATATACTTGGGAAGCCATATCGGTAAAACGATGCCTGAATCCATACTACGGCCAGTCGTCGCCCTAGTATTGTTCGTTTTAGGTGTAAGATTCGCTTTTTAGGGTTGGTCTGAGTTTCAGCTAGACGTTAACCCTGAAGAATGGGCATACTTCAGGCATAGGATTACTCTTTGCTCGATAATTTTCTTGCCCTGAAGATCTAAAGAGGTTTATTAATACTGATTTTTTCTCATCGAGTCAATCGCTGGAATGCCGGTAAAAGACCCAAAACCAGTGAAAAGTAGTACGCAAAGAACAAATTTTTATACACTTAAATAAGTTCTTTATTCCTCCGTGTCCTCACTTTGTGGTCGATCCACCAATTCAACAAATGCCATTGCCGCTGCATCTCCAGGTCTAAACCCACATTTTAAAATTCTAGTGTAACCACCTGGCCTCTCACTATAGCGTGGTCCCAACTCATCAAACAATTTTGATACCACTAGCCTATCCCTCAATCTAGCAAAAGCCAAACGCCTTTTTGCTAGCGTGTCTTTTTTCGCAAGTGTAATCAACCGCTCAGCAAATCCTCGAAGTTCTTTAGCTTTTGGAAGCGTTGTTTTAATCAATTCATGACGAAACAAGGAAACCGCCATATTGCTAAAAAGAGCTTTTCGATGGCTACTATTTCGGTTTAGTTTCCTACCCGATTTTCTATGACGCATTTTGGTTACCTTTGTAAAATATCAGATTTTGTCTGGATTCCGTCGTTTAGACTCTCAGGCGGCCAATTTTCTAACCTCATTCCCAAGGACAGACCCCTTGACGCTAACACGTCTTTTATTTCCGTTAACGATTTTTTACCCAGATTCGGAGTTTTTAGCAATTCCACTTCTGTGCGTTGAATCAAATCTCCGATATAAAAAATATTTTCAGCCTTTAAACAGTTTGCAGACCTCACCGTAAGTTCGAGATCATCTACTGGGCGCAATAAGATCGGATCAAATTCAGCAGCTTCTTCTTCTTGAACCGTTTCTTCAATATCTTGAAGATCAACGAAGATTGAAAGATGTTCATGGAGAAGTCTTCCAGCATAACGTACGCATTCTTCAGGATCGACCGTCCCATCGCTATCCAATTCAATGATAAGTTTGTCTAAATCTGTCCTTTGGTCTACACGCGCGGGTTCGACAGTGTAAGTAACTCTACTAATCGGACTAAAGCTTGCATCTAATCTTAATACCCCAATTGGCTTTTCCTCCTCATCACTAGGATCAGCAATAGCGGGTCTGTAACCCCTACCTTTTTCGACTTTTATGGTCATATCGAGATGCCCCGACTCCCCAAGATTTGCGATTATCAAATCCGGGTTTTTTATATCGACATCGTGTGACGTAATGAAATCCCCCGCAGTAACAGGGCCAGGTCCGTGTTGATCTAATTTTAAAACAGAATCCTCGTTGCCATGCAACTTCACTGCTAAGGATTTCATGTTAAGCATGATATCCACAACGTCCTCTTGAACACCCTCTATCGCTGTATACTCGTGGAGAACGTTATTTATTTTGATTTCTGTCACAGCAAACCCTGGTATAGAGGACAACAAAACACGCCTCAGGGCATTGCCTAAAGTATGGCCAAATCCTCGTTCCAAGGGCTCTATAACAATCTTCGCGCTGGTCGGAGATGCAAATTTCAGAGTCGATACTCTGGATTTTAAAAGGCTTGAAAAAGCACTTTCCATTGAATTACCTCTAAAGAGCTGAAAACAAGTTATTTCGAATAAAGCTCAACGACGAGCTGTTCGTTAATGTCAGAAGACAGATCTGACCTCTCAGGAATCTCCCGAAAAACGCCTGCCATTTCTTTAATGTTGACTTCAACCCAATCAGGAAAACCATATTGCTCTGAAATAGCCAATGACTCCTGTATCCTTTGTTGCTTTTTGGATTTTTCACGTACTCGGATAGCATCCCCACTTGAAACACGATAGGACGGAATATTCGTGAGTTTTTCATTTACTATGATGGCTTTGTGGGTAATTAATTGTCGCGCTTCGGCTCTAGTACTTCCGAAACCCATTCTGTAAACTACGTTATCCAACCTACCTTCGAGCAATGAGAGAAGATTTTCACCAGTTGATCCTTTCTCCCTGGCTGCTTTTTTAAAGTAGTTCCTGAACTGTTTCTCTAAAACCCCGTACAAACGCCGAAGTTTTTGTTTTTCTCTCAGCTGTAATGCATAATCTGAAGAACGAGCCCGCTTTTGCCCATGCTGCCCAGGCGGTTGATCTAATTTACATTTCCCATCTAAAGTTTTTCCCCTACTTTTTAGAAATAAATCCGTACCTTCTCGGCGGCTTAATCTGCATGTAGGACCAAGATATCTTCCCATGTTATAAAATCCTCTTTGATTTAGACCCGGCGTTTTTTGGGTGGACGGCAGCCATTATGCGGTATCGGTGTAACGTCAGTAATATTATTTATTTTGAAACCTAGATTATTAAGCGAACGTACTGCTGATTCTCTTCCTGGTCCAGGCCCTTTAATGCGAACATCTAGATTGATCATTCCACATTCTTTTGCAGTGATCCCAGCTTTCTCTGCGGCTACTTGTGCAGCAAACGGCGTACTTTTCCTCGAACCTCTAAAACCAGAACCACCCGACGTTGCCCACGCTATAGCATTTCCTTTGCGATCTGTAATCGTAATAATGGTGTTGTTAAAAGAAGCATGAATATGGACGATTCCATCTGAGATATCTTTTTTTACACGTTTTCTAGAACGTACCGTTGTTACCATCTTGATTTACCTCGAATTGGCCAAATGCTCATCGTTTAATTGGGCGTCGAGGCCCTTTTCTTGTACGGGCATTAGTCCTAGTTCGTTGCCCTCTGACAGGTAAACCGCGCCTATGCCTAATACCTCGAGTGCACCCCAAATCCATCAATCTCTTGATATTTATTGAAATTTCACGCCTCAAGTCGCCTTCAACAGGCAATTTTGCAACTTCTGCACGTAACCGATCAACATCTTCTTCTGTAAGGTCTTTCACTTTTTTATTTGGGCTAATCTCAACAACACGGCACAATTCCCGAGCTGTAGGGCGACCAATGCCGTAAATCGACGTAAGTGAAATCTCTATGTGTTTGTTTTCAGGGATATTGATTCCCGCGATTCGCGCCATTCAACTTCTCTCCTGTTTTAAATTCTTATAATTCCTAACACGTGACAAATACCCAACATTTTTTTTAATCATCCTTGTCTTTGTTTATGTCTTCCATCCTTACACAGGACTCGGATGACGCCCCTTCGTTTAATTATCTTGCAATTACGACAAATTTTTTTAACCGATGCTCTTACTTTCATTTTCTTGCTCTAGATATAGGTTACCTAACCATGCCTGTATTTGCTGATTTAGTCTTAAGATTCGCCTTCTTCATCAAACCATCGTACTGCTGCGTCATCATGTGCGACTGTACTTGCGAAATAAAATCCATAACGACAACTACTATGATTAGGAGGGACGTACCTCCAAAATAGAATGGAACATTCCAATAAAGAATTAAAAATTCTGGTAGCAAGCAAACAACCGTAATATAGATAGCACCACATAGGGTCAATTTTGTAAGCACACTGTCAACGTAGTTAGCCGTTTGATGCCCTGGACGTATACCTGGTACAAAAGCGCCCGATTTTTTTAGATTGTCAGCAGTTTCTTTAGAATTAAACACCAAGGCTGTATAGAAGAAACAAAAGAAAACGATTGCAGTAGCATAGAACATAACGTAGATCGGCTGGCCCGGAGAAAGAGTTGATGCTACGTCCTGCAACCAAGCAAACCCGTCTGCATTCCCAAACCAACCAGCTATAGTAGCCGGGAATAAAATAATGCTCGAACCAAAGATAGGAGGTATGACTCCTGCCATATTCAGTTTCAAAGGCAAAAAACTGGTTTGCCCACCATACATTTTACGTCCTTGTTGCCTTTTAGCATAATTGATAACAATCCGTCTCTGTCCTCGTTCTACAAAAATAACGAACGCAGTGACAGCAATAGCAAGGAAAAATAACACCAGAATCGTAAAAGAACCTAATTCACCTGTCCGCGCTAACTCCAAAGTGCCGCCTATTGCCGAGGGTAGACCGGCTATTATGCCCGCAAATATTATCATGGATATACCATTCCCGATTCCACGCTCAGTAACTTGTTCACCTAACCACATTAAAAATAACGTACCCGAAACTAGGGTAACAGCAGTAATCAACACAAAATGAAATCCAGGGTTAATCACGACTGGTAAACCACCCGCTGTTTGAGTCTGTAAAGCAATCGCTACGCCGATAGCCTGGAATGACGCGAGAACGACAGTAGCATAGCGGGTGTATTGAGTAATAATACGTCGGCCAGATTCACCTTCTTTATGTAGTTGTTCAAGTTTTGGTACTGCATACCGCATCAATTGCATAATTATCGACGCTGAGATATATGGCATGATCCCCAGAGCAAATATACTTAATCGTTTGAGAGCCCCTCCAGAAAACATATTAAACATGTCAAAAATGGATCCACTTTGCTGCTCAAACATGAGTGCGAGTGCTTTAGGATCTATACCTGGCACAGGTATATGAGCACCTAGCCTAAACACAAAGAAAGCGCCCAAGAGAAATAGTAAACGCTGACGTAGTTCAGAAAATTTTCCTGGTTTACTACCTATTAATGGGTTCGGTGTACTCACTTACGCCTCGATCTTGCCGCCAAGTAATTCAATTTGCTTTCTTGCTCCTTTAGAAACATGTATTCCCGTCAGTTTTAGCGGTTTAGTCAGTTCCCCAGAAGCATAAACTTTTACAACTAAAATATTATTCCGGATCAAGTTGAAATTTTTTAAAACTTCCAAATCTATTTTCTCCGCTTCTACGCGACCCAACTCAGATAGACTTATTTCTGCAGTATAACGCTTCTTCCTAGACGCGAACCCAACTTTGGGCAGTCTTCTTTGCAAGGGCATCTGGCCTCCTTCAAAACCTATCTTATGAAACCCCCCGGAACGTGATTTTTGTCCCTTATGCCCTCGCCCACAGGTTTTGCCGAGCGTACTCCCGATTCCTCGGCCAACTCGTTTAGCCTTTTTTTTGCTCCCTGCTGTTGACCTTAAATTGTTCAAAAACATATTTATGATTCCTCGACCCGAAGCATATATTTTATTTTTTTAATCATTCCACGAATCGACGGAGTATCCTCAACATCGACTTTCTGGTGCATTTTTCTCAGACCCAACCCCTTAACACAGGCCTTGTGCGACTTTAGCCTGCCAATTGTACTACGCGTAAGTGTGATACCAATCATGTTTCCAGCCATATTCTCACCCCGTAATTTCTTCCACGGTTTTCCCGCGTTTCGCTGCAATGTAATTCGCGTCAGGCATATTCACGAGCCCTTCTATAGTTGCACGTACAACATTAATTGGATTATTCGTACCAATACATTTTGACAACACGTTATGAATCCCTACAACTTCGAATACTGCTCTCATCGCGCCACCAGCGATGATCCCTGTACCTTCGGAAGCAGGTTGCATATAAACCTTTGCCGCACCAACACGCGAAACAACTGCATACTGAAGCGTATCCCCTTTCAACGACACACGGCGTAAATTCTTTCTAGCTTTCTCCATCGATTTTTGTATCGCTATCGGTACTTCTCTCGCCTTGCTCAAACCATAACCAACTCTACCACCACCATCACCAACAACCGTTAGAGCTGTAAATCCAAATTGACGCCCCCCCTTAACAACTTTGGCGACTCGCCTCACATCGACCAATTTTTCTTGTAAACCGTCAGAATTACCAGGTGTTGAACCGTTAGCCATTTTTGTCCTCTAAAATATTAAGCCAGCTTCTCGCGCTGCATCAGCTAGCGCTTTAACGCGCCCATGATATTTAAATCCAGACCGATCAAAAGCAACATTTTTGATACCAGCGACGTTTGCCTTCTCAGCGATCCTCCTCCCTACAGCAGCAGCAGATTGAACATCGCCCGGATATTTTCCTTTAGACACTATTTTATCCTGCAAGGTCGACGCACTTTCCAGTACACGCGACCCATCTGGAGAAAGGATTTGAGCATATACGTGTTTTGGCGTCCTATACACAGTTAGACGCTCGATACCCAAGGATTTAATTCGAGCCCTACATTTTTTTGCCCTTCTTAGCCGCTTTATTTTTTGCATCTCAAACAAGTCCTATTTCTTTTTAGCTTCTTTTCTAGCAACAAACTCGTCTGTATACCGTATTCCTTTCCCTTTATACGGCTCTGGCGGGCGATAATTTCTAATATCCGCAGCCACCTGACACACCTTTTGTTTATCACATCCTTTTACAAAAATTTGTGTTTGACTTGGTGTTTCAATCGAAATTCCATCTGGTATTTTGTGTTCTACAGGGTGGGAAAACCCAAGAGTCAAGTTTAACACTGAACCCTTTACCTGAGCACGATACCCTACACCTACAAGTTCTAATTGTTTTTCGAAACCGATATTGACACCTGTCACCATATTATTAATTAGCGCTCTAGTAGTACCTGCAACCATTGCTTCGCTTTTTTTACCACTTCGTGGCTTAATACGCACAGTATTTCTATCAGTTTTAACTTCGATGTCCTTACGAACAAGATAGTTAAACTCGCCTTTCCCCCCTTTTATGGATACCTCATTGTCCGTAATACGGACCGTAACCGAGGAAGGTATGGTTATCGGACTATTTGCTACTCTAGACATTGGCGACCCTACTATCGATCATGAGACTAAACAAATCACTTCCCCACCTTGACCAATTTTTCTCGCAGCCCTATCGGTCATAATTCCTCTAGAAGTAGAGATAATTGAGATCCCCAAGCCACCAAGAACAGCAGGAAGTTCATCTTTAGATTTATAGACTCGCAACCCCGGCTTGCTTACTCTTTGGATCTGTTCAATCACTGGACGTCCATGATAGTATTTTAAATCTATTTCCAACTCAGCCTTTTTTCCAACCGGGTTAGTAGTAAAATTATTAATGAATCCTTCCTCTTTTAACACCTTACAAATTGCCACTTTTGGATTCGAGGACGGCATTGACACACTGACTTTTTCAGCACTCTGTCCATTTCGAATACGGGTTAGCAAATCTGCTATAGAATCTGTCAACATTTTTATCTCCTACAAGGTCGTGATGTCATGAAGTTTTTTACCAGCTGGCCTTAACAACACCAGGCACCTCTCCTCTCATGGCGTATTCCCGGAGCTTACTACGCCCCAGACCAAATTTCCTATAAAACCCATGTGGTCGTCCTGTTTCACTACACCGGTTTCTTAACCGGATGGGCGACGCATCTCTTGGAAGACATTGGAGCTTAATCTGCGCTTCAACTTTGGCTTCAACATTTGTATTGGGGTCTTTAATAATGTCTTTCAATTTCCCTCTTCTTTCAGCAAACTTAATTACGGTACGCTGGCGTTTTTTTTCCCTAGCTATAATTGATTTTTTTGCCATCGCCTTTTTAAGTCCCCTTAATCGGTAATTTAAACAACCTCAACAACGCACTTCCTTCTTCATTCGTTGATGCGCTTGTCGTAATAGTGATATCTATCCCTCTGAGCGCATCAATTTTATCGTAATCGATCTCTGGGAAGATTATTTGCTCTCTAACCCCCAAAGAATAATTTCCCCGACCATCGAACGACTTTGGACTAAGCCCTCGAAAATCCCTTATACGTGGGATAGCTATACTAATTAAACGATCGAGAAATTCATACATTCGTTTTCGACGTAGGGTGACCTTACACCCAATTTGCATTCCTTCTCTAATCTTGAAACCTGCTATTGATTTTCTTGCCTTAGTAATCACAGGTTTTTGTCCTGAGATACGTAACAAGTCATCATGCGCAGATTGGATAATTTTTTTGTCGACCACTGCCTCACTCAAACCCATGTTAAGAGTAATTTTTTTAACACGTGGGATCTGCATAACCGATTTATAATCAAATTTTTCAAAGAGTTCTGATTTGATATGCTCGTTATATAATTTTTCTAATCTTGCCATGCCACTTGTAGCCTCAATTAAACATCAACGATTTCTTGCGTCGATTTGAAAAAGCGCACTTTTTTCCCATCCTCTAAAACGCGAGCACCAATACGATCCGGTTTTCCAGTTTCTGGATTATAAATGCCCAGATTAGAAACGTGAATCGGCATTTCCTTTTCTACTATTCCTCCAGATACCCCTTGGTTAGGATTTGGTTTTTGGTTCTTCTTAACCATATTTATGCCTTCGACCAATACCTTTCCGTTAGATCCAATTTGCGATACTTTCCCTCTTTTGCCCCTATCTTTGCCCAAACGCACCACAACTTCATCACCCTGCCTTAATTTACCCATCATATATACCTAATTATTACAATACTTCGGGGGCCAGAGATATAATTTTCATAAAACGTGCTGACCTTAGTTCTCGAGTTACCGGTCCAAAAATCCGCGTGCCAATAGGTTGTAACTGATTATTCAATATCACTGCCGCGTTACCATCGAACCGAATCAAAGACCCATCAAGGCGTCTGACCCCCTTTCTAGTTCTTACAACAACAGCATTGTAAACCTCTCCTTTTTTTACACGGCCCCTAGGGATAGCTTCTTTTATGCTAACTTTAATAATGTCGCCTATTCTTGCATATCGACGATGGGAACCTCCAAGCACTTTAATGCACATAACGTTTCTTGCACCGCTATTGTCGGCCACATCTAGTCTTGACTGCATCTGGATCATATTTTTATCCTGCGCTGAGATTCCTAAACGTTATACTTCGGTAGATTCTATTATTCTATCGATCCGCCAACTCTTTCTCTTCGAGATAGGCCGGCACGGTTTGATGGCAACTAAATCTCCCTCTTTACACCTATTTTCCTCGTCATGAGCTAGCAATTTTGTTGATCGCTTGATGAATTTTCCATATACCGGATGTTGTACTACTCGATCTACCCTAACCGACGTGGTTTTATCCATCTTATTACTGACGACTGTCCCTGTTATGATACTCGCCTTCTCACTTACCCCACTCATGCTTTGGCTCTCTTTAGTTCATTTAAAATGGTCTTAACACGAGCAATTTCTCTACGAACGGATTTAACTTGGTCTGGCCTGGACAACTGGCCACTTCCTTTTTGCATACGTAAGTTGAATTGTTCCTTTCGCAGCTCCATTAGTCTTGCTTCAATCTGTGGTTTTTCTTTTTCTCTAATCTCTTTTGCATTCATCATAACATCGTACGAACTGCGAACTTGGTTCTAACTGGGAGTTTCGCGGACGCTAGTCTAAACGCCTCCTTCGCTAATTCTTCCGAAACGCCTTGAATCTCGTAGAGGACAAAACCAGGTTTGATCTGAGCCACCCAATATTCGACACTCCCTTTTCCCTTACCCATCCGTACTTCTAGTGGTTTTTTTGTGATTGGTTTATCCGGAAATACTCGAATCCATAGTTTACCCCCCCTTTTTACGTGACGGGTGATTGCTCTGCGTGCTGCTTCTATCTGCCTAGAAGTTATGCGTCCACGCCCGATAGATTTTAATCCATATTCGCCAAAACTTACTCGATTCCCCGTAGAGCTAAGACCTTTATTTCTTAGTTTTTGTTGTTTACGAAATTTCGTTCGTTTAGGTTGAAGCATCGCCAATTCCTAGATTATTTACTGTCATTGGTTAATTTTGTCGGCGTAGATTGATTTTCAAAAATCTCCCCTTTGAAAATCCATACCTTTACCCCTAGTACTCCATACGTCGTTTGGGCCTCCGCAAAACCAAAATCGATATCTGCCCTAAGGGTATGAAGGGGCACCCTACCCTCATGGTACCATTCGTTCCGGGCAATTTCCGCGCCGTTTAGCCGTCCGGCAACATTAATCTTAATTCCTTGAGCTCCCAATCGCATCGTGTTGCTTACCGCACGTTTCATCGCTCGGCGAAACATTATCCTTTTTTCAAGCTGTTGGGTAATTCCCTCAGCCACCAACTGTGCATCAAGTTCTGGCTTTCTGACCTCTTCAACGTTCATCTGAACACCGATCCCCATCATGTTTGATACGCTACGTCGAAGCCGATCTATATCTTCCCCTTTTTTGCCAATGACTATACCAGGCCTGGCAGTATAGACAGTTATCTGGGCATTATTTGCGGCACGATTGATTTGTATTTTGCTCACCGCAGCGTGAGATAGTTTCTTTTTTAGAAACGCCCGTACGTTTAAATCCTGCCGCAACATTTCCGGATATTCTTTTTTCCCCGCGTACCACCTAGAGGTCCAATCCCTAACATAACCTAAACGTATTCCTATTGGGTTTACTTTTTGCCCCATGCTTTACACCTACTATTCGTATTCAGACACTTTCAATGTGATATGACAGGTGCGTTTTAAAATGTGGTTTGCCCGCCCTTTCGCTCTAGCTCTAAACCTTTTCAGAGTTCGCCCTTCATCTATAAACACAGAGGAAACTTTAAGCTCATCTATATCTGCTCCCTCATTATGCTCTGCATTGGCAATCGCTGACTCGAGTACCTTTTTTATTATCGAGGCCGCTTTCTTAGTGCTATATTTCAAATTATTAAGCGCTTTTTCTACAGGTAGCCCTCGAATTTGATCGGCGACCAGCCGAGCTTTTTGCGCAGCCATCGGTGCACCTGTGAGTTTCGCTGAAATTTCCATGACTATTTATCTCGACTTTCTATCTGCAATGTGGCCTCGATAAGTCCTAGTAGGGGCAAATTCACCCAATTTATGACCAACCATATCTTCTGTTATTAATATAGGCACATGCTGGCGTCCGTTGTGGATAGCTATAGTAAGACCGAGCATATCTGGCGAAACCATAGACCTTCTCGACCATGTTTTGATCGGTCGCCTATCATTTTCCGAAACCGCCTTTTCAATCTTTTTTCTCAGATGCAAATCCACAAATGGGCCTTTTTTTATTGATCGCGGCACCTTTTATCTCCTCCCTAATTATTTCTGTTTGCGACGTCTAACTATCAATCTGTCAGTCGTTTTATTTGTGCGGGTTTTATATCCTTTTGTAGGTTGCCCCCACGGAGAGACAGGATGCCTTCCTCCAGAAGTTCGACCTTCACCACCTCCGTGCGGATGATCAACAGGGTTCATCGCAACACCCCTAACAGTTGGCCTTTTTCCTCTCCACCGTGAAGCTCCCGCCTTACCTAAAGAAATTAGATTATGTTCAGAGTTCCCTACTTCTCCAATAACTCCACGACAATCCGAGTGGATTTTGCGCACCTCTCCTGATCGCAGCCGAACAGTAGCATACGAACCCTCTTTAGCCAATAACTGCGCTGTAGCACCAGCGCTGCGTGCTATTTGGGCGCCTTTTCCAGGCTTAAGTTCAATGCAGTGTATCTCTGTTCCTACCGGTACGTTACGAATCGGCATACAGTTCCCTATTTTTACGGGTGCTGATTCAGCGGAAACAATCTCCTGCCCTATTTGAACTCCTTTGGGAGCAACTATGTATTTACGTTCACCATCCTGATACAAAATTAACGCTATGTTTGCTGTTCTATTTGGGTCATATTCAATCCTTTCCACAACCCCTACAATATCAGTCTTATCCCGTTTAAAATCAATGATGCGGTAACTTTTCTTATGCCCGCCGCCCCGATGCCTGTTTGTTATCCGTCCCTGATTATTACGCCCCCCACTCTTATTCTTTTTATCCGTTAAACGTTGAATTGGTCTTCCCTTAAAAAGCCCTCTCGTTTTTACCTTAACCACAAAGCGGGAGCCAGGCGAGGTTGGTTTTGATTTTGTAACAGGCATTCTCAGTTAACCTTCAATAAATTTTTATTATGTCCAAGTGGTCGTTAAGCAGTCGCGAAATCGATATCGAAACCTGGTTTTAACTTTACGTATGCTTTTTTCCAATCTGGTCGTTTGCCTAAGTATTTTCCAAACCTTTTAGATTTACCTGTAACGATCAAAACCTGTACCTTGTCAACTTTTACATCAAAAGCAAATTCCACAGCACCCTTAATTTCCAATTTAGTGGCATCTTTGGAAACTCGAAACACAAACTGGCGATCTGCATCCGCCCCACGGGAGCTTTTTTCAGATACTATTGGCGCCTTAATTATCGTAATTAGTTTTTCCGGTGTCATCCTAGGCGTTCCTCAACATCTCGTATGGCATCTCGGGTCAAAATAACTTTTTTTGACCCTATCAAATTCAGTGGATTTAGGCCACCTGAGGTACAAACATCAACGTTCGGAATATTTCTAGATGCTAGCGATAAATTCTGATCGCTGCTTTTAACAACAATAAGCGCCTCAGACGTATCGTTCTGCTTCAGTAGATCAGCAAGCAGCTTTGTTTTAGGATCTGCTGGTGACAAGGATTCACTCACAAACACACGCTCTTGACGCAATAATTCCGAAAAAATCGAACGCATCCCTGCACGATACATTTTCTTATTCAGTTTCTTATCGTAAACCCTTGTACTGCTAGCGAACGTTACTCCCCCGGATCGCCAAATTGGGCTGCTACTTGTTCCACTACGCGCTCGGCCAGTTCCCTTTTGCCGCCAAGGTTTACTACCACCACCCCGAACATTCGCGCGACTTTTATGACCCTTTGTACTCGATCGAGCTCTTGCAAGGTATGTAGTCAAAAGCTGATGCACTAACCCTTCATTATAATCTTGTCCAAATACCGCTTCTGACACATCGACCAATTGAGCCGAGTCGCCTTTAGTAAGCGGAGGAATAGTAAGCGACATATTTTATCCTTTCCTTATTTTTTTGTGGCTGGCAAGATAAAGACGTCCCCACCTTTAGGCCCGGGTACAGCACCTTTAATAAGAATGAGATTCCGATCACGATCGAGCTTAGCAATCCTAAGGTTTTGAGTAGTTGTCTTTACCGCCCCCATATGCCCTGTCATTTTCTTCCCTTTGAATACTCTCCCCGGGTATTGACATTGGCCAATTGAACCGGGCGCACGGTGAGACAACGAATTCCCATGGGTCATATCCTGGCGTTGAAAATTATTTCGCTTGACACTCCCTGCGAACCCCTTTCCGATAGTTTTACCTTTTACATCGACAAACTGTCCTTCCTCAAAAATATCCACCCCAATCTCCGATCCTATCTTAAATTTTTCCAGCGCACTATCAGTTCCCACTCGAAACTCGCATAAACCAGAACCTGCGACCACATTAGCTTTAGCGAAATGTCCCGCCATTGATTTTGAAACCTTGGAGGATTTTTTTTCTCCAGCAGTGACCTGTATCGCTCTGTATCCGTCACACTCGGGTCTCTTAACTTGCGTTACCCGACAATTCACTATTTTGATCACCGTAACAGGAATCGAAACACCTTCTTCTGTAAAAAGCCGCGTCATTCCGCGCTTCTGTCCAATCAAACCTACCGCCATCAACCTAACCCCCAACGCGCTCTAGCTCTATAACAGTCACAAACTAATTCAACTTAATCTGTACATCTACTCCAGCAGCCAAATCTAGCTTCATTAGAGCATCAACAGTTTTATCCGTAGGATCCACAATGTCCATCAGTCGTTTGTGCGTTCGAATCTCATATTGATCTCGTGCGTCTTTGTTAACGTGAGGAGAAATCAAAACGGTATATCTTTCTTTTTTTGTAGGCAACGGGATCGGACCGACTATTTGTGCCCCCGTCCTTTTTGCAGTATCTACTATCTCACTCGCTGATTGATCAATGAGCCTATGGTCGAAAGCTTTAAGTCTTATCCTTATTCTTTGTTTTGACATTTTTATTCGAATATTTTGGAGACTACACCAGCACCCACCGTACGACCACCTTCACGTACCGCAAACCGCAATCCATCTTCCATCGCAATCGGTGCTATTAACTTCACCTTCACTTGAATATTGTC
>Ga0114932_10002958_pt1 | contig 17200 bp, 20 predicted proteins | sample 2SBtaG_2_FD_87286 | JGI IMG/M metagenome (GOLD analysis project Ga0114932, IMG submission 87286) | Deep subsurface microbial communities from Kolumbo volcano to uncover new lineages of life (NeLLi) - 2SBTROV12_ACTIVE470 metaG | ecosystem: Environmental > Aquatic > Marine > Volcanic ... | reverse complement strand
TTTCAGTATTGCTTGAGAACATAGCACCTGCTGTATCAGAAATAAATTCTGCTAAGTCTGTACCATCAACTGTAATTGCATCTGCTTCGAGTGTGCCATCTATGTCAGCATTACCTGATACATCTAAAGTAGTTAAATCAAGTTCTCCTGCAATAGTAACATTTCCATCTGCTAGTGTTATTAGATCAGTATCTGATGTATGTCCTATTGTAGTACCATTAACTATTACATTATCAACTGTAAGAGTTGTAAGCGTTCCAAGACTTGTAATATTTGATTGTGCTGCTCCTGTTACTGTAGCTGCTGTACCGCTTGTATTACCTGTTACATTACCTGTTATATTACCTGTAAATGTTGCAGTAACTCCTGTAGTAGTCAACATTCCTGTACTAGGATTGTATGTCAAACCTGTATCACTTTCAGCGCCTTGCGAACCTGTAGCACCGTCTACGAATACTGGATAAACAGTTTCGTCTGTGCTGTTGTTTGCAGAGACTGTAATATTGTCTGCTGTTCCTGTAGTATCTTGGTTAAGTGTACCGATTACAAAGTCAAGTGTGTTATCTCCATCTTCATAAGTAACTGTAATATTAGTTTCAGTATTTGAACCAACCATTGCACCTACTGTATCGGCAATGTATTCATTTAATGCAGTTCCATCTACTGTATATGCATCTGCTTCAAGCGTACCATCTATATCGGCATTACCTGAAATATCAAGCGATCCTGCATCTAACTCTCCTGATATTGTTAAAAGACCACTAGAAGGATTATATGTTAATCCTGTATCACTTTCTGCTCCTTGACTTCCAGTAGCACCATCAACAAAGATAGGATATACTGTCTCATCTGTAGAATTATTAGCTGAAACTGTAATGTTATCAGCAGTACCTGTTGTATCTTGGTTAAGAGTGCCAACTGTAAAATCAAGAGTATTATCTCCGTCTTCGTAAGCTACAGTTATTCCTGACTCTGTGTTAGAGCTTACCATAGCTCCAACAGTATCAGCTATATATTCATTTAATGCTGTACCGTCTACTGTATATGCATCGGCTTCTAAAGTTCCATCAATATCAGCATCACCACTTATATCTAAGGTAGCAGCATCAAGTTCACCTGTAAGTGTAATGTTTCTAAAAGAACCTATGTCTTTATTTGAATCTACTACAACTGCTTTAGAAGCTGCAACAGTTCCTGCTGTAACTCCGTCAATTGTTTCTAGTTCTGCTTCGGATATGTCAGCACTTCCTATTACAAAGCTTGTACCTGTAATAGCTGTACCTGTAATAGCTGCTGCACTTGAACCACCAATGATTGCTCCGTCAACTGTACCACCATTTATATCGGCTGTATCTGCAACTAAACTATCTATGTTAGCTGTTCCGTCTAAATACAGATCTTTCCACTCAGAACCTGAAGCACCAATATCATATGTATTATCAGCACTTGGTAAAAGATTAGAAGCAACATCAGCACTGAAAGCTACTGTATCAGAAGCTGCATCACCAAATGTTAGGTTGCCTGAGATTGTAGCATTGCCTGTAACTGTTAAGTTTCCACCAACTGCTAGATTTCCTGAAACATCAGCAGCACCATTAATATCTATAGTAGTTGCATTAATTTCAATCTCTGTGTCTGATACTAAATCTAAGACACCATCAGCAGACTGATGAATATAAGTACCTGAGTCACCAAACTGAAGTTGATCAGTACTTGAAAGAAGTAATCCTGTGTCGGCTACGTGTGTAAGCGATACGTCTTGATCATCTCCAAAGTTTATAACTGCTCCATCAGCTAAAAATAAATCTGAAAATTCTAAGGAACTTGTTCCTAATGCAGCACCATCAGAAGCATCTGGCACAAATGCTGTGGTTGCTGTAATAGTAGTACCTTGCATTGTACTTGAGCTTGTTATAGCTCCAGTAGTTGTAATAGTATCTATATAAGCATTTTTAAAATATAAAGAAGAAGTACCTAAGTCTACATCGCTGTCTGTAACAGGAGTAAGAACTCCATCAGATAATCTTATTTGTTCTACTGCAGCACTAGAAACTTCTACAAAGAATCCCCAACGATTATTTGTGCTATCTACAACAATTTTATTAAGAAAATCTAAATCACCAATAGTATGTATATTACCACCATGTGCTGCTGTACCATCGTGTCTATGTCCAGTACTTGAAGCACTAGTAGAACTATATGCAAATGCGTTTACTAATTGATTGTATTCATTGTTAAACAATGCAGCAGTAATGGTGTCTCCATCACTAAAACTACTTTGTCTTGTATAACTTTGTGCCATCTTTTACTCTCTCCCTGAAGGTACGTAATCTATATATATTCCATTTACTGTATAAGGTGAATTTTGATTATCGCTAAATACTCTAAAATAATTACTTTTTCCACTGCCTTCTACAGTTTGTCTTGTTATTGGGTCTGTTGCTGCTCCAAACTTATAACCTCCTGATGTTCCAAAAGTTGCATTTGCAAACAACGAAGGTTTTGGTATTGATAATGAATAATCTGTAGGCTGTGGACTATCTAGATCATCAAAATTATATCTTATTCTTAAACTTGTATCAACTTCTCCTTCTGGAGTTATAGAAACTTTTACATATTTTAAAGTTTTTAAAGTTCCTAAATCTCCGTAATCAAGATCTGGTGTTTGATATTTAGCTATAATATTACTAGCTGCTCCACCAGAATCTAAAAAACTATCTCCTGTATCATGGTTAAATACTTTTCCGTTGTAATCACCATGATAATATTTTTCAACACCGCTTGAGTTAAAACCTGAAACAACTGCTGCACTTGCATCTATACCGACTGTTTCAGACCACTGAAAATTTGTAAATCCTTGATCAGTTGTTTTTAGAGTTCCTATTATTCCTCTTGCAGAACTTCCAGAAGAAGAATCTCCATAATATAAACGATACTGCGCTTTGTCTCGTATAACAATACTACTTACATTATAGCTTCCAATATTATCTGCAATGTTTTTCATTACAGGCTGGATAGGACGACTGACTGTACCAAGCTCTACGTCACCAATTCTTACTGTACCTGCTAGTGTTCTTATACCATCAGGTGCTAAAAATACTAAGTCACCACCAATCTCTTGAATGCTTCTTCCGTCTAAACAACCTATATTTTGTGTAATAGGTTCTACTGCTATTGTAGAGGAAGAATTTATATTTGTCAATTTATAAATACTGTTTTTACAAAATATAATTAGATCATCACGAAAAGATCTTAATCCAACTACTTGATCATCTAATACTATACTTCCTGAACCTGTTGTTGTAAAATCATCTATGTCATTTGTTCCACTATAAAATATAGTGTTTGGTGCTGTGGCTGCTCCTGCTACAACTAGGTGTCTATCGTGTACCGTACAAAACTTAGGATAGTGTGTTCCACTTACTGTTATTTCTTTTGCGTAATAAGTTCTATCACTTAACGCACCAGTTCCTGTCATTTTAAAGTAAAAAGGTTTTACACCTGATCCTTCATCAGTGATTATAACTTCTCCATAAGTTGTATCACCTTCGTAAGTTACAAAATGCGCAAGACTTTGTGAAGTTCTAGCTGAAGCACTACGACCTGTAAAAGTACTGTAGTTGTCTCCGCTACCAGAAACACTTGCTCTATTTATTTGCAACCAACTTGTTCCGTCTAAACTAAAATATATGTTAGTACTTGAACAAGCTATAACTCCATCAGCATAAACATGAAGACCTAATATATCGTCTTCACTACTTGGATTTGCTGCACTTCCTCCTCCAAAAGCCGAATAGCCATTTACTCGTCTATAGCCACCTGCTACATCAACTTCAAAGTTTTCTAATAATGTAGCTGCTCCCGGTCTGCGAAGCATCTCAAAAGAACTTGAGGCTTTATCAAGTCCTCCTTCACAAGCTAATGCAAAAGGTTGAGAAGCCATTATATCATATCCGTAGACATATACTTAGGAGTAGGATCTGCCAAGTTTGACCTCATTAATCTTAATCCTTTTTTATAATCATCTAAAGCAAAAGCAGCAAGTTGCGCATTCTCTTTAAACTGTGCCATATAATATCTAGCTCTTGCCATTAATACAGGAACATACATATCAGGAAATACTATTGCATCTCCGTGTGCATCTAATGCTGTAGGTAAATCCCAAGCAAAAAACCATACTCTATAAACTTTGTCAGGTATTGGGCTTAATCCAAACTTTCTAGAATCTGGACTTCTAATTACAAAACGAGGCTCTCCATAGTTTTGTGTGTCTGCATCGTCTTGGTTTTCTGATTCTCTATAATGGTCTTTCCATTCTTCAAGAGTCATAAATGATAAATTTCTACTTGTATATGGAGCAGACTCACCACTTACACTAATAGTTGTAAGATAAAAATCTTTCCAGTCTACTGCACCATAATCTGTTGTTATACTAGAACTAGCAGTTTTTAATTCATACCATCTAGTTCCTGCTGTTGTTTCTACATAAACATTTCCATACATAGGATCTGTAGCACCACTTTCTCCTGTAGCTAGAAAAGACCAGCGAGGTTCTGAACTTACAATATCATTATAAGCTCTATTTACACAGTCTTTTGCAAACTGTTGGATTCCTATTGCACTACTAAAATTTGAAGATGTTAAAACAACTTCATTAGATTCTCTAAGAATTTCATTAGTTAATTGTAAATATGTTGTTGCCATTTAATTTCCTCTAGCAAGGCTTTGCTTTTTTCATAGAACCACCACCATATGCTTTCGTTCTTTTTTTAGGAAAACCTGCTTTCATGTTTGCGTAAGCTTTCGGTGTTATTGTAGATTTATTTTTAGGTCTACTTGTTCCTGCTTTTTTTCTTTTGTTTATATTATCATACAAACTCATTGTTTATCCTTTTTGCCTGTTAAAGTTTTTTTGGGTTTTTCCAAAAATCCTATCAAAATTCTTATTGTATGTTTTTCTTTCTTGAGCAGTCATTCTATTGCCTGCACTTACTAATTTTCTATTGCCTTTCTTCTTATTCTTTAAGATGACAGGTCTTGCGTCTGTTCCTACTTGTGGCATATTTTTCCTTTTTTCTAAGTATGGGGAAGGACAATATAGAATTTCCTTCCCTCACACCGTTTTATTGCTTTAATTAACGATTAGTCAATTGCATAGAAAGCAGCTACTAAAGCTTCGCTACGAAGTACATCAGCGCCATAGACGTGAAGCCCTCTAACGATGTCACCAAAACTGTCAGGATCACGAAGAACCTCAGTGTTAGTAATAGCTTGTGCAGTAGCAGCAGCAGAAATATGTCCAGCTAATACTTTACCACTTGCTGTAGAAGCAGCAGCAATATTATTAGATTTGTACATATCAAAGCCACGAAGCTTTCCACTTGATACTAGTCCATTACGGATAGAACCTTGCCCTGCGTTGAAGTCGACTGACATTAATTTTGAACCAGACTGAGACAGTTGCTCATACCAAGAAGGAGGAGCTACAAACCATCTTCCTTCTTCAGGAACATTTTGCTCGTCCAACAATCTAGCCATAAATGCCATTACATCAAGAGGATCAGCTCCAGTACCATCAGAACCTGTTAGGTCGATAGAATTAGAACCGCCTTGATGTTGTCCCATTGTTTGAGTAGCAGCAGAAGCATCAGCACCTAACACATGGTCAGGTGAAGAAGTTGAGACACCACTAAACAATTCGGCAATAACACCTTCATCAAAAGCATCTTTAAGAGCGTAAGCTGCAGAAGAGGATGCTACCTCTTTCCAGTTTACGTGAGACATAGATTTCTCAATGTCATCTACTTTAAATTTGAAAGCGTTTGCTACATCAACAGTAAGGGTTTCTTCCATGTCAGTAAGTTTGGTCTGAGTAACGTCCGCACCTCTTTCATACTGATAAACAGTAATAGTAGGTTCTTTAACGATACGTACAGTATCTCCGTAAGCAGTAATCTCACCAGAATAATCGGTGTTTGTGATTGCTTCAGCTACCGAGGCTTTCCTAAAGAAGTTTAAAACCTTCTTGGAATAAACCTTAGGCATGAAGAAAGCATTCGTTTGACCTGTTACAGAGTTACCAAAGTTACCATTAGTATCAGTCGATTGCTCGAATAAAGCGTCCGATTGATTATAAGCCATTTTAAGTCACCTTTAAATGTTAATAGTTATACTTTAATTGCGCACCCTACCTTCTTCAAGAGCTTTATCAATCTCGGATTCGAGACGATCAAACTCATCCATAGGTAGTGCTGCAATCTCCTCTTGAGTCCAAATTCTAGGCTCTTTTGCTTCAACAGATGTCGTTTTAGTTGACACCATTTCTGAAGCTTGAGCTTGTCTGTTTGAACTCGGCTTTTGTTGTTTTACAGATGTAGAACTTCCAACTTCCATTTTATAAAGATCAATAGCTTTGCTCGCTAGAGATGCATTATTAGGATTATTATAAATCCAATCTTGTATCTCTTCAGGCTGAGTTTCTGCCCAAGTATGAAAAGCATCATTGTTTCGTAAGTCTGAATAGTCAGGATGTTTTTGCATCAAATCTTTTTCAGCTTCACGTCTCATAATGTCTTGTTCACGAGCTTCAATAAGGGCAACCTTATCGGTTAAACCTTTTATTTTATCTTCACTCTTTAAATGAGCAACGCTTTCGACAACTTCATAAACATCAGGATATTCACTTTTAAATCGTTCTAATTCTTCTAGTGATTTAGGAGCTTCGTAAACTGGTTGTGCTTGTTGCACTTTGTTTGCTAACTCTTGTTCTCTAGTTCTGAACTCATTAAGTTTTGTATCATAATGCTTTTTAAGGTCATCATATCTTTTTTTATAGTTAGGCTGAGAGTAAGGTTTATTTTGTACTGCTGTTTGTTCTTCAATTTGCTGGTCGCCTTCGTCCTTTTCAGGTCTAGGTGCAACAAATAAACTATCAGCAGATAATCCTTCTTTCGGCATAACATCTTCCGTATGCCACGATTTCTTTGCGTTATACGGATTAGGGGTTGGCTCTTCTACAGTTTCCTGTATATTTTCAACTTTTGCCATTTGTTTTCTCCTTATAGGGTTTGCGCTATCTTCAAAGTGGCTTATTACAAGAACGTCTTCTTGATAAGGGTTTGACTTGCAAAGTAGCTAAAGGTTATAGTTTGATAGAGGGTTACAATAAGTAAGTAGCTCTATCGGTTTAACCGTAAACAGTTCTATACTGAGTCCTAGGATTAGCAGCTAATTGTAATTTCCTCATTTCACGTTCTGTAACATCTACAGTTCGTTGCATAGGATCAATCATTGCCATATCTTCGTCATCATCTATATAACCGCCTTCGGCTTCTGCTCGTCTAACATCCGCATCCATTTCAGCTTGTTCCATCATACCTTGCAGGTTTTCTGGACCAAGTTCCTCTGTGGCTTTGGATGTTATAACGAATTCCCCATCCGATAACCTTGCAGGTATCGAATCGGAAACTTCGGATCCCGGACCTTCAACAGGTCCAGAACCAGAAAATTCTGAAGCAGTCTCTATTACTTGATCAAAGATTTCACTTAATCTTGGATCAGCAGCGAGTGCTTCTTCTAAATACATTGTGTCTTCGGGTTCTAATGTAGACTCTATAACATAGTCTACAAAGTCTTCTTCCATTTGTTCATCAGGAACCATACCTTCTTGTGCCATATCTTCGGCTTGTCCTTCTGCTAATCCCTGCTCATACTCTCCGTGAGTAGCTCCCGGCATTACTGTACCATCAGGCATTGTATGTGTTGGTCCTTCCATCATTTCTTCCATTACCATTTCACCTTCTGCATATTCAACTCTTCCACCTTCTGCATAATCATAATCATCTCTTTTCTTTAGTACTTCTGATGAAATTTGAATTTGATCTTTACCTTTTGCTTTTCTATTTGCTATTCGTTTTGATAGTCTTTTTCTTTTCATAGCCTGTCTTGATTCTTGTCCTAACGAACCACCTGCACCTTTACCACGACCTGCACCACCCGGATGCGCACCTACACCACTAGCCATTCGTTGCACAGCCATTGCACCTGTAGTTCCTGCTGACATCCTATCTACTGCTCTAGGAGCAGCAACTTGATAGTCTGGAAGTTGTGCGGGTTTTTCTTTTGGAGGTTTATTAATATTAGTTGCAATTCCTTGTGATGCTGCTAAGACTGCAGGATTTCCTAATTGATTTACTACTGCGCTAATACCACTTCCTACTGCAGAACCTATAGCCTCTACTGAAGGCATATAGACACCACCCGCAGGTGTCATTTGAAAATCACTTCCTTTATTATATTGTCTTCTTTTAAACATTTTCTCCCTCTTTAATACTTATTTCCACATCATCCTTTAGCTGCTCTAAGCGTGCCAGCAAACTCATCTTCCCCTGGCTGCGGAATATTTCCTGTTCCGATGTTGCCACCACCAGTACCTGTAACTCCGAGTTCTTGAGATTGGTTAGGTGCTGGAGGAGTGCCTCCCATAGCAGCTTGTTGTTGGTTAGCGGTCGGATCTTCTGCGCCAGTTTCTTGTTGAGCATTTTGCATTCCTATTATTTGTGCAGCGATAGCAGCCTCTTCAGGATCGTTGAGTATTTCATCAGGATCTAAGTCTAGAGTATATGCTAGTTCGCTAATTAGTTTTGATACTTTAATGAATGGTGCAATCGTAGGATTTTGTGCAGTCTGTAAGAACATAGTTAGTCTTTGGCTTCTTACTTCTTTCTGCATTAAACTACTTGTACCCATTGCGTTAATTTCTAAATCTCCAACAGTATCTAAGTCTTCTTCTACAAACTGCATGTTCCAATGGAAGTATGCTTCACCTAAAGGTTTTAAAAGAAAATCATCAATATTCTTAACAACTGTTTTAATATTTAAACTTGAAGCACCAAGAAGCATTGACATGCCTGATGCTGTTCTTGTCATACTTTGCACACCTGTTTGTCCATGTGAGTAACTAGGTATTCCTGTTTGTTCGTCTGCAAGCTGTCTAAACTTGTCAAACATCATCATGTTTTCTGGTGCAGTGTTTGGAAACTTCAAACCGTGTATAGCTTGTCCGGGCATTCCAGCTTGTCTTCTAAATATTTTACCCGGATATATTTCCATAGATTGTCCACCAACCAATGCAGAATCGTCTACATCAAAGACTAATGAACCTGCAAGTGCTAAGTTATCAACAGCCATACGTGCATGTCCATTCATAATCTGTTGTGAGTCTGCCATGTTTTCAGGTACTCCAATACCAAAGAAACTATATGGATTTCTTTCGTAAGGGAATGCGTGATATGGAATTTGTGGTGGAGTAAATGGATTAATAACTGCTCTTAATAACATGCTACCACAAGTCCATGCATTAATTTGTACTTCATCTAAATCGTCTATTGAGTCTGGAAGATCAATACCTACTTCTCGTGCGTAGTCTGCATCCATTGTTCCCCAATATTCTAATATTTCATAGCGATCTGTACTATAGTCTTGAGTATTATTATCTTCATTAAGTTGGTTTTCAAAATACTTTTCTTCGTAATTAGGTCCTTCACTTAATGTATTTCTAATTGCATCTTTGTCAAAGTATGGAAGATTTCTTAATCCTCTTAATTGACTTCTGTTAAACTTATGTCTGTGTATAATAAAATCACATTCTTCAATTGATGTAGCGTTTGGATCAGGATAAAAATCCCAACAGCTTACAAACTCTACACGAGGAACTCTTACTTGTACAGGCTCATACTTTCTTTCACCACCTTCTTTATTCCAACGATGTAATGTTTTATTAAAACTAAATGGTCCTTTAATAATACCTGTACCAAGCATTGCTGATTCAAATAAGGCATTTCTTAATTCAGATACACCATTAGATTCTTCGAGTTGGTCATGAATTAGTTTTTCCATGTTACGTGCAGCTTTTTGTGCTGGACTTATTTCAGGAACTTGTGGGATTGCAGATAGACCTGCTTCAAGAATTACTCTACCTTCTTGGTCTGTATAGTTATCTTTTAAAGAACCTAAGAAATTTTCACCTTCTTTAAAAGTAGCTCCGGGCAGTAAAACATTTCCATCGCCTTCGTAACCGACATCGAAAGGGTTACTCTGTGATTCAGCGTCTTGTTCTACCTCTACATCTCCTAGACCTTGTGGGGATTCGATGCTCATAGGAGAAGTATTCATGGTTACACGAGCATTTCCTGCAATGCCTTCTGGCATTTTGGTTTCTTTAACCGACAGCGGAAATTGCCCAGAGCCGAATAAGACATCTACTAATTGACCATAAGCAGCTATTGTCTTAGTCTTTGTAACTTTTATAAAAACTCTAGATTTTTCACTTTCTCTAAATCTAACACGCTTACCGTATAAACCTCTAAAGTTCTGATAAGAGTTTAACCATCTTGATTCATCTGTTCTTCTTGCAGTTTCACATGCGCTAAATCTAGACTTAATTAAACCTACAAGATTTCTAGATTGCTCATATTCAAGCTTTAATGTTTTTCCGTGTTCATTTTCTACTTCTTCATAAATGCTGTCTGCATTTAAAAAAGTATTAAAATTATTTTCTTTTTCTGCCATTTATTTAATATCCAAATTCTGAATCTGAAGGATCATATACTTGTCGTTTAATTCGTAACATTGTATCAAACGGATCATCTAACCTTGGTCTACTCATAATTAAATAACGCAACGCATCATATGCATGATCCGGTGCATTTGTATCAACATCTTCAGGATTCTTTTTAGAAAGAGGAATCCCTTGTAGTTCTTTTATTACATTAACACATGTATTAAAAAATTGCAAACGAGGTCGACCTGTTTGATTTCTACGTTTTAAATGCTCGTGCAATTGCACTTTGCCTGCTACTCTGTTTTTATCTGCTCTTCGTAATTTGTGTCCTGCCTTTAAAAGCATTTCACCTATTGTAGGACCTGTATATCCTGTCCTTGCCCAAGCAGCAGTGTCTAACACTCCCATTACTGATTTGACTTCTCCCATTTCCATTTCGGTAATGAGTTCGCCGAGAGCTTCCCCTGTAAGACCCTTTTTGTAAAGTTCTCTATATATAATGATGGTCTTATCTTCGGGATCAATAGCTGCCCAAAGGCAACAACTCTCAGCCGCGTAGCCGTAATCAATTCCTTTTACTCTCTCCCAATGGATCGGAATCTCAAAAGGAGGAATAACATGATGGTCTGTATTAAACTCAACAAACGCTGCGCCTTCGTTTACTTCCCAATTACCTTCTAGAAGTTGCCTTCTTTGAATAGCAGGAAGTGACATAAGCATTCGCTCGTATTCACCATCCTCTGCTAGATAAGGATTATCTATCAATCTAGCAGGAATAAATTTCCTTGTTAATCCGTCTGAACCTTTAAAGCTAGCATTTGATTCAGAAGGTTCTATATATCTTTTCTTTACCCAATGCGCACCAACACCACCGGGGTTTGCTGTGCAACGTAGATATGTTTTAATATCTGGGTTTGTGGTTCTAAGTCTTGAAGCTAAATAATTCCAACCAAACTCTGTGGGTAAATGTGTAATCTCATCAAAACCAATCCAGCTATATGCTTGTCCTTGGTAACGATAAACATCTGCATCTTTTTCTAAAAACCCAAACTCTATCTTTGCACCACTAGGAAAGTACCATACTTTTTCTACTTCTTTAAACCTAGCACCTTTAAAAGCTAAAGGATAAATCTCTCGTGACTTATCAATTAGCTCACGTAACTCTGGCATTGTTCGTCTTAATATTAAAGCTCTATGCTCTTTTACGTGACAATAACGTAGCGGATCTATTAACATTGCAAAGCTTTTTCCGCCACCTGCTGCTCCACCATAAAGAACATCTTTTTCGCCAGCAGCCAAAAACTGCGTTTGTGGTCCATCATTAGGCATAAAGGAAACAGCATCACCTGTTTCATCTATATGCTTCTGAACAGCGTTAGGAAGTTTTTTTACTTCATCGGTAGTAACAACCTTATTATCATCTAGTCCACTTACTTTCTTTAAAGTTTTTTCTTGAGTCTTTAAGTATTGTTTTTTATTACTAAGTTGAGACTCTAACTTTTTAATTGTTTTTTTCTTAGACTTTAAAGATTGTCTAGCTGCAATCTTAGCTTTTGTCTTAGAATGAAAGTTGTAATTACTTTTACTTCCTTTTGGTCTTCCTGCTTTTTTCTTAGGAGTACCATCTTTCTTAAGTATAAAGTCGCCTTTAGAATCTGTCAAGTAAAGATTTGGATTTATTTCCCAGTCTTTCTTCATATTTTTTATCTACTACTTTTTTTAATCCCATTCTTGATAGCGATCTAGCAGTCTTTGTTTGTAGTATTTCTACACCTGCTGCAAGACTAATGGATTTATTGTGTACCATTTCTGTTACTTTGTCAAGTTCTTCTAACTCAGAAGTAATGGGTCGTAAGTACCCTTGAACTTCTTCATCAAGTTCATATCCAAAAGGAATAGTCGAACTCTTTCTTCTAATGTAGCCTTCAGGAATTCTTATCATTTTTCTTTTCCTTTTTCTTTTTAGGTTTATTGATTACAACTCCGGGAGAAATCTCTAAAGGTTTATCAGGGTTTTGTTCGATTTCTTTTCCCCATTCTTTTTGTCGCCAAATTTTTGTCATACTATTTTTTCTTTTTTCTTATTGCTGTTTTGTACGCTTCGTTTTTTTTAGTCTTAGGATCATCTTTAACAAAGTGTCCTTTTTTATTTCTAGCACGTACTTTAACTTCTTCGTATCCAAGAAACTTAGTCTTAAACCAATCGGTCAAGCCTATATTCCAAAAGTTCATTGTTCTGTCAAAATTATCTTTCATATCTATTTACCTTTATTATATTACAAAATCTTCGCCTTCGTGCCAAGAGCAACCTGTTAGTCCTCCGGCTTGTAAAGCTTTTAATGTTCTTACTATTTCTTCTACGTTACGACCAGTATCCAAAGCATTTACTGATACGTGTTGTATAATTCGATCAGGATCAACAATGAAGGTTGCTCGTAAACAAACACCTTCTTCAAAAGAAATAATACCTAAATCATCAGACAAAGACAAACCACAATCGGCTGCCAATGGATGTTTTATATTACTAATAAGCGAATTGTTTTCTTTCCAATTAAGCTTACAGAACTCATTATCGCCACTTACACCCATAACAAATACATTTTCGTCAACTAATAAATCCATTTCTGCAATCTCAGTTGGACATATAAATGTAAAGTCTTTTGGATAAAAGTATATAACTGCCCAACCTTTTAAATCGTCAGACGTACATTTAACCATTTCATTGTTTTCGTTGACTCCGTCAAGATAGAAGTCAGGAAATATATCACCTACTGTTAGCATATTGTTTCTCTCTTATTATTACCATTTTACTTTGTTTGCCCAATACGCAGCAGACATCTTTCCTCTTGCGATGTTCTTAGCGTGTCGAGCCTTAAAAGATCTGGAACGTGCTGTGTTTGTTCTGTCACCAGTCTTTCCTTGTTGTCCAAATCTTATTAATTTTATTTTACTTCCTTCTTTTGCTACAACCACATGTGACTTGGTTGGATGCTTTGGAGTACGCTTAGGTTTGTTATAACCACTTACTCCTGCTCTTGCAAGTCTTGGATCTTTTTTACTTTTTCTTTTTTCTGCCATATTTCCTCTTTTGTTTTTTAAATGTTACTTTTACAACTTTTTGAAGCCTTCCAGACTTCATTAATTTGTGTATGTTTTTAAAAGTTTTAAGCATTCTCGTTTTGTTTCCAGCAATTCAAGTTTGCAGCGACAGTTCGCCTTTCTCCTTCACCAAAGAACGGATAGACCATGTGCTGCATCCACGAAGGAAACATTAACTGCCTGCCGACTTTAGGTTGTAATGTAATTGATTGCGGTGGTCGCAGTCTTTCAGTGTTCATAATCTCGTTACGACCATAAGTAAAAGCCAAGAAGCCATCGCAAGCACCTGAATCATTGTATAGGCTGTAGTTGCTTTCGTTGTCTTTTTGTGTTTCTCCAAATTTTCCTATTTGTTCTGGAACCATTGTCCAGCAAGTTGTACTGATTCCCATAAGTGTTTTAGTGCCATGATCGTGTATTGGATTGTAGTCTCCTTCAAAGCTGTGTACAGACCACAGTTCATCAATGTCTATTGTACGTGATTCAAACTGTGAGCCTGTAATATTCATAAATGCATTGACGTAATCTGCACCCATTGCTGTTATAAAGCGATAATAGTCCATCAATAAGGGATGCTTGTGATCCATGAGCAGTTGTTCACCTTGATGTATTTGTCCGACCAATGTGCCTGCCAATGATTTCTTTTCTGCTGTTTCTTTGTATTCGTCTAAGTATTCGTTTAAATTAGATACTATCTCGTCTGGTAATTGACATTCTAACATAATCACTGCAGGAAGATTATGTACCTGCATGTTTAACTTCTCTTGATCTATTTCCATACGAGCTTGATTCCTCTTCGTTCTAGTTCTTTAATTACTTTGTGCTTCTTTTTTTTCGGTGAAGACTCTTTATTTAAGTAATCTATGAGTTCTTGTTTTGGTGTTGCCTTCATGTAGTACCGTATTGTAGCAGTCTTGCCTGTACGTCTGTCGTAGCTTTTTTCTGTAGGTTTAAACTTGGTAGGCATATTAGTTTAAGTATCTGCTTTTAAGACAAGCTCTGTCGTGTCTGTCTTGATTAAGTCTTCTGATTGTAGGATCAACTTCGTTGTACCATATAAAAGGAAATAAAGCGTGAACTGCTACACGTAGAGCCAAACAACCTAAACGAAGAGCATACCATATGGCAACACTCAGATGTTCGATGTATCCTTCGTTGGCTTCTTTCAAGTGCTTAAAGTTGATGTCTGGTTTCTTCATTGTTGTATTTTCTTTTTAACCAATCTAGATGTAAATGATAATAATCTTCAAAGTCTTCGTACGGTGGTAGTCCGCTTCGGTGTCGTTCTAAACAATTCTCATCGTATAGATGTCTACACCATCTTCTAAACATGTCATAATCATCACTCTTCATTTTCTTCGTATTCTCCTTCTATAAAGGTTATTTCTTCTTTTTCTGGCATAATAAATATACCACCTGATACTTTATGATTTACATCTAATCGCTCTGCTTTTGCAATACCTACACGATCTAATATGGTTTGGGCAGCTTGTAGTTTGTTATTAGCTTGCGGAATTGCTTCATCAGAGTTCATGATGTCTAATAATTTAAAGGCTGCTTGTGGTGCAGACTGCGCAAGTACATCTGTTGTAAGTTCTAATACTTCATTCTTAAGAGATTTAAGTACTTGATAATGATTGCCTGAATACCCTGCTAACTCTGCAGCCTTCTTAGCATCACCGTTTGTAGTAACTAAATGATCTAGAAAAGACTGTTGTTTAACAGTAAGTTCTTTTTTTTGGTTGAGGGAAGTTAGTAAACCAGTCATAATATCTAGTTTACATCCATATTCTGTTTTGTCAAGTAAAAAATTAACTATTGACAAAAGTCATTTTAGACTGTACAATGGAGCCTTGTACCCCCCAAGGCTGAAAGTACCCACAGGCAATGTGGTCTATTAGTCTATTGAGTTCGGGCAAACTGGTTTACACTTGATTTCTTTTAAAATGTATAACCACTACATCTATATACACGGAGGGGGGAGTGGTCTCCTACCTCCCGTGGCTGTCAAGCTCTGGATAATCTGGTTAGGAATCTATTATCCTACTAGACTTTGCAAATTTCAAAAATACAGATCCCATAGCTATATAGTCGGATAGATTATTAAGAAACTTGGACTTACCAAAGAACATATAAAAGTTTACAAAGGATATAAATTAGCATCGGATAAAAGATTATCCAGATTTGCTTTTCCAATACCAGAGTCCTGTATGGTTGAGGAGTCTGCCAAGTTTCGAATAAGTAATAGTAAAGACTTTGGAGTCTTCCAGAATTCGATAATGTCTATAGTTAAGGAACATTGTAAACTTGGCAGGTGCTAATGGTAAATGATTAGTCTCAGTTTGAATTTATTACTTTTTTTGCAATTTAAATAGACTCCTTATATAAATATGCAATAAATTATTATCAATACATTGAAAAGCATCCAAGTTTACAAAGTCAACATAGAATTTAATGTGTAATTAACGAAGCAAGCTTCTATTACACGTAATTAAATCTCCAAATTGACTTTGTAATCCATGGTGCTTTTACTAATGATCTCAATAATTTAGCATATTTAAGGAGTAATATTATGCAAAAAAGAAAAGAAATAAATAGTCCTGAGGACTTTAAAAATCCATTAGCACCTGCAAGTTATTATCAATGTGCCAGAATTGGAAGACATTATGCAGGAATTCTTTCAGATGCCAAAGATCAAGGAATTACTTATTCCAGAGAAACTTGGAAAGATTCCAGCCAAATTGCAGGACATTTTTGGGGGAAAAGCAAGTCTGGTAAATTTACCATGACCGATGCTTATAATTATATCCAGAGTAAACTTACTGATAAAAACTTTGGTAAGTTGCCCAAGAGGTATTCAAATGCGATCCGAGACTATATAGCGAAAAGGGATGCTGTTTAGATAAGATTGCTTCGTCTAGGTTAGGATGAAATTGAGATTCCTAACCTAGATATTTTTTTATTCGCTTGACAGCCTTTTATATTACATGCCTTCGGCATATCCTTTTAAATGGTAAGGAGACCTTTTCCCCCATTTTTATTAAATATTTATGATTGCTTTTTAAATTATTCCTAAATAGATTGTGAGACAGCGCGTCTTGTTGAGGGCATCTATAATTATTAACAGTTTATACATGACTAATAACACTTTGTCCACATAAAAACTCTTTATATAAACAACTTATCCACAGTTAAAATGCAAAAATACATTATAATGGTGGGAGTCGTAGTATTTAAAATGCTGCAATCTATTAACGTGCGCAAATCGTTTGACAAACTCTGCCGAACCTGTCAAACTATAGCTGTGCCGTTGGGCAAAACATTTTAAATTATTTTTTAGGAGTAAAGGCTATATGAAAATAAATCCGTTTCGTTTATATACTGTCGATCCAATTAGCAACAGTTTTAGCTATTGGTATCCACATACTAAAATGCTTGGGTTATTTGTAAACTCAAACATTGCAGTTAAACTCATGTACTTTTTAAAAGGATATCCTTCTTTTAGTAAAGATCGTGGCATAATTAGACACAGCATTTGGG
>Ga0114932_10002956_pt1 | contig 17210 bp, 12 predicted proteins | sample 2SBtaG_2_FD_87286 | JGI IMG/M metagenome (GOLD analysis project Ga0114932, IMG submission 87286) | Deep subsurface microbial communities from Kolumbo volcano to uncover new lineages of life (NeLLi) - 2SBTROV12_ACTIVE470 metaG | ecosystem: Environmental > Aquatic > Marine > Volcanic ... | reverse complement strand
ATCACATTGCTCTTTGGAACCAAATTTCAGCAACACCGGCGCCAGCATGGAAAATCCAAATGGTACCACGCGCGGGGCGTTGGCAATGGCGCATTCTTCTTCAAAGATGAATTTTTCAACCGGGCCCCAGCCTGTGCCGCCACGCTCCACCGGCCAGGATGGCACCAACCAGCCCTGTGCTTCCAAAATGGCTTGCCAGTCTTCGGTTTCCTCTTTGGTGAGTTCAGCGCCCAGGTCCACTTTACGGGCGTATTCCGGCGGCAGCTTGGCCGCCAAAAATGCCCGCACCTCTTGGCGGAATTCCTCTTGTTTGGGTGTGAAACTCAGGTCCATGTTGCCGCCTACTGGTTGTTCAAACTGTCAAAATCCGCACCTTTTTCCACCAGTTCAACCAGCAGCGGTGACGGGGTCCAAAACATCGGGTCCTCTTTTTCAAATTCGCGCACGTCAGCCAGCACATTGTCCAGCCCGATGTGATCGGCGTATTTCATCGGCCCGCCGCGAAAGCGCGGGAAGCCATAGCCAAACAGCAAAGTGACGTCGATGTCAGAGGGGCGCAAGGCAGCCTTGGAGTACAGTACATTGGCACCGGCGTTGATCATCGCGGCCAGATAGCGGCGTATGATCTCGTCTGCAGAAAATTCGCGGGGCGTGATGCCCTTTTTGGCCTGTTCCGCCGCAATTATCGGCAGCAATTCAGGGTTTTCCACGCCAATACGCACACCATCGGGATAGTTGTAAAACCCGCGCCCGGTTTTCTGCCCAAACCAGCCGTTTTCGCAAATCCGGTCGGCGATTTCCACGTATCGGGCGTTGGGGTCACGGGTGGCCGCGTTGCGTTTGCGGTTGGCCCAGCCGATATCATTGCCCGCCAGATCAGAGACCTGAAACACCCCCATGGGATAGCCAAAATCGCGCAGCGCCGCATCTATGGCGTAGGGCGAGGCGCCGTCCTCCATCATGTGATGCGCGGTTTGGGCATAGACCGACAACATGCGGTTGCCGATGAAACCATCCTGATTGGCCGCGCGAACCGGCACTTTGCGCATCATTTTGGCCAGTGCAAAACCGGTGGCAACCGCATCGTCGCTGACGCCTGACGGCACCACGATTTCCAGCAGGCGCATTATGTTGGCCGGGGAAAAGAAATGCAGCCCCAGCACGTCCCCGGGCCGTTTGGTGGCGGTAGCAATTTCGTCGATGTTCAGATAGGATGTGTTGGAGGCCAACACTGCACCAGCCTTTGCCACTTTGTCCAACTCGGCAAACACCGCCTTTTTGACGGCCATGTCCTCAAAAACCGCCTCGATGATCATGTCGGCATCGCTTAAATCTGCATAGGCCGTGCTGCCGGCGTAGCGATCCATGATCCCGGCTTTCTTGGCTGCATCCATACGGCCGCGGCTGATCTTGCGGTCATAGACTTTTTCCACATTGGCCCGGCCCCGCGCGATGCTATCCGCGTTACGCTCCACCATTGTAACCTTCAGGCCCGCGTCCAGCGCGGCAACCGTGATCCCGGCCCCCATTGTGCCGCCGCCAACCACCCCCAGAAGGCCAAGCGCCCGCGGTTTGGCCCGGGCGGCCTCCGGTATCTTGGCACTGCGACGTTCGGCAAAAAACGCATGCACCAGCCCCTTGCACTGCGGGGTCGCCAGACATTCAGCGAAATTCTGGCGTTCGGCCTTCAAGCCCGCAGCGAACGGGCGGTCATAGGCGGCCTGAACACAATCTACGATCTTAAACGGTGAAAACAGGCCCTTGGCGGTTTTCGCCAGTTTATCGCGCATGGCGGCAATGGCGGCATCACGGTCTGCCGCGGACTCGTTCTTGGGAGTGCGGTCACACGTGCGGCTGATCACGGTTTTATTGGCAACAATTTCAGCGGCATAAGCCAAAGCATCGGCAAGCAGATCAACGTTGGCCATGCGGTCGATCACGCCCAGTGCCACCCCCTTTTCAGCGGAAATCGGCGCTCCGGTGGTCATGATGTCCAAAGACGCCGCAGCGCCCGTGATCCGCGTCAACCGCTGCGTGCCACCAGCGCCCGCCAGAATGCCCAAGTGCACTTCGGGCAGGCCAAGTCGCGCTGAGGGCACCGCGATGCGAAAATGTGAACCCAGCGCCACTTCCAGCCCGCCGCCAAGCGCCGTGCCGTGAATAGCGGCGATCACCGGTTTATGCACAGCCTCAATCCGGTTGCACACATCCGGCAGGCCGGGCTCTTTAGGTGGTGCACCAAATTCGCGAATGTCAGCCCCTGCCGGAAAGGTCCGACCGGCGCCGGTAATGATGATGGCGGCGATGGCGTCGTCGGCGGCGGCGGCTTCCACCTGCGCAATCAACCCCTGCCTGACGGCCTGCCCCAAAGCATTGACCGGCGGATTGTCGATCGTGACAATTGCGATGTTGCCTCTGATTTCGGTGGTTACCGGATCATCCATGTTCAGACCTTATTCTTACAGAATTTCAAACAACCCGGCGGCACCCATGCCGCCGCCAACACACATGGTCACCACGCCCAACCTGGCTCCGCGTCGCGCGCCTTCAATCAGGATATGCCCGCTCATTCTTGCACCCGACATGCCGTAGGGATGCCCGATGGCAATTGCGCCGCCGCTGACGTTCAGCTTTGCCGGGTCAATACCCAGACGGTCCCGACAATAAAGTGCCTGCGAAGCGAAGGCCTCGTTCAGTTCCCAAATATCGATGTCGTCGATATTCAGCCCGTTTTTCTCCAGCAGCTTTGGTACCGCAAACACCGGCCCTATACCCATCTCGTCGGGATCACAGCCCATGGTGGCCACACCGCGGAACAGGCCAAGTGGCTTCAGCCCGCGCTGTGCGGCGGTTTTGGCGTCCATCACCACCAGCGCCGCCGCGCCGTCTGACAATTGGCTGGCATTGCCGGCGGTAATAAACTGCCCCTGCGCCACCGTCTGCCCGCCTGAAAAAACAGGGTTTAGCCCGGCGAGGCTTTCCACAGTTGTTCCGGCCCGAAGCCCTTCGTCCAAGGCCAGCGTGACCGGCACATCAGAGATGTCTCCGGTTTCCTTGTCCTTCACCTTTTTGACCGACGCCAGCGGCGCGATTTCAGCGTCCAAATGACCTGCCGCTTGTGCCGCCGCCGTGCGCTGGTGCGATTGCGCCGCGAATTCGTCCTGGGCATCGCGGGTAATTCCATAGCAATCCGCCACGATTTCCGCTGTTTCCAACATGGTCATGTAAATATCAGGCCGGTGCGCCACCAGCCACGGATCAGCGGCGCGGCTTTGGTTCATGGCACCTGTCTGCACCAACGACACGCTTTCCACCCCTCCGGCCACGCCCATGTCAATGTCACCGGATGCAATGCGCCCGGCCATCACCGAAATCGCCATCAGACCCGAAGCGCACTGCCGGTCCACGGACATGCCGGAAACCGAAGTGGGCAATCCTGCCCGAATGGCGGCCTGCCGCGCGATGTTGGACCCTGATGATCCCTGCTGCAGCGCTGCACCCATCACCACATCTTCAATTTCCGCACCCTCAAGCCCGGCGCGGGACACCGCGTTGGCGATGGCGTGCCCGGCCAGTTCCTGCGCCTGGGTGTCGTTAAACGCCCCCCGGTATGCCTTGCCAATTGGTGTTCTGGCGGTTGATACGATGACAACGTCGCGGCTCATGAAATTGTTCCTCTTCTATCAAAATACTGCCAGCGCCAGCCATGTTGCAGCCAGCGCCGGTTTATCCCTGCCCTTGATTTCAACAGTTAAATCGTAGGTCTGCAACACCTGATCCACCGCGCGCATGGCGGCGTCCTGTAATACGAACCGCCCGCGCAGCTGTTCATCAACGCCCACCGGATTGAGAAACCGCACGTTGTTCAACCCGTAATTCAGCGTCAGTTTTTGCGTTTTGGGTTTTGGCGGCAGTGCGTTCATGGCGAATTTGCTGCACAGTGACAAAGTCAGAAAGCCATGCGCAATGGTGCCGCCAAACGGCGTTTCTGCCTTTGCGCGATCAGGATCAACGTGGATAAACTGGTCGTCTTCTGTGACTTGCGCAAAATCGTCAATCTTTTTCTGATCAACGGTTATCCAGTCAGAGACGCCTATGACTTTGCCAATCAGCGCCGTCCGTTCTGCCAGAAAAGTCTTGCAATCGCTTGGCACGTTTCCTCCATTGCCGGTTTCTAAAGTAGAACCACGATTGTTTCCGGGATGCGAGAGAGGATTGCAAGAATGCCGCCACGTCGTACCGGCCGTGCGTTTCAGCCCTCGACCAGCGCCAAAACCCGCAACGGACTGCCGGAACCGTGTTTTATTTTCAGCGGCGGGCAAATTAATATCGCACCGGTCGGTGGCAGCTGATCCAGATTGGCAAGGCACTGAAGGCCCAGCTTGCCTGCACCATGCAGGATATAATGCGCCGGATAAGGCGGGGCCAGATGCGCACCCTGCCCCGCATCGGTGCCAACGGTTTCGGTGCCAAAACCAAGGATATCACGGGTTTTGACAAGAAACTTAACCGTTTCAGGCGCCGGGCCCGGCGAATGGGCACCGTCATCGCGCATGTTCAGATATTCCGCGCCCGATTTCTTTGACCAGTCCGTGCGCATCAGCACCCAGGCACCGGCCGGAATTTCACCGTGCGTGGCTTCCCAGTCTGTAACATCCTGAACAGTAAGCAAATAATCCTCGTCCGCCGCCGCCTGCGCCGAACAGTCAATCACACATACCGGCCCGACAAACGCCGCGCTTGGAATTGCATCCACCGTGGCATTTGGCAAATCACGCCCGCTGATCCAGTGGATCGGCGCGTCAAAATGCGTGCCGGTATGCTCGCCGCAGGAAAAGTTGCGCCAGTACCAGCCGGGACCACGATCATCATAACACGAGACCTCTTCCACCCGAAAGCGCGCGCATTGGCCAAATTCAGGCGGCAGGATCATCACCGGAAAATCCGGGTCCAGCGTATGGGTCAGATCAACGGTTTTGACCTCTCCCGTTGTCAGGCTGCGGGCCAGTTCCTGCAAAACAGACATCTACATTCCCTCGATCTGGGTCAGTTCTTTTTCCAGCACCCGCGCGTCTTCAACCCAACGCTGCCACACGTCGCGGGCCACGTCGCCGATAATCACGTCTTCAAGCCCCTGTTGCAATCCGGCTGTGACCTCCCGCGCCAGCACCTTGGCACTGATTTTCGGTGGTGGCAGCGGTTGATGCCACTCATCCTGCAACGGGCCGTAAAATGCGTTGACAACCTTCACACCACTGCCGGCCATTTCACCGCGAAAACACTGGGCCAGCGACAGGGCGGCGGCTTGCGACGCATAGGTTACACCAAATTCTGGTTTGTTGCTCAGCGCATAGACCGACAAAAGATTGACCCAGGCGCAGGCCGAATTAACCCCGTCCGCTCCGCGCGCCCGCAGGCCCGGACCAAAAGCCTGCATCAGGCGCATCAGCCCGAAATAATTCACTTCCATTTCATCGCGTGCACTGACCACATCGCGCCGCGACAATACCCCACCGGGGCGAATGTGGGTGGCGTTGTTGATCAGAATATCAACTTTTCCGCCAATCTCTGCGGCGCAATTTTGCACTGAAATGGTATCGGTGATGTCCAGCGGCATGATCTCCACGTTCGGAATATCCAAAAGGTTTTTTAGCCCCGCAAAAGATCGCCAGTCCTCGGCCTGTCCGACAAAAACCGTGGACGCGCCCGCCTGGCCAAGTGTTTTTGCCAGCGTCTGCCCCACCTCTGTGCGCCCGTCGGTGATCAGCACCCTGCGGTGTTTGGGATCACAGGTCAGTTCGCGTAATTGCTTGTCATCACCCATGTTTTCAACCTCCTGTTCCGGCAAGGCCATCATCACCCCTTTGCCGGATTTGTCTGTGCGGGCAATCATGTGAACCCGTCCACCACGGGCCACATCGCCGTGAATATGCGCCAAAACAGCAATCCCCGCGTCCAGCTTCACGGTGCCGCTGCGCCACGGCGTGCGCTCGCGAAAATAGGTGTTGGTACTCGTGCGCACCAATGTTTCAGCGATCAGGTGTCCACCGGTTGGTATGTCCTGCCAGCTTAAATCCATCGACAGGCAGTGGGGGCAGGCCTCGCGCGGGGGATAGGTGAATTTGGCGCAGTCATTGCACTTTTGCAGGCAAAACCGGCCCTCTGCCGCCGCCGCTGTGAATGCCAGCGCTTTACGCGAGCGAAAGGCCGGGGGAAGCGTTGGCAAGACCGCACGCCGCTGAGGATTTTTTTTTGGCGGTTTTTGCAGGGGATCAGTCATCGTGCCCCCGTGCCAGGGCAGCAGCGGCACTGCACACGCCGCGGTCATAGTTGATCATGCCAAAGCCTGATACCACTCCCACAGCCGCGCCGTTAACCTGTGTCCCTTCGGCAGTACCGGTCAGTTGCCGCAATGCTTCAACAAGTCCCAGAAACCCACCGGCGGCCCCGGCCTGCCCGACAGACAGCTGCCCGCCGGATGTGTTATGGGGAAAACTGCCGGTTATTTCCAAATCATTGTCGCGCACCAAATCCGGTGACCCGCCCTTGGCACAAAACCCCAAATCTTCCATCTGCATCATGCAGATCACAGGATAATCGTCATAGGTTTGCAGGAAATCCACGTCCCCGGGTGAAATATCCGCCATGTCCCAGAACTCATTTACATCCAGTTGCCAACCGCCGCGATCCTGAATGGGATCGTCAGCAAATGCGTTGTGACGTTCGATTGTGGACAGGATGCGCACAGAATTCAGACCCAGATCATCGGCCATTTCATCACCCATGACCAAAAACGCCTCTGCACCGGCGCAGGGCATTACGCAGTCAAACAGGTGGATCGGCTCTGATATCGGGCGGGCGTCCATATATTGTTCCAGCGTCAGCGGCTTTTTCATCAACGCCCCGTCAAAGCGCTGCGCATTGGCCCGCTGCGCCACGGCTATTTTGCCGAAATCCGCACGGGTTGCGCCGTATTTGCGCATATAATGATCTGTCATCAGCGCGAAAGAGGCGTTTGGGCCGCCGGACCCGTAGGGATAGGCCGCATCCTGAGCAAAGCGCGAAAAACTGGTCAGCATGTTGCGAAAGCTGTCCACGTGATTGGCGTCTCCGGCGACACAGGCAACGATGTCGGCGTCTCCGGCCTGAACCGCGCGGGCCGCCCGGCGCAGGGCCACAACGCCAGAGGCCCCGCCCATCGGGATATGATCCAGCCAGCGCGGGCTTAATCCCAGATGTTGTGTCAGACCAACAGCGGTATCCGGAAACAGCGTGAAGGAAGACACCGTAAACCCGTCAATTTCCTGCGGCGTGATACCCGCCCCTCGCACCAGTTCACCCAGCGCCCGGGCCAGCCACCAATGGGCGGGCTCCGGCGAAAACCGCTGGTACGGTATTGTCACGGGAACCGCGGCGACAACCCCGTCATAGCCTTGGCGCTTTGGTCGCGGACGGCCCATCAGACGTCGCGCCGCTTTTTCAGGTGCAACGTGGTCACGGTTTTGGGATCATCGCGCAGGTCCGCCACGATTTTTTGCATCGCGCCGCGCTGAATTTTATTGGTTGATGTCAATGGCAGATCGGGCACAAAGGCAATATATCCCGGCGCTTTGAAATAGGCCAACTGATCCAGACAATGGGCAACGATCTTTTCGGCGGTGTTGTTGTCTGCATTCGCCGGGTCGGCCAGTTTGATCACGGCAAAAACCTCGTCTCCGCGCAGCGGGTCGGGGGTGGCCGCAACCGCACTGGCGGCAACAAGCGGGTGACGGTTTAAAACACCTTCAACCTCTGCCGCCGCGATATTTTCACCCGCCCGCCGGATAAGGTTCTTTTTTCGATCAACAAAAACATAGGTGCCGTCAGGGTTTTGTCGGGCAATGTCGCCGGTGTGAAACCAGCCACCGCGCCAGACTTTGGCGGTTTCTTCAGGGTTCTTCAGATAACGATCAAAGAACCCGAACCTGGGGTTGGCACCCGCCCGGCGCACCAGCAGTTCACCGTAGCAACCGGGTTTTACCAATTGCCCGTTGTCAGCAATCAACTGCACCTCGACCGCAGGGGACGGCGCACCAAAACAACGGCTGCCCACATGGCGATTGCCGTGGGAAGCGGCAATCACCGCCCCGTTGCCGGTTTCGGTCATGGCCCAGGCTTCGATTAACGGTATGTTAAAGCGGGATTCAAACGCCGTGTGCAAAGGCTGCTCCACGCCCGCGCCAAATCCAAAGCGAACGTCGTGCCTGGTATCCGTTCTGCTAGGCGTTGCGCGCATCAGCATGGCTGGCATGACCCCCAGATAATGCATGACAGTGGCCCTGGTTTCACGAACGTCTTCCCACCAGGTGGATGGGTGAAAGCGGTCAACAACACTCAGACACCCACCAACCGCGATCATTGCCATGACAGAGCACGCCAACGCATTCATGTGAAAAAGCGGCAAGGGTGTGATCATCCGCTCGCCGCTCTCGGTCAAAGCACAGGCCCCGCCAACATTCTTATACCAGTCTCCGCAGTTCAAAAAATAGGCGTTGGACAATACACATCCTTTTGGCAGGCCGGTTGTGCCAGAGGTATACAACAACGCGGCCTCGGCGGATTGATCCAAAGTTTGCATTTTGTAAGCGGCGACTGCGGTTGGAATTGCGTCCTCCGGTCCAACCACCATCGGTGCACCCGCCTGCAGTAACTCATTGCGGCGTGAAGGGATTGCCACGACGAGTGCCAGTTCAGAATGGTCCACCAGATACCTAAGTTCTGCAGCACGCAGATCAGGGTTGATCGGTACAATCGACACGCCAAGCGCGTTCAACGCCAGCCAGTGTTCAAAAAACGCCGGTCGGTTTTCAAGCATTATGCCAACCCGGTGGTCAGCACCATAGCCTGCGGTGCGGTATGTGGCAGTTTTATCATCCACCCGGCGCCACATCTCACCATATGATATTTCACCGGCGGCGGTGCCGTAGTTTTCAGCTGTCTTGCACGGCACGTTCAGGAATGGTCGATCCGGATAACGCTTCGCCGTTTCAGCAAAGGCTGCAAAAATTGTGGCGTGATCCAACGGCGACGCTAGCAATATGCACCTCCTTTTGATGCCATCCCGAAAGAACAGAGACACCACCGGCAATGCCCGTCGCCGCCCACTCTGTTCAGAGCCGGGCCGAGGAACAATCGGTGGCAAGGTTTCGCGGTCACACAAACAACTGAATATTGCGAAACGGCGCGTCGCAATTCACCAGATCCACGCGTTTTTTCCGAATTCTCAACCCGTCGTTTTCAACGCACAGCGTATGGCGGGCCCATCCGGCCAGAATTTGCTGCTCGTCAAACCGGGTTTCCGCATAGTGAAAGGCTGTCCACGTCTGGTATGCGTTGGCTGCGGAATCCATGCTGTCCACCTGTGGCATCTGCAAAAGGTGTTGGCAGCGGCTTTGTGGTTTTTGCGAAAACGTACGCGCGCCTTCCAGCCGTTCCACTCGTGTGCGCAGCAAAAGCTTGTCTTCGTACAGCAAAGAGGTTGTCAGTTTTTCCTCAACCTGATCCCATTCCAGCGGCATCCAGTAAATTGCGTCTTCGGTGAACATGTCCAGCCATTCGGGAAACCGCCGCTCGTCAATCAGCCGCGCCTCCAGATAGACGAAATCAACCAACGCCTGCATTGTAACCTTCATGGCGCCACTCCGCCGTCCATCGACATCAGCATGAATTTTTCCCATGCCCGGAACTGGTTGCGCATCTGCGCCTCTGTTGTGCCGTTATAGGTTGCTTCCGGGGTTGTCCCTTCGCCATCCTCGTACAGTCGTTGCACGTTCACCCATTGCATGCCGTCACTGGACAATCCGCTTTGCGCACGTTCGTACATTTCCAGATCATCGTGGCCAACAATGGAAGTGGGCGCATTGATGATACGGTTGTACATGGCGGTGCGCTCCAACAAAATGTCGGGCGCATCGACAAGGCGGAAAATCCAGCTTTCCACCAAGGTTTTATCCGCCGCGATCGGTTTGAACAGGCGCAGCGACTGGATCGGACCCTTGATCATCATATTGGGGAAATAAATGGTGTTGTGGCGGTTTTCGCCCAGAATGGCCGCCGCTTTTTCTGCGCCATAGGCGGCCTGCATCTGTTCCTCATAGCCAGGGGCGACCGAATAATCCGAATGAATCGAGTGGTGCACACCCGTGTGCCCATGACCGTTGTCCCAGGTGCGAATGCCCATGCCTTCAAAAAACTCGTAAGAGGACATGAAAGGCAAGATCACCTCGACCGCCATTGGCCGGGGACCATCGCCGCCCTCTTTTTCCCAAATATCCTTGACCGTCCCGGCAGAGCTTTCATGCGCCACCATCGGGTGGCAGGTATCGGTCTGGTTCTCTACCAGCATTTTCCAGTTGCAGTGATGCAAATACCGCAGTGGCGCGCCCACAACCTGTAGCCGGCCAACAGGCGAACGGTCGATCATATTGTCAAGGCTGGACAGGCTGTCACCGAAAAACGATTCAAAATCAGGGCCTGCGTCATTCAGTTTAACAAAGATAAAATCACGGTAATTTTTGATATGAGCCACGGATGTCATGCCTTTGGCGGCGCATGACTTTTCAAAATCGGTGTTGTCATAACCCCGTTTCAGCGGCACAGACGCAAGCGAGCCATCGGTGCGAAAAGACCACGCATGATAGGGGCAGCGGAAAAACTTGCCCGCGTTGCCTTTGGTGTCAATCACCACCTGCGTACCTTTGTGGGGGCAGCGGTTGTACATGACGTGGATCGTGTCGTCTTTGTGCCGTACCATCAGGATTGGTTGATCAGCGACGGTGGTTGCGTAGTAATCGCTGCGATTGGGGATCTGGCTGGCGTGACCCACATAGGCCCAGGCGTTGCGAAACAGGTGTTTCATTTCCAGATCAAACACGTCCTGCGCCACGTAAGCGTCCCGGTGAACCTCGCCCGGTCTTTGCAGATTTTTGATGCGGTTTACGGCTGGATTTTGCACAGGGTCCTCCAATACGCGGCTCAGCTTGCACGGCGTGTGTTTGCGTCAGGCAATCACGGTGGGCGGTCGAATGCAATAACCCGAACGCCGGGCAATGGCCGCGCGCGGGTGAAAAATTTGCCGCAGCGTGGCGACTGTATCAGACGTGCTGATGCTCGCTTGACGTTTTACCGGCCGCGGCACCAAGGGATTTGGCTTCCTCGTAGTGATCAAATTCAGAATCAAACCACGCCGTGCCCCGGGTTGCCCCGCCAAGCGAGCGGAACAATTCGTCCTGCAGGGACATTGGCATGAGGGCGGAAAAAATATCCCAGCCCGCTGATGTCGGGTGCCCTTCAAAGCCCAGAACCTGACCTTTCAGGCCACTGACAATCGGCACCAGCCCGCCCGCATAAATAGACGGCACGTGGATTTGCACCTTCATGATTGGTTGCAGTGTATAGGCCTTGGCGGCCAGCAATGCCTCGCGCACCGCGGCCCGACCCGCCTGACGAAAGGCGAAATCGGAACTGTCAACCGCGTGGTGTTTGCCGTCCAGCAAATCGACACAAACATCAACAACCGGGTGGCCGTTTGGCCCTTCCAGCAGGGATTCCTGTGCACCCGCTTTAACGGATGGGATATAGTTGCGCGGCACCGCGCCGCCCTTTACGTGCTCTTCAAACACAAAACCGGAATCTCTTGGCAGTGGCTTTAAAGTCAGCACCACATCCGCAAATTGTCCGGCACCGCCTGATTGTTTACGGTGGCGGTAATGCTGCTCTACCGATTTTGCAATGGTTTCGCGGAATGCCGGGGGCACTGTGCCCAGTTCAACGTCGATGCCAAAATCAGCAGCCAGTCTTTCAACCGAATGGCGCGTGTGCAGCGGCCCCTGACTGCCGACCACGGCTTTGCCGGTCTGTTCGTCCTGAGTCAAAACCAACCCCGGATCAATTTCAGCCAGACGCGCCAAAGCGCTTGAAAGCCGCACGTCGTCGCGATCATTGGTTGGTGTGATGATTTGCCGATACCCGGCGGGGCGGCTTTGCGCCCAATCAGGCAACGCGGCGGTTCCGTTGGTTGTATAAAGGCGGTCAGGTTCCAGATGATCGGACTTTACCGTCAACCCGATCTGCCCCGGCTTGATCTCTTTCATCGGGGTTTTGGTATCTATTTCGGTGATCCCACCCAAAGATTTGCCGCCAAGATCCAAACCCATAGCCACGCCCGGCCCAAGCGCACGCACCACCACAAGCTTGCCCAGATGTTTTTTCATATCGGCCAGACAACCGATGGCACAAACGGCACTGTCATCGGTCAGGCGCTCTTTGGTGGTCTCGTATCCGGGCACCTCGTGGCGCAACGATTTCATCAGGCGGGTGACGCCGTTGCCGTGTTCCGCAGCACCCAGAAGTGCCGGAACCAAATCGTTGTTTTGCAGCACCTGTGTCGCCAGATCGTAAACATCCGCTGTCATCGGTTTTTGATCTTCGATCAGCTGTTCCAGCAATGCGTCGTCAAAATCCGCCAGTGATTCCAGAAGTTCGGTTCGCGCGTCCTGTTCGCGACTGGTCAGATCTTCGGGCAATTCAATCAGCGCCGCCTGCTGGCCTTCACGGTATTCCCAGGCGCGTTCACTAATCAGATCAACCGAACCGGTAATTTCGCTTCCTTTGCGGATTGGAACCTGACGCAGGACAATGTTGTGACGGCAATAGGTTTGCAGGGACGCCACGATGTCACGCACCCGTTCCGTTGATGCGTCCATTTTATTGATGAAGATAAAGCAGGGCACGCCTGCCTCTTCGATCAGATGCAGGTAGGGCGCGCATAAAACCGCGGCGTCGGCCTCTGGCGGGACGCACAGCACCGCAGCATCGCTGGCTGCCAGCGCGGGGCCGCCGTAAGACAGATTGTCAGACCCGCCCATTAAATCGATGGCCGCCCAATCGTCGCCCAAATAGTCAAATGTGTGAACGTTCACCGCCCAGGACACATCAAATTTCTTGGTCGATCCGCCTTCCAGCTTGCCGATTGCGTCTACCAATGTGCTTTTGCCTGAATGTGATGGGCCTAAAACGGTAAAAACTCGCATATGATTCTTTCCTTGATTGTTGGTCACATCGCACTTTAGCTGCACAATCTGGTGGGGCGCCGAACCACTTCGTCAACACCGCCGCACGCCACCTGCCTTGGGCTTTGGCGCGTCCAATATTGGTTTTGTTGGTTTGGCTTTGGCCCCTGCGTCAAACTTCCCCGAAGAACAGTGGTACAGTCAAGCGTAAGTTTTGTTATTGTGGATAAGTGGCTGTTTACTTGGTTCAAAATCCAGGGAATTCCAGTAGAGATCACAGCGCTTGTCGCCGCAGAACTACCAGCGCATTTCCATGATCAGGCCGTTTGCACCCACCAAAAGCAGACCCTCGTTGCCCTGTGCCGTTGTCGGTGACAACGGCAGGATATCCTTGATCGCCACCTGGGTTGATTTTGGAAACCGTCGCCAGTTTTCGCCGCCATCAGTGCTGACCAGCAAATTGGCCCCCTCGCCGACAATCCAGCCGATGCCTTGTGGCGACCAGCAGATGCGGTTCAGATCGGATTTTCCCGGCAGCGGAATTTTATCCCAACTTTGTCCGCCGTTCGTGCTTTTCAACAGCGTCCCGTTTGCGCCGACCGCCCAACCGCAACTGGCATCTTTAAAAGCAACGCCGTGCAGGCTGGACACAGTTGGCGAAGAACTTTGCAGCCAATTTTCGCCGCCGTTTTGGGTTAGCAATATCAGCCCTTCCTCGCCCACCGCCCAGCCGTTCTGTTCATCAAAAAAGCAAACGCTGTGGATTGCGCCGGGGACAGCAAGGTTTGTCATCTTCCACGTGACGCCGCTGTCGCGCGTCACCAAAAACGTGCCGCCTTCCCCCGCCGCCCAGCCGGTGTTGGCATCTGCAAATGCCAGAGAATAAAGCGTTACCGGTTTTGTCAGCCCGACCGCGCTCCAGGATTTGCCCATATCATCAGAGCGCAGCAAACTGCCTTTGGCCCCCAAAGCATATCCTGTGATCGCGCCGTTTTCGGCGGTATTGAACACAATGTCATACAGTTTTTCAGAGCATTCGGTTGGAGCGTCGTCCCAGCTGACACCAGCGTTTTCAGACCGCAAAACCTGACCATCCTCGCCAACAGCAACCAAGATGTTCGTCGTGACCTGCGTTACACCCCAAAGCTGGTTCAGGCGACCCTCTGACAGTAATTGCCAATCGTCATCTGCCCCTCTGATCACCGTGCCCATCTCGCCAACCAGCCAGTCGCAGGCACCTATCCGCGCCATCCGGTTCAGATTAACGCTGGACGGCAGCGTGACCGCCTCCCAGTTTTTGCCGCCGTCGCCGGTTTTCAGCAGCGTGCCGCCAAACCCGCACAGGCTGCCGTTTTGATCGTCGTCCCAGCGAATATCGGTCAGATTTCGCTCTGTTGGTACGTCAACCGCCTGCCAACCGTCGCCGTAATCGGCAAAACACTGGCCGCGTTCTGCCAGTATCCAGTGGTGATCGCGTTGACAGTTTAGCCGGTTCAAACTCAGCGGGGTGTCCAGTTTTTGCAAATTCCACAGGTCACCGCCATCGTCGCTTTGCCAGCACTGTCCGGCGTCGCCCACAGCGATCACGCGACCGTCGGCAAAATCGTGGATGTCCTTGATCCAGGTGCCAGTTTCAGGGCCTTTTGGCTGCCACGACTGCCCGCCATCTGACGTTTTCAAACACAGCCCGAACGACCCGACAGCCCAGCCGCTAAGCCGGTCCCTGAAATGCAGCCGGTGGATCGTTGCGTCTGTTTCAATTTTTTGCCGCTGCCAGTTTTCGCCACCATCAAAGGTTGCAAACAACAACCCCTTTGCCCCGCCGATCAGCCCTTCACCGCCTTCAAACAGCCGCATCGTGCGCAGTTCGTGTTCAGTATTCAGCCAGCGCCGGGTCCAGGTGTCACCATTGTCTGTGCTTTCCAGCAGCGTGCCACCCTGCCCGACGGCCAGTAACAGGTCCTCTGACATCTGTGCCAGATCAAACAGGTGGTTGGCAGTGGGATAAGGGTTGTGTTCAACCCAGGTTATTTTGGCCATGCTTTGCCCGCTTAATATTCAATGGGAATGATCGTCACCATGTCACCATCGGCAACATTGATGGGCGCCGCCGGCAAAACGATCAGCGCGTTGGCTTTGGACATGCTGGACAGGATGCCGGAATTCTGGTTTCCAGTGCTTTCAATCCAGGCGTCGGTGCCTTCATAGTGCAGGATGCCGCGGGCAAATTCCATGCGGCTGCCGGCCTTGTTGATCGGTGCGCCGCGAAATTTCACCGACAGGTGTTTTTGTGGCTCGGGCGGACAGCCCATCATCACCAGCAACGCCGGGCGCACCAGCAACAGGAATGTCGCCAGAACCGAAACCGGGTTGCCCGGCAGGCCAAAAAATTCGGCGCGGCCGATACGCCCGTGGGCCTGCGGTTTGCCGGGCTTCATGTTGACTTTCCAAAAATCTATGGTGCCAAGCTCGGAAATCACATCTTTGACCAGATCAAAATCGCCAACCGATACCCCGCCGGAGGTCAGCACCGCATCTGCTTCTGTGGCGCCTTTGCGCAGGGCGGCGGTAATGTCGTCTTTGTTGTCCCGTGCAATGCCAAGGTCCAGCACGTCAACGCCGAGTGCCTGCAGGACCGCTTTCATCGAAGACCGGTTGCTGTCATAAACCTGCCCGGGTTTCAGCGGTGTGCCCGGTGTGACCACCTCGTTGCCGGTTGACACCACCGCCACTGTCAGGCGGCGAAAAACTGTGACGTTTGCGTTGCCAAGCGAGGTTAACATCCCGATATCCGGCGGTGACAGGCGGCGGCCTTTGGCAAATACCTGGCTGCCAGCTTTGATGTCCTGCCCGGCCCGGCGAATCCACAGACCCCTTTCCTGCCCCGCATTGACCGTCAACTGGTCCCCGTCCCGCCGGGCATTTTCCTGTATGACGATACAGTCACAACCGTCAGGAATGGGCGCGCCGGTCATAACGCGCACGGCTTCGCCTGTCTTGACCGTTTGGGTCAGGCGGTCGCCAGCCGGAACCTCGGCAATCACGGTCAATGTGCTTTCGCCGCTATCGCTTAGGTCTTCAAAGCGCACGGCAAAGCCGTCCATCGCGGTGTTGTCGTGATTTGGTACATCATGCGGCGCAGTGATTGCCTTCGCCAACACCCGCCCCAAGGCTGAGGTAACGGCAATGGTTTCTGTCTCTGTCACAGGTTTTACCCGTGCCAGGGCACGCGCTCTGGCCTGTTCAAACGGCATCAAAGACATCGGGTCATCCTAATTTCAACCGCGGTCCCCTGCGACCGACCGCAGGGTGTGATAAAAAACATTTCAAAGCGCCGCAATAGACTTCCCGCCAGACGATGATCTAGTTTTGATCGTTGCCGGTCAGCGCCAGACGCTGAATAAGCATCAGCGTGCCCTGCATCGCCAACCCGACCAAAACACCGATACCCATATTGTTGGTCGCCACCGAAACACCGGCCACGCTGAGGGCTGTCAGCAAGGCCAGTTTTTCGGTGGTATCACCGATCATCCGTGCCAGTTCCAGCCCTGCGAAAAACAACAAGACGCCCAGCACGCCTTTGGGGATCAGGGTCAGCACATACAAAGCCTGATCACCAAAAACCACGGCCAGCAGTACAAAAATAACACCGATGATCAGATTGGACCCGCCGGTGCGCGCACCAAAGCGATAATGCGCGGCCAGCCCGCCTGCGCCGTGACACAGCGGCATGGCCCCAACAGCGCCGGTGATCAGGCCGGTGATGCCCATAGACGTCAACAGCGTTTTAAGGGTAACGCGGGCGGATTTTTCAGTACCGAATTTGGCAACAGCAACATCGCGGGTGGAAATGATGGCGTTGCCGATGGTCAGCGGAAGCTGCGGCAACACCAGCAGGAAAAAAGCGGAGCCGTAATGGCTGAAATCCGGCGTGATGATCGCCAGCCCACCACCCAGATCACCCAGCGGCATGCGCTCGCCCGCCACAAGGCTTATGACAATGCCAAAACCCAGCAACAGCAACGCCGCCGGAAAACGCCGGTTTTCGAGAAAAAACAAAGCAATGAACGCGCCGATAATGCCAACGGCGGGGTTCAGCCAAGCGGCCACGGCGGGGCCGTTTAGCACCAGTTCGGGGGCGGCGATGAACTGTACCCCTTT
>Ga0114932_10002954_pt1 | contig 17213 bp, 15 predicted proteins | sample 2SBtaG_2_FD_87286 | JGI IMG/M metagenome (GOLD analysis project Ga0114932, IMG submission 87286) | Deep subsurface microbial communities from Kolumbo volcano to uncover new lineages of life (NeLLi) - 2SBTROV12_ACTIVE470 metaG | ecosystem: Environmental > Aquatic > Marine > Volcanic ... | reverse complement strand
CGTGCTATACCACTTTGCGTGATTGCATTCTCTGGTGTTTCTTTGAAATGGTGCGACATATTCTTATCACCTCTGCTTGTTAGCCTGTTTGTTACTAACGCGTTTTTTATACACGCCTTACTATTACGATAGGCGCTGAATGAAAAGTTCACAAGTTATTAACATAAATTTTATACTTAAGTGACAAGCGGATCATTCATCTCGTTATATGGTTAATAAATAGCCACTTGGTGAAAAAAGTAGTACTTAAAGCAGAAATACTGCAAAAAGGCCATCGCATATGGCTTTGGATTGCGATAATCTCAGGGTATGTAAATCAACCAGATAGACCATGAAAACTGTATCTCGCTCACATAAATTAGATAACGTTTGTTACGACATTAGAGGCCCAATCGCTGCGCAAGCACGCAAAATGGAAGACGAAGGACACCGCATATTAAAGCTGAATATCGGTAACCCCGCGCCATTTGGATTTGAAGCCCCTGACGATATCGTAAAAGACGTTATTCATAACCTGCCTACGTCTCAAGGATATTCAGACTCGACAGGAATTTATGCCGCCCGCGTGGCCGTGATGCAGTACTACCAGCAGCGCAATATTAAAGACATCCGTGTAGACGACGTTTATATTGGTAACGGCGTATCTGAGTTAATTATGATGGCGATGCAAGCGTTGCTTAATCATGGCGATGAAGTACTTATTCCAAGTCCTGACTACCCGCTTTGGACGGCAGCAGTTAGCCTTTCGTCAGGCTCACCCGTCCATTATCGCTGCGACGAGCAAGCAGGCTGGTTCCCAGATATTGACGACATAAAAAGTAAAATCACCAGTAAAACTCGCGCAATCGTACTTATCAACCCTAACAATCCTACCGGTGCAGTTTACGACAAAGCCCTGTTGCAAGAAGTAGTTGAAGTTGCCCGCGAACACGGACTTGTTGTATTTAGCGACGAGATTTACGACAAAATTCTTTACGATGAAGCAAAGCACACCAGTATCGCTTCACTGGCTGACGATGTGTTTTTTGTTACCTTTGGCGGTTTAAGTAAAAACTACCGTGTGGCGGGCTTTCGCTCTGGCTGGCTTGTAGTAAGCGGCAACAAGCGATTAGCGTCCGACTATATTGAAGGGCTTAATATCCTATCTTCCATGCGAATGTGTGCAAACGTACCTTGTCAAAGCGCTATTCAAACAGCATTAGGCGGCTATCAAAGTATTGACGACTTGGTAAAGGAAAACGGGCGCCTTCGCATTCAGCGTGACGTCACCACAGATATGCTAAACGGCATTGACGGTATTTCGTGCGTTAAACCTAAAGGTGCCATGTATTGTTTCGCCAAAGTAGATGAGAAAAAATTTAACATTCAAAACGACGAAAAAATGGTGCTGGATTTATTAAGCTCTGAAAAAATTCTGCTGGTACACGGTCGCGCGTTTAACCTGACCGAAGGCACGTACTTCCGATTAGTATTTTTACCGCACAGCGATGTATTGGTGCCTGCGCTGCACCGTATTGGCAACTTCTTTAGAACGTATAAACAGGGGGCGTAACGTGTCTGATAAAAGTCACTTTTTTGCGCACCTGGCGCGCTTAAAGCTTATTAATCGCTGGCCGCTAATGCACAACGTGCGCACAGAAAATGTGCAGGAGCACAGTTTGCAGGTGGCCATGGTTGCCCACGCACTTGCTTTAATAAAAAATAAGTTTTTTGGCGGCACACTAAACCCTGATCGTATTGCTACCATGGCAATATTTCACGACGTGTCGGAGGTACTCACCGGAGACCTCCCTACCCCAGTGAAATACTTTAACCCTGCGATTAAAGAAGAATATAAAAAGATCGAAAAAATTGCAGAGAACAAGCTAATTGAAATGGCACCAGAAGCATTTCGAGAAGACTACGCTGCGCTTATTGACCATCACTACCATAGCGAAGAAGAAGCTTTTATTGTGAAAGCAGCAGACGTACTTTGCGCTTACCTTAAAACCCTTGAAGAATTGGCTGCTGGCAACCAAGAGTTCAAGCTGGCTAAGAAAAGATTAGATAAAACCCTTAAAGAATATCATTCTGAAGAAGTGGACTACTTCTTAACACGTTACGTACCAAGCTTTTCTTTAAGTCTTGATGAAATTACGCAAGACGATATGTGAGCAAGGCGATTAACAGCGCTTAATAAATCACTATACTGACGAATAGAAGTAGCATACACAGCATGGCAGCGAGGTTTTTTTGGCAACAAGCGATTGGGAATTAGCATTACACGAGCGTCGTTTACCCCGTAGCGAAACAAGAGACGGCGATCATCGCAATCCATATCAACGTGATAAAGCGCGCGTTCTTCACAGCGCAGCCTTTCGTAGATTGCAGGCAAAAACCCAAGTGCTCGGTGTGGGGCTGAGCGACTTCTATCGCACTCGACTAACCCACTCTCTAGAAGCCGCCCAAATTGGCACCGGTATTACTGCCCAACTTTGGGTTAAATTTCCGGATATTGCCACGACGTTAGCGCTTGATCCTACGTTAATCGAAACCCTATGCTTGGCTCACGATATTGGTCACCCACCTTTCGGCCATGGTGGCGAAATTGCGCTTAATTACATGATGCACCAATACGGCGGGTTTGAAGGAAACGGACAAACCTTTAGGATCATCACTCAGCTAGAGCCCTATACTGCCGAACACGGCATGAATTTATGCAGAAGAAGCGTGTTAGGCTTGGTTAAATATCCGAACTTTATCGATGCCCTTCATAGTAAAGGACCTACGCCCGAGCGTCCTGCTTCACTTCGTCAGGTTAAAGCCCACGACTGGCATCCACCAAAAGGTCTGTTTCGCTGCGACGAGCCCCTGTTCGACTGGCTACTTGCGCCATTTAGCAATGAAGATAAAGAAGCGTTTATGCAGTTTACTGCAAAACCGAATAACCACAGTAAAACACAATTTAAATCGTTCGACTGCTCAATTATGGAGCTGTCTGACGATATCGCCTATGGCATTCACGACTTAGAAGATGCCATTGTAATGGATATGGTCGACAAGCATCACTTTGTCGAGGATGTAACCACGCCGCTAAAAGCGCTAGATGTACCGTGGCTGTCAGACAATATAGAAGTGCTAACCAATAAGCTATTTAGCGCTGCACATCACGAAAGAAAAAATGCCATAGGCGCGCTGGTAAATAGCTTTATTACAGCGATTGAAATAAAAGGCGTTGAGGGTTTCGCTCACCCGTTACTGGCGTTCAACGCCGTAATGCCTGAACATTTTGCACAAGCCTTGGAGCTTTTCAAACGCTTTGTGTTTAACAAAGTAATACGCCGCCCCGATGTGCAGCTTCTTGAATACAAAGGACAGCTGGTGGTTATGGAGCTTTTTGAAGCCTTTGCATCAGATCCTGACCGCTTACTTCCCGAAAACACCCAAGTTCGCTGGCGTAAGGCCTGTGAGAGCGGCAATGGTATGCGCGTTCTCGCCGACTATATATCGGGTATGACCGATGAATTCGCATCTCGCCTATACAGTAATATCTTTTCACCTAAACAAGGCGGTATTCAAGATAGTCTGCATATGTAGATTGTTTTGTTTTTCTAAATTAATTGAAATGAAAAGACCGTACTCTCGGTCTTTTTTATTATGTTGAACTTACTCGTTACATTAACGTAGCTAAATGTACTGGGCGAAGTGACGACCATTTCTCATAGTCTTGCCATAATTTAGGTGACGTAATGCCAAAACCATTTAAACCCTCAGTAAAATTAACTGATAACGACGTAACTAATGAAGACGTTTACAAGAGTCGCCGTTCATTGCTCAAATCTATGGGCTTTGTGGGAGCGTCTACGCTATTGGCGAAGTCGGCAGGCGCTGCTGGTTGGTTTTGGGAAGATGAGGAAGAAAAGACAGCGTTTAAAGGAAAGGCGCTTGAGTTTAGCCAACCTCCCAAGTTCCAAATAACGGAAACCCGAACGCCTGAAGATAAAGTAACTAGCTACAACAACTTCTATGAGTTTGGCACATCTAAAGATGCACCAGCCAAGAATGCGACTGAATTTCAAACTGATCCATGGACGTTAAAAGTTGACGGGATGGTTAAAAACCCCATTGAGCTTGATCACGATGCCTTAACAAAACGTTTTCCCCTTGAAGAACGCATTTACCGCTTGCGCTGCGTGGAAGCATGGTCGATGGTGGTGCCATGGATTGGGTTCGAGTTGGGGGCGCTGTTAAAACAAGCCGAACCATTAATGTCAGCCAAATATGTGGCATTTGAAACTTTATATGACCCTGAGCAAATGCCCGGTCAACGAAGCCGCTTTACCGGTGGTGGTATTGATTACCCTTACGTAGAGGGTTTGCGTCTTGATGAAGCCATGCACCCGTTAACGCTCATGTCGGTTGGACTTTACGGGAAGACCTTGCCACCTCAAAACGGCGCGCCTATCAGGCTTGTTGTACCGTGGAAGTATGGTTTCAAGAGCATTAAGTCTATTGTGAGAATTCGCCTTACCGACAAGAAGCCGCCTACCACATGGAATCGACTGGCCGCCAACGAGTATGGCTTTTACGCCAATGTGAACCCAAACGTGTCGCACCCAAGGTGGAGCCAGGCCAGCGAGCGTAGAATAACCACAGGTGGGCTACTCGCCAGAAATCGCATCGACACCCAAATGTTCAACGGTTACAGCGAAGTCGCGTCGCTATACAAAGATATGGACTTATCCCGTTATTACTAGCTGGTACGTTTTATAGAGCTACGAGCAAATAGCTAGCCCTTCTAACCAATATCTCATGACCGAAGCTATTAAACATTATTATTAAGTTGTTCATTTAATGCCGTTAAGAAAAAAACCATTTCGACTCTCTGTTTGGCAACGCCGCAGCCTAAAAGGTCTTATTCACCTTTTCGCATTGGGCTATATCGCCTGGTTGTTTTTTGCAGGGGTAACCGATCAGCTTGGTCCAGACCCTGTAAACACGCTCATCAATGAGACTGGAACCTGGGCAATTCACTTTCTTTTACTAACGCTTACTCTTAGCCCACTTGCTAAATGGCTACCAAGCCCAGAACCGATGCAATTCAGACGTATGATTGGCGTATACACCTTTGTGTACGCCTTTGCACACCTACTTACTTACATTGTGTTTGAAATCCAGCTTGATATGGCACTAGTGGCTAGCGAGATAGTAAGCAGGCCATACATCATTGTTGGCATGGCAGCGTTACTTCTTCTTTTTGCTCTCACCGCTACGTCGTTCAAGCGTATCCAGCGCGACATGGGAAAAAAGTGGCAGAAGCTTCACAACAGCATTTACCTGATCCTGCCCCTTGCACTACTTCATTTCAGCTGGTCGCAGAAAACGTTTTGGCAAGAGCCCGTTTGGTATTGGATGATTGGACTGATATTAATGAGCCCAAGAATGAAGCTGTGGTATGTGACGTATCAGAAGAAAAGCCAAAAGAAGTCGAGAGGCAAAAACGCAGTGGCGTGAGAAAACTAAAGTCGAAAACCTTTTAAACAAGTACGTAAAGCAGCGCAGCATAACGCGCTGTTTTGCTAAGCGTTACCGCAAGAATAAAAAACCAAAACGGGCTTCTAAGTACACCTGCTACTAAAGTAATAGGGTCGCCAATAATAGGTACCCAGCATAAAAACAAGCTCCACTTCCCCCACTTTGTAAAGGTGTAGCTTGCACGGTTAAACGCCGCTTCGCTCACTTTTAACTTATCGGTCGCAATTTCTTTTCCGAACTTGAAGCCCAATGCATAATTAACCACCGAGCCGAGTACATTTCCTAACGAAGCAACAACAAGCAACAACACCCAGTTCAACCCACTACTGTATAAAGCACTAAGTACAATTTCAGAACTAAAAGGCAATATAGTGGCAGCCAAAAATGCCGATAAGAACATCCCCAAATAGCCTAAATGTATTAATGCGCTCAACGCTCCTCCATCTATATACAGTAGTTTTCGATGTAAAATTCGCGCGCATCTTACCTTAATCGGAGTATGAATACTTCCTTCAGAATTCGATAGCACAAAAAAACCATTATCTTTTATGTAGTTACTTAGAAAACACCAATTTGTGTGAAAAAAGTACAACTAAATACTTGCCAAAGTCCTCCTTTGAGAATACTGTATACACATACACACTGTATGAGTAACCAGTATCAATTAATAACAATATTCCCGAAGTTCAAACTATGAACTTCAGGGCAAATGCATAAAGGGTTTTACTATGAACACATCTTCAGTTTCACGATTTAATGCTTTGCGCGCTTCGGTTTCAAATGTTGTTCAACTACCTTTGCCGATAGAAGGGTTTCCTGGCGAAAAACAAGGTAATGGAAAAGGAAGTAACGACAAAGGTTGGAATTATCTGCTTTCAAATACGGTGTCGTTTTCGAAAACTGTAGATCACGCTATCCGTATTCAAAAACCTGAAAAAGAAAAAATGCCTGAATGGATCAGTAAGCTGATTACAGGTGGCCAGTGTAAAACACTGTATGTGGAAAACATTGATTTAGACCTTCAACCAACCGATAGTGAAATGATCAGAAAGCTGTGTGAGCTTTACTCTGTCAGCCTGGTGAATGTACGTGTTAACAGCATTAATGACGAACAAAATGTCGCATTAGGCCCTTGGTAATACAAAGCCTGTTTATGCTTACATCTTGCGTTTGCCCCATCTTACGTTGCCTGAGTAGCGATGCGTAAACAAAACCTAAGTATTTATTTTCATGCAGCTCTTTGGCGTGGACTCTCTGACATGTACCCTTTGGCATGGACCGCCACGGACTCATTGAATACCGGCAACATTTACGTTTAAAAAAGTTGGGGCTCACGCAACTTATACTTATACTGTAGCGCTTTGTTTTACTCTTAAACTGCGAGTTGTCTTATGCGCTGTTATTGTTGCTCATCAAAATCCTTCGACGAATGCTGCGAGCCTTCTATTAAGGGTGATAAACACCCTAGTTCTGCAGAGCAACTTATGCGCTCCCGGTTTTCAGCCTACGCTACAGCGCATTATCAATATATTCTTGAAACCTACACCAAAGAAAAGCAGCAGGGTCTTTCTGTAGAGGATTTGGCGCAAAGCGCACAAGGTGCGACATGGTTCGCACTTAAAGTACACCCCTCTCTAGCAGCTAGCTCCGTAGATAGCTTAGTAGGTAACTCGGTCAGTAGTACAGAAGATAGTTCGATAAACAGTACTGTACATGCTGATGCTAAAGTCGAAGCGCAAACCAACGCCGAGCCAATCTCTAAGACTAATTTAAAGTCCATCTCCAAACCCATCACCAAACCCATCACCAAACCCAATAATGCCATTGTTGAATTCACTGCTTACTATTTTGAAAATAAAAGCATGTATCAACTTCACGAAACGTCGAATTTTAGTGTTGAAGACGGTAAGTGGCGTTATCACGACGGCGTATTACACGACGACTGCGGCAAAATTAAATACGGGAGAAACCTACCTTGTGTTTGCGGTAGCGGTAAAAAGTTTAAACAATGTTGCGCGTTAAAGCAGCGTTGAGCCCAAACAATATCCGTAATTCCCTTATATCGTTCGCAAGAGTAATATTTTACAGTGGCCATTGGTTCTGTTAAGAAGTAATTAGTATGTTGAAAACTAGTGTGAGCTTGATTTTAGTGATAGCTGTTGCGTTACTTATTTTTGTAAAAACTCACTCGGCACAAGACATACCCGTGGAGAAACTTAAACCGCGCTGGGCGTCTTCAGCATCATCATTCGTAAATATTGCTGGTACACATACGTGATGAAGGCACAAAAAAACGAAAAAACACCTGTAGATTTAGTCCACGGCACGGGCGCTTCTCTTCACACTTAGGATGGCTGGGTATCAGGCCTAAAAAGCAAGCGCCGCGTTATTCGTTTTGACCTACCCGGTTCTGGTCTAACCGGGCCGGAACCTCAAAACAATTACACAATAGAAAAGTACACTGATTACCTTGTGAAACTGCTCAATCATCTCGGGATCGCCCACGCGATAGTGGCCGGTAACTCACTTCTCTTGATGGTTTTACGTGGCAATAATGTACTTAAAGCAAAAAAGCGCGATAGACATTGTGTTTGTCTATTGCGCTCGACAATTATTTCCTAAAAAGCGGCCACTCTCAGATTGTTAGGGCACAAGCACCATCTTGCCTTTCACCTCTCGGTTCATTACCTTGGCCATGGCTTTCGTTGCTTGTTCTAAGGGTAACGCTTCATCTACAACCACTTTAACCTTACCTTGCACATACCAAGTTAAAAGCTCTTGCATGTTTTCAGCAAAGCCTTTTGGATCGTGCTGAGTAAACGAGCCCCAAAATACCCCCATGACGGAATAGCCTTTTACCAGCGCTAGATTAACCGGGAATTTCGGGATCTCACCGCCTGCAAAGCCTACCACAAGTAAACGCCCTTCCCATGCCATACTGCGGCTGCAAGCGTGGAATGTGTCACCGCCAACGCATTCATAAACTACATCGACACCTTTGCCGCCTGTGACTTCTTTCAGCGTTTCTTTAAGATCTTTTTCTTTGTAGTTAATTAAAACATCAGCGCCATACTCTTTAGCAAGCGCCAGCTTTTCTTCTGTTGAGCAAACTGCAATCACTTTAGCGCCCATAATCTTGCCTATTTGCACTGCTGCTAAGCCAGTACCACCCGCTGCGCCGGTTACAACCAGTGTTTCGCCTGGCTGCAGTTTTGCGCGCTGCTTCAACGCGTGATGTGCTGTCGCATGCGCAGTTACAAGAGCAGCCCCCTCATTAACATGGATGGGATCTGGTAACGGCATAACATGCGTGGCAGGGATCAGCGCTTTTTCTGCGTAACCACCTAAGTTAGACAACGCAATAACTCGTTGTCCTTCTTTTAAATGGCTTACGCCCTCACCTACTTCAGATATGGTGCCTGCCACTTCATTACCAGGAATAAACGGGAAGTCTGGCTGCATTTGATACAGACCTTGCACCAATAGTCCGTCTGGAAAGTTCACCCCTGCGGCTTCAACATTTACGACTACATGCCCTTTTTTTACTTCTGGGTCTGCAACGTCTTTAAATTGAAGTTCTTCAAGTGGTCCAAAAGATTCGCATACAATTGCTTTCATACTGTCTCCAGTTGCTTTGTTCGACGAGCACGCTATTGATAGCATGACCTGTCATTAAATAGGTTATATGGCGTTTATTCGCTTTGGTGAATGGTTTGGTTCGCAATTTGCGCCAGAGGTCGCACCATTGCGCCTAATTGCATAGCCTTCTCGCTTGACGCATTGCCATCGTGTGCGCGTTTTACCACGCCTTGTAAAATAGCGGCTAAACGGAAAAAACTAAATGCGAGGTAAAACGTCCAATTGCTAATGGCATCAATACCTCTTCGCTCGCAATACGCATTGATATATTCTTGTTCACTTGGAATGCCTAACTGCTCTCTGTCTAAACCACCTAACCCAGCTGCGTGCGCAATGTCAGAGGGAAGGCGCAACTGCATACATTGGTAAGCCAAATCGGCATACGGATGCCCCAACGTTGATAATTCCCAATCAAGTACCGCGACTACTCTTGGGTTTTTAGGGTCAGACATATCAAACATCATGTTGTCTAAACGAAAATCGCCATGGACCAACGAGACTTGACCATCATCTTTTGGCAGGTTGGCCTCAAGATACTGAATAAGACTTTCAATTTCTTCAACATGCTCAAGTTCAGATGCACGATACTGTTTTGTCCACCTGCTTAGCTGACGTTCAAAGTAGCTGCCAGGCTTTCCATAATCGCGTAAGCCTGCGCTTTCAATATCTACACTGTGAAGCGCTGCAAGCACCCGGTTCATTTCATCATACATGGCACCGCGAGTAGCAGAAGACGCTATTTCAGGCAGTGCACTATTCCAAAAAATGTCACCTTCAACATAGGCCATAATGTAAAACATGCTACCGATTATGCTGGCATCTTCACATAAATGGTACGCTTTGGGCACAGGCACTTCTGAGCCCTGCAACGCATTGATAACGCGAAATTCTCGATCAACTGCATGGGCCGATTTCAGTAACTTACCCGGAGGTTGACGGCGTAACACGTAGACGCCGTTATCCGTAGTAAGCTTGAACGTCGGGTTCGATTGCCCACCCGCAAATTTCTCAGCACTTTTGACGTGCCCAATACTGGGGCATGCAGAAGATAAATACGAATTCAGCACTGCTAAATCTATGACATGTGGGGCTTTCGCATTGTCTTTAGACACATTCACTCCTTACCCGTAATTTTTTGTATTGTTTATTTACAACACTGACTTATTCAGCGACTGCTTTTTCAGCAATAAGATTACGACCTAACTGCATCATGTGAACCTGATCAGGGCCATCTGCCAGTTTGATAGTACGCGCATAAGCGTACATGGCAGACAATACGAAATCTTGGCTTGTACCTGCAGCGCCGTGCATCTGAATGGCATGGTCGATAACGTTACAGGCCATAGTAGGTGCAACTATCTTGATAGCAGCGATAAGGTCGCGCGATACTTTGTTGCCATAGCGATCCATCTTATCAGCCGCTTTCAACGTAAGCAGACGCGCCTGTTCAATATCACAGTGCATCTGCGCAATGCTTTCTCTAACCGATTGCTGTTTTGACAACGGTTTGCCAAACGCCACTCGGCTTTCAACTCGTTCACAGGCCATATCGAGCGCGCGCTGTGCACAGCCAATAAGGCGCATACAATGGTGAATACGGCCCGGGCCTAAGCGCCCTTGTGCGATTTCAAAACCACGCCCTTCACCAAGCAGTAAGTTTTCTGCCGGTACACGTACGTTTTCAAACAAGACTTCAGCATGACCAATAGGCTCGTCGTAATAGCCCATTGCTGCCATTGGGCGAACAATAGTTACACCCTTGGTGTCCATAGGAACTAAGATTTGAGACTGCTGCTGGTGACGAGGCGCATCGAAATCAGTTTTGCCCATTACCACCATAATTTTACAGTTTTCATTCATAGCACCGCTGGTGTACCACTTACGGCCGTTGATAACGTATTCATCCCCATCGCGCTTAATGGAAGTTTCGATGTTTGTCGCGTCACTTGATGCCACTGCAGGCTCTGTCATAGCAAAGGCTGAGCGTATTTCCCCGTTTAAGAGAGGCTCTAACCACTGCTTTTTCTGACTCTCGTTACCGTATTTCGCAAGCACTTCCATATTGCCGGTATCTGGCGCACTACAGTTGAAGATTTCAGAGCTAAACAAAACTCTGCCCATTTCTTCACAAAGTGGTGCATACTCTGCGTTAGTCAAGCCCGCGCCATATGGCTTATATTCTTCAGGTAAAAACAAATTCCAAAGGCCCGCTTCTTTTGCACGCTTTTTCAATGTATGCATCATTTCAGGCGTTTTCCAACGGCCTTCGCCATTGTTGGCAGAGCCATTTTCTACGGCGTGAATGTATTCCTTTTCAATTGGATACACTTCTTCTTTCATAAACGCTTTTAGTTTTTCTAAAAGTGCTTGGGTCTTTTCATTATATTCAAAGTTCATAACTGCCCCATTTAGCTGTAGGTAATGGCGTGTAACCTGTCAATCACATCCAGGTGAGGTACGCTGTTGAAGTTATTAAGGTGAACGCCTCGCGCATTGGCAAAGCATTGAGAAAAACTGGCATTTCGGATCTGCAAATTCATATTCACAACGGTGGCCGCATCGTAGCCAAGAATGTGTTTGAGCATCATGGCAATTGCACCGCCAGAACTCACGACGAGAACACGCTTCGCATCTATACTTTGAAGGTGCGTGAGCATACTGTGAACTCTGTCTTCGAACTGACCCCATGTTTCATCAAGGAGTTCATGCGCCAATTCGTCTTGCGACCAGGCAAGCATTGCTTTTTTTAGCAATCGGTAATATTCAGAAGGCGAAGCACCTTCAGGTACTTTTGCTTCTGGGTAGCGTGTTAAATAGGCGGTAGCCACTGCCTGAAAATTGAATTCATTCAGTGCGCTATTCACTGTAACTTCAGGTAGCGTATAGTCTTCAGTAGCAATACCCGAGGCAATACCTTCTTTGGTTTCGTGATGCCTAACCATGTCGCCAGAGAAAACTGCATCAAATTCAACATTGCGATGCTTGAAATAGTCACCAAGCCAAATGGCCTGTTGCCCACCCAGTTCACTAAGTTTGTCATAGTTCGCTTTGCCAAAAGACGCTTGACCATGTCGCACTAAATAGATGTCTGTCATACCGCTGCCTGATGTTATTAATATGTTAACTTTCAACCAACATACTAAGGAAAACAGCGATATAAGTTTAATTGATATTTTGAATGAGTATGCATCATGTGAAACTATTCATTGCCAAATATCTGTTCGCTTTTTGCACGTTGCGAACAAAATTTGACATGATAGCTTCAAATGCGTGCAATATATGTTCATTAGATTGTATAGTGAAAAAGCACGACACGACGTCATAGGGAAGTTGGCGTATTTAAAATGTAAAGGACTGTACGCATTTGGACGCGACCTTGTCGTGATTAATTTTGTTTAAAGCCCCCCCGCTTTTGAAAAATAAAAAGAACCAAAATGAAGTCACTTACACACGCTTTGTCTTGTAATAGCTCAAGCATATCTACACCCCAAAACGCCATTACGCGTTGCCTATGTAGTTCGCCGTTTATTGCCTCTATTGTCTCGTCGACACTTGCTTTGGCTCCCCACGCTCACGCCGATGAGAATGCTCTATCTACTCCGCATAACAAAAAGGCGCTGGAACACATTGTTGTACAGGCGCAAAAGACCAGTCAAAACTTGCAAGATGTGCCCGTTGCGGTCACTGCGCTTTCAGGTCAAGACCTAGTTGAAACAGTTAGCCGAGATGTGTTTGACCTGCAAAACTACGTACCTGCTTTTGGCGCGTTTCAAAATCAAAGCGTAACAAATTCAGGGTTTTCAATACGCGGCATTGGCACGTCTTCACAAAACTTCGGCTTCGAGTCTTCGGTGGGTTTATACGTAGATGGTGTGTACCGTGCACGACAAAACGCGTTAATTAACGACTTAGTCGATATTGAATCTATTGAAGTGTTGCGTGGGCCACAGGGCACACTATTCGGAAAGAATACCGCCGCTGGCGCAATGACGTTAACTACGGTCGCACCTTCACACGACGAGCGCGACGGCTTTGCCGAAGCCATCATCGGCAATGATAACTTGGTTCGTTTAAGCGCTGGCTCGTCGTTTTCGCTTATCGACGATGTACTCGCCATGCGAGTATCTGGCTTTAGTTCTCACAGTGACGGTTTCATTACCGACGAGCGCAGCGGACAAACTCTAAATAACCGTAACCGTTCTGCGATAAAAGCACAGTTGCTTTACACTCCAACAGATGAAATTAGCGTGCGACTTATTGCTGATTACGGCGAGCTAGACGAACGGTGCTGCGGCGCACTAACTTTTCAAAACAACATTCAGGCTAATGACATAGCGGGTAAATTTGGTACTGATGCGCTGCTGCTACAACCGCCGTTTAATGCAACTATTTACGGGCGCGATAACTTTTATGACTATAAAACCTCGCTGTCGCAAACTCCCCTTTCAAAAATGAAAGACAAAGGACTATCAGTTCAAGTAGATGTGGCTTTAAACAAAGCATGGGATTTAGTGAGCATAAGCGCGTACCGCGCGTTTGACAGCTTAGATACGGTAGATACCGACTTTTCTGATGCGGACCTTCTTACTGCCACTAACGACGCCAAGCAGCAGTCGTTTTCTCAAGAAATTAGATTACATTACACCAGTGAAGATGTGCGCGGTTTAATAGGTGTTTACTATTACAGCCAAAACTTAGATCTAACCTTTGATACTACCACGCAAGATGATTTTAGTGCGTTCTTTAATGCCGCCGCGCCCGATCTGCTGCCTTTGGCTAACGCCATCAACGAGCTATCTGCAGTTACATCAGGCTTTATTGCGCCTGCTGCAGCACCCGCGCCGTCCGGTACTGCTTTCGCGCACAGCGCCTATCAAGAGCAAGATAGTATTGCTTTATTCTCTCAGCTGGATTGGCTGTTAAACAGTGATTTCACCTTAACAACGGGCTTACGCTATACCCGCGAAGAAAAGTCGATTATCGGAGCCTACGATGAGCAAGGGCCTGGTATTGATGGACTAACTCAAGACCCAGCGCAATGGCCTAATGTAGGTCGTGCTGTAGTTGGGTTACAAAACATCGCTGCTGCGTTAGCGGCGGGACAAGCTCCTACAGCACAGTCCCTTAACGCTATAGCACCATTTCAACAAGCGGGCTGGGGATATTTTTTCTTGGGATCTGCAGCGGTTATGCCGCGCCCTGACTTAAACGAAGAGCTTGATGATTCACAGTTAACCGGCACGGTAAAACTGGCTTATCACCCTAATGACAACACGCTAACCTACGCTAGTTTTGCGACTGGTTACAAAGCTGGCGGTACGAATACCGACAGAATCTTACCTTCGCTTAGCCCGCTTTTTGATGCTGAAAAATCGCGAAGTGCTGAAATAGGTATAAAACACGACTTTGAAGAATACGGCGTGCGCGTAAATGCTGCGGCGCACTATACACAAATTAGCGACTTTCAGGCGACGACCTTTACCGGAACGGGGTTCAACCTGCAAAATGCGGGCGATATCATAATAAAAGGCATAGAGCTTGAAGCCACATGGCTAATGACAGAAAGCACCGAATTACATGCAGTTGCGTCGCGCACATTGGCGAATTTTGATGAGTTTAAACGCGGTACCTGTTGGGTAGCGTACACGTGGCACACGGGCATTGACGACCCGGGCCGTGTGGAGCCAAACGACCCGTTCTGTTCAAGAGACGATGACCGCGTAGGCTTCGAGCCTCAGAACTCACTGTCTCTTATGCTGAATCACTATTTCGAAGTTGGGAATTATCCTGCCTCCGCCAGTATTGACTACCAATACACGGGCGACGTATTTCTTGATGATGCGAACGACCCGTACAAATACGCTGACGACTTTTCATTATTTAACGTTCGCGTAAGTTTCACTATCCCACAATGGGATAGCGAAATTATTGCGTGGTCGCGCAACGTTTTCGACGAAGAGTACGTTGCGCGAAGTGGCTTTGATGTACCCGTACAAACCGGAAAGATCATGGCCTACCCAGGCGCGCCTAGAAGCTTTGGCGTTACCTTCAGAAAGTCTTTCTAACGCTTTAAATGCGTAGGTTTGGTATGAAACACCGCATGGCACTGAGCAATAACAGACAGCGCTATATGCTCTGGTAGCTCACCACCAATGTCGAAACCAGCGGGGCTTGCAAAATACTGAGTAAAGTTGGTATCGCCAAGCCCGGCTAAATCCATAATTTCCTGCTTACGGTGCAGTGGCCCGAGCATTGCCGTATAGGTTAACGATTGCTTGCTTAGCACTTGCAGCGCCTTTGCATCAATTTCACGGTGATGGGACATAAGCACTGCTGCTTGAACGTTATGTTCGCCCATGTGAAGACGTAAGCCTTCCGTAGACGGGTCTTCAATTAAGTAATTTACCTCGGGAAAATGTTCAAGTCTTGCTTGTGCAGGCCTTGGATCCCAAAGACTTACTAAATAGCCCTGCAAACTAGCAAGCTTAGTCATAAAGGTAGCGTCGTACCCACCTCCAACAACAAGTAGGTGGATAGGCGGCAGCATCAAAACCGACAACATGCGCTTGCCATCAACGGTGTCTAGCACAGCTTTTCTAGGTTTAGCAGAATGGTCTTCCAATTCCGTGCAATCACCCAAAGTACCGTCTACAGCGCAGCGCCACTCACACGCTTTTCCGTTTGATAAGCTTTTGCTAACCACATCTAGCGATAAATACTGATTACTCTCGTTAACTGGTACGAGTGCTAAGTGCACCACACCGCCGCATCCAACACCTAGTTTAAACGCGATGTCTTCTTCATCTTCATCGTCGTAAACCGCGGTACGACTAACGCCGTCGGCCATTACTCGCTGGGCTTTTTTAACGATGTCACTTTCTAAGCAGCCGCCGCTTAATATACCTAGCTGATGCCCTGCATCACTAAACAACATCATGGCGCCTGCTTTGCGGTAGCATGAGCCTTCGGTTTTAAAAATAAAACCTAACACCCACTTATGCTTGTTTTTAAGTGGAAGCCACTGGGCCAACAAATGGTTAACGTGATTACTCATAACTACCTCTAAATCCGTTTAACCTGCTTATTGCTGTGATGCTGCTTGGGCAATAAATGCTGCCAATGTAGCTGGCTCTTGTGCCCCGGCTACGCCCTGATTACCAATGACAAAAGTAGGTACACTCTGAATACCACGCTGCATCCAAATAGTTTCCTCCTCACGCACTGCTTGCGCGTATTTTTCACTTTTAATTACTACTTCAGCTTCGGTTTTGTCGAGGCCCACAGACTCAGCTAATTCTACTAGCACACCAAGATCGTTCACGTCTTTACCATCAGTGAAGTAAGCGTTAAACAAGCTAAGCTTCATTTCTTCTTCAAGGCCGTTTTCTGCAGCAAAGTGAATAAGCTGATGGGCCTTAAACGTATTCTGCATGCGAGAGTCGTCAGTAAAGTTAAACGAAAAGCCTAATTGCTCGCCCGCTTCTACTAACCGCGCTCTGTTCTGCGCGCTTTGCTGTTCACTAATGCCGTACTTTTCCATTATGTGCTCGCGAAGGTTTTGCCCTTCTTCTGGCATATTGGGGTTTAGCTCGAACGGGTGAAACTTAATATCCACTTCAATGTTATCAAGGGTTTTAATGGCTTCTTGCAAACGCTGGTACCCAACAATACACCATGGACATACCACGTCAGAAACCATATTAACTGTTACACTCTGCATACCGCTCGCACTTTGTACACCTTGCTCATTTGCTGCCATGATAGGCCTCGCTTTATTGAATTCATGAAGATATAAGGGTTTAGATAAGGTTACAAAAAGAAACTTCAACCCCAAACTGCGATTATTTCGTCGCAGTTACATCAGTTTCTGCTGTGACTTTTTTTGTCGTGCCCATTGTGGTGCTGTAAAGCGTGGAAAGTTTTTCAAGGGCTGAGTGTGCCCATATTTCATAGCCTTTCGTGGAGGGATGAAAGCCATCTTCTGCCATCAAACCACTTTGCTGAATATCTGTCATAGTTCCGCTCACATTAAGTGCACTAACATATAATATGTCTGCGTT
>Ga0114932_10002950_pt1 | contig 17237 bp, 18 predicted proteins | sample 2SBtaG_2_FD_87286 | JGI IMG/M metagenome (GOLD analysis project Ga0114932, IMG submission 87286) | Deep subsurface microbial communities from Kolumbo volcano to uncover new lineages of life (NeLLi) - 2SBTROV12_ACTIVE470 metaG | ecosystem: Environmental > Aquatic > Marine > Volcanic ... | reverse complement strand
TTAAAAAATATAAAAAAAAGATTTTTTTTAATAGAAAAAAAGTTATTCTAATATGTTGTTATTGAAAACATGATTAATGAAACAAGATATATAGGATTTTCATGCTAAAAGTTGGTGTGTTGTTTGGAGGCAAATCAATTGAACGAGAAGTATCATTTAATTCTGGCAGAACAATTTGTGATCATTTAGACACACAATACTTTCAAGCAATTCCTATTTTTCAAAGAGCAAGTGGAGAGTTGTATATACTTCCTTGGTCATTTTTATATCGTGGCAAAATTATTGATTTTGAGCATCGATTAGATAAAGAGGCTCAAAGAATAATTTGGGATGATTTGCCAAGGTTGATCGATTTTATGTACATTGCAACACATGGAAAATTTGCAGAAGACGGAAAACTACAAGCAATCTTAGAGCTTTTTAATATTCCTTATTTGGGTTCTAAAGTTTTTGGGGGTTCGTTAGCAATGAATAAGGGCTTACATAATAATTTTTTAAAACATCACGTAGATACTCCAAAGGGTTTTGCTTTAAGTCCTCAACAAATTTTATCATATGATCAAGGCCAAATAGATAAACTGTGTGTAGATACAGGTTTATTCTTTCCTGTTGTGGTGAAACCTGCAAATGAAGGGTCTAGCTTTGGAGTGTTTGTTGTACATGATAGAAAAAAAATAAAACAGGCTTTACATGAAGCATGTTTTATTTCTGGATCAAAAGGACAAGATGTTTTAGTTGAGGAAAAAATTAAAGGAATGGAGTTTGCATGTATTATCATTACTGATTATAAAACAGGCAATCTTATTCCGCTTCCTCCAACTGAAGTTATCATGCCAAAAGATGCAGAGATTTTTGACTATGAACAAAAATATATGCCAGGTCAAGCTATTGAAAAGACTCCTGCGTCATGTAGCAAAAAAGATATTAAAAAAATTCAAGATACGTGTGTTAAGGCAATGCAAGTGTTGCAGTTTAGCAACATGGCACGAATTGATGGATTTTTAACTAAAGATGGAAGAGTTGTTATTATTGATAGTAATCCTTTATCAGGCATGGCTCCTGCAACATTTTTATTTCGTCAAGCGGGTGAGTATGGCATTGGGCATGCAGAATTAATTAATTGTTTAATTAAAGCTGAGTTGAAAAATTATAAAATGGAAAAGCAATTTACACCGAAGAAAAAAATGAAAAAAATAAAAGTTGCTGTTTTGTTGGGTGGCTCGTCACACGAAAAAGAGATTTCTTTAGAGTCTGGACGTAATGTTTGTTATAAACTGTCTCCTGAAAAATATGAAGTAATACCAATATTTGTAGATTATAATATGAAGCTTCATGTGTTAAATCAACGGTTGCTAATTAATGCATCAACAAGAGAAATTATGCATAATTTGCAAGAAGCAAAATCTATTGCATGGTCAGATTTAAAGAAGGTCGCAGACTTTGTTTTTCTTGGTTTGCATGGCGGTCAAGGTGAAAATGGTGTAGTGCAAGGTACGCTAGAAATGCTTGGTATTCCTTATAATGGATCTTCAATTTTTGCAAGTTCATTGTGCATGGATAAATATAAAACGGGCCAATTCTTAAAGGATCAAGGATTTCATGTGCCTCATGCATTTTTACTTTCAAAAGATGATTGGCAGAGCAAGAATCATGAGCAGTTTCAAGTATATCTAAAATCTGTACATTTTCCATGCATTATAAAGCCTCATGATGATGGTTGTAGCGTGATGGTGCAAAAGGCTATAAGTGAGAGTGAGGTGTATGATGCCTTGGATATCCTTTTTAAGGATAAAGACTTTGCTTTGATTGAAGAAAAAATTGCGGGCATGGAGCTTACGGTAGGTGTTGTGGGCAATGAACAACCTCGTGCTTTAGCGCCAAGCGAAGCGATTTCAAAAGGAGAGATTTTATCAATAGAAGAGAAGTTTTTACCTGGTGCTGGAGAGAATCAAACTCCTGCAAGACTTGCAAAAGAAGATATTTCTTTTGTGCAACAAGCAGTTGTTGATGCATATAAGGCAGTTAGGGGTGCTGGTTATGCACGAGTAGACTGTTTCTTTCAGAATGAAAAACAGTCGCCAACAGGTAAAAAAAGAGTGGTCATGCTAGAGTTTAATACTTTACCGGGTCTTACTCCTGCAACATGTTTGTTTCATCAAGCAGCAGAAGAGGGTTTGCGTCCAATGGACTTGATTGATGAAATTATTCAGTTGGGCTTTCAAGCTCATAAACAGGATGAAATTGTTTCGGTTGATGATGTTTTATTGCGTCAGCAAGAGATTGAAAAGCAGTTAAAGGGTTGATTTATTCAGCAAGCTCGGATCGATATTTCTTGGTCAAGATAATTAATCCTAATAGATTTGGCAGAGCAATCAGAGGAATAATAAATTCTGATATTTCCCAGAGAGTTGAGGTGTCAAAAATTGAACCAAAGAAGATACACAAGCTTACAAATCCATAATAAAAGTACATTTGACGATTGTTGGTGAAAAAGGCATAGCTTTTGCTTGCATTAAGGCTATTTCCAACGGCTGTACCAATAATAAACATAGTTACGGTAATGGTATATGCAAGAGGTCCGATGGTTGGAAGGCCTTGTTTGAAAGCAAGAAGTGGCAGGTCGTTAGAAATTTTGCCAAGTGTCCAAGTGCCGGTGATAATTGCAATAAGGCCAGATAGTATACAAAAAAAGGTATCTCCAATAATTGAATACATAGCAAGAATACCTTGGTTAGTTGGTTTTTTGGCGTCTGAGAGAGCATGTGGTATTGCCGCTGTTCCAACACCTGCTTCGGTGATAAAGGCTGCTTTAAACACTCCTTCTTTAAGGCCAGATGCAGCTGTTGCACCTACAAATCCTCCGATAGGGGCAGCTGGTGAGAATGCATGAGAGAAGATAGAGATAATGGCATCTTTGAGTGCAGTAAGATCTGCAAATAAAATTAAGCAACAGAGCGTAAAGTACATTGCGCACATGACAGGAACAAGTTTGCTTGAAAAGAGTCCAATTCGCTTTGCTCCACCAGTTAAAATATAAAAAACAAATAGAGCCATAACAGCTCCTGTTGCATACTCAGGAACCCCTTGATGAGAATAGGTTGCAGCCATAGCTTTTGCTTGAATTGCAGTCCAAGATGAAAATAAAAATACTGTTACAATACCGTACCAATTGGCAAGATATGGATGTATTTGGTATAAATAACCAGTTGGTCCACCAATGATAGTTCCATCACTTGCGTACCGTTTAAACTTAACTGCAAATGTAGCTTCACTAAATTTAGTAACAGCTCCAAAAAATGAATATACCATAATCCAGAATAGTGATCCTGGTCCACCAATGACAACACCAAGCGGTGCTGCAACAATAGTGCCCATGCCAAGGCTTGTTGACATAGCGGTAAAGAGTGCTTGTAGTGGGGTGATTGTGTTTTTATGGGACTCGTGAGATTGTTTAGAAGTGATAAACTTTAAAAACTGTTTAAATTTTCTGAGCTGTGGGAATCTTGTCATACAAGAAAGCAAAACTCCTACAGCAAGAAAGCAAAAAGCAAGCGGAACATCAATAATAAGATGAAGTTCTTTTAAAGATATCATGAAATCCTTACAATATTTTATGAACATATACATTATTTAAAGATGCATAAGAATCATTTTTTTGCAAGGATATAAGTTGCATGAAGGTGGCGACAGTGTTGATTTTTTATTCGTCCGGCAATTCTTCTATTTTTGAAGATTTAATACCTCTAATTGGCATTGAGCCATTTGGTTTGGATGTTGACATGCTTCTAGGAACTCTCGCAGAACGAAATCTTGCTTCAAGAAGTTTTTGTAGTTCATTTTATGACAAATTTGCTACAACAAAAACAATGACAGGAGGTGTTTGGGGTTGTTGAGTAGTTCTTTGTTCATCTTTTTGAATGAAAGGTCTTTTTTCTTGTTGAGATGCTTGCAGATTAATGCACGTGATACTTGCTAGCAAGGCTAATAAAACTTTATTCATAGATCCTCTTTTTTAATAGTTTATATAATTCCTTAATAAGGAATATAGATTGATAATGCCTACCAGTCAACAATTCAAAGAGTTTTTGGATGAGTTGATCAAGGGTAATAGACCTACCTTGATGTTGATCTTTGGTTATAAAGATAGCTTGTTTGATTTTGGAAGGAGAATAATTTAGAGAGATTCTAATGTTATTATTACTGTTGTAAGAATATAATGGGTTTTAGTGCTACTCAATCACTTTTGCTTTGATTGCACGACTTGATGTAGGTGGTTGATCTTGGTCTAGCTCCTCTACTCTTGGGTGTGGGCCTCGTGGGCGTTCAATTCTAGGTAGCATACATGAGAGAAGGGCTGCTGTTTGGCTTGGAGATAGTTGTAGAGAAGTGCTGCCCATAGAGCCATGATATGTTAGATGAGAGTCGCCGTTTGGTCGATGAGCCCACGCTATAAAGTGACCAGATCTTGTTGCTATAGCCTGCGGTATTGCTTGAGATAAAGGAAGCGGTTGAGAATGGGATGGTAGAGTTAAAGCTGTATCACTTGTATCAGGTTCTAATAGATGTCTTGTTGCTAGTAATAAATTGTTTGGTGGTACATTTTGTCCTGCTATCATAGGAGTTTCATTTGGTAACATTGCTAAGAAAATCCCATTTCCCTTTCTAGCGGCGTTTGCCCATTCTTGAGGAGTCATTGTTGTTGTAGTACTTTCTTGAGAGTCATGTTCCTTTTTAGTTACAGCACCTTGAGCGCATTGTATATTTATAGAAAGCGTGATTAAACATAGTAAAAAATAAAGATTTTTTTTCATAAATTGTCCCTTTAAATTATATTGCATTGTATAATTAAGAGTACATAGTAAGCCCTTTTTGTCAAAAGGGAGGGGTTATTTAGAAAGTAATTGGAGTGCTTTTCGGAGTAGTTGATCAAAGGTGACAGATTTGCCTTGATGTTGATCTTTAAGCATAGAGGTTGCTTGTTTGATTTCAGGGGGTGAATAATTTAAAGAGGTTAAGGTTTCTTGAAGATCGCTCCAAAGGCCCATTGGTGTTTTGGTTGCTAGTTGAGGATGGGCTTGTAAGAGCTTTGGAGCTTTATTGCGTAGAGCAAGGCAAAGTTGCTCGGCTTTTTTGACTCCAATGCTTTTGAGCTTGCTAAGCTGACCTGTATTTTCTTCAATAATCAGATGTAAGAATTGTGAGGCATCAAGTTGTTCAAGAATTGAAAGACCCATCTTTGGACCTATGCCTGAGCAGCTGATGATGAGTAAAAAAACATCTTTGTCCAAGGTTTGTTCAAAACCAAATAATGTTGGGCCTTGTTCTTGATTCCAATGAAGATAGGTTTGTAGGGTAATATTTTGTTTGATAGAGAGTGTTTTAGCTTGAGGGCAAAAGGTCTCAAAACAGAGTCCGTTATACTCTAGAAGGATTTTATTTTCTTGGATGTCGGCAATTGTTCCGGTAATTGAAGCAATCATATATATCTTTCATTATTGTTGATTATGAAATCAATTATCTAAGTAGATTTTTAAAAAATCAAGGAATCTTTAAAAAAGCTCAAGGATTACGTGAACTGTTCGTTGACAAGTGGTATAGAACTGATACAATTTAAGCATAATCAATTGTGGGAATAGCTCAGCTGGTAGAGCGTTGCCTTGCCAAGGCAAAGGTCGCGGGTTCAAATCCCGTTTCCCACTCCAAAATATCTCCAAACTCTTGTAATTAAAGATTTTTTTTATTTATTGTGTATACTAATAATAGGTAGTTCTCTGATGTTTTCATGGGGGATATAAGGGAAAAAATACAAGGAATATTAATTATGAAATCTGTTATTGCACAAGGTGCAACAGTAGCCAAAGCAGTTGAAGAAGCTGTGAAAAAGGCAGGAAATCCAAAAGAATTTTTTATCAAAATTTTACAAGAAGCTCAGGGTGGCTTTTTGGGGTTTGGCTCTACAAAGGCAAAAATCGCTTTGTTCTTTAAAAAAGAGGACTTTGCAAGACGTGGTTCGGATGTTCTTTCTCAGGACACATATAAAGACTTATTTGATAATAAAAGCTTGCAAAGGCAAGTTGATAGCCAAGAAAAAGATTCAGCTTCTCAAAAAGATGGTTCAAGTTCGATGCAAACACGTCGAATAGAAAAACGACCTGCTGGAACAAGATCAAGAATGAGAAGAAGAACCATAGGGACAGGGCAGCACAAAGCAAGGCCAAGAAATACAGATCAGGTTGATGAAAAATCTCAGCAATCGAGTGAAGAGCCAAGAAGTGCTGTAAATAGAAAAAGAACCTCGTATTCTCCGCGTAGGCCAAGACAAGGTTCTAGATGGGGGAACAATAAAGATGAGTCAAGAAAGAAAGAAGATAAAGACAATTCCTAGTCAAGGATTGACCAAGGATGAACAGGCTATTGTTGCTTTGTGTACTCCTCAAGGGTCAGGAGCAATAGCTTTAATTCGTCTTTCTGGAAATAATGCTGTAGAGATCGCAGATCTTATGGGGCAGCTACCTTCTGGTAAATTACTTAAAGATCATAAAACTCATACAATTCACTTTGGATATGTTGTTGATGAGCAGAATCAACATGTAGACCAAGTATTGTTTTTGTTGATGAAAGCTCCTAGGACTTTTACTGGACAGGATGTTGTTGAGATTACTTGTCATAACAATCAGTTTTTGATTGATGCTATTATTGACAGGGCTTTACAGTGTGGGGCTCGACTGGCAGGAAATGGAGAGTTCTCTCAGCGTGCAGTTGTTAATGGTAAGATGGATTTGGTACAAGCTGAGGGTATGAATGATTTAATTCATGCACAGAGCGTAGAGTCTTTAAAATATTCTCTAAGTCAACTAGAGGGATCGTTTTCTTCTTGGGTTGCAAGTATTGAGCAATCTGTTGTTAAAATGCTTGCATTTTGTGAGGCGAGCTTTGAATTTATAGATGAAGAAGAGATGGAGTTTGCTTCCGATATTAAAATACAAATGTCATATGTTGTTAAAAAGGTTCAGGACCTTTTAAAAACATATTCAAAGCAACAGTACATTAAAGAGGGGGTAAGAATTGCCTTGGTGGGGACAGTGAATGCTGGAAAGTCATCACTGTTTAATCGGCTTGTGCATAAAGATCGAGCAATCGTAACGGACATTGCGGGTACAACAAGAGATATTATTGAATCTGGTGTTTATAAAGAGGGTTGTTTTTTAACCTTTGTTGATACAGCAGGTATTAGAAACACTCAAGATCAGATAGAAAAAGAAGGGATTGATCGTTCTTTTAAGGAAGCGCATTGCGCAGATGTTATCTTGCTCATTATCGACTATTCGCAAAATATGACAAAACAGCAACAGATAGAGTATCAAAAGATTATTGATCAACATAAGCAAAAAGTAATTGTTGTTTATAATAAAATCGATAAAACAAGTGTTGGAGTTCATAATATACAAATCGATAAAACTGTTTCGATTGTTCAAACTTCAGCTCAAAAAAATTTGCATATCGATAAACTTTGTCAGGTTGTTGATCAGAAAGTTGCATCATTAAAGGATGTTGGAAATATTTCAGGATTATTAAATCAGCGGCAGTATTCATTGCTTTCTAAGTTTGTAGAGCAGCAACAAGAGGTTATTGCTTTGCTGCAAGGTTCTGTGGATTATGAAGTGGTTTCTTATAAGCTTAAAGAGTCATTGCAGTTGCTTTGTGAAGTGACTGGACGCTCTGTAAGTGAGGCTGCAATGGATCAGGTTTTTAAAACCTTTTGTGTTGGTAAGTAATAATCAGATACATCTTATAAAAAGGTTGTTTTTTTTTATCCTTTTGTGCAAAGTGAAACCATACATAATATAAGATGGTTTTAAAAGGTTGGAAAGTAGGTATGAAGAAAAACATCAAAAAGTATGTGTGTGCTATGCTCATTTCTTGTAATTCTATTGTGCTTTTTTCGTCTATACAGGAACCAACGTTGTTGGACTTTGCAGACTTGTTAGAGCGCGTCGCTCATGTTATAAAGTTGGATCGTTTATCTTATGAGCCTAAAAAAATAATTTTTACAAAGTCTAGAGATGCAAAAGACAATCTTTTAAGGGCTTGTTGCCAACATGACAATTCTTCTGTATCTGCCAAATCGGCTGTCGCTGATCTTAATAAATCAAGAAAGTTATGGATGACAGGGTTGCAAGATCCTGGAGTTTTTAGTTTTTCACGGCTTCCTCGTAAAGGGGTAGATCGTATTGACTGTTGTACTTGTAAGCCGATTGATAATAAGGGTTTGGTAAAATCTGCTTTGGATGAAGTTGCGTTGGTAAAATACAGATTATCTCATTTAGAGCAGCATGTTGAGCGGCCTTATGTGGATTTATTGCCAAAAAAAGTAATAAAGGAAGTGAAGAAGATTCCCTATAAGAAGCCAATATATGCAAGGTCAGCACTTTGCGATGCTCAAAAATCGTTAGAGTTATGCGGGGCTTTAGAGAATGCTGGGGGAGTTTTTGGTGATAGTAAGCAGTTGCAGGCTGTAGAGATTACAAGTTTTCCAGATAAAAAAACAGTAATAGATCCTCTTGTTATAGAAAGGGTGATATCTGTTGACGAACCAGAAGAGAGTGAAGTTGTTAAGGAGGTTTCTAGGCAATCGATGGACAAGCAGAATATCTTTTTAGTACAAGAGCAAAAAGAGGGTTGGTATAAACAGCTCAAAAGAAAGGTTGTTAATCGGTTTAAACAAACTGCACTGAGTAAATGGCTTGCAAAAAGAAAAATAAAATCTGTATTTGCAATAGACAGTGATCCTTTGGGTGTGTTAGTGCAAGATGCTTATTTGGAAACTGTTTTTTATACTCTTTCTATGGTAGAGCAGCAACAGCTGCTAGACAATTTAGCTCGAAGAAAGATAGAGCGCTTTGTGTCGAAAAGGGAAAAAGCGCAAAAAGTGAAAAGATATAGAAAAAGAAAAGTTCGTTCATATAGGAAAATGAGATTGTAAAATTAGAAAAATAGCCTCAGGATTCTGAGGCTATTTTATTTTCATTTTTAATTAAATTGCAAAAACTTCAACTCTTCGATTAACTGCTTGCTCTGCTCGAGTGCCTCCTTTTCTAATAGGCATTTCGTGTCCGCGAGGGGCGATTTTGATGTGTTTTGCATCAATGCCTGCATCGGCAAACTTTTTAGCAATATGACGAGCACGTTTTTCAGAAAGAGCTAAGTTGTAAATAGCAGAACCTGCAGAGTGACATGCATGTCCTTCTATGACAATTGTTTTTCCTTGTTTAATCATCTTTTTAGCATGTTTGACATTAGTTTTGAGATCAGTTTGTTGATTTGGTTGTAAGATATAATGATCAAAGTCAAAGAATAGTTTTTTAAATACATCTTTTGTTTCTTCTGCTGCAAGTTGCTCCCAAGCAAATAAACTGTTTGAAGAGGTTGATTGATGAGCGGGGGTAGATGTTTGTTGGTGTTGCTCTAATTTATCGTCAAGTGCAAATGTTTTCATAGAATCATTATCTAAATCAAAAGCATTGATTGGTTCGTCAGAAGGAGTTTTGTGTTTGTTTTTGTATTTTTCTTTAACCTTTGAAAAAAATGATTGTTTATGTAGTTCTGGTTGTTCTTTTTTGTGTGATGAGCAACCGCCAAAGCACGTGATGATGAATAAACAGAAGATGTACAAAAAAGAAATTGATTTTTGCATAATATGCCTTTATCTAAAAAATTACTTTGATCATAAGTTTATGAACCTTGCTTGAAAAGTCAACAATCAAGCTGCTGGTAGGTTGTTTATTATTTTTTAGAAGCTTTGGTTTTACCTAAGGGTGTAAATGTAGTATACTAAAAAAGTGTGAAGCGTAGGCAATTTTATGTAGTGTAAATTATTTTATGAAAAAAATTCTAATTAATGAAAATCCTTGGGAAACTCGCGTTGCTATTATTCGTGAGGGAAAGCTGGAAAATGTTTTTTATGGACAAAGTACAGACAAGGTAATAGAACGTTCTTTTTTTAAGGGCAATGTTTCTAAGGTTCTTCCGGGAATTCAAACAGCATTTGTAGATATTGGTCAAGAGCGAGCAGGTTTTTTGCATGTCTCAGAAATTGATAGAGATTTGGCCGCAAATCGTATTATGGGGTCTGATCAAGTTGAGATAGATGAGGATGTGAGGCCAAAGGTTGCTCCTGAAAAAGTCGACATTTCAAAAATCCTTACAGAAGGTGAAGACTTGCTTGTTCAGGTAAGTAAAGAGCCGGTGGATGAAAAAGGTGCAAAATTAACAACGTGTTTTACGTTTCCTGGTAGGTTTGTTGTATTAACTCCTAACATACCTCGCATTGGTGTTTCAAAAAAAATTGAAGATCGGCAAGAGCGATTGCGTTTAAAGGAAGTTGTTTCTAAACATTTACCAACAGGTATGGGTGCGGTGATTCGAACCTCAGCAGAAGGAAAAAGTGAAGGTGATATTTATAAAGACTTATCATTTTTAATTGCTGACTGGAATCATATACTAACTCAATATACTAAGGCAAATTCAAAATCCAAGATTTATGAGGATATGGATATCTCTTTGCAGGTAGTCAGAGATCACTTGGATGATGAGGTTGAGGCGATTATTACTGATAGTAAGTCAAATCATGATTTATTATATAAATACATCAATAAAGTTGTTCCAGATCATCGATTTAAAGTAAAGCTTTATAAGCAGAAAAGTGTTTTATTTGAGCATTATAATATAGATGATCAGATTGAGTTGGCTTTAGAGAAAAAGGTGCAACTTAAATCTGGGGGATCAATAGTCATCGATACAGCAGAAGCTTTAACGGTGATAGATGTTAATACAGGCAAGTTTATAGGAAAAAGAAATCTAGAAGAGACAATCTTAAAAACCAACTTAGAGGCTGCTCAAGAAGTAGTGTTGCAATTAAAGTTAAGAAATATAGGTGGTTTGATTGTTATTGATTTTATTGATATGTCAAATCAAAAAAACAGACAGAAGCTAGTTTCTTATTTTGAACAAACTTTAAAAAAGCTTGATAGATTTCAATCTGTTGTACTACAAGTTTCAGAGTTTGGAATTGTACAGATGACTCGTAAACGCTCTGGAAAGACGTTGATGAGACAGTTGACCGATGTGTGTCACTGCTGTAATGGTCTTGGTAGATTGACTTCGGTACGTGCTGCTAGTTATGAGATTTTAAGACAGGTTAAGCATGCAGTAGCACAGCAATTGTCAAAAAACAATATTAAGCTTGTTGTAGCAGGGCCATTGTTTGATTTTATTTCAAGCATTGAGTTTGACTCTGTATTAGCTTTAGAAAAAGAATTTAATTGTCATATTGTCTTAGAGAGTAGCGCTGCTCTGCATCAAACTGCTTTTAAAATAACAGAAAATAAAACTTGATCGGTATACATAAAAGGATCACATGGAAAAATCTTTAGTATTGGAACAATATCCAGAGTACAAAATTGATATTGGTATTGAAGTTCATGTTCAGTTAGGTACAAAAAGTAAAATATTTTGTTTTTGTTCTAATGCTTTAACAGATCAGCAAAATAGTAATATTTGTGTTATTTGTTCTGGTTATCCTGGAGTTCTTCCTGTATTAAATCGACAAGTTGTTGAATATGCAGTCATGGCTGGCTTTGGAACACATTGTAAAATTGCTCAAGTTTCAGAGTTTGACCGTAAACATTATTTTTATCCAGATCTGCCAAAGAATTATCAAATTACACAAAATGATGTACCAATTTGTAGTGATGGTCATGTGATGATCCGCTTGGAAGATGGTTCTGAGAAAAAAATTAGAGTGAGAAGAATACATATAGAAGAAGATGCAGGAAAAAATATACATTCTGATTTAACAGGTGAGAGTTATGTTGACTTGAATAGAACAGGTACTCCTCTTTTAGAGATTGTTTCTGAGCCTGATATAGAAAGTGTTTATGAAGCAAAAGCATATTTAAAAGCAGTACGATTAATTATGCAGTATTTAGGTATAAGCACCTGTAATATGGAAGAGGGATCTTTTAGGGCGGACACTAATTTATCAGTGCGTAAAAAAGATTCAAAAGAGCTTGGAACTCGTTGTGAGTTGAAAAATATTAATTCATTTAAATTTATTGCAGATGCTATTGAGTATGAGACTCGAAGACAGATAGAGCTTGTGGAGCAAGGTGGTAAAATTCGCCAAGAAACAAGATTGTGGGATTCTAAAAATCGTCGTTCTTTATCAATGAGAACGAAGGAAGACTTAGCCGATTATCGTTATTGTGTTGATCCAGATTTGTCTTTAATTGAAGTAAGTGATTTGGTCCAAGAGCGAGTTAAGGCGCAAATGCCAGAGTTGCCATATGACAAATTTCATCGTTATATCAAAGAGTTTAAATTGTCAGAGTATGAAGCAGATGTAATTACTACAGATGTTGAATATACAAAATACTTTGAGCAACTTATGGCAGTATATCCTCAAAAGACAGCTGTAAATTGGTTCTTAAGAGATCTTCTTGGATTTGCAAATGAGCAAAAAATTTCAGTTGCTATATGTAAGGTTACGCCTCAAAGATTAGCAAAAATTGTTGAGTTGCTTGATAATGGCCTTATTAACAATAAGGGGGCAAGGCAAATTTTTGAGCTTGTTGCGCAAGATGGATCAGATCCTCAAGAGCTTGTTGAAAAACATGGATTAAAACAAATCGGTTCAGAAGCAGAGCTTGAAAAGGTTGTGCAACAAATTTTACAAGATAACCAAAATCTTGTTGAACAGTATAAGGCTGGCAAGCAAAATCTATTTGGGTTTTTTGTTGGTGCAAGTATGAAAGCTACCAAGGGTGCAGGAAATCCAAAAGTTATCCAAGGTATTTTAAAAAAGCTTTTAAGTTAATAGGTTAAAAATAGAGCTTTTAGGGCTCTATTTTTTTTTCTTCTGGTACATGACAAGTATCAAAACCTTCTCGTTTACTTTGTATGATAGATAGAAGATGTGGAAATAGTTTCCTTTTTAGTGCCGTAAGTCTTACCTGTTCTTCTTGTGTAGCTTTCCATTGAGTAACGCTTTGTCTTATTAGATCTAACTCTTTATCTGTTTTAGGTCTTATAGGTTGTACTGTTTCTCTATGGATAGGAGGAGTGTATTCCTCTAAGGGTGGCGGTTCTACAGGAAGGGGTGCTAATGTTGTACTTGTTCTGTTTGAGACGTGAAATAAGTTGTCTAATCTTTCTCCAAGAGCAATTTCAACTGCATTGAAAGTTTTTGCGACTCTTGCAATATACTCAGCTGTAAGCGTAGTATGGCTTTGAAATAAGGTTAATAATAAACATATAGAGAATGTTTTGTTCATATACTCACTTTCTTTTTTGTGGTTCTGATACATCACATGTGTCAAAACCTGCTTTTTTGCTTTGCATCATAGATAGAAGTCCTGGAAATAATTGCTTTCTTAGCGTAGCAAGTCTTGCATGTTCTTCTTGTGCAGCTTGCCACTGAGCAACACATTGTTGCATGAGTACTTTTTGCTCATGAGTGAGATCTCTTGGCTTTACAGTTTCTGTGTCAGGTGCGGCTTTTATGCTAGTTGAATCTCGTGATAGAGGAGTGACAGCAGCGGGCCCACCTTGTAGCTCTTCTGTTAGGTAGTCATTGGTAGTAGCTGGTTTGGTAAGGCTGTGCCAGGCATTAAGTAAGCAATCACAGCAAGATTTTGGATGATGCTCCATACTTTGTAAGGGAGTGTGTAAGATGAAACAGAGAAAAGAAAAAAGAGCGCCAAATTTCATTATTTTCCTTCTTTAGGTTTAGGAGTAGGACTATTTTCTTTTTTGCTTTTTTTTCTGTGGAGTTTAGCTTTCACTTGATCTTTTTGTGTTGCAACAACGGTATGATGAGTTGCTGTTTTGGTCGATTTTTTTTTATCATCTTTATCGTGGCTTGGTGTTGAGGTGTGATGATCAGGAGATTTTGCTTGAGGTTGAGACTTTGCAGAATCGGAATCTGTCGTAGAACTTGTTTGATCAAGTTTTTGATCTGGGGTACTAGAGGTACCTTCTGTAGTGTGATCTAGAGAGGCTTTCATAGCATTAACATCAAGGTTCCACTTTTTTGCATTGGTATCGTAATCTATATAAATTGCATCAGGAAATCCTGCAATATTCATCCAACCACTACTATGTTGAGCTTTATCCTTTGCTTTAGGGGCATTTTTAGCAGTAGGTTCCCATAGATCGGAATGAATTGAAATTGTTTGATTGTGGGCTCCTACGGTCAGCTCTGATATTCCTGCATAACTATCTCCTGTTGGTAGAGCTAGGGAAAATACGGTATTGATTACATTTGCAGAACCATGTTTTTTCTTAGGAGAAATTGAAAACTTTTTCTGCAATTTCTTAGAGGTTGTAGCAATAGATATTGTTTCAGGTTGTTTTTTGCCAGCAGGAATATATAGCATGGTAATATTTTTTATTTTTGCAGCTTTAGTTGAGCTATTGTTAACTATATCTGCTGTAATTTGAACTCCGGGAGTTTTGGCAATGTCAGTTGTTTTTTGAGCAGTGTCTTTAGAGTTATCTGCTTTTGTTTTTTTATGTTTTGCCTTGGCAGGTTTATGTTCTGTTTTTTTCTTATCATCGTTCTCATTTTTTTTATGCTTTATTGGGGGTTTTGTAGGAGGAGGCTTTGGTTTAGATTGAGTCTTTGATTTAGATTGAGTCTTTGATTTAGATTGAGTCTTTGATTTTGTTTTTTTTGTTGATGTTTTTTTTGAGGCAGCTTCCATTGCAGCAAGCATAGGACTAACAGGGTGTAGCGATTGGCATGAAATAAAAAATATGCAAAAAACAAATAGTAGTGCTTTGTACATAGAACTCCTTTTTTTACAAGTTTGAGCTATCTAGCATATTATGTTTTATGAAATTAATGTACAGATAGTTTTTGCTCATGCAAAAAATAATGTAAATCTTTTCTAATCATATAATTTAATTCAGCAATTAAAGAGGTATAATATTTTTCTGGATCTATTTGAAAGCTTTGTAGTTTTTTATATAAAGATTTTTCTTTTTGAGCAAGGCTTAGTGCTTGTTCTATACTGAGATTATCTTTAAATAAAAAGTATATTTGCTCTGTGCAATCAGTAGAAGCTTCTATATGGAGCTGCTTGATTGCGTTAGTGCTATTTTTTAACAATTCTGTAGTCAAAGTTTCAAGTTCTAGAAATGAAAGAGGAATGTTTGCTGTGATAGTGTTGCAAAAATCATGTTGGTTAAACTCTATAAAGTTTTTCTTGCTTGTTTGAATCATGGTGTTTTTGATAGCAATAGCATAAAGCATATGTCTGCTTAAAGCTTTCAAGTGAATGTAGTATTCTAAAAGTTTTTTCATTTGTTTATATTTTATATAGACATCTATAAAGTAGTTGCTTGTAAATAATGTTGTTGCAAGATAAGTAAAGGGATATTCTTTGATGGTTTGCAACATTTGTTTTTGATGATAGAGAAATAAAGATCCACATGCTACTGAAATCAGTGTAACTTTAGCAAGGGATACATACTTAGCTATTTGTAGATCTTGTGTCAAAGAAGTTTGTTTGTCTTGATTTTCTTGCATTGCTTGGGTTGATAGACAGAGAGATATGAGTAACACTATATAAGTGTTTTTTTTTACATTCATTATAATCCTACATTCCATTACATATTTTGGTTGCTAATTTTAATAGATTTTTTTAATAAAATAAATGATTTTATAAAGCTGGAAAAATAAGGATGTCGTATGTTGGTGCAAAGAGTCTATCAGTTAAGCAAAATAGTATGTTTGTTTATGTATGGAGGAATCTCTTTTGCTTCAGAGTTAGATGATATGATGCTAGAAGCGTTATATAAAGTTGAACATGTCATAGAAGAGGTTGTGTCTTTGCATGAAAGTGAAGAGGATAAGATTTTAACAGAAGCGTATGAAATTCTTATGCATTCTTATAAAAAGCTGGTAGAGGTTACAGCTTTGTACTATGGAGGATTATATTTAAATACAAGAATATCGTTTGAAATGATACTTTTTGAAACAATAAAAGATTTTGCTCAAATTTTGAAATTACTTACACTGTACTGTATTAAAAGTTACAACAACAAACATCTTTCTTGGTCTAAAAAACTAAAGAAAAGTTGCTATTTAATAGGGCTTGTTATTGTACTTACTGTTTGGCTTAAAGAATGTTTAAAATATTTTTCTATGAAACAGAAAAATCAGTCTTCTTATTTTAATCAACAGATGAGAGCTGTTTCAAGGCCTCGAGGACCGAGTCTTTCACGTAGTTAAAGGCAGTAAGCTTGTTTTACCTATAATACGTGCTATAATTTCAGACAGATATATATGAATTGCTAGCGGAGATTATAGATGTTTATTATTTCATTAATGACCACGTTGTATGGTTTATTATGTGTATTTATTATACTAATGGTTTTGGTTCAACGAGGTAAGGGTGGTATGGGGATTGGTAATATGGGTGGAGGCAATCAAGCTCTATTTGGAGGCTCTGGTGGACAGGATGTCTTTCAAAAAATTACATGGATTTGTTGTCTAGTACTTTTGGTTGGACCATTATCTTTGTCGATCCTAAAAGGAAAATATAATCATTTTAGTTCACCTCGCATTCCTGTACATGCTCGACAAGTTGCTCATGATAGCAGTGAGTCTAATAATTAATAAAAACTAATTTATACGGGACTGCTTATGTTAGCTCGATTTATAAATTCAGTAGGGACTGTAACTTTAAGAGTTTGTAATCATTTTGGCTTGTATGGTCAATTTGTAATAGAGATTTTTGTTGCAATGTTTACACAACGTTTGAATATTAAAAAGTTTTTTGTTCAAATGGAACGTATAGGTGTTGATTCTTTACCGATTTGCTCGTTGATTGGAATATTTTCTGGTGCTGTTATGACATTGCAGACTTATTATGGATTTTCTAAATTTGGTTCAGAAAACATGATAGGGCCTGTTGTTGCATTGTCTTTGACTCGAGAGCTTGGTCCAGTGCTTACCGGGATTATGGTAACAGGTAGATGCGGATCTAGTATTGCTGCAGAAATTGGGACAATGAGAATTACCGAGCAAGTTGATGCTCTTGAGACATTATGTATCGATGTATTTAAATATTTAATGGTGCCAAGAGTGCTTGCCAGTATCATTATCTTGCCATTTGTAACGTTATTTACGATGTTTTTTGGTGTATGGGGTGGTTACATGGTATACACCTATT
>Ga0114932_10002944_pt1 | contig 17263 bp, 23 predicted proteins | sample 2SBtaG_2_FD_87286 | JGI IMG/M metagenome (GOLD analysis project Ga0114932, IMG submission 87286) | Deep subsurface microbial communities from Kolumbo volcano to uncover new lineages of life (NeLLi) - 2SBTROV12_ACTIVE470 metaG | ecosystem: Environmental > Aquatic > Marine > Volcanic ... | reverse complement strand
TGAACTATTTAAAATAGAAGGAAGGAGCTTAGAAGAAGTACAAGAAGCAGCAAAAAATATGAAAAAAGATGTACCACCCCCTACATATAAAGACGGTCTTTCTGCGGGAATAGTAAATGGTGCGCCTGTTGAATATCAAACAAGAGTTAAAATTGTTAATGGTACAGAAACAATACTATATTGGAATGAGCAAGAAGGAAAATGGACTGATGACAGGGTTGCACAAGGTGAAGATGGTAAAGAAATAATTTTGTCTGCTAGAAGAGCTTACAAGGGAGATGTTGATAGGTTATCTATATCTGAAAAAATAAGCACAATTGCTGGTACAGTTGGCCTTAACAAAGAGGGGCTGGCAGAACTAAATAAAAGAGCAAAACAACAAAACATAGATGATGCGTTTACTCCTGAAAATTACGAAGAACATCAAATTTTACAAGAAATAATTTTTGACCTTGCAGGTGAAAAAGGATTTACTACAGAAACTTTAGACGCTAAACAAACCTTAGAGGTAAAGTCACAGCTTCGAATATTAGAAGCTGCTATTACTGAATTTTTAGAGAAAAAAGACATGGTTAATGCTACCAAAGCCAATACTGGTACAATACCAGAAAATTTAGATAAAGAGTACCGCACTCTTGCAAATAGAGTGAACGAACTTAAAAGGAGGTTTGGTCTTGAAGGCTTTGAATTTGATGTTAATTTTGAATCACCTATTGAAATTAAAAGCGAAGCTTATCCATCTTCAAGTAGTAATGCAGACTTACCTGGTAATGTCAGGTTCTATGCTATACCTCCTCAATAAACGGATAGATATATAATGGAAAGCGGAGAACTTTTTCAAGATAAAAATGGTTTGTTTTTTTATTACACCGGAGAATCTGGAGGTGAGCCTAACCCCAACGATCCTACATCTTTTAGACGTGCAACTGAAGAAGCTCCAACGTCTTTTATGGATGATGTTTCTGCTGTTGGAGAAGATTTAGGAAGAGTTGCTTGGAATGTTGCATCTAGCAGTCAACAAATTTTTTCAACTTTGGGAAATTTAGCTGGTGTAAAAGAAGAAAAAATGAATCAGCTAATGGCTGACACAACTAAATCTCTTTTTGGTGCTATACCACTTCCAGAATCTGTTACTAAAAAACTACAGGATAGTCTAGTTGATCCTACAACAGGAAGAGCTAGAGACGTTGAAACTGCCCCAGGACAAGTAGTTGAGGTTGGTTCTTTCCTGACAGGTGTAGGTGCAGTAAAAGGAATGCTAGGTAAAGGTTCAAGCAAACTTGGAGAAGCTGGTAGATGGCTTGCAGCAGAACAAGCTGCTGAACAGTTACTTGCTGACCCTGATGAAAATGTTAGTAATTTTTTACAGGAAATTTTTCCTGAAACTTTAGAAAATAATCCAGTATTTGATTATTTATCAGCAGATGAAGATGATTCAATTTTAGAAAAAAGAGCAAAGATGGCTTTGTCCTCTGCTTTAGTAGGAGGCAGTATTGCTGGTAGTCTAGAAACAGTTAAGGGTGGTTTAAAGGTAACTGGCTATGCTGCTAATAAAACTGGCAAAGTTTTAAAAGATTTGTCTAAAACAGAGACAGGGCAGTTAGCTGGAGATTTGTTACTAGTTGCTAGAAACTCTGACATAGGCCAAAAACTTCTCCCTAGAAAAAAGAAACTATCTCAAGATGATAAAGAGCTAGCAGAAATTTTAAGTGATGATCAAGATTTTTTTGATAAACCTTTTGCAAATAGTTTAAGAACAGTAAGACAGAAATTTTTTAGTTCGCGTGGGTACTTATCAGAAAGAGGGTTTGAAGCTCAAAGAGAATCTATACAAAATCAACGTGCTATTATTACCAGAGCAGAGCAGATAACAAACAGACTGAAAAAATTTATAGATGAAGATGTTAATTCTCAATCTAAAGAAGTGGCTGAGAGGATTCAAAAAGCTTTGACTGCTCCCATAGCAGATAAAAATGATAAGGCAAGTATAAGATACTTTATTGAAAATTTTAATCTATCTCCAGAAATAGCAGAACAGGTAGCAGATGCTAGAGGTTTAATTGATGATCTATCAGAAACTATCTTACAATCTGGAGTAGCTACAAAAGAAACCTCTAAAGCTATAGAAGCTAACTTAGGTTCTTATCTTCGCAGATCTTATAAACTTTTTGAAGAGAAAGGCTGGAAGCCCTCTGATACTGTCATAGAAGATGCTACAAAATTCATACAAAATAAAACAGGTAAAACTCCTGTACAAGCAAAGAACATAGTTAATGAAATTTTATCAAGTGGAAATACTCAATCTTTTTTTGATTTTGTATCAACAAACAGAATTAACACAAAACAAATACTTTCAAAAAAGAAAGAAATACCTGATGAGATCAGAGCTTTAATGGGGGAAATAAAAGATCCTTCTGAAAACATATTATCTACTGTTTCTAGAATGGCTCAAGTTTCAGAAAATGCTAAGTTCTTTTCACGTTTAAAAGATTTAGGAGAGAATAAATATATATTTACTGAGGAAGCTAGACGTTCTAGACCTGACGGCTCTTCAATTTTTACAGCTAAAATATCTGGAACTAATAGTAGTCTAGACGGAATGTATACAACTCCAAAGATGAAAAAAGCTATTGAAGGTAATGAAGAAACGCTTGGACTTGTGGGGAAAAACGCTTACTACGATAGTTTTTTAAGTCTCAAAGCTGTAGGACAAAAATCACAAACTGTCTATGACATACAAGCGCAACTAAGAAATATTCTAGGTGGCGTTCAGTTTGGAGTAGCTAACGGTTTAAACCCTTTTGAAGGTACTGCAAAAACTTTAGACATTCTTTCTAATAGAATTGGTATGAGTGGTGATAAAGGATTTGATGCGGCTTACACAAAGCTACAAAGCTTAGGTGTTATAAACACCAGTGTAAGGGCTGGTGACTTTAAAAAACTTTTAGAACTTACAGAAGATTCAGGAGTTGGTAGTGTCTTAGATAGAACATCAGATCTTGCTGAAGAAGCTTTTGGTATTTCTAAATCTACACAAAGATTGCCTGAAGATATTTATATGGCAGTAGATGACAACTTTAAAATTAATGCTTTTTATTCTGAGTTAGAAATTCTTAAAAGGGCAAAGCCTAAAGGCAGAAAAGATGAAAAAGAGTGGTTAGCAGGTTTAGAAAAAGAAGCTGCTGACATAATTAAAAATACTTTTCCTAACTATGATCTTGTTCCTAAAGGAGTAAAGGCGTTAAGAGAATTACCTATTGGTAGTTTCTTTTCTTTTCCGTCTGAAATTATAAGAACATCTTACAATATAATAAGGCAGTCCGCTAAAGAGATAGCTTCAGGTAATTCTTTATTAGTTGATAGGGGTGTTAATAGGCTTAGTGGTTATGTTGGTAATCAAGCTTTCTGGTATAACGCTCCAAAAATTACAGCACTTGCAGCAGGGCTAACTGAAGAAGAACACGCAGCTATAGATACTCTTACAGAAACAGACTACTCTAAAGCTTCAAAAATTATTGTAAGAGGTAACGATAAACTCTACACCTTAGATCCTTCTTTTTTAGATTCTTATGCTTTGGTACAAGATGTAGCTAGTAGTCTTTACGATCCTATTGTATCTGGAGAATTGTATGGTGAAGAACTTAGTAAAACTTTAGAAGAATCTTTTTTTGGTACTGTAAGTAAAATTTTTGAACCTTATGTAGATCCAGCAATTTTTACTAAAGCTCTTTTCCAGACAACGACTGCTATTGCTAGTGATGATGGTAGAAGTTTAGGTGGTCAAAGAGTGTTTGATCCTTTTGATGATACTTTGGATAGAGTTGGTAAGTCTGTTGAAGTTATAGGAAGATCTTTAATGCCCGGAGCTGTTGAGGATCTAACTGACTTAGTTTTAACTGCCGTAGAATCCCCATACGTAAAGAATAGATATACAGGAGAACTTCCTGATTTGCAAACAGAAATGTTATCTAATTTTTCTGGTATAAGATTTAGAGAGTTTGATTTAGATGATTCTCTTACTTTTCAAGCTTCTGTAGCTAAAAGAGAAAGAAATATTAAAACTAATCCTACTGTTAATTTTAACATTACGCCAGAAGATATCATAGATGATTATGAAAATATTCTTAAAAATCAATTAAGGGCTAATCAAAAATTGTACAGTAAAGTAAACGCTTATCAGCAATTACTAGGTTTGGGAGATAAGTATTATGATGCTGACCTACTCTTAAAGAATTCAGGATTTTCTAAAAATGAATCAGAATATTTATTCTATGGCATTAATCCAGCAAAAAGATTAACTGATCATTTTTTTAAAAAACTTACAAATTATAATATATTTTTATCTCCTCAGGAAGAAGAAAGACTAGCGGCGCTTTATAACAAATATAATGGGAGATACTTAGGCCCATTGGAAGAAGATAGAGAAGGCATGGATAAGGGTGGAGTTGTAGAAGATGTTCCTAGAACTGCTGAAGAGCCTGATGAGCGTATAGATAAGATGACAGGGCTTTCTTATGATAAACAAGCAGGGGCAGCTTTTGTAGATGCAACAGATTCCTTTCGTAGAAGCGGTGTAGATGAAGAACTTAATAGACTAGGGTTTAGAGAAGGTTCTTTAGCTAAAACTTCAAAGGGACGCACTATTTTTAAAGATGATGATGGTAAGCAATACTCAGAAAAAACGAGAACTTATCAGGTACAAGACGGCAAGTGGGTTAATTATCCAACTGTTGACGTAGACGGTAATACACTAGACCTTGAGCGTATAGAAACTTTGATAGAAAAAAATAGCACTGAGGATGGTGTTAAGGATTTTGTTACTGGTGAGCTTTTACCTTATTTTGATAAGGAAGAAGTTGCAATAGCAGCGGCTAAAAAAAGAAGTAATGAACTAGGTAAGGAATTAAAATGAGTAGTTACACTGTAAAATCTGGAGATACTTTATCAGAAATTGCTGAAACTTACGGCTTCAGTGTTTCAGAACTTGCTAAATTAAACGATATAAAAGATGTTGATTTTATCAAAGCTGGTGAAGTTTTAGATATTCCAGAAACTAAAGCTCCTGAAGTTGTACAGGAAGCTTCTGTGGTTGTGCAGGAAGAGCCTACAGAAACTACTGTAGTTCCTACACAAGAGGTTACAGAAGCTGCTGTAGTCCCTACACAAGAGGTTACAGAAACTACTGAAGAAAAAGAACCTACTTTTGCAGATAAGGTTGGAGATGTAGCACAAAGGTTGCCTACAACAAGATATGCCCCTTCACTACTTCAGGAGTTCCAAGATCCTAACTTTACTCCTATTGCAGTAGATATAGCATCTAACATTGGCGAGGCTTTGACTACAAGGTTTACGGAAAAAATTCCAGAAGACCTTACTGAAGATCTTGGTGCTTCTGGATATCAAGTTAGAGATGAGTTTAAAGATGTAAAAGATTATTCTATTTTACCTGACTTTGTTGCTAATTTAGATACACAAGCAGTAAGACTTGCTGGAAATATAGCAGGTGCAGTGCTTGGCGATATAGTAGGAGAAACTATAGGAACTGTAGGTAGAAGGTATGTACCTCAACAGATACAAGATCTTGCTGATGAAACTTTTAAAGCTGTTGCTACTGCATTTACAGAAACAGAAGCGGGTCAGGAAATTTTAGAATATTTAGAAAACAATCCTGGGGTAGCTAGGGATCTTGATGCTGCTTTAAACGTAACATCAGTTATTCCTGCTGTGGCGTTAGGAAAAAAAGGTATTAATAGAGTAGCAGCTAACATGCCTGTAGAAATAGACCTGTATAGACAAGGTATGACTAACTTAGAAAAAACTAAAAATGTTTTAACAGCGGGGCTATCTGCAATACCTAACGCCATAGCAGATGGTGTAGGTGCTAAAAGGCAAGCTGTTAAAAGAAAATTAGGGCTTTCTTTAGGTAAAATAAAAGAAGCAAGAAGGAGGCTAGATGATAAAGATAATAAAAGATATGGAGAAGCTTCTTATATACAAGCAAATTACATAGCTAGACAAGAAACAGGGGAGTACCCTGAAGAATTTAAAGATTCTGTTGTAGTAAAAAAATATATAGAAGATGGTGGCTTAGACATACCTGCTACAGATACAGAAACTATTTCTAAAGTTATGCAGAACGCAGTTAAGTATACAATACCTAAAACAGTGTTAGATAGAATTGTTACTAAAACTCCTGGTATTCATTATAGAGTGGGTGTTACTGCTCCTGTAGATAATATGAGCGTAAATGTTAATAGATTAGGCAGTCCAAGAACAATGGCCCAGGAAGCTTCTCCTGATGCATACAAAGCTTTAAGTTCTGAATTTACTAATATTTTAGGAGATTCTAAAGATTCTAAAAATCCTAATAATTATTCAAAAAGAATAGACAAACCATTAAAAAAATGGGATCAAGAAGATTGGACAACTTATCTTAAAGATGAAGTAGGCATGGTAAGAAATGACGGTAGTGGAGCTTTTACTTTTTTTGAGGGTGATGGTAAGAAATATGTAGCTTTCTCTAATAAAAAGACTGTACGTTTATCCAAAGATAAAGTTTTAGGAGCAGTTAATGACTATTATATCATAGATATTACGGGTGGTAAAAATGACATTATTTCTTATAACACTACTTCAGACTTACATGATTTAGGAGTAGCTGGTATTGATCTACAACCTGTAGGGGGTTCTGCTCTTTTGAATATTTTTCCGCCAGTAAAACACAACATAAGTAAAAATAAAACTTATACTGAAACTTTTCAGGAAAAAGGACCAAATAAAGGAAAAGGAAAATACTTTAAAAACCAAGAATCACTTAAGCCTGAAGTTAAAAAAACTTCAGAAGCTTTTGAAGAAAAACATGGAAAGAACGTAGGGGAAAGTATTAGAGAACATATTGAAGCTGTATATGGGGAGGCTACCAACGTGAGACCTGAACTACAGGACTATGCTGATGCTGTAAGGAATGCATCTCTGTTAGCAGCAACGCCAGCAATAATCTTAAATAGACGGCAAGAAGAAAGTCCTGTGTTAGAAAGTTTACTTGGGAGGCAGTAATGTACAAATACTTTGAAGAAAGAGAACTAACCTGCAGACATTGCGGAAAGGCAGGAATGAACAAATATTTCATGACAGGTATCGAGACATTACGAGAAGCTGTAGATTTTCCTTTTATTATTAGCTCTGCCTACCGTTGCCCAGACCACCCCATAGAAGCTTCTAAAAGCTCTCCTGGGGCGCATACGTCAGGTAGGGCTATGGATATAGTATGTAGAGGAAAGGACGCTCACAAGCTCCTACAGGAGGCTATGAAGATGGGTTTCTCAGGTATTGGTGTGAGCCAAAAAGGTGATTCTAGATTTATCCATCTTGATGACCTAGAAGATTCTAGTAATCGCCCACGTCCTTGGATATGGAGTTACTAAATGTATGTTTGGCATTGGTGAATCAATAGCTATTGTCTCAGGTGTTCTAACTACTTTAAAATCTTTAAATGACTCACTTGCTACAATTAGAGAATCTGGTGCTAATGCTGGAAGTTTAGCCCATTTAATGGGTAAATATGATGATGTTCAGCAAAAAATCCAAGAAGTTGAAAAGTCTAAAGCAGGTGTTTTATCTGTAAAAGAATCAATGCAAATACAAATAGCTAAGAGGCAAGCAGAAACATTTCATCAACAATTAAAAGATGCAATGCTTATGTCTGGGCAAGGACAGCAGTACAGTGAGATTATGAAACGAATTGAGGATAGTAAGGTTGCCCACGAACGCGCCATAAAAAAATTAAAAAATGCAAAAATAAAAAGAAATAAACAAATAAAAGAATTTAGTACTTATACATTCATTGCTTTTCTTACATGGTGCATAGCAATGGCAATAATTTATGGAGTTTTTAGAGTATGAATATTATAAGTAATTTGATTGGACCTGTAACGGGGTTACTCGATAAATTTATAGAAGATAAAGATCAGAAAGCTGCCTTGGCCCATGAGATAGCCACAATTTCTGAAAGACATGCTCACGAAGCTATGCAGGGCCAGCTTGAGATTAACAAGATTGAGGCTGCTCATAGAAGTCTTTTTGTTTCTGGGTGGAGGCCAAGCATTGGTTGGGTGTGTATGCTGGGTCTACTATATAATACAATTATTGCAAACATCCTTGGCATTTGGATGGAAGTCCCAGAGGTAGATACAACTTTGTTGGTGCCAGTGATGATGGGTATGCTAGGTTTAGGTGCAATGAGGAGCTACGAGAAGGTTAAGAAAGTTGCTAGAGAGCAATGATATCTACCACTGTTAACAATTAGGAGCATTTATGGCCGCAAAAAAGAAACAGAAGTCTACTGTTAATAAGGCAGGTAATTATACTAAGCCTACAATGCGTAAAAGACTTTTTGAAAAAATTAAAGCAAGTTCTAAAGGTGGTAAACCGGGACAGTGGTCTGCACGTAAAGCTCAAATGTTAGCTAAACAATACAAAGCAGCAGGAGGAGGCTATAAAAGCTAGTATGCGTAAGTTCTGGAAATTATGGTGTGAATCTCTTGGAGAAAAAGCTAGTGATAACTCCACTGAAGCTGATATTGTTGCATTGTTTAGAACAACAATTGTTTTATTAAATGCCCTAACCTGTTTATTTATAATAAGTGGAATAGTCAGACATTGGTAATAGGATAAATAATGACACTTAAAAAATCTCAAAAGTCTTTAAAAGCTTGGACAAAGCAGAAGTGGCGTACTAAGTCAGGTAAGAAATCTAGTGAAACTGGAGAGCGTTACCTACCGGAGAAAGCTATTAAGTCTTTGTCATCTAAAGAGTATGCAGCTACTACTCGTAAGAAACGTGAGGACACAAAGAAGGGTAAACAACATAGCAAACAACCTAAGAAGGTTGCTCAAAAAACCCGCAAATACAGGAAAAAGTCATGAGTAGAAAAAAAGATTCACGCCTAGAACGTGCCGGTGTAAGTGGCTACAACAAACCAAAGAGAACTCCTAAGCATCCGAAGAAGTCACATGTTGTTGTGGCAAAGGAAGGAGACAAAGTAAAGACGATACGGTTTGGGGAGCAGGGAGCTAGTACAGCCGGTAAGCCCAAGGCAGGAGAGTCTGAGCGTATGAAAAAGAAACGTGCAAGTTTCAAAGCAAGGCACCGTAAAAATATTGCTAAGGGTAAAATGAGTGCAGCTTACTGGGCTAATAAAGTTAAATGGTAATGATAGAAAAGATAGCACCTACTGTCCCTGTTTCTACTTGGAGTAAAAGTAATTCTACTGAAGTTATTACAGTAGATAAAAAACTAGGAGAACTTAATAGCCTTTCAAAAGTTTTTAGAACTGTTTTTTATGAATACTATAATGGACAAGTACAACTAAAGAATTATGTTTCTCAATCAACAGTAGATGTGAAAGTATAGGAGATGCGTATGGAAGAAACAATTCAATATTTTGAGTTACCAGAATCTACAGTGTTACGGATAAACTCAGAGGCTATTTGTCATTTAGGCGGGGTGCTTTCTGAAGCTTTTCAATATGAAGATACTATCTACAAAAACACTTTACTTGATATGATCCAGAAGCATAGTGATATTATTCTTGAAACTAGCGATAAGATCGTTATGAAACAAAAGTTAAATATAAAAGCAGTCAGTTAAAAAACTTGTAGCTCTTCTTCTAAGAATGCATGAAGGTCTTCAAGTTTAGGTTCTAGTTCTCTTAGAATTTTTTTAATGTAAACAGCTTCATCTTCTGCAAAAACTTCAAGTACTTTTGATGAAGGTAACTTACTATACTCTGTAAGCAGGGAACCCTTAGAATTTATAAAGACTCTAAAAGATATTATGTTGGCTTCCGTCTTCATTGATTATTCAACTTTATTCTAAAGTATCTTGAAGAACTGATAGTTTATCTTGTGAAGAAGCTATACTAGCAATACATTCATCTAAGGACTTTATTAAGTCTGGATGGTCTGCAACACCAACTGAATTGTTCAGTAGATTATCTAGATTGGCTAGTGCGGTAGCAATCTCTGCTTTGTAAGTAAGCTCTAGAGCCGCTAAGTAATTATCCATTATATATTCCTTTTGTAGTAAATCTGATAGTGATTCAATTCGTGGCATATTTTATTTTCCAATGAGAGCATTCCAAGAACAAGATAGGTCTTCTGTTTTTTCTACCTCGTTAGAAATACTCTTAGCAATATCCGCACATTCTTTCTGTGCATCTGCATGGTCACGTAATTTCACTACTCTAGCAAACGCAGGTAATGATCCTGTCCATATCCATTCAGTCATCATGCTCTGAGGAAGCACCATCCTAGCTTGTTCAGGAGCTACCTCTTTCTCAAGCAGCTTATCATACATAAGTTTAGAAGCTTCTAAAAGCTTTTGATAGTCTTTAAAAAGGTCATCATTAATTTCTAGTACTTCATCAGAGGATCCCTGCTTCCTGTTGTCTGCACGTTTTCTCCAATCTTCTGGAGTATAAAAGCTTACATCAGTATCTACATAGCGCCTACTGACCTCATTCCAAACTAATCCTACCTGATGTTTACCTAATTGTCTAGCTACAAATACAGGTGCTGCTATTCTAAATTGCAGTTGCACATGACCAAAAGGAGTCCAGTGTCCGTGAGAAGCTAGGTACTTAATAAGCTTCCTGTCAGCCTGTTTCATTTCAGATATCTCTTTATTAAAAGAGACCCTAGCAGCATTAACAACTGTTTTGTCAGAACCTAGTTTATCTATTAATTTAACTTTAGTAAGCAAAAGGAGCCACCGTCAAACAAATTATAGTAAACAGTATACCTAGTATAACTGCTAGTTCCACCAAGGTAAACAACTCAAACCCATAGTATATTTTTATTATAATATTATTACAAAAATCTTGTAATCTATTAATAAACTTTTTTATCATAATTCACATACTCCTGCAACACATGCTAATGTTTGTGATCCTTCTGTATTATCATCACTTTCTTCTAAGTCCCATTCCATTCCTTTAGGAAACTTAGAATTTAAAATATCATAATCTTCTTTAGTTATCTTTTGGTAGGGCGCTTGCTTATATACATGCTCTGACTGAGGAAGAAAACTAATACCACTAACCTTATCAAAGTTTTTCCATATCCACTGACAGACTTCAAAGAAAGTATCATCATTGTAGTAGCATGTCATAGAAGGTTTGTGTTCACACCAATTGTCTTGATAAATTTTCCATAGATTTAGCTGCTCGATAGAGCCAAGATCGTCTACAGTCACAGAACCCGGAGGAGATTTTTGTGGGAAAGAAAACACCCAGTTAGAATTATTCATTACATCTTCCTCATAAGGGAATCCTGAAGAGATCATAGCAGTTGCTAGAGGATCTTTTTTATCTGCACGTACAGTTCTAATGTAATACTCACTGAACCTGGGATGTATTCCAGAAGCACTATCAGTCAACTGTGATACTGTCCCTGACGGTTTCACACAAGTAATAGCAGTTGATTGATTAATACCAAGCTTTTCAGCCATAACTTTATTAGTTTCTACAGCAATCTCCCGTAACTCAGATAAGAATTTAGCAGTTGCTGCTTCTCCTGCACTACCGTTGGTAATAGAACAATCCATAATACCTGTTAGAGAGACTCCAAGAAGAGCTTCTTCCTCAGTATTACGTTTCCAGATATTACGAAGGTATCTGAAATCTGTCAAAGTAGCCTGTAAAGTTCCTAGAACTGTAGCATGCTTAACTTTAACCCTCAGAGTCTGCTTAGTGTCTGTAGCTCTTACTACAACTTCTGAAAGATTGCAGAACTGGTATGGTCTCAGGATAATTTCTGAACAAGGATTAGTACCAAACTTATGGTCACTATCCCTTCTTCCATTCTTAGCTGCTACATTTTGTGCAGCAACCCTACTAAATATTCCCCGCTCTCCAGACTTACTTTCATACAGACGTTTCATTTCAGACGCATAAGTATCAAAGTCTGGTTTTTCAGAATATACAGCACTGTTATTAGCCAATGCTCGTTGTCCATTGGTTAGATACCATTCACCATTCTTTGCATTAGACATACGATTGTCTGTTACATTACTAAGACTAATAAGTGCAGACCTACGAACACCACCTACTACAACAATGTCTGCAATTTTACAGACAAGATCATGGCACTCTAAGGAAGTAAGCTTCCTACCAGCAGCCCCCTTAAACAGCTCAACTGCAAAATTAAAAAGATCAGCAAGAGGCTCTGGGCCTGAAGCACGCCCACCAAAGGTTTTTAGTCTGGCTCCTGCTGGTCTAATTTTTGTAAGATCGCAGCGTGGTATCTTACCTGCGTATAACAAACTAATAAGCTCTCTGAACGCAGAAGCCCATCCAATTTTACTATCAGATACTATGATAGTGCTTGGGGTATCGTGAAAGCTATCAGCAATGTCAGGAAGCTGTTTTACATACTCTCTCTCTACACTGAAGCCTACGCCAGTACCATTCAAGAGAATATACATTAGCTCATCAAAAGATCGTGGACTGTCTATAGGGAGGTATGAACAGTTGTAACCTGCTACATTGTCTCTATCTAAAGCTTTACCAGCAGTCATCATACAACGCATGGAGGGCATAACATCATGGTTATAGATAGCTTCTCGTACCTCTTCCCAATCTACTGTTTTTTCGTTGTTTCTTTTCTTAAAGAAATCTATGTATCTTTCTACGGTTTCTTCCCAATTTTCTCTACGCTTTTCACTATCTAAGTAACGAGCATATCGGCTTTTGTGAATGTAGTTTTGATATTGATCCATTATAAATCCCTTAATTCCTCTTTGAATTCTCTGTCTTTAAGCTCTTCTGTTTTCAAACGCTTAAAATTTTTGTTAACTTTTACAGGCTTACCTTTATATTGTTTACGGTTATACCTTTCCCTACGATGCTCTTTATCTGTTAGTTTTTCTTTCAAGGAGGATCTCCTTCAACTTATTCTCATACCACTCAGCTTTTAAAATATCTTCTATGCCGTTTTTATAAGGGAAGCGCCATCTATATTTTAAAGAGTTACCTCTTAAATAGCCGATATACTCCTCTTCAGAAAGCATTGCTTTAATACCATCAATACATTCTATCTCACCTTTGTTGTAGTGTGGTGGATGATTAACCATATCATTCTTATGATGTGGATCTTTTTTATAACCTGAAACGCTATCCCACTCACGCGGTGTAATATCATTTAGTTTGTTGTACTTCATTCCATCTCCAGATTAAACTTACTATTTCTTTTCTTAAAATCTTCTGTTTCTTTAGCTTACACATCAATCCATTCATCAGGTATTGACTCTTCACTAAACCATCTAAATCCATTGGATGATGCCCACTCACCGTGAGATCTTTTTGTACCATCTCTTCTTCTCTTAGCTCCCGGCATAGGTGCTGAAGGATTAGCAAATAAAAAAACAAGCTCTGTATCTTCAGGAAGACGTTTACTGACCCACACGTATTTAGAATACTCTGCATGATCCCAGAACCTACCTTTAGATTCTAGTAGTATTATCTTGTCCTCAATAGTCTTAACAAAGTCAGGCTCATAGGTATGCTCAACAACATAACTAATTTTATCAGCGTGATGTTCCCAGTCTTTTAATATTGACTCATGCAGAACAGCTTCCCATATGGAATCGTATTTAGTCCCATTAGGATGTGTTAACATTTTAGGTCTAGGTTTTCTAGGTTTTCTTTTGCCAGATTTAGCTAGTTTCTTTGTACTAATTTTAAATACCTTGTAGGTCTGCTAAGGTTACTGAAAAGATATCAAGAGAAGAATCAGTAGTCAATAGTTTTTTTAGTTTTTTACGAATCCAAGCAGGAGAGTTTGGAGACAATCGTAAAGACGGTCCAACCATAACATGGTAGTCATCAGGCACTAGATCCCTGTAATCGGTCTCATCAACTTTCTTTGCTTCTTCTTCAGGCAACAAAGTTTTTACCCAGTCCTTGAACAAAGATTCTGAGTGCTGATTTATTTGTTTTAATTTTCTTTTGTTCATAACATAGGAACCTTAGGGGCTACTGCAATTCTAGTAAAGTATTTTATACCTGCCGCATATTTATATGCTAACAGACCTTGACCAGCGTTAGCATCAGCCCAGCATTCGTTCTTATAGGGACAGTACGTACACTGTTTAGCGATACGCATGTTACCACTCTTACCTTCAGGAACATCCTGATAGCACCTCTCTGGTGGACTGTCTAGTGTTAAAGCATTTTTAATGTTAGAAATTTTAGACTTGATATTAGGCTTGCTAAATTTTCCGGGTCTGTAAAAGGCTAACTCTCCTGACTCTTTATTGATAGCTAGGAAACCACCATCTTCAGTTCCTTCAGCCTCTTCATATCCAGCAAGTTGAGAAAGATAACCAAAGGGATCATCACCATCAAGTGTACCGTCCTTGAATTTCTTGAATGCAAAGTTACTGGCGCTTTTAATATCAACCACCTCGCCATCAATCTTACAATCCATGTGTCCCTTGATACCATCTACCTCTACTTCTTTCTGCTCATCAGACAACGTATGTCCAGAGAGCTTAACAAAAAGTAAAAGTAGTTCTTCTAGAATGTGACCATAGAGAAATTTAATTTGCGTGGAAGATGTTATTGAATTTTTGTTTTCATTCCTTGAATCATACCACAACTGTCTAGTAGGTCTACCAATGTTAGACATTCGTAAACCTCTAGTCTGTTCTTTTGGCTTAGACCAATTAGTTATAGCTGCCTTTATTCTCTGTCCAAAATCTTCTACAAGATCCTCAGGCAAATTTAAATTCTTTCCTTCTGACAAAGGAGCAATAGACGCATATATATCATCTACTAAGTTATTCAGATCTTTAGAAGAGTTCATGCTGATGTATCTCTGGAAATATTTGATCTAGTTTAGAAATAGCTACATTATGTCCTATGTAAAACCATTCACCTCTACGGCCTATATCTTTAGAAGAAAGCTTCTTGTGCGCTACAGATTCTGATTCCCTTCTGTTTTTTACTCTGTAAGATTTTATAACTGCATAGTCCCTATAAGGTGACGCTGTTTGATATTGTTTCAATCTATCTTGAGAATCAACAGCCATTCCAACTTTAACCCAGCCCGGAAATGAGGGGTTGTGTATAATATATACCTCACCTTCTGTAGATTTTTCGTAGTTTTCTAATGAGCTAAATGCTGCATCAGTGAAGCCTTTGTAACGTCCAGGCTTATGTAGTGGGTGAGACTTGGGAATGTATTTGCCATCTACCCACATTCTTGTATTCTGAATGTTCTGTGCCGTGGTAGCTCTACGTCTATGTTTGTCATAAGCATTTATGTACCACCATTCCCCATCTTCAAAAACGTACTCACCATTCTTAGGGTTAGTAGGGTTAGCGGGTTTCTGATTAGTTGTTTCCGACATTACCATTGTTCATAGTCTCCTAGTTCTGATACCCACATATTTTCATGGAGGTATACCCATCTTATACCATCTTGTATTCTCCAAGATTCTGGGCCATAATCATATGCATCAAACATTTCATCCACTTCATAATCAGCGGGTCTGTAAACAGTTTCTAAAACATCGACGGTGTCAACTATGTCTTTATGATATGTTAAGTTACTGCTCCTATAAGACAACCAGACTCCTGTTTCATTCTCTGTGTTAAATCCCTGCTCAAACTTATCATCAAAAAAAGCTATACAAACTTCATCAGGATCAGCATTTATCCAAAGAGTTCTTTTTGTAGAGTCTAAAAACCCTACGGGTTCGTACTGTATACTTAGACCGTCTTCAAAGGATGCATAAAATCCCATGCTTTCTTCATCATTACAGATACTTTCTAATTTTATTCTATCAGTGCGTTTCCGCCCAGTTGTTTCCGACATTATACTCTCCATCTAAGGGACATTTTAAATTATAAGCCCATCCAGCCTGTACGATTGCAGCTATACCAAGTCTTCCTACCTCTTCTGCTACATCTTCTTTAGCTTCTACCTGCCATTCATCATGAACATTAGCCACAATATGTGCATCCATATCTGTTAGGTATTCACTCAGTATAACCAATGCCTTCTTCATAATAATAGCACCAGCACCCTGTAGCAGTGTGTTAAGGGCAGCGTGTTCAGATCGCACAAAGATCTTTCTACCATCTAACCCTTTCAGGAATCCTCTCTTAGATGCGAGTGATACTCTGTTCTTAAGGTTGTTAAATGATGGGAGATTATGGAGGAAACGCCCTCTAAGTTTACTACCAACTTCTCTGCCTCCTCCAGCCACTGTTCCAAGCTTCTCATCTCCTGCTCCGTATAGGAGTGCATATATGAAAGTTTTCGCCTGACTTCTTGATTCAAGCCCTGCAAGTCTTTGATTAGCGGTGTGTATGTCTCCGTTAATGATTTCATTTATATACTCCTCATCGTCCATATAATGTGCAAGCATCCTAAGTTCTAAGCCGCTGGCATCTATACCTACTAGTTTGTAGCCAGTAGGCACTGTCCAACACTCCCTACACTCCTTACCATAGGGTGAACTCAAACTAGGTACTTGAGCCATGTTAGGATCACGGTGTGTCATACGTCCAGTGATGGTGCCGTTTGGTATAACAAACCCATGAACCCTATTGTCTTTCTCAAGGAACTTCTGCCAAGATTCTAACGCAGCTTGTCTCTTTTGATACATAAGATAGTCTTTAATAAGTTCTGCTTCAGGTATGCCCTCAATCTCAGATAGAGTTTTCTCATTAACAACAGCCCTCCCATTCTCAGTATACTGTTTTGGTTTCCATCCAAACTCAATTAGGTAATCACCTACCTGCTTGCGTGATGCAATGTTGAAATCCACTACAGTTTTTCTGGTGGTATACATACTAGAAGACTTGCTAAAGAACTCATATTCCTCATCGAGAAGACGCACTCCGGGTCCGCCCACTCTATCCCAAGTTGCTAGTTTAGATAGGGCACCAGATGCGGTTTCCTTTCGATAGATATACCTCTCATCTACCTTGGGTTTGAAGACCTCTAAAACTCGTTTCTCTACTGTCTGCATCTTCTCACGCATTAGAGCCAGTAGCATATCAGCTTTGTAGTTATCGAAGTAAAAGCCATGAGCCTCTTGATCCTTCATGATCGAAGCGACACTGGTCTCTAACTCAATACATCTTGGGTCAAAGCCAGCACTTTCTTTACGAAGCTCATGATAGACTTTTACGTTTACAGCTACGTCCCTTTTACAATACTCCAGCATCTCTTCAGAGTAACGTTCAAACTC
>Ga0114932_10002943_pt1 | contig 17263 bp, 21 predicted proteins | sample 2SBtaG_2_FD_87286 | JGI IMG/M metagenome (GOLD analysis project Ga0114932, IMG submission 87286) | Deep subsurface microbial communities from Kolumbo volcano to uncover new lineages of life (NeLLi) - 2SBTROV12_ACTIVE470 metaG | ecosystem: Environmental > Aquatic > Marine > Volcanic ... | reverse complement strand
TGACCCTATCGACTGGATTATCCAAACCGGGCCAAGAGCCCAGCGTCATCGATCGGCCCGGGTTTTCCGCCGGATGCTGATCCTTGGTTTGACTGGCTCCATCGGCATGGGCAAGACCACAGCGGCGGCGGACTTCCGCCGCCTCGGTGTGCCGGTCCATGATGCGGACGCCGCGGTGCATGAATTGATGGGCGCGGGCGGCGGCGCCGTCGCCGCGGTCGGCGCGGCGTTTCCGGGCACCGAAGCCGGTGGCGCCATCGACCGCGCCAAGCTGGGCGCGATGGTATTCGGCGCGCCCCAGGAATTGAAGCGCCTGGAGACGATCCTCCATCCCATGGTCGGCGACCACAAACGGCGTTTTCTGAAGGCTGGCGCGCGGCGCCGCGAAGCCGTCGTTGTGATGGACGTGCCCCTGTTGTTTGAGACCGGCGGTGAGACGGCCTGTGACGCGGTGGTCACCGTCTCCGCGCCGCCGTTCGTGCAAGCGGCCCGCGTGTTGACGCGGCCAGGAATGACACGAGAGCGGCTCGCTCAAATTCTCGCCCAACAGACGCCAGACCTGGAAAAACGCCGGCGCAGCGATTTTGTCGTGCCGACAGGGCTCGGGCGGCTTGAGAGTTTGCGGACAATCCGTAAAATCCTCGCGGAAGTGTCAACCTGGCCGGCCCGGCATTGGCCACCCTGGGCGGTTGGACGGCATGGCAGCTAATATCCGACCTTGGGCGCATGAAAGGCACGAAGATGCGTGAAATCGTCCTCGATACGGAGACCACCGGCCTCAATCCGAAATCCGGCCACCGCATTGTCGAAATCGGCTGCATTGAGATGGTCAATCAAGTGGCCACCGGGGAGACCTATCACCAATACCTGAACCCGGAACGCGACATGCCCGAAGGGGCATTCGCCGTGCATGGATTGTCAGAGGATTTTCTTGCCGACAAGCCGAAGTTCGCTGACATTGCCGATGACTTCGTCGCCTTCATGGGCGATGCGCAACTGGTGATCCACAACGCCGAGTTTGATATGGGGTTCATCAATGCCGAGTTGACCGCCATCGACCGCGAGCCGTTGTCCATGGACCGGTCTATCGATACGGTGCGCCTGGCAAGGCGCAAATTTCCGGGCGCTCCGGCCAGCCTGGACGCGCTTTGTAAACGGTTTCAAATCGATAACTCCAACCGCCAACTGCACGGCGCCCTGCTGGACGCGCGCCTGCTGGCGGATGTCTATCTGGAACTGATCGGCGGGCGCCAGCGCGGCCTTGGCCTGAGCGGATCGGAAGGCGCGCCGTCGGCGACACCGGCGGCCGGTGCCGAAAACCAGCGGCCGCCCCGGCCGCATGCTGCGTCGGATGAGGAATTGGCGGCCCACGAAGCCTTCGTCGGAAAATTGGACGACGCTGTCTGGCGGCAGTAGGCAACGCGCCGCGATTGTGGCGCGGCTGGGCTTACTGCAAGGTTGCCGGATTGCCAGCGTCTGCCGCCTCGGCGCCTTGATTTTGCAGCTGTTCTTGATACATGCGGGCGAAATCCATTGGCCCAAGCATGAGCGGTGGGAAACCGCCGTCGCGGGAGACATCTGCAAGGATATTGCGGGCGAAGGGAAACAAAAGCCGCGGACATTCGATCAATAGCGCCGGCCCCTTAACCTCATCATCGACATTAAGCGAGAACAGGCCGGCATATTCCAGTTCCAGAAGGAATGCCGTTTCTTCGCCGACGGTGCAGCGGGCCTCAATCTTCAGGGCGACCTCGAACAGATTGTCCTCGAACTCCGTGAAGTCGACATTCACACCGATCTTCACGTCCGGGGCCTCTTCCTGCATGGCAGCGAATATGGCCGGCGCCGTCGGCGCCTCGAAAGACAGGTCTTTGGTGTATTGGGCATTGACGACAATGGGCGCCATGCCTTCCGGCTGGGCGTCTGCGTTGGCGTCACCGGCGTCTTCGGGCATGGGGGCATCTTCGGCCATTCTGATTCTCCTAGAGGATAGGCACTATCCATAGTCACAAGGGCGCTCTGGCTAACACGGATGAGCCGGACCGGCAACTCTGAAAGGCTGGTTTTCCGGGCGCTATCGGGGCGGCAGCTTCGGGTCCGTTTCGTCGCCGCCTGGAGACGTGTTTGAGGATGGGCCGGGTTCCGTAATGTCGCGGAACTCGCCATCGATAACACCGTCACCGTGAAAGTGCGGTGCGGCGCCTTCGCCGGCCTGGATATTGAGGCGGCTCAGAATGCCGGCGGCGGCGAACTGTCGGGCAACGGGGATCAGCAGGATGAAGCCAACGCCGTCGGTGATGAATCCCGGCGTCAGCAACAAGGCACCGGCAATCAACAGGCAAAATCCGTCAAAAACCTGGCGTGCCGGGAACCGGCCGCCGTCCAGTTCCGTCTGGACTTCGCGTAGCACCGACAAGCCTTGTTGGCGGATCAGGGTGGTTCCGGCAATGGCGGTTGCGAAAATTGCCGCAAGGGTCGGCCACAGGCCCCAGCGTCCGCCGACTTCGACGAAAACCGCGATCTCGGCGATGGGGACCATGATAAAGGCGGCCAGTAACCAGGGAAGCATGCTTGTCCTTTGTGTGTTGTAGGCTTATCTAAGATGTATGTTCGTGCTTACGGCCTGTCGAGTGTTGGCGTGCCAGCGCAAACGGTTTATGGACCTCGCCGTTAGAAAACGCTAACGTGGATGTCCTTCGGATCGAGACTTTTAACCGACGGATCTTCATCGGTCCACAAAAGTACCCAAAAAAAGGGAACCGAGTGACGGCCATGGGCAACGGCTTCCAGTTTATCGACATCATTCTTTTCGCGATGATCGCGGCGTTTCTGATTCTGCGTTTGCGCAGTGTCCTTGGTCGCCGCGACGGCCATGAAGGCGGCTATCGCGATCCTTTCAAGCCCGACGCCGCCGAGGATCCGAGCGCCGACAATATCGTTCAGTTGCCGGACCGCAGCGACGACGAGTTGAATGCCGACGACCCGGTGGCGGACGTCGGCCCGGACCTCGCTTCAGATTCTGGACTGTCGGAAGATATGCTGGCCGATGAGGCTCTGATGGCCGGCATCGCCCAAGTCCGGTCTGCCGACCCGAGCTTCAATGTAGAAGATTTTTTGGTCGGTGCGCGGGTTGCGTTTGAGATGATTCTCGGTGCCTACGCGGCCGGCGACCGCCAATCTTTGGAAAATCTTCTGAGCCCGGAGGTCTATGGCAATTTCCGCTCCGCCATTGATCAGCGTGAAGCCGCGGGACATCTTATGGAAGAGACTTTGGTCGGCATCCGCACCGCCGATATCGTTGAGGCCTATATGGATGGCGGCGTTGCCCACGTGACCGCGAAGTTCCTCAGCGAGCAGGTTCATGTGGTGCGCGACGAAAAAGGCCACGTCATTGAGGGCAACCCCAATCAGGTCACCGATGTGGTTGATTTCTGGACGTTCGCCCGTGACACTGGCTCACGCGATCCCAACTGGCAATTGGTGGCGACCCGCAGCCTTGATTGAACGCCGCCTCATGGGAGCCACGGGCCGCGCGGTGGCATTGTTGGTTCTTGGCGGCTTGTTGTCTGCCTGTGAAAATCTTATTGCCGCCCTGCCCGACCCGACCCGACCGGTGGCTTCGTCGGCCACCACGGCCGATGGCGAGCTATCCATGTGGCCGATGGCGTTTAAGGATGTGCCCGGCTGGAAAGCAGATAATCACAGTGAGATTCTGCCGGTGTTCCTGCGGTCTTGCGCACGGCTTCGCAAACAACCGCCGGATCAAGCCATGGGTCCACGCGGGGAAATGGGCTTCGTCTCCCAATGGACGAAGCTTTGTGACGACGCCAAGGTCATCCGTCCCGGTAATGATACGGAGGCGCGGTATTTTCTCGAGAGCCGGTTCATCGCCTACAGAATTTCCGGCGGTGGCAATAATACGGGCCTGATCACCGGATATTATGAACCGGACTTGCGCGGCGCGTGGACGGCCGATACCACCTATCGATACCCGCTCTATGCCCTGCCCAAGGATCTAATTTCCGCGGACCTCGGCGGGTTCGACGATAAATGGAAAGGCGAGCTGATTGCCGGGCGGATGATCGACAAGCGCTTCGTTCCCTATCACACCCGTGCCGATATCGAGGCTGGGGTCCTGGCTGGCCGGCAACTGGAGATCCTTTGGGTCGACAATGCCATCGACGCTTTTTTCCTGCATGTTCAGGGTTCGGGTCGGGTGACGCTGCCCGACGGCTCGCACGTACGCTTGGGCTATGCGGGCCGCAATGGCCGGCGCTATTCAGCCATCGGCCGCGAACTGGTCGCGGCGGGCGTGATGCGGTTGAGTGACGTCACCATGCCGGCGATCAGGCGCTGGATCGAGGCCAACCCGGTGGCCGGCCAGGCCTTGATGCGGACCAACCCGTCGTTCGTGTTTTTCCGGGTTCTCAAGGGCGAAGGCCCGATCGGCGCCCAAGGCGTTGTGTTGACGCCCGGGCGCAGTTTGGCCATCGACCGGCGGTTCCTGCCATTGGGCGCGCCGATATGGCTGGAAACCACCGACCCGGGCAGCAAACCGGCCAAGCCGCTGCGCCGGCTGGTGGTCGCCCAGGATACAGGCAGCGCCATCCGCGGTGTTGTACGCGGGGATTTTTATTGGGGCCACGGCATTAAGGCTGGCGACAAGGCCGGGATCATGAAACAACGGGGCCGGTTGTATCTGTTGCTGCCGCGGGCGGCCGCGCGCGAGCCAGCGAATTAATGAGCGCCGTGACGGCGGCGGCATAACCCCAGTGAGGGGATGCCGATGAGGAGCGAGGCATGAGCGACGTAGCCACATCTCCGGCGACGGCCACTTCGACCAACGGCGGCGGTCCGCACGTCGGCCTGTTCGCAACCTGTCTGGTGGATCTCATGCGGCCAGCGGTCGGTTTTGCGACCGTGCGGCTGTTGGAGGCGGCGGGGTGCCGGGTGTCGGTGCCCCAGGTTCAGACCTGCTGTGGCCAACCGGCCTACAATTCCGGCGATACGAAAAATGCCCGCGAGATTGCCAAACAGGTGATAGAGGCGTTTTCCGAGTTCGATTATGTGGTGGTGCCGTCCGGGTCCTGCGCGGGGACACTGAAAATTCATTATCCGGAGATGTTCGAAGACGATTCCGTTTGGGCACCGAAGACGCAATCTTTGTCAAATAAGACGTTTGAATTGACCCAATTTTTGGTGACGATAGCTAAGCTTAACGACATAATCGTAAACTGGCCACAAACGGCAACCTATCATGACTCCTGTTCCGGCCTTAGAGAGCTGGGGATCAAGGCGCAGCCACGACAACTGTTAGATAAAGTAACTGCACTGACCTTATCGGAAGGCGAAGAGGCGGAAACCTGTTGCGGCTTTGGTGGGTTGTTCTGTGTCAAGTACGGCGATGTCTCGAACCAGATCGTCGGCGCCAAGGTCGCCGATATTGAGGCCACTGGCGCCGAGGTGGTGCTGGGCGGCGATCTCGGCTGTCTGATGAACATTGCCGGCAAGCTGAAACGCCAGGGCAGTACCATAGATGTACGCCATATCGCCGAAGTTCTGGCCGGCATGGACGACCTGCCGGCGATCGCCGACGGTGACGGATAAAAGGGAGGGGGCACATGGATCCGACGGCCCGCCAGTTCAAGGACAATGCGCGCGGCGCCATGGCCGATGCCAACCTGCAGTCGGCCCTGCGCAAACTGGTGCGCGGCTTTCCCCTGAAGCGTCTTGAGGCGGCGGCGCGCCTGCCCGAATTCGAAGACCTGCGCGACCAGGCCCGGTCCATCAAGGATCACGTTTTGGAACATCTCGACACCTATCTGGAGACCTATGAGGCGCGGGTCACGGAGGCCGGCGGCAAGGTTCATTGGTGCACGGACGCTGAAGCGGCGCGGCGCACGATCGCCGAGATCTGCCATGCCGCCGGCGCCAAGACGGTGACCAAAAGCAAGTCCATGATTGGCGAAGAGATTGCCATCAACGACCATCTCGAAGCCGAGGGGATCACGCCGGTGGAAACGGACCTCGGCGAATACATTATCCAACTGCGCAACGAGCCGCCCAGCCATATTATCGCGCCGGCCATTCATCTGACCATGGACCAAGTGGCGGAAACTTTCATGCACAGCCACGACAACCTCGATCCTGGCCGCGCATTGGATGAGCCGCAGAAACTGTTGGAAGAGGCCCGCACCGAACTTCGCGAAAAATTTCTGCGCGCCGACGTCGGCCTGACCGGCGCCAACATGCTGATCGCCGAGACCGGCTCCAATGTTCTCGTGACCAATGAAGGCAACGCCGATCTGACCTATTCCCTGCCGCGCGTCCATATCGTCGTCGCCAGCCTGGAAAAGATCGTACCGACACTGGAAGACGCGGCGACCATCCTGCGGGTTCTGGCGCGCTCCGCCACCGGTCAGGAAATGTCCGTCTACACGACGTTCTGCACGGGCCCGCGCCGGCCGGAAGACTTGGACGGACCGGATGAGTATCACGTCGTCTTGCTGGACAACGGGCGATCGAAACTGTTGGGCACGGAATTTCAGGAAATGCTGCGCTGTATCCGCTGCGGCGCCTGTCTCAACCACTGTCCGGTGTACAGAACCGTTGGCGGGCATGCCTACGGCTGGGTCTATTCGGGGCCCATGGGCGCGGTTTTGGTGCCCGGGTTGATCGGACTTGATGAGGCGGCTGAGCTGCCGAACGCCTCGACCTTGTGCGGCAAATGCGAAAGCGTCTGCCCGATGCGCATTCCCCTGCCCAGAATGCTCCGCGCCTGGCGCCAAAAACAGTTCGAAACAAAACGCTCCGGCGCTGTCGCCCGTTGGGCGCTTGCGGCCTGGGCAGGCCTGGCCAAGCGGCCCAGGCTCTATCGTCTGGTCATGGGCCTGGGCGTCGCCGCTTTGGGCCTGCTCCGTGGCCACCGCGGACGGTTCCGTCGCCTGCCGATGGCCGGCGGCTGGACCGGCGGCCGCGATCTTCCGGCGCCGCAAGGCGATACATTTCTGGCCCAGTGGCATAAGGGCCCGCGCGGCGATGCCAGCGGTGAATGGCTGCGGAGGCAGGCTCCATGAGCGAGGCGCGCAATCACATCCTCGGGGCGTTGAAAAAGGCCCTCGATCACGATGGCCGAAATACGGAAGCTGTCAAACAACGCATAGAAGATCACCACACTAATCTTATCCCACAACGCGGGGCCGGCGAACGGGAGGCGCAAGTTGCCCGATTTACCGAGGAAGCCGAAGCCGTCGAGGCGACGGTGTCGCGGATTGCCTCGGCTGACGATTTGCCCGCCGAGGTCGCGCGATACTTAAGCCAAGCCAACTTACCGTCCGCCGTGCGCGCGGCGCCGTCCCTGCAAACGGTGGCCTGGCAGAACCAGCCGACCTTGAGCGTTGAAACCGGCATCGCCGCGGGCAGCGATACGGCCGGTGTCAGCCGGGCCTTTGGCGGGGTTGCGGAAACCGGCACGCTGGTTTTCCTGTCCGGTCCGGACAACCCGACCACCTTGAATTTCGTCCCGCCCACTCACATTGCCGTGCTGTCAACCAAGGACGTCGCCGGCGATTACGAGTCCGTTTGGGCAAAAGTCCGTGAACGCAAGGCCGGCGACCCGCATTTCATGCCGCGCACGGTGAACTGGATCACCGGCCCGTCGCGGACCGGCGACATCGAACAGACGCTTTTGCTCGGCGCGCACGGGCCGCAAAGCCTTCATATCGTGCTCATCGATGACCCGGACGGCTAAATCGTCAAAGATTGCCCGTAAGGGTGACCGGCGCCTGAGTGCCGAGGAAAAACACCTTTGGCAACACGTGACCCAGGAAATCAAACCGCTGGGAAATCGCCAATCAGCGGCAGCGCCTCCGAGTGATGACGAACAAGCTCAACCAAAAGTGCGTAAACGATATATGCCACCAGCAAATTATCCAAATAAGATCAGCTCAGAGAACGAAACTTATCAACATGGCCGGGCGCCGGGGCTCGATAAGCGCACACAGTTGCGCTTACGGCGCGGACAAGTTAACATCGATGCCAGATTGGATCTGCATGGCATGACCCAGACAGAAGCTCATGGCGCCTTGTTGCGTTTTATGGAGGATGCTTATTTGGCCGGCCGTCGGACGGTTCTGGTAATCACCGGCAAGGGCCTGCGTGTTGACGGCCGCGTCGGCGTATTGCGAAATGCCGTGCCGCGCTGGTTGAATGACGCCCCCCTGCGCCAGTGGATCAAGGCCTTCGATCATGCGGTGGCAAAGGACGGCGGCGAAGGCGCGCTTTATGTTTTGCTGAGGAGGCGCCGATGACCCCCTTCGGATCGAGAATTCGCGAACTGCGCAAAGCCCGCGCCATTACCTTAAAGCAGATGGCCAATGATCTGGGTGTCTCGTCGGCCTATTTCTCGGCCCTGGAGCACGGCCATCGCGGCCGCCCCGGGTCGGGCCTGGTGCAACAGCTGTGCGGCTATTTCGATCTCATGTGGGACGATGCCGAAGAGCTGCGCCGCCTCGCCGAACTGTCACACCCGCGAATCGTTGTCGACACGGCCGGCCTGACACCAAAAGCCACTGAGCTTGCCAATACCTTAGCCGAACTTATTAAGGATTTGGATGAAGAAACCATCGATTGGGTGTTGGCGGAGATCCGTGGCCGCCATGCGCCCTTAAAGGGGCCAACACATTAAGTTGAGCGAATGTCTTAAGATATAACGAGAAGTACCCAACGAAACTAACTCTAATCACACTGTTAATCAGAGAATGAACTTCCGAACGTCAGCGTCACGCGCCAGGCTGGCGACATTATCCTCGACGGTCTGCTCGGTGATTTCAATGGCCTCGCCGTCGCGCTCAGACGCATTGAAGCTGATCTCTTCCATGAGTTTCTCCAGCACCGTATGAAGGCGCCGCGCGCCGATGTTTTCCACCCCTTGATTGATCTCGGCGGAAAGATCGGCGATGGCTTCAATGGCCTCATCCGTAAAGGTCAGATCAACACCCTCGACCCCGATCAAAGCCTTGTATTGCTTGATTAAACTGGATTCCGGCTCGGTCAAAATCCGGACGAAATCCTCGCGTGTCAGGGCCCGCAGCTCGACCCGGATGGGCAGCCGGCCCTGCAACTCGGGCAACATGTCCGAAGGCTTGGCGACGTGAAAGGCACCGGACGCAATGAACAGGATATGGTCGGTTTTCACCGCACCGTGCTTGGTCGACACGGTGGTCCCCTCGATCAACGGCAACAGGTCACGCTGCACGCCCTCACGGCTCACGTCGGCGCCCATGCGTTCCGACCGGGCGGTGATCTTGTCGATTTCGTCAAGGAAAACAATGCCATTATTTTCAACGGCTTCGATTGATTCCTTCACAATCTGCTCCTCATCGAGCAGCTTGTCGCCCTCATCGGCAACCAACACGGCGTAGGAGTCCGCCACCGTCATCGTCCGGGTTTTCGTCTGCTGGCCGAAGGCCTTGCCGAACATGTCATTGAGATTGAGCATGCCCATCTGGGCACCGGGCATGCCGGGAATATCGAATGTCGGCAGACCGCCGCCGCCGCTCTCCGAGACCTCGATGTCGATTTCCTTCTCGGCCAGCTGTCCGTCGCGCAGCATGCGCCGGAACTTGTCGCGGGTCTCGGCACCGGCGTTGTCACCGACCAGGGCATCGAGAACCCGCTCCTCGGCAAGGATTTCAGCCTTCGCGACGACGTCCTTGCGTTGGCGTTCGCGGGTCATGTGGATGGCGCTTTCCAACAGGTCGCGGATAATTTGTTCGACATCGCGGCCGACATAACCGACTTCCGTGAACTTCGTCGCTTCGACCTTGATGAACGGGGCCTGCGCCAGTTTCGCCAGACGGCGTGAAATCTCCGTCTTGCCGACCCCCGTCGGGCCGATCATCAGGATGTTTTTCGGCAACACCTCCTCGCGCATGGTGTCGTCCAATTGCTGGCGTCGCCAGCGATTGCGGAGCGCAATGGCGACCGCCCGTTTGGCGGCGTTCTGGCCGACAATGAAGCGGTCAAGTTCGGAAACAATCTCACGCGGCGTAAAGCTCGACTCGGTCATAATTTTTCAACAATGATCTGGGTGTTGGTGTAAACGCAAATATCGGCGGCGATGGCCATCGCCTTACGGGCGATAGCTTCGGCATCCATGTCGTCGCGGTCAACCAGGGCGCGGGCCGCGGCCAGCGCATAATTGCCGCCCGAACCGATCCCGACGACCCCGTCGTCGGGCTCCAGGACGTCGCCATTGCCGGTCAAGACCAGCGACACGTCCTTGTCGGCAACCGCCATCATGGCCTCCAGGCGGCGCAGGTAGCGGTCGGTGCGCCAATCCTTGGCCATCTCCACGCAGGCCCGGGTCAATTGTCCCGGATATTGCTCCAATTTGCCTTCCAGGCGTTCAAACAGGGTAAAGGCATCGGCGGTGGCGCCGGCAAATCCGGTGATCACGTTGCCCTCTCCCAGGCGCCGCACCTTGCGCGCACTGCCCTTGATCACCGTATCCCCCAAACTGACCTGACCGTCGCCGGCAATGACGACGTCATCGCCCTTGCGAATGGAGAGAATGGTGGTGCCGTGCCAGACCGGCGTATTGTCACTCATGACGGATCTCGATCCCCAGAAAATTACCGGCGGCGCCAGCAAGGAAAGCCGGCGCCGCATCGGCGCTGACTATAGCGAAGGATTTCGGTTTGTGAAGCGCCGCTGTCAAGTCTGAGGCGTCAACGGCCAACAACAGGCCCGGCTGGCGCGGCGGCGGATGCTGGTTGACGGGCACACTGTCACCAGGCTGGCGGCACATTGTAAGCAGGCTGGCGGCGCCGGGCGGTTCCTGCTACAAGAGCGCCGCATCGGACGCCAATACCCGAGAGGATCAGGCCATGCGGACCGCCAGCGTGGAGCGCAAGACCAAAGAGACGCAAATCGCCGTTACTTTGGATTTGGACGGCAACGGCAGCTATGAGGTAAACACCGGGATCGGCTTCCTCGATCATATGCTCGAGCAACTATCACGGCACAGCCTGATGGACCTTAAGGTCACCGCCACGGGCGATTTGCATATCGACTATCACCACACCACGGAAGACACGGGCATCGCCATCGGCGAAGCGGTCAGCCAGGCCCTGGGCGAGCGCCGCGGCATCACCCGGTTTGCTGAAGCGACCATTCCCATGGACGAGACGCTCAGCCGGGTTGCCCTGGACATCTCCAACCGCCCCTACCTGATCTGGAAGGTCGACTTTTCGAAGCCGAAACTGGGGGACATGGACACGGAGTTGTTCAAGGAATGGTTCCAGGCCTTTGCCCAATCGGCGGGCATTACGTTGCATGTCGAAAATCTCTATGGTGAGAACAACCATCATATTGTCGAATCATGTTACAAGGCCCTGGCCCGGGCCTTGCGCACGGCCATCACCATTGATCCGCGCAAGGCCGATGAGGTGCCGTCGACCAAAGGTGTCCTCGGCGGATCCCTGTAGGCCAGCGCCCGCCGGGACCGCCTGACCCCGCCGATTGCCACGGAGTAACCCGATGCGCGTCTATTCGGTTCACATTCGCCGCCACGGCCTTGATCTGGACGGCGACATTGCCGTGGTCAAGGAAGGCTATTCATGGCCTGGCTTCGTGTTTGCACCCTTGTGGGCCCTGTGGCACCGCCACTGGTTGGTCGCCGCAGTGTTGGTCGCCGTGCCGGCCCTGATTGGGGGTCTGAGCACCCTGATTGGCGCCAATCCGCCGGCCCAAACGGCGCTCAGTCTGGGCTGGTCGGTGTTCGTCGGCATGATGGCCAACGATGTGCGCCGTTACTTCCTGGAGCGGGCCGGGTTTGTCGAGGCCGGCGTTGCCGCTGGTCGCCATCCCGACGACGCCCTATTGGCCTATCTCCGCGAACCCGAAGAGGCGCCGGCGGCGGACGGCCGCGCCAGGGAAAGCGGCTTGTTGTGAAGATATGGCCATGAATGTCTGTATTGTTGATTATGGCTCGGGCAACCTGCGCTCCGCCGCCAAAGCATTTGAACGCGTGATCGCCGAGGCGGGCATCAGCGCCGAGGTCGTGGTTACCGCGGATGCCGAGCGGGTCGCCAAGGCCGACCGCATCGTGTTGCCCGGCGTTGGTGCCTTCGCCGACTGCAAGGCCGGCCTGGACGCGGTTTCCGGCATGACCGAGGCCGTTGCGACGGCGGTTCGCGACAAGGGCCGGCCATTTCTCGGCATTTGCGTCGGCATGCAGTTGATGGCGACCCAAGGCCTGGAACATGGTGAGACCGATGGGTTCGCCTGGATCGACAGCGAGGTGCAATCGATCACGCCTTCAGATAAAACTTTAAAGATTCCGCATATGGGATGGAACCAATTAACTTTTCCCGAAATCCGGCATCCCGTATTTGCGCATTTGAACGCCGGTGACCACGCCTATTTCGTGCATTCCTACGCCATGGTTTGTGAACACCCGGACGACATCCTGGCCGGCACCGATTACGGTGGTCCGTTGACCGCCGCGGTCGGCCGCGACAACCTGGTCGGCACCCAGTTTCACCCGGAAAAAAGCCAAGCTACTGGATTGACACTCATCACCAATTTCCTTTCCTGGAATCCTTGACACAAACTTCTTCGAATAGGCTCGACAATCATATGATTTTCTTTCCAGCGATCGATCTGAAAGACGGCCAATGCGTTCGTTTGTTGCGCGGCGACATGGATCAGGCGACCGTCTTTAGCGACGATCCCGCCGCACAGGCCCGCGCCTTCGAGTCACAAGGAAGCAAATGGTTGCATCTTGTTGATTTAAATGGAGCATTTGAAGGTCGGCCCGTCAACGGCGCGACCGTTGAGGCGATTCTGGCAGCGATTGCAATCCCTGTCGAACTGGGCGGCGGCATCCGGGACCGGAAAACCATCGCGTTTTGGCTGAAAAAGGGCGTCGAACGGGTCATTCTTGGCACTATTGCCGTGCGAGACCCGGATTTGGTCCGCGATGCCTGCGCCGCCCATCCGGGGCGGGTCGCGTTGGGCATTGATGCCCGCGACGGCAGGGTCGCCGTCGAAGGCTGGGCGGAAACCGCCGCGATCAGTGCCCTGGATTTGGCCCGGCGGTACGAAGATGCCGGCGCGGCGGCCTTGATTTACACCGACATTTCCCGTGACGGCGCCATGCAGGGGCCGAACATCGACGCCACCGTGGCCCTGGCCGAGGCCGTCGATATCCCGGTGATCCTTTCTGGCGGCGTGTCGTCCATGGACGACCTGCGCGCCGTCAAGGCCGCCGCCGCCGATAAACTGGAGGGTGTGATCAGCGGGCGCGCCGTCTACGATGGCCGCATCGATGTCGCCGATGCCGCCGCCCTGCTTGGCGCGGCCGCCTGATGCTGAAGGTCCGGATCATTCCGTGCCTGGATGTCGCCGGTGGGCGCGTCGTCAAGGGCGTCAACTTCGTTGATCTGGTCGATGCGGGCGACCCGGTGGAGCAGGCGAAAATCTACGATGCCGCCGGCGCCGACGAGCTGACGTTTCTCGACATCACCGCCAGTCATGAAAACCGCGAAACCATCTACGATGTGGTCGGGCGGACCGCCGAACAATGCTTCATGCCGCTGACCGTCGGCGGCGGGGTGCGGACCACGGAAGATATCCGCAAGTTGTTGTTGGCCGGCGCCGACAAGGTCTCCATTAACACGGCCGCCGTCGACAACCCGGAATTCGTCCGCGCCGCGGCCGAGAAGTTCGGTGCCCAATGCATCGTCGTCGCCGTCGACGCGAAAAGCGTCGGATCGAATTTTGACGCGAAAAGCGTCGCATCGAATTTTGACACGAAAAGCATCGCTCCGCAGCGGTTCGAAATATTCACCCACGGCGGCCGCCGGCCGACCGGCATCGACGCCGTTGAATGGTCGCGGCGGATGGCTGAGTACGGCGCCGGTGAGATCTTGCTGACCTCTATGGACCGGGACGGCACCAAGCAAGGCTTCAATATCCCGCTGACCCGGGCCGTCGCCGACGCGGTGCCGATCCCGGTGATTGCGTCGGGCGGCGTCGGTACCTTGGATCACATGGTTGAAGGCATCACCGAGGGTCATGCCTCGGCGGTACTGGCGGCCTCGATTTTTCACTTCGGCACCTATACCATCGGCGAAACCAAGGCCCACATGGCGGCCGCCGGCGTTGCGGTGCGCGACGCGCCGAACGATTAAGTAGTGCAGGGAGGTCCGGGTGGCCAAGAATCCATCAACCATCGATGCCTTGTATCAGGTCATTGCCGAGCGCAGCACCGCGGACCCCGACAGTTCCTACACGGCGCGTCTTTATGCCGAGGGCCGGGCCAAGATCGTCCGGAAATTCGGCGAGGAAGCGGTCGAGGTCAGTGTCGCCGCCTTGAGCGAGGGGCGCGATCAGGTGGTCGCGGAAAGCGCCGACCTGCTCTATCACCTGTTGGTCTTGTGGGCCGAACAGGGTATCGAGCCCGATGACGTGTGGCGTGAACTGGAAGACCGTTTCGGCACCTCGGGCATTGCCGAAAAAAACGCCCGGCCCCCCCGGCCCCCCCGGCCCCAATGACATCACGAACATACGAAACGAAAGTTGAGCGAAAAGGGAAGCGCCGTCATGGCCTATGATGACAACAACATCTTTGCGAAAATTTTGCGCGGCGAGCTGCCCTGCGACAAGGTTTACGAAGACGACTGGGCCCTGGCTTTCAAGGACATCCAACCCCAAACCCCGGTCCACATCCTGGTCATTCCGAAAGGCGCCTACATCTCCATGGACGATTTTTCGGCCACCGCCAGCGAGGCTGAAATCGCTGGGTTCTTCAGGGCCGTCGGCCATGTGGCACGTGAGGCCGGCGTTGTCGAGACGGGCTACCGCATGCTTGGCAATCATGGCCGCGATGGCCGTCAGGAAGTTCCGCACTTCCACGTTCACGTGTTCGGCGGCCGCGATATGGGCGGCATGGTGCGCCGCGCACCGGCCTGACCGACCGTGCCGATTCGCCCATTTCCCCCATCTTGGCGCCAAGACGCTGTCTTAGCCACAGGCGCTAAGTCATTGAGGTTGAATCGTTTATGGCCCGCCGGGCTGTGATCCTTGGTTCGCTGGAAATCCCAACCTATGATTCTTTGACGCGCCACGCTTCGATCGGCGCCGCAACGAACGTGGGAAACCCGAACAATGGCGTCCTGGGTGGACAACATGAATGGGCCCGCCGCCCCGCCTGAACCGGCGGAGGACCAGCCGCTTGGCGTCGACTGGCTGAGCCGCAATTATCCTGAGGCGGCCAGGCCGACGGATGACGCCGAAACCATATCGGCCAGCATTGCCCCGCCGCAAACGGCCAGTTGGCTGACCCGTACCGATACGGTCAACACGGATGCCGCTTTCAGCCCGCCGGCCCCGGCCAGGGTTCCCCTGCAGACGCCCGACCTTGACGACCCCGTCGCCGCCGCCGCCGATGCCGCCTTCGCCGAGGCCGCGACACAAGCGGCCCTGAATCAGGAGCTGCGGGCATTGCGCGAGCCCGCTGCGCCGGGCCAGCGTGAGCCCGATCAATGGTCGCCGGCCACCGAACAAACGGGCGAGGTTATCCACGCCTTGCTGGGCATGCCCGACCCCTTGGCGGCCAACACCCAGGCGACCTATGACGAGCCGGCTTTCGAGGCCAGCCTCCGCGAGGCAGTGGCCGGACTCGAAGGGGCAGGGTTGGAATCGGGCGAACTGGCCGCTCTCGATGCCTTTGACGCGGCTCTTGAACACGGCGCCGACATGCACGAGGCCCTGTCGGCGGCAATCTCGGCGGCGGAAGCCGCTGGCGGCCCCGATTGGGCCCGGCCCCGCGAGGATCCCACGGACGTACCCCTGCGCCCCGCCGGCACGTCGCTTTCCGACAGCGCCGATCGGGATCTGCCCGAGGCCGCCGTTGATGGTGCGCCGCTATTCGCCAACCGCGACGGCGGCGACGCGGAGCGCGGCCGCAGCTTCAACGTCTTGTTGTCGGCGCGCTCTCCCGTCAACCCGGCGGGGCCGGTCCAGGATGCCGGTTTCGGTTTCGGCTTTGGTTTCGACGCGCCGACGAATTTCGATTTCGACCGTCGCCTGAGCATTGAGCGCGGCGAACGCAACGACCCGGTGACCGCCGCCAGCGCCGCCGCCATCGCCACGCTCGGCGGCAGTGCCGGCGACGATCTGCTGGCCGGCACAGGTGCCGCCGAACAGATTGGCGGCCGCGCCGGGGCTGATTTCCTGTACGGCGATACCCCCGACAACCTGGATACGGACCTGCACACGGCGGCCAGCCCGCTGACCAACCCGACCTTCTCCGGCACCGGCAGCGCTGACACGATCTCCGGCGGCGCCGGTGCCGACAGTATCTGGGGCGGCCCCGGCAATGATCGCATCCACGGCGACACGCCGGACGCAAGTTCATCGCTTTATCAGGAATTCGGGTTTGACCTGGGCTCGGCCGGATACGGCGACGATGCGATCTGGGGCGGCGCCGGCGACGACACCATCGAAGGCGGCGACGGCAATGACCAACTGTACGGCGAGGCCGGCACCGACAGCTTAATCGGCGGCGCCGGCAACGATACGCTGAGCGGCGGCGACGGCAACGATACCGTCGAAGGCGGCAGCGGCATTGACAGCCTTTATGGCAATGCCGGCGCCGACAACCTGTTCGGCTATGCCGATGACGACGTGATCATCGGCGGCACAGGCGCCGACACGCTGAGCGGCGGCACGGGTGCCGATGAATACCGATTCGAAGGCGGCACGGGGGCGACGACTGCGGATAAGATCAATTCACTGAGCACCGATACCATCGAAGACTATGCAAGCGCCGACGGCGACACCTTTGGCTTGTCGGACAATGATTTCGGCCTCGGCAATTCCGGCAACCTGACCGACGGCAACAATTATTTCGAACAGGCGTCGTTCACGCTGGGCACCACCGCGGTTGACGTCTCCAGCGGCGTCGCCAACGCCGGCATCGTCATTCTGGGCCAAAACACGGGTGCGGATGGGGTCACCGTCTATTACACCCAAGACGCCAGCGCCATGTCCAATGCCAATTCCTACCAGATCGCCGATGTCATCGGCGTCAACATGTCGGATGTTGAGGCGGCCGACTTCTTTTTGCGCAGCTAGAGTATCCGTCTTAATCAAGGAAGATTTGGGCTCCATTTTCTTTGATCTCTGACGAGAGCGTTGGCGAGGACGACGAGCTTTCGCATGACAGCGGTGATGGCGACTTTTGGCGGTTTTC